>Ga0126381_100000215_pt1 | contig 65036 bp, 52 predicted proteins | sample PanSoiMetPlot_28_FD_96465 | JGI IMG/M metagenome (GOLD analysis project Ga0126381, IMG submission 96465) | Tropical forest soil microbial communities from Panama - MetaG Plot_28 | ecosystem: Environmental > Terrestrial > Soil > Tropical forest > Bulk soil | place: Panama | collected 2016-02-17 | reverse complement strand
GCCAGTGCTTCCAGTTCCGATTTCTGTTCCGGGCTCAGGGCAAGCGCGGCTGCCGAACCGGGCATGGTCCAGTATAAAGCGACTTTGCTTATATGTAAACAATTATATGAGACAGGACACTAGGGCGCAAAGCCGACGGATTGCCACAGAGGCGCCGGCTGGTAGACCGCCCCCGCCGCCACAGTTCGCCAGATCCGACGGAGGTTGCGGATGTTCTGCATTGGGTCAGCATCGAGCAAGAGCACGTCGCCTCGCTTTCCGGGTTCGAGCGATCCTGACTCGTTTTCCGTCCCGACCGCTCTGGCAGCTTCAATCGTCGCTGATCGCAGCGCCTCGAAAGGCGTGAATCCTGCCTCGACATACAGCTCAAGTTCACGATGGATCGAGTAGCCCGGAATGCTTTGATCTGTGCCTGCAACGATGGAAATTCCGGCCGCGTGCAGGCGTCGGATAACGTGGAGGAAAAGGTCGGCGGCTTTCGTTATCCTAGGGTCCTGACTCGGCGGAGTATTCAGGCCTTCCTTCAGTTGGGGCGGCAGGTGATCTACGCCGGGTTCGATACTGTTCAGAGGCGCGGAGTGAGCAACGAATTCATAAAGGACCAGCGTCGGGTCCAGGACGGTATGGTGCTGTTTAAAGGCCTGGATCAGGTGTTTTGACTGCTCACCATCAAAATCCGATTCCCAAGGCTTCGTGCGATCCGGCTTTCCATCGGTACCGGCGGGATAGCGGACGAAGTACCTGTTTAAGAACTCTATGTGGTTGATCTGATCCATGCCCTCGGTAACACAATCAATTGCGCTCATGCCATCTGGTACGTGGCCCGTAACGGTCATGGTCCGCTCATGGGCAGTCACTGCTATCGCCTTGAGTACTTCGGGCTTGACGGAACCGTATATTTTTATCTGCCGGGCGCCAATCGCCTTGTATTTTTCAACCCATGCCAGTGCCTGCTCAGGGGTATCAGCAGTTATGGCTCCGAGGGATTTGGGTCCCGTGCCGTCGATGATGCCTGCAAATTCGATGTGCGGCCCGATCGCCGGATGTTCGGGGCGATCCAATTCTTCATGCAACGTTTTTATAAACTCAAACTCGTTGCCAACGTCCCTAACGCTCGTCACACCCGCGGCAAGGTAGATTGGGCCCCATTCAACCTGTTCATAATGGGCGTGCATGTCCCAGAGGCCGGGGACCGCATACTTGCCGGTGGCATCGAGTACGGTCGCGTCCTTCGGAATGGTTATTTTCGAGCGCGGGCCCACTGCCGCAATCACACCATGGTTTATAAGTATTGCGCTGTCCTCTATGGGAGGTGAGCCGGTCGAATCTTCCAGTGTGGCGCCTAGAATCGCAAGGCGCATAGGCGCGGGCGCGCCCGCGGCTTTCGTTAACTGTGCGAGCGCGGATAGGTTGGACCTGACGGCGGCCGCGATGAATACGTTCAAACTGGCTTCGTACTTCTCACGGACAGCTTCAAAATGATCGAACTCCGCGTCCGTGCTGACTAACGCTGTAAGGTCTCCGTCATCGTCAATCCATAAAGACTCTTCACCCCAGATGAGTCCGCCCACGTTATACCCGTGAGTTGTCTTTCCGCTGACTTGTAAGGTTTCGCTTGGGCGAATTTGGATTTTGGTCTTTGCCGGGTATGCGGTAAACTCGACTGGCCTGCCGTGCGTGAGCCACCAGCGCATCATCTGCTGCTGCATACATGCTGGCGAGTAGCCGTCCATAATAAACCAGGGGCGTTTGGGATTAATCGTTTCCTGCTTGCCGTTACGCACGATGATCCAACGATCGGCGTAAGCCATGAGCACATCATCCATATGGAAAAAACGGGCGGATTTGCCGCTCGCCTTGAATAAGACTGGCGTCATGTCTTTCGTTTTGGAAACGAAGGTCGTCTCTAGGGGTACATCCGTACCCCGGTCATTGAATAAGAAGTGCGAAGTCAAAGTGCGGAACTCCGCGTTCTGATTGATTGAACACGTTTCCTTGCCAATGGCTTTAGCGAATTTGTGAAGGACGAACGTACCGACCGCCGACGGTGGCTGCGCATAGCCGAAGGCTGCGGCCGCGAAGACCATTAACAGTGGGCGGAGACTTTGCGGAGATGGAAACAAAGGGCCTCCTCGACAGTTTCGTTCGGCATCGAATTTTAGCAACTTTTTGGCTCCGGGTCTTTTGGGTATCTCGCCATCCCCGGTGGAAGAGCGGCGTTCTTGCTGCTGCCGAGTGGCAGGGCGACAATGGCCAGCCCTGTATCCGGCGGGCGGAGAATCCTGATATTGTGCACGCCGCAAAGTTTTTTCTTGAAGGGTCAGGGTCACTCGGCGTCGGGAGCACGAACTGACGGCATTGCAGCAGTATGTCGAATTACTTGCACCCGGCCGCCAGCAGGATGGAAAAAAGCCCACAGGTACGTTGAAATACGGCGCCACAACTTGTGAAGATTCATTTCGATCCCGGGCAGATTTGATCGATGACAGCGAACGCGCTTGCGATATCCAGCGAGCGCGCTCAGTTCGCGCTGTCAAGCAACGCCCGACAGCAAAAGTTATTCAAGATGTCCCGTTCTCGCAAAAGAATGCGCTTTTATCCTGTAGAGCAACGCATGTCCGTTACGCTTCTGTCGCCGATTCACGATGTACTCGGGGCAGCAGTGCGATGAGTTGCAGCCGCCGGGCCTGACATTGCTAGGAAGTGAAGTTTAACCAGAATCTCGGTGTAGGGAAATTCATCATGGGCGATGAAGAAATGGCCGCTACGAAAAACATCATTGCAGGAGTCGGTTCTATGGCGAATCTCCGGATGAAGCGCTGGCTGCCGGCCGTCGTAGCCGCGTTGACGATGGGGAGTGCGCAAGGGGCAACTCTCCGCAACCACGCGTTTGCGTTCAATCCGCCGCCAGCGGGGAGCGGATGCGGCGCGCCTCTTCCGGTCGATTATTTCGAGAGCACAGACCAGAGCATAGTTTTCTGGGTCCTGCTGAATATGAAAGCTGGCGAGGCCGCCACTGTGTCCTGGTCAACTCAAGCGGGAGTTCTGGATTCGTCGACCTCGTTCCAGGCGGTGAGTTCCGACGGTGAATATTGCTACTGGGTTTCCGAACCCCTGAGCGGGAGTCCAGCAAGCGCGGTGGGCGGCATCTGGACATATACGGCGCAAGTTGGCCAAACCTCCCTGATTTCGGCATCGACCCTCGTGGTTACGCCGGGGGCGCCGCAGATCTCGCGCGGCGGCGTAGTAAACACGGCCTCGGGAACTACCAATGGCGGCATGATCGCGGCAGGATCGCTGGTTTCGATCTACGGCGCCAATCTGGCTCCCGGTCCGGCGCAGGCGACCGGTGCGCCGCTGCCCTTAAGTCTTAACGGAGTGACCGTCACATTCAACGGCATTGCGGTTGGAATCGTTCAGGTATCGTCGTCCGAAGTTGATGTTCAGGCGCCCTGGGGAATACCCAGCGACACGGCCTTCGTTCAGGTGAATAACAACGGCACAGCAACTAATCTTGAGCGGGTGCGTGTGGGCGCGAGCGCGCCCGGTCTCTTCTTCGACTCATCGAACAGCGCCAGCGCGGCGACAGTCTATCGGTATCCCGCGGACGGCAGCTCCGGCGATTGGGTCAGCGCGAATAACCCTCTTCAACGTGGCGACACCGCCATCTTTCTGGCTACCGGACTGGGAGCCATCGCCGATCCTCCAGCGAACTTCGCCCCAGGTAACGGGGACTCCGCTGCGGTGTTGCCGCTTTCGGTAGCTTTTGGAGGCGCACGCTCCAGTGACGCATTCGCGGTCCTCGCGACAGGAACCAGCGCAGGCGAAATCGGGGTGATGTATATCACTGCAATTGTGCCCAACGAAGCACCGAATGGTTCGGCCATTCCGGTCACGGTTCAGGTAGCAGGCTCAGTGGCGAATCAGGTCACAGTTCCAATCGTCGGGGTGGCACGGCCAATTGCAGTGCCGTCGCTTACTGCTGTCGGAGGATATCCGCCGGTCGACGCCACCAGTGGTTACAATCCCACGTCGGCAATCTCGCTGAGCGCTTCCGGCATTTACACCAACGTGCGAACATACGTGAAGTTTTCGGACCAGACCGGCTACAGCGCCACGTTGCCCGCGCTGGCGGTTTACCCGGATCGCGTGATCAGCCTGATTCCGCCATATGTGGACCAATCGACGCACAAGACAACCGCCGGTACCGTCTCATGCGCGATCGTGCAGTACGTTGCGGGACAGGCGCTGGTTTCGAATGCTCAAACCATCACGATCACGCCTCTGTACGCGGCTCCCGGCAGCTTGGGAGAGATGACTTCCAAATATTTGGCGACGATCGCGCGGGATGCGCGGCAGATGGCCGGGGCCTACATTTATCGGCAAGAGATTAGCGGCGGAAAGCGCTTCACTGCACCCTCGGCGAACCTGCTGGCGGACACGATCGTTACCGGGCTGCAGCCGCTGATCGGCGGCGCTGAAGAAGTCGCCGCCGGCAATGCCAGCTCTATCGATCTCGGAACCATAAACGGCCAGGATGTAACCATTGACAGCAACACCATTGCGCTGGCGGACGCGTTGATTGCCGCATCGCTCAACGAGACCGCTAAGGCATTCGCCAATCCGCCGATTATTACGGACCAGAATGGAAAGCCGCTTGAGCGAGGCGCATTAGCGAAGGAAAAACCACATTCGATTATCGGCAGCCTCACTACCTATTTCGGGCTGGTGGCTCAGTGCAACATGCCCTGGAATCAATTGAACGGCCCAAACCCGAATTGCCCGTCACCCACGCAGGCGTTCAACACGGTTCTGACCGCTGCCGGCGCCTCGTTGGTGGAAGCGGTGGATTCGGTAAAGGAAGATGCCAAGCGCTTCGCAGAAGGACCAGGTCTGATGATCGGGCTCCTGGTGGGCGGCGAGGCCCCGGCAATAATTGGAAAGTTAGCCACAACCGCCGCGGTTGGACAAGGGTTATTTCATGCGGCTCGTTACCTGACGGACAACGACGAAGAAAAAACGGCGGATTACCAAGCCGCCGCCAAGACATTTGCCGAACTTGCTGGCGATGGGCTCATCGATGCGACCAAAGATTTCAGCGGGGACTTGATCGGCCTCGGTGATGAGGAGGCGACCGAGGACTTCGATCAATTTGCGGAAAGCGGTATCGGAAAGGTGGTTGAGCAATTCATCAAGAACACATTCGACGCGCCCGAGAAGCTAGCCGGCAATGAGGATGTGACCGATTCGAACGGTAACAATTCGCTCGACACCGATATCGACAGCTCGCCCGCCATCGAAATCACAGGCGCCGCCGATAATGGCTCTGGTACAGGGCTGCAGAACGTCACCGTCTCGCTGACCGACGGCAATGACGCCGACGAGCCGATCGCGACTGGCGCCACGTCAACGGATGGTTCGTTCGATCTGATGGTTCCGGCCAGCGCGGTGGGCGGCAGCGTACCCAACAATGCGATTTTTGAAATTACGAGCATGGATGAAAACGGCGATTTGGCATCTTTCGATGGAAACAGTATCAATCTCGCTGCCGGATCGCAGTCGATTGGGACCTGGTCGATCACGTACGACAACGACAATGACGGTGACGATGATTCCGATGGTTCCGACGCAGTGCGACCGGGCAAAGGGCACGCGAGGGCCGTGCCGCATTCCAGCCGCTTGTCGGCGCGACAGCGAAAGCAGCTCGCTTCCGAAATTGATCAGTGGGGAAGAGCGTTGGCTGGGGAAAGGCACCGGCCAGTGGCGCGCAGGTTCGCCCCACCAGCGAACCGCAACGCCGTGCGCTAAGCAATCCTGGCTTACAGAGCTGAATATCGATCCTCGATCTCACGCGAAGCGGCATGCTGCCGAGTCGCTGTTGTCGTAACGATCATTCCGACCGAGCCTTCACCTTCGAACGAACTGTCGTCTCCCCGTTCGACTCAAAACGCGTTAATGTCGCAAAGCGCGTAAAAGGCGCGGAATGGAGATGATCGCGGCTCGTCCCGTCAGCGCGGCTGCAGACCTTTCGGCGCATCCATCCGCGCGGTCGCGGGCGCCGCCGTCAGATCGCTTTTCTTATACTTCGGCTCGCTGATGTAGCCCTTAATGGCGTTGCTGTGAATCTCGTTCACGACGATCTCCACTGGCTGAGGTACGTCCGCCGTCCGAATCACCATCGGCTCGTACAGGTTAACGTGCTTCTTTTCGAGCTGCTGATCGTCCACCATGAGCGCCACATCGTAGTACTTATGTTTCTGATTGACCTTCCGGAGTGAGACCCCCATCGGACCCACTTTCTGGAACTGCTTCGATTTATCGATCTCAAACTCGTAATAGTTCCGCTCGCCCTGTTTCTCCAGCGCGACCAGTTCGTCGTGGTTCTTCGCGATCGCGCCGTTCAGTTCGTCGTGCGTTGAGTTCAGTCTGTCTTCCAGATCCTGCCGCGCCTGACCGATTGCTTTGGTGTTATTGTCCAGTTGCTTCTGCTGCGCGCTCAGCCGCGTCTTCATCTCATTCCATCTCGGATCGTCTTTCGGCTTGCTGGCCCGCGCCGCAGCCACCACGCGGGGCTTCGGCCGCACCTTCACACCCGGTGTTTTCACGCGCTCAACTGGCGTCTCAGCAACCGCCCTGGTCGTGTCATCACGCCACGCAGATGGTTTCGCTGCCGGCTCGGCTGTTGTAGTGGACGCGGCGGCCATCGCGTCCGCATCCAGTTTCGCCTTCTGATTCAATTGGCTGGAAACCTCTTCCAGCTGTTCCTGCATCTTGTTCAGCGACGCGTGTAACTCGGTGTTGGTCGCCGCCATTTTTTCGGTCTGTTGCCGCTGATACGACAACCCGACCAGCCCATATACGGATGTCCCAAGGAAGACCACCGCCAGCGCGGGAAAACCCCAACCAGGAATGTTCATAAAGTTCGAAGCCTCACGGATCGCGGTGGTCAGCCGCAATTTGCCTTCCATTGGAAGTTTTCGCGCACAGTCCGGATCGCTCGCTGTGTCGCGCCTGGATCCGTTGCTGGAGAACCTGCACTGACTGAATGTGCTCGCCCACGGGCCGGAACCAGCCCGATATGCGAATTGAGCCAGATCATCAGCGACCCGGTTGAAAAGACGAGCATGCATTCGTAATCACGACAGACGAGGGAGTCATGATCGCTCACCAAGCGACGCTGTGCTGCGCCGACACGCTTAGCGCAGGCGGAATTCGATCCAGATCAACGTGGCGGGAAAAACAAGCCGTCAGTTAACGTCCCGCAAGCGCGGCTACGGGGCGGGCTCAGTTCGCCAGCGCTTCGCGGCGAGACGCCGCCCGCGGCAGCATGAGCCATACTCCTCCGCCAGAAAGCGCGAGGGCAATCCACTGTTCCAGAGTGAAAGGGCCGCCGAGCGGGTTCGAGGCGTCGTGCATGCGAACAAACTCCACGCCAAACCGCAACAGCCCATACAGCAGCAGGTACAGGCCGATGATGAATCCGTCGCGGTGCTCGCGCTTCATTCGGTGCAGGAGCAAGAGGCAGATAATGCCTTCGCCGAAAGCCTCGTAAAGCTGAGTCGGATGCAGGGGCGTGCCGAGAGGGACGCCGGTCGTCGCGTCCTGATTATTAAAAGTCACCGCCCACGGCAGGTTGGTGGGCTTGCCCCAGCAGCAGCCCGCGGCGAAACATCCCAGGCGCCCGATCCCATGACCCAAGGCCAGCCCTGGAGCGAATATGTCCGCTGTCGCAAGAACCGGCAGCCCCTGTGATCGCATATAGAAATACGCAAATGCCAGCGCAAGAACAAACCCTCCGAAAAAGATACCCGCGCTCTGAAGCGTCGCCATCGAAAATACTTCGAGGGGATGAGCACGATACTCCGGGTCGAGCGCGATCATCAGGAGCTTCGCGCCGAGCATTCCCATGAGCGCGCAATAGACGCCTAGGTTCACTACCTTTTCCGAGTTCAGGCCCTTCTCTTTCGCGAACCGCGACGCCATCCACAATGCCGTCAGAAACGCGAGGGCGACCAGCACCCCGTAAGTCGGAAGCGAAAATCGGCCAAGGTGAATCAGGACGGGAAACATATCAGACGCGCAGCTCTTTCTTGCGTGAAGACAGCAGCATACTCAGGATCAGCAGTCCCGCGCCGATACAAATCGCGGAATCGGCGAGATTGAATGTATACCAGTGGTGCGATCCGGTGTAGAAATCCAGGAAATCGGTCACGGCCCCGGATCGGATTCGATCGTAGACGTTGCCGATCGCGCCACCAAAAATCAGCGATAGGCCGGTCGCGGTCAGGCTGTCCTGGCGATCGATCTTCCACAGCATCGTCGTGAGAATCAGGATCGCGACAATCGACAGCGCGACGAGCATGAAGGTTCGCTGGCTCGACGCGTTCTCGGCAAAGATGCCGAACGCGACGCCGGGATTCTCGGATCGAACCAGGTTGAAGAAACCGGGAATCACCGTCCGCGTATCCCACGGACCGAAATGGTTTTCCACCAGCCATTTCGTCCATCGGTCCGCCGCGAAGACGCCGACCGCCGTGAGAAACGCGTATAACCGCCGCATCAGTTGCCGCCGAGAGTTTCGCGAATAGCTGCCGCGCACGCGGCGCAAACCGTGGGGAAATCGTCATCGGAGCCGACGTCATCGGTGTACTTCCAGCACCGCTCGCACTTCGTGCCTTCCGCGCGAGCGATCGACACGCCAAGCTCCGAGCCGTTTGACAACTCGACCTGCGAAACGATAAACAGGCCCGGCAATGCGCCTGCGTATTCGGCCAGCAACGGATAGAGGTCGCCGTTAGCGGTAAGCTTGACCCGCGCTTCCAGAGGAGCGCCGATCGATTTATCCTGCCTGGCCGCTTCGAGGCTCTTCAGGACGGTTTCGCGAACCTCGATCAGGCGGTTCCAGTTGGAAACCCGCGCGCGCTGGTCGGCATGAATGCCGGCCGTCAATTCGGCTGGTTCGGGGAAGTATGCCGTGTGAATGCTGCCCTTCTCTCCCAGATGTCCCCAGATCTCTTCAGTGGTGAAGCTCAGAATCGGCGCGAAAAGGCGTACGAGCGCATGAGCCAGCCGGTAGAGCGCCGTCTGCGCGCTGCGCCGGGCATGCGATTGGGTCGCGGCGGTGTACAGGCGATCCTTCAGGACATCAAAATAGATCGCGCTCAGTTCAATCGTCGCGAAATCGTAGACGGCGCGATACACCTTATGGAACGCGAACTCTTCGTACCAGATCCGGCAGCGTGAAACGAGTTCCTCAGCGCGGACGAGAATCCACTGATCGAGTTCCAGCAGATTGTCTCCCGGCACCGCATCGGAAGCCGGATTGAAGTCATGAATATTTCCGAGCGCGTAGCGGAAAGTGTTGCGGATCTTGCGATAAGCCTCGGAAAGCCGCGTCAGGATCATCGGGGAGATACGAACGTCCTCCACGAAATCCACCGATCCGGTCCAGAGCCGGATGAGTTCGGCCCCGTAGTCGCGGATGATCTCCTCAGGAGCCACGCCGTTCCCGATGGACTTCGATAACGGCCGGCCGTCGGCGTCGAGCGTCCATCCATGCGTCGCCGTTTCGCGATAGGGAGCGCCACCGCGCAATCCGACTCCGATCAGCAACGAACTCTGGAACCAGCCGCGATACTGATCTCCGCCCTCCAGGTACATGTTCGAGGGCCATGTGAGCCCGTAGTTCTCGTTGAGCGTCGCCAGATGGCTTGACCCGGAATCGAACCAGACATCGAGGATGTCATTCTCTTTCGTGAATGATTCGCACCCGCACTTCGCGCAAGCGGTGCCGGCAGGAACCAGTTCAGCAGCCGTTTTCTCGAACCATACGTCCGCGGACTGCTCTGCGAACAATCCGACAACGGAGTCGAGAATTCCCTTATCCGTCAGAGGATGGCGGCACTGCTCGCAATAGAAGACGACGATCGGAACGCCCCAGACACGCTGCCGCGAAATGCACCAGTCCGGGCGGCCCGACACCATATTGGAAATACGGTCATTTCCCCAGGACGGAATCCAGCGAACCGCATTGATCGCATCAAGGGCCTTCTTGCGCAGACCGTTGTTTTCCATTCCGATGAACCACTGATCGGTTGCGCGGAAGATGGTCGGATTGTGGCAGCGCCAGCAATGCGGATATGAATGGTCGATGTTTTCCATCGCGAGAAGAGCGCCCTTCTCGCGCAGAATGTCAACAACGATCGGGTTACCTTCCCAAACAGTCTTTCCCAGCAGAGCCGCGGGAATTTCCCCAGTTGCGCCTTCAGCCTGAAAAAAGCGCCCGGCCGCGTCCACTGGGCAATATACCGGAAGGCCATACTGTTGGCCCGAAACATAGTCTTCCTGACCGTGACCGGGCGCAGTGTGAACGGCGCCGACGCCCTGTTCCAGCGTCACATGATCGGCGAGAATGCCCACGGAATCGCGATCGAGAAAGGGGTGCGCGAAAACCGCGCCCTCGAGTTTCGATCCATGAAATCGCGCCGAGACGGCGTAATTGGACCAGCCGCATTTCTCCGCAGTGGCCGCTACCAGATCGCTTGCCACGATGTACAGATCATCGTTCGCGTTTACCGCAGAGTACTCGAACTTCGGGTGGTAGGCGATCGCCAGGTTAGCCGGAAGCGTCCATGGAGTCGTCGTCCAGATGAGTCCAAAGACGCGACGTTCGGAGAGTTCGGGCGCGATCGAGCCCGGATCCGACTTCAGGGCAAAACGAACCCATACCGACGGGCTTTTGTGGTTTTCGTACTCGACCTCGGCTTCCGCCAGCGCGGTCTTATCGTGGATGCACCAGTTAACCGGCTTAAGTCCTTTATAGACGTAGCCCTTGTCGAGAAAATCGACGAACGCGCCCGCGATGACCGCCTGGTATTTCGGGTTCATCGTCAGATAAGGCCGATCCCAGGAACCCAAGATCCCCAGCCGCTTGAAATCCTTGCGCTGGAGGTCGATCCACTTCTCCGCGTATTTGCGGCAGGCGCGGCGGATCTGCGCCGGCGTCATCTGGGCCTTCTTCGCCCCAAGTTCCTGATCGACCTTATGTTCGATCGGAAGACCGTGGCAGTCCCAGCCGGGAACATAAGGGGAATCGAATCCCATCATGTTTCGCGACTTGACGATGAAGTCCTTCAGAATCTTGTTGAAAGCGGTGCCGAGATGGATGCGGCCGTTGGCGTAGGGCGGCCCATCGTGCAGGATGAACACCGGTTTGCCCCGCCGCGACTCGCGAATTTTGGCGTAGAGGTCTTCTTCCTCCCACCGGGCGAGCATTTTGGGCTCGGCCTGCGGCAAGTTGGCCTTCATGGAAAAGCTGGTGCGAGGCAGATTGATGGTCTGCTTCAGGTCAACGCTGGAGGAATTCATTCCGGGGAAGCTTTAATTATATCGACGGCTCGACAGGCCTATCCGAATACAACGCTAAGCCCCATCTTGCCGAGAACATACATCGCCCAGATCAGCAGTACTGCCGCCAACCCGAAACCGAACTTGGCTTTCGTCACCTTCGAAAAGCCGAGCGCCAGCAGACAGATTTCCGCAAAGCTGAGAATGTCGATCGACCCCATAAGGCTGTAAAGGCCTTTTGAGGTTTCGTTTTTGTTCATGAACGCGCCGACATTGGTGGCAAGGAGATTCCGCCAGTCCATGGACGCCGGATCCGGCGCGGTCATAAGGACCAGCACTGTCATCAACACGGTGATCAGCCAGTAAGGGAAGAAGGCCAGCGAGACCATGGAGAACATCGTTCCGAATCTCGGCGATCCGCTGGTCATCATCCCGAACGCCATCAGGGCGCCAGCGATAACCAATAAGATGACCACGGTAAAGATGGCCGCGCCGACAAAACTCATGATGATTTGGCTCTGCGACGTGGACCGCGCGATTGCCTGTTGCATCTGTTCCGGCGACATGTTCCGCGCAAACATTTCCATCTGCTGCCGCGCGATGTTCTCACGCCCCATGTAATGCGGTACGGACCACGTCGACAGCATGATCAGGATCATGTCGAGTATGAGCGGAGCTACCCATGCGTAACTCCGACCCGGAAGTTCCGTGAACACTTTGACCGGCTGATAGAAGACTTCCAATAGCGCTTTCATGAGATTAGTGGGGATTCTAACAGAAACTGGCGGTGGTTATACGGGCACAGTCGGAGATGCGCCCGTCCATGTGACGTCGGCGGTCGGGCCGTAAATGGACACAACCGGCTTGTTCATCAGCCGCAGATAAACGGTGAGTTGCGTCCTGTGATGCGCCGAGTGAAGAATGCGCCGCCAGACGATCCAGACGCGCTCGCGTTCCACATCGAAGAACGGAACCCGCTTCAGCCACCATTCTTCGGCTTGATTCGCAAGGTACAAAAGCCGCGGCTCAGCATATGCGACGGCTCGCTCGGCGAATCGGGAGACGCTTCCGCCCGTCGCCCGGACTTCATCGGCGCCCGGCTCGGGAAGCCCCAGAAAATCGCCGAAGAAACGGCGCTCACTCAGCAGGTGATGCATCATGACTTCGCCGACTGTCATGGATTTTTCATGAGGGCGCCACAGGAGTTCGCTGTCGTCGAAGGCGGTCCAGGTTGATGCCGTTTTGTTGGTCTCGCTCGCGTACGTGTCGACAATGTGCTGGCAGAGCGGTACAGCCGCGGCCGGTATCTGCGTTAGGGCGGTCAACGGGTTTTTGGGGATGACTTCTGACTGCGCGAGCCGGAATTGCCGGAGGTTTGCTGCGTGGAGAAGGAAAGACGCCCCTGCGAGTTGCGCGGAGCATTGCCGTGATAAACAACTCGCGCCGTCTTCTCGTCGGGTTTTCGGGGCGGCGGCTGCAGTTTCATCCAGGAGAGAGGCCACCACGCGCAAAAGACGGGCGCTGCCAACGCAATCAGAGCCACTGTCGCGCGTAGCAATCGCCCCATAGGAATCCTTTTGCTTCAAATGCTACGCGCAACGTTCGTCGAGCGCAAGGGCCAGATTCGCGGATAGTACCGCTCGTCACGCCCTTACCGCTAGCCGGAGGCCCGATATCCCGGATTTACTTTGATTTACCGCCGGGTGTTAACCCACGTATCGCCTTTAACGCCATACTGGTGTCATGCGAAATGTTGTCGTTTCAGCCGTAATGTCTCTCGCCCTGTGTGCGGGCGCGATGGCGCAATCGGCCTACACCAGTGTCATCGGCACGGTGGAAAAGATAGACGCGGGGGCCAAAGCAGTCACCGTCAAGCCCGACAAGGGCGATGCTTCCGCAACGGTGAAATACGACGAGCGGACCACCTTTGAGGTCATTCCCGCGGGCGAAACGGACATGAAAAAGGCGACTCCCGCGAAAGACACCGACCTGGCTGAAGGAGACAAGGTGCTTGCCCGCGTGCTGACGGCCGACCCGGCGAAGCCGGCCCGCACCGTGTATATCACCAAACAGGCGGATCTGGCGAAACGCCGTGAACGCACACAAGAGGAATGGACGACCGCCACCCACGGCATTATCGCGTCACTCGATCCGAGCGTGATCAAGATCAACGCCCGGGTTCCGGGCAGTCCCACTCCGAAAGAGATCTCGGTCGAGATCGGACCCAAAGTCGATTATCAACGTTACAACCCTGAGACTGGCGCTTACGAGGCCAGCAATTTCGCCGCGATTAAGGTTGGCGATCAATTGCGCGTGCTCGGTGAAAAAAACGCGGATTTGACGCAGATTAAAGCCGAAAGCATCGGCACCGGTTCGTTCAAGACGATCGGGGTTCTCGTAAAGACCATCGACCCCGCGGCGAAGCAAATCATCGGCACGGAAACCAGTTCGAAAAAGCCGGTTGTAGTGGCTCTCCGTGGGGACACGACCCTCAAGAAATTCAGCGACATGGCGGCTATGATGGTCGCCCGGCAGTTAAATCCCACTTATCAGGCGACGACTGGACGAGGCACGCGGGGCGGCGGAGCTCCGGGCGCAGGAGGAGCTCCGGGCGCCGGAGGGCCTCCCGCCGGCGCTGACGGCGCACCGGGCCGCAGTGGCCGGGGATTCGGGGCTGGCGGTGGCGATGGAGCGCCAGGCGGCGGACGTGGTTTCGGCGGGGGCCGCGGCCGCGGAGGAATGGACGTGGGCCGCATCATTGAGCAGCAGCCGACGATTCAGCTTGGGGATCTGAAGCCCGGGGACGCGATTATCGTGACGGGCGCGACTGCCGCGGACCCCTCAAAGCTGATTGCCAATGCCCTGGTAGCGGGCGTGGAGCCGATTCTCCGCGCAGCGCCGAATAATGGCGCCGACCCGCTCGCCGGAAGCTGGAACATGGGTGGCGGAGGCGGCGGCGGAGAGCAGTAAATTTTACTGACCTCCGAGCGCGGGGAGGTCTTCGACCTCCTCGACCCGCTCCACCTCGATCGCCATTCCGGTGTTGGTGACTGCGTCGCGGAATTCCTGTTCACGGCCATCGACGACATCGTATTCCCACACCTCCGATCCTAACGACAGAAAGGCGTCGTCTTCTTCCATGTCTTCCTCGACATGCAGGCTCGGAGGCTCAAACCGTTCGACAAACTCCGCCTCGGCAACCACGCCGTCCGCGAGATTGAGGTAGGACGGGGGAGAATCCGCTTCGCCGCCACTTTGGTTGAAACGCTTTTTGTAGACCACACGGTAACGCATCGCGAAATAGATCCGGGCAGTTATAGGACAAATGCGATTTCCAGTACCATAGCCTCGCGTCTAAACGCTAAGCGTGTGGGGCAGAGCGCCGCTCGGAAGTGACTTTTGTATCTCGTTGCTGTCGGGATGACTGCTCACCGGCGGCGGAGGGCTGATGGTTATTGGGCAGCGCCGTTCGTCACGCGGCTGAGGTTCTCGTACCACTTCAGGTTGGCGGCGCCGATGCAGACCAAGTCCACGGCGCCGTCGCCGTTCAGATCGCTCGCAACGCAAGCCGCGCCAGCCATAGCCTCGTCCAGGATCTGTTTTTCCCATTGGCCTGTCTTCATGGCGCGATAGAGATAGACGCTCTTTGCCCCCTGACGGAATCCGGCGACGATTTCGTCCCGGCCGTCGCCGTCGAAGTCCGCCGCGACGATCGTATGACCGTCAGTCAGGGACGAATCGATCACACTGCGGTCCCACCTGCCCGCCTGCTCGCGGTAGGTGACCACCTGACTGCCGTGCCACGGTTCGATCGCAGCCAGAAAGCGCTCCTTCATCAGGTGTCCCAGCGAGACATCGCTCGAACCGCACTTCGGGCACGCGGAAGGATCCCCTTTGGCGATTTCCGTCCGCGTCCAACCGTTCCTGCCGTTCTGAAACAGATCGATCCCGGAAAAGCTGGCGGTCAGAATGCTGTCGCGCATATCCCCCGGGTTCCAGCGAATGATCGAAAGGCCGTGCTGCACGCCTTCGTTGGCAAGACTGATCGTCTCGCGGCGCCACTCGCCCGGCCGGTAGAACAACAGCGCGGCATGATCCCCCGCGTAAGCCGGAGGCGCTGCGTGAGGGCCAGTGAGGACTGCATTCACCGCCACCTTCTTTCCGGAGCCGTCGATGTCCGCCCAGCGAAGCCGGTGGGCAGTCGGGACCTCGTCAATCTCCCGAAGCTTCCACGGGTTCCGCGGGTCGCCCTCATGATGCAGCACGCCTACTTTCCCAACGCTCTTCGACGCGTCGTTGGCGAATTCCCATGCGACAACAATCTCGGGGATCCCGTCTCCGTCCACATCCTCGGCGGCGCAGTTGATCATATGTGGCATGCCGGAAAAGAGGACGTGCCTCTGCCAGCCCGGATTTTCGTACCAGACCAGATCGGGCCCGCCTTGAGCCAGCGCTATGATGTCGGGTTTGCCGTCCCGATTCAGATCGGCGACCGCAACGTGATAACCGCCTTTCAGATCGACGGCGATTTTATGCTCGGCGAACGGGAGCGGCTGAGCGAGCGCGATCGCCGGAATCAGCAACAGCGCCGAAGGCTGCATCCTCGCCTACTTCTCCTGATACGTGCCGTGCGCCTTCGCAACCGGCAGCAACGCGGGGTAAAACTGCACGAAAGTGTTGTCCACGGCCCCGTTCGCCGCATGGCAGCTATAGCAGTTTTGGGTGCGGGCGAACGGCTTGCCCTCATTTCCCCGTCCGAATGAGTAGAAGGTCCACTGCCCCCGGTCTTTCACTTCCGCTTCGACACCAACCAGATCGGATTGAAAATTTCCGGCGCGATTGATCGATCCTTTCGACTCCGATGAACGAACTTCGAGAATCAGGACGGTCCGATCCGGCCATTTTCCGTTCTGGAGGAAAGATTGATAAGCGGCGCGGGAGGCGAAGACGTTGTCGAAACGGGGCCTGTCGCCGGAGTTTGCGGCGAGAGGTCCGTAGGTCATTCCCAGCCCGGAGCTGAGGAACACCCACTCGCGGTAGTCGGACGGCAGGACCATGTTGCCCGACGAATTGTATTGCAGATCGTCGCTCAGCGGAGCGGCCGACGCGGCGATCGCGAGCGCGAAAAATGCGGCGCGGATTTTCATTTACAGATTTTCACCTAAAAGAGGACCTCGAAATCGAATCGATAGCGGCGGTGATAGTTGCCGAAGAAGACGCCGTATTGAGGGTCGGCGGTATTGCAGTGGATCGCGAGAGCGTTGAAATGGTTGGTTAGATTGAAGCCGGTGACCGACAAACGGACCGTGTACTTCGAGCGAACTTTGAAATCGCGCATCAGCCGCGAATCCAGCGAGAAGAAATTCGGGAAGCGGGTCGCGTCGCTGTTCGGCACGCCGACATAGTTCTGCATCGCATCGACCGCGACATACGGAAATCCGTTGCGGTATTCGACCGTCGGAAGCATCTGGAGTTTCTGGAACGGAATATTCACATGACCCCAGGAGAGGAAGCGATTGGGAAGATCTCCCGAAAGATTCGAGTAGACGTTTGGCCGGATGAACGGCTGCGCGAAATTCCCCACGAACGAATCGAATACGTTCTGGTTCCCCTCCGCCCGCGACCGCGTATACGAAAACACAAGTTGCTGTCCGTTCTCCCATCCTAACTTCGCGGTGATCTCAGCCTGGCGGAACCGTGAACTGCCGTCGCCCTCCAGGACGATCTCGTTCGTTCCTTCGAGTTGCTCGGGGTGCAAAATGATCAATCCTACAGACCGATTGTCCGTATATACTCCGCGCAGTTTCAGCAGCTTCGAAAAACTGTGTTCGATCTGCGCGTTCCACGTCAGCCCGCGCGGCGAGAACGCGCCGGCGACACGCTGTCCGCTGACAAGAAACGATCGTGGGCCGGTCACGCTTCCGATCACGTTGACGTACTGATCGACGCTCGTCACCTCTCCGTCGGGGCCGTAGTTCAAAATCGTTCGGTTCGGATATCGGCTGAATGCGTAGACGTCGAGTGGAATGTGATCGTAGAACTGCCCGTAGCCCATCCGGAAGACGGTCCGCTGATTCGAGAACGGGGTAAACGCAAGACCCGCGCGCGGCGCGATACGCAGGCTCGATGCGAGCCTCTGGTGTTCGATACGGATACCGGCATCGAACGAAAGCCTGGGCGTAAGCGTCCAGTGATCCTGCGCATAGCCGGTAAATTCCAAGTCATTTCGCTTGTACTGGCCGAGGTTGCTGAATTCGATCCGCTGCAGCAGGACGCCGTATGTATCGAGAACGTCCACAGGCCGATAGGTAAATGCGCCGTGATCGGTTGAAACCGTCAGTGAGGTCCCAATCTTAAGCTGATGTGGTCCGAAAAACGTGATGGGCGCCGGAGACCAGATTTCGAGCCACTCGCGGCGGAACGCGTCGCGGCTTTGCGTTCCGAAATAATTTCCCCTCGCCCCGGTCGGCGTGACAATCTCATCGTCCGGACCCTGAGCGCCTATAAACGTGTGGAAACGCTGATAAGAAATCGACGTGTCGAGGGTGCCGCCCCACAGGCCCAAATGATCGGCTAACGTGGCGGCGTACGCGCGCTGTGAATAGCCAGGCGTGACAGGCTGGGGATTGAAATAGTCCGGATTGACGAAATTGATGTGCTCGGGGTTGTAGTGCAGGGTCGCGTTGAGAATCTGCCTTTGCGAAAGGATGTAATCCACCTGCGTGAATGAGTTCACGCGTTCCACCTTCGATTCGTTGTAGGGGAAGCCCAGGGTCCTGTTCGGAATTTTGTCGAGAATGTATTGAAGCGCGGAGATGATAAACAAGCGATCGCGGATGATCGGGCCGCCGATCGCCGCGCGCGGCGTTTCATTCCGGATACCGACCATGTGGTAGCTGCGAATCCGGAAGTCCGGAAACGGATCGTTCAGGTCCGTGTGCCATCTGTCTCCGCCCCGCTTGGTCTCCACGGCCACCACGCTTTGGGTGAACCGGCCATATTGCGCGAGAAATGGCGTGTTCAGGACATTGACCGATTCCACCGAATCGACCGGGACCGTCTGACCGAATTTCCCCGTTGCGGGATCTGTCACGTCGCTCTGGTTCACCACGAGCGAGCTTCGCTGCTCTCCCGAGCCGTCGAGTTTGAGTTCTCCGTCGGGGGACCGCACGACGCCCGGAACCAGAGGGAGGGAATCGCTTACCGTGGCGGGGTTGGATGGTAAATTCTTTACCTCTTCCGGCTTGAGCTCGTAGTTCTGAGTCGAATTCTGTTCCACCGGCGGCGGCGTATCGGTCACGTCCATGCTTGCGCGCGCAATCTTCGGGTTGAGCGTGATGGTTGAGTCGGCGACCAGCCCCTCGCCGACCTCGATTTTGATTACGGTGTCCTCAAAACCATCGCGACTTGCGCGTACGCTGACCGAACCGCACGGCGTTTGACCGAATTCCGCCAAACCGGAGGCGGGCGTCTGGCGAACACCGACTTCCACGCTGTCGAGGCTGACCTGGACCTGGGCATCGAAGATCGGCGCCTCCTGGGAGTCGCGGACGAGCACGCGAAGTTCACCGGCGCACGATTGCGCCCTTGCTATCGACGGGAAGATCCACGCCAGGCTCGATAAAGCGAGCAGGACTGCGACGCGTGGCGCCGGAGTACCATGTCGATTCATTGTCAGGCGCATCTCCCATTATGCTTCAGCTACGAAAATTTTTGTAATTTTTCGCGCACATGCGAACAGCGCTTGGACTGTATCTTTATGCAGATTTTATGGGTTTGATCGAGCTAATTCCGGATTAGAATCCGGTTATGAAGAATGTCGTGGTAATCGGTGTTGCGGCCTGCGCTTCAGCGTTTTGCCAGACAGCAGGTCCGCAGTTTCAACTGCTCCCGCAGGATCAGGCTCAGAATATTCTGAACCAGCACCTGAAAAATCTGAAGCTGCTGAACGCGCCGACGGCTCCGGTAAATGGGGGTCCAGTACTCAAGCTGTCAACCGCGCCTTCGGCCTGCGCGATTCCCCTGCTCAACGCCTTACCCGCTGCGGGGAATATCGATTACAAGATACGCGTCCTTCGAGCCCCAGCGACAGAACGAAAAGGATCGAGCGTTCCCTTTACGTCGGGCGCTCCGCCGTTTCCGCCCTGCAACCCGAGGAAGTAAACACCACCGAGCCGGCGCTTTGGTAATCTGAATCGGTCGATCTACCGATCCCAGGGGCCGTCATCATTTGCGTCGTATTCCCGCTTCAGCGGCTCTCCTGAGCCTTCTCTCTTCCTGCGTCTTCACGGCCGATGCGGCCGACCGGATTACCGGCCCAATCAACACAAGGCAGCGCATCCCGCTGCAGAATGGCGTCCCCCGGCTCGCGCAATCCCGATTCGAAGCCGGCCCGCTTGATCCCACGGCGGTTCTGGATCACGTCCAGATTCTCTTCAAGCCATCGACCGCCCAACAGGGCGATCTCGACCGGTTCCTAGCGGCGCAGCGAAATCCCGCTTCACCCGACTTTCGACGCTGGCTCACTCCCGAACAATTCGCCGACCGCTTCGGACTCACCCCTTCGGATCATTCCCGGATTGCCGCGTGGCTCGCATCCGAAGGTCTGACTGTTCAGGACTCTTCGCGCGGCCGCAACTGGATCGCGTTCAGCGGTTCGGTCTCACGCGTTTCAAGCGCCTTCGCCGTTTCGATGCGCCGATACCATGTCAATGGCGAGGATCATTTCGCGAACGCCACGCCGCCGTCGGTTCCGGCAGCGCTAAACGGAGTTGTTTCCGGCTTTCTCGGGCTGAACGACTTCTACCCAAGGCCTTCGGCGCATGCCATCCCGGTTGACGGCGACCCGGCGCTCACTGCTGGCCCGAACCACTATCTCGTCCCCGCGGATTTCGCGACGATCTACAACCTCAACCCTCTCTATTCGGCCGGCTTCGACGGAAGCGGCCAAGGCATTGCTGTCGTGGGGGGATCCGATATCGCGATCTCTGACATTCGCGCCTTCCGCAGCCGCTTTGGTCTGCCGGCGAACGATCCGAAGTTGCTCGCCTACGGCGCGGACCCTGGACTGAATGGAAATCAGTTCGAAGCGAATCTCGATCTGGAATGGGCAGGCGCGGTCGCTCCCAGGGCCACGATTTACTACATCTTCGGCTCCAATCCGTTCACCGCGGTCAGCGCCGCTGTGAGCATGAACGTGGCTCCTGTAATCAGCTCCAGTTTTGGCTACTGCGAAATCGATGCCCCGCCGTTCGCCTTTCGCGCGATCGCGCAGCAGGCGAACGCGCAGGGCATCACATGGGTGAATTCATCCGGCGATGCGGGCGGCGGGAGTTGCGATGTACAGGGCCTGAGCCCTCTTGCGACGCGCGGTCTTTCGGTGCAGTTTCCTTCCAATATCCCCGAGGTAACCGGCGTAGGCGGAACGCTTTTCAACGACTCGGCCGGCGCATACTGGAGCACGCGCAATTCGACAAGCGGCGGATCCGCTCTTTCCTATATCCCCGAGCAGGTTTGGAACGAGACCGCCAACGGTTTCGGACTTGCCGCAAGCGGAGGCGGATTCAGCCGTTTCTTCACCAAACCGGATTGGCAGACCGGCCCCGGCGTGCCGAATGACGGAGCCCGCGATGTTCCCGATGTCGCCCTCTCGGCTGGTCTTCACGACGGATATCTGGTCACCTACCAGGGCAGCGGCCTGTTCATTGTCGGCGGAACATCGGCGGCCACCCCGGCTTTCGCGGGTGTTGTCGCGCTCCTTAATCAATACCAGGTGAGTCAAGGTTTCCAGAAAACGTCCGGCCTCGGAAACATCAATCCTCAGCTTTATCGGCTTGCCCAGAGCGTTCCCGCAGCTTTTCACGACATCACGGCGGGCGACAACATGGTCCCTTGCGAGCAGGGCAGCCCGGATTGTCTGAACGGCACGCTTGGCTACGCCGCGAACCCGGGCTATGATCGCGCCACCGGACTCGGGTCCGTCGATGCCAACGTACTCGTCAGGTCGTGGAACCAATCCACAAACGCCGCGACCCTGAAATTGTCATCGAGCGCCGCGAAGGCGACGATCAACGATACGGTCACCCTCACTGCGACCGTATCCGGCAACGGCGGCGTTCCGACGGGCTCCGTGAACTTTTTTGCCTGGGGAGTTCCGCTGGGCTCCGCGACCCTCACCAGCGTCGGCGGCGTACAGACGGCGTCCGTAACTTTCACGGCGTGGGTTTTGGGGACCGGAAACAAGACCGTATACGCGGAATACGCGGGCGATGTCGCCTTTAGCCCTGCCAGCGGCGGCGCGCCGCTTCAGGTCAGCCTGCCGGGGGTAGCGGGGGTGTCCGCGGTGATCCCGTCCGTGACCAATCCTGTGTACGGATTCCCGTCTTACACTCAGCCCGCAACATGGCAGGCCAACATCAGCCTGCAAGAGCGGGCGGGGGTTCCGGCCGTTCTCAACGGGTTCACGATTGACGGACAGGCGCAGCCTGTTTCCCAATACTTCCCCTCGCCCAACATCCCGGCCGGCGGCGTTCTTACTTCCATGGTGGTGTTGCGGAATCTTGACGTCCCGGTGATGAAGATCTTCGGATTCGCCGGAACCGATCCAAGCGGTCAGACCTGGTCGCGGCAGGTGCAGGTGCAGTTTCTTCCGCCCCACCAGGAATCGGTTCGCAATTTCAACATCTGGGCCGCGCCACTCAACATGCATCAGAACACGAGTGCCGCGAGCGATTGCCAATGGTCGCAGCAAATCACCATCGATGAGACTCAGGGATATAACATGCGGATGACGCAGTTGTTCCAGGGAGAAGTTGATATATCGAGCCAGATCGCGTCGATCTTCGGCACAACGCGCCTTCCCGCGTGGGGTTCGATGGCAGGGACCGTTTGCTGGAGCAACGTAACGCCGCCCGCGACAGATCAGCTCTTCGCAGGCTTCCTTGATGATTCGGGCAATCAGATCACGAATGAGATCGCGGTGACCTTTGCCGGGCCAATGACGTCTCCCGCGCGGTTGTCGGCTTCGCCTTCGTCTCTCGCCCTGAAGCCGTCCCTGGTTCCCACATTTCAGCCGATCCCCACCTTTACGGTCAATCTTTCCGATGCCAGTCAAACCTGGACCGCGTCGGTCTTTCCCGCCAACCGAACCACGAACTGGCTGCAGCTTTCGCAGTACACGGGGACCGGTTCGACAACCGTTTCTCTTCAGGCAAATTCAGCCGGATTCGAGCCGGGAGCGTATCGCGCGACGATCCTGATTCAATCGCCCGATACCGTTCCCCAATGGGTCGCGATACCGGTCATGTGGGTGAATGGCGCCGCCGGTGGACCCTCGATCACGGGAGTTGGCAACGCGCTCTCCTTTAGCCCCGGGGTAAGCCCCGGAGAACTGATCGCCGTATACGGCTCGCAACTCGCGGGCGCGCCGGCGTCGGCAGCTTCGTTGCCTTTGTCCTTCTCACTGTCCGGGGTTTCGGCGACTGTCAATGGGTGGCCAGCGCCTCTGCTGTACGTCTCGCCCTCGCAGATTAATCTGCAGGTCCCGTATGAGGCGGGCGCGGGTCCGGCTGTGTTGGGCATCAATAATAACCGACAGATCGGCGGATTCCAGTTCTCCATTACGCCCTCCGCGCCTGGGATTTTGACCGACAGCTCGGGAGTCATCCTCGGGACTCCTTCAGTGCAGGCAGGACAATACGCTACGGTCTATGTCACCGGAACAGGCGACGTGAGTCCCGCGCTCGGCTCCGGCGTGCCGGTAGCCGGGGGAACTGCAATACCGAATCTGCCAAAGCCATTGCTTCCCGTCACGGTAACGATCGGCGGCGTTCCGGTTTTGGTTCAGTTCGCGGGCACGCCGCCAGGAGTCGTGGGGCTGACCCAGATCAATTTCCTGGTTCCGGCGACGACGCTGGCTGGCGCCCAACAAGTGATTGTGGCGTCGAACGGCATCGCCAGCGCGCCGGCAACGCTCAACGTCACAGCCGCAATTCCATGAGGACGGCGGTTTCATCCGGTTCGGCGTAATAGCCTCGCATCCTTCGAATCACGCGGAACCCGAATCGCTCGTTCAGAGCGATCATCCGCGAATTGCTCTCGCGTGAGTGGCCGATCAGTCGCCGGAATCGATGATGCTGCGCGTAAGCGATTTGCCAGGCCTTCATCAACTGACCGAAGCCCCGCCGTTGGTACTTCGGCAGAATACCGGTCGTCGCGATGTAGAGCGTGCGTCCGTGCGCTCTCTTCTCAAAGGCGCAGCAGCCCACTTTCACGCCGCCGGCGAACAGCCACCACGATTCACATTGGCGCCAATACTCCGGCTCGAATCGATCTGATGCGGGAAAAATGCGCCTATCGAACGCGATCAGCGCGTTGAGTTCGTGCGGCATCGCGGCCCTGCGGAATTCGGTTTTCAGCGGGCATTACTCCGGGGTTTCGCATTCAAGGCCACTCGCGCGGCGTAATATCCGCACATGCCGTGCGCGCCCGCGCCGGGCGGCGTTGAAGCGGAACACAGATAAAGGCCAGGGACCGGGGTTGAATACATCCCGAGAAACGGACGCGTGAACAACTGCCTTATTGTCGCCGCTCCGCCCGTAAGATCGCCTCCGACTAAATTCGCGTTCTTCGCTTCCATTTCCGCCGGACCCATCGTATGCCGCGCAAGGATTACCGTCTGAAAGCCGGGAGCATAACGTTCCACCTGCGCTTCGATCCGCGCCGTCATATCTTCCTTCGATCCAGTCGGAACATGACAATACGCCCATGCCGTGTGTTGACCGGCGGGCGCGCGCGAAGAATCGAACAGACTCTGCTGAGCCAGCAAAACAAAGGGTTTGTTGTGATGCTCTCCACGCCATGCCGCGCGTTCCGACGCAGCGACCTCGTCGAGCGTTCCGCCCAGATGAACGGTCGCCGCCTGCGCACAATCAGAGTTCCGCCAGGGGATCGGCGCGCGGAGAGCCCAATCGATCTTGAAAACTCCCGGGCCATGACGAAATCGCGCAAGCTTTTGCGCGTACCACTCGGGCAGCCTGTCCGCGGCGATCCGGATCAGCGTTTTCGGAGCCACATCGCAGAGCACCAGGGCTCCCGGTTCCAGATCGCGTAAGGAGGTCACCCGGTGGTTCGTGACGACCTCACCACCCAGCGAGGTCAGGTAAGAGATCAGAGCGGCGGCGATTCGCTGCGAGCCGCCCCGGGCGATCGGCCAGCCCACCCCATGAGCTGAGAGCGTCAGCAGCCATCCAAATGCCCCCGATGCAGGCGCCTCGAGCGGTAGTACGGAATGCGCGGCCATGCCCGCGAACAACCCGCGGGCTTCCTCTGTGCGGAACAAAGCGCGCGCCATGAAAGCCGCGGGCAGCGCGGAAAGCAGTCCGAATCGTACGAATGCGCTGGGATGCCGCGGAAAATGCGGCGGCGCGAATACGTCGCGGAAAAGCTCGTCCCATCGGCTCGCCAGCGGCGACACCACTGTCTTGTACGTATCTTCGTCCCTGCCAAGTCTGCCCGCTGTTTTGGCGACATCGAGTTCCGCCAGAACACAGCGACCGCCGTCGAGCGGATGGGCGACCGCTGCCGGCGGAAAGATCCATTCCAGACCATGCTCGCGTAATGGGTAAGACCGGTAGGCGATGGAACTCGCCGCAAGCGGATGAATCGCAGAGCAGATGTCATGCGCAAAGCCCGGCAAAGTCAGTTGCAGCGTGCGAAGCCCGCCGCCCGCGGTCGGCTCCGCTTCGAGAACCGTGACGCGCATCCCGGCGCGCGCCAGTTCGATCGCCGCTGCGAGTCCGTTCGGGCCCGAGCCGATCACAAACGCGCGCTTCGTCATTTCCAGCCCTGATCGGCGAGCACACGCTGAAAGTCGGCATCATTAAGCGAAACCGCAGGGAACCACGTCCCCTCAAGCTGGCGCTTCCACCATTCGCCCGTTTCCCGATGCTGCGCCGGAGTAGTGAACTCGTACTTGTAAAGCAATGCCCGCACGTACTTCGGCGGGCCATTCGGAAACGGATTGTCCCGCAGCAGCGAAAGAGTGGCGGCGTCGCCTTCGAGAAGCTTTTCCGTGAAATGCAGGAACCAGGGGCTCTGATAGTAATTTCCCATTGCGGCGAACCACATGAGCCAGTCCAGCCGGAGATGATACGGCGCGATCTGCGGCGGCATGCGTTTCGGGTCGTTGGGTTTGCCCTTGAACTCGTATTCACGCCAGGAGGCTAATGACGGATTCGAGTCCTGAGTTCCTTCCACCACGACCTCATAGCGCGTGCGCGTGATCCCGCCGAACGCTCCGTAGGTCCCGACCAGGTGAATCGAGTTAAAGCTCGTATTCATTACCTGGCGCGGCGACAACATGTTCCGGACAGGCGGTATGCTGAGCCAGACCACGAGAGCCGCCAACGCTATGACCGCGACGCGATGAATCGTATGCGGCGGACCGAGCGCGGGCGTGCGCAGCGGCAAGATGGCAGCGAAGTACTTGCCGTCGATCATCGGGATGGCCAGCACGATCGTCAGAAAGTTCAGCCACGAGAGATTTCCGCTGGCCATGATTGTTCCCTGAAACAGGATCGTGATCGCGCCCGCGATTGACGCGATGGGCTGGGGGAGAAAGTATCCAAACGGAACCACTAATTCGGCGAAATGATTAAACAGGACTCCCGCGCGATGCGTCCACAGCGGGCCCCAATGCAAATACCAGCTCAGAGGGTTCGGCATGGGCTGTGTCTGGTAGTGGTAGTCGAGACAGGTAAGATCGCGCCAGCACGAATCGCCGCGCAATTTGATCAGCCCGGCGCCGAACATTATACGGAACTCCAGCCATCGGATCAGCCAGAGAGCGACAGGCTGGACAGCCGATCGGTCCGATCCCAGAAAGGCGGCGAAAAAACCGCCTTCCAGCAGAATCGATTCCCAGCCGAATCCATAAAATTCCTGACCGACATTCACGAACGAGATGTAGAGAATCCAGATCGCCGCCCACACGGCCGCTGTCACTGCGGAGTTGTAGCGCGTCGCGATACCCCCGATTACGAGACAGGAAAGAAGGATGCCCAGCCATGCGGCGCTCGTGAAGGCCCGATCCCTGGGCATGAAATAGAAAAGGCTCGGCGACACCCGAAACGGCGTGCTTCGGACATAGGCGGGCACGGGCAGAATTCCGCGTTCTCCCAGCAAAGGGCGGAACTGGTTCAGCGCGCAAAGAAAGGCGATCAGGTAGACGACGCCCAAAGCCCGCTGAAAGATCAGCCGCGTGAGCCAATACCCGTTGTCGGTCAACTCCATGGCGTTGTGGCCCAGACTACATCGCGGCTTCAACTTTGTATTGCAAAGTTCTCCATGACGGCCTTATAATCCGGGTGAAGGTGCTGTCATAGCAGTCATAAGGCCAATCCGCGCGTCTTCTCCCGATCTTGTGGGCCTGCACACACAGGCCATGGACAATCTGCGCTTCATCCGGGACACGATGGAGAACGCCGGTTCGTTCACCGCAGTGCCGGGCGTGGGCGGAATGCTGATGGGCGCAACCGCCGCCTTCGCCTCTTTCGCCGCGCACCTGAGCAAAAGTCCACGCGCCTGGCTCGCCATCTGGATCGGCGAGGCCCTCCTCGCATTTGCGATCGGGCTCGCCTTTTCGTACCGCAAAGCCACCCGAAATAAAACCCCGCTTCTTTCACGCGCTTTTCGGCGCTTCGTTCTGGCGATGATGCCGGCGATCTTCACCGGCGGCATGCTCACATTCGTTCTTTATCGCCAGGGCCTGGTCGGGCTATTGCCCTCTGTGTGGCTGCTTCTCTACGGCGTCGGGATTTCATCGGGCGGGGCATTCTCTGTGCGCGTAGTTCCGATCATGGGAGTTTCGTTTCTTGCGGTCGGAAGCCTGGCTGCTCTTGCCCCTCTTTCCTGGGCCGATCCTCTGCTTGCCCTTGGTTTTGGCGGTCTCCATATATTTTTCGGATTTGAGATCGCAAGGAATTACGGGGGTTGATGAAGATGGCGAAACAAGCAGTCAAGACCTCCCGGCCCCGCCCTCAGGTGGTCTCGGCGGCGGCGGGCGCGCGCTCTCTGGACCGCCTGATTCACGAACGCCTTCGCCTCGGCATCGTGAGCGCGCTTTCCGTAAACGACAGCCTCACGTTCAAGGATCTGAAAAAGATCCTGGGAACCAGCGACGGCAATCTCAGCGTGCACTCTCGAAAGCTGGAAGATGCCGGTTACGTCTCCTGCGAGAAGAGTTTCGAAGGCCGCCTCCCGCGTAGTGAATACAGACTGACCGAGCGCGGGCGCGCGGCGCTCGAGGATTACCTCTCCCACATGGAAGCCATCATTCGCGCGACGCGTCACCAATAGGGCAAAAAAATTTACCGATATACTTTATGACACAAAGTACACTGCACGTTGCGATCATAATGGATGGTAACGGCCGTTGGGCCGCCAGGCAGGGTCTTCCCCGGGCCCTTGGGCATCGGGCGGGCGCGGAGGCATTGCGCCGCATCGTCCGATGCGCCCCCGAACTCGGCATCGCGGCGCTCACCGTTTACGCGTTTTCATCGGATAACTGGAAACGTCCGCCCGAGGAGGTCGCGGCGCTGATGGCGCTGCTTTCCGAGTACCTCGACGGTGAGACAGACCAGCTTTCCCGCGATGGCGTTCGTCTCTCGGCCATCGGGCGCCGCGACCGCCTCCCGCACCCTGTTCTCGCCGCGATTGGCCGTGCGGAATGCGCCACGCATCGCGGGCGCCGCTTGTGGCTTCGACTCGCCATTGACTATTCCGCGCGCGAAGCCATTCTCAGAGCGTCCGAGAACGCGACGCGCGAACGCGTTGAAGCGGAACTCGAAGAAGCGCCCGCAGTCGACTTGCTGATTCGCACCGGTGGAGAGCAGCGATTAAGCGACTTTCTGCTTTGGGAATCAGCCTATGCGGAACTCGTTTTCACTCCCCGTATGTGGCCCGATTTCGACAGCAGCGATCTTCGCCGCGCCGTCAGCGAATTCCATCGGCGCGGCCGTCGCTTCGGCGGACTAACCACATCAGCGGCCCACACGTACGATATCTGCGACCACTGGCTCCGCTGACCTTATGGCAGCGCGAATGCGACAAGCGAGTCGGAGAACTGCGCGTCAGGGACATCGTGCCCGCCCGCCGCAATCACCACGTATTGCTTGCCGGTGGCGGTCGATCGAAATGTCATCGGAGTCGCCCGCGCCGACGTCGGTAATTTCCCGCGCCAGACTTCCCTGCCAGTATCCGAATCGTAAGCTTTCAGATACGGATCGAAGGTCGCGCCCAGAAACACCAATCCGCCAGCCGTTACTATCGGCCCTCCGAGTGACGGCGAGCCCCAGTCGCGATGCTCTCCCATCCAGGGAACGAATCCCGTCGGGACCTCCCATTTCAGTTGTCCCGTAGTCGCGTCAATCGCGGCGAGCATTCCGTAAGGCGGCGCGGTACAGGGACTTCCTTTCTCTGTCAGCAGAAAGACCCGCTGCATGCCGTAGGGCGTGCCCTTCTGTTGCGCGGTCTCCCACTTCGGCCGTTCTTTCTCAGCGCGGTCGAGATCCGCCCGCGGAACCAGCCGAGCGACCGCGGCAAGCCGGTTATACGGAACGAACAGCGTTGCGCTCCGCGTGTCAAAGGCGACGCCGCCCCACGCCATACCCCCGATGTTCCCCGGAAACAGCAGCGATCCGCGAAGGCTAGGCGGCGTGAACATGCCGTCGTAGCGCAGCCCTGAAATCACGTTTGCGCACCAGGCTTTCTCCTCTGCCGTCGGTCCCCACGGTTCGACCTTAGTCGGGCCAAGATGCGCAGGCAACACTGGAAAAGGCTGCGTCGGAGATGCCTTCTCACCGGGTACGTCGCTTGCGGGCACGGGACGCTCTTCGACTCCGAACAGCGGCTTGCCGGTCAGCCGGTCCAAGAGAAACAGATTCCCGGTCTTGGACCCCGCGGCCACCGCAGCCTTCCCCTTCACCGTGATCAGCGCTGGCTGTGACGCGACGTCGTAGTCCCACAGATCGTGGTGGACGGTCTGGAACGACCACACAATCGCGCCGGTCTTCGAGTTCAGCGCGACCACGGAATTTGCGTGCTTGTCGTCCCCCAGGCGCTCCCCACCGTAGTAATCGGGGCTGGGGCTTCCCGTTGGAACGAACACCAACCCGTGTTGCGGGTCGGCGGTGATCAGTGACCACGCGTTCGCCGCGCCGGTGCGCGTACCCGGCATGGGGTCGAAAGTCCACAGCAGTTTCCCGGAACGCGTGTCATACCCGCGGATCTCGCCGCTTGGCATATCAGTGCGGCCGTTGTCAGCGATGCCTGAGCCCACGACGATGGCATCGCCGATCACCGCCGGCGGCGAGGTTTCCTCATACTCCGAAGCCCCCTTCACTGGAAGCCTCAGACCCTTCTTGAGGTCGATTTGCCCTTCGTTGCCGAATCCCGGCAGGATTTGGCCCGTCGCCGCATCGAGCGCGATCAGGCGCGCGTCAATGGTCGCGACGTAGACCCTCAGCTTTCGAGTCCTGGCATCACGCCAAACCGCAACACCGCGATTCGCGAAGTCGCCATAACCGGCTTTGATGTCTACGTGTGGATCGAAAGCCCATTTCTGCTTCCCGCTGTCCGGGTCAAGCGCGATGACGCGCCCGAAGGCCGTGGTCGTGAAAAGCGTCCCGTCTTCGTACACGGGAGTCGTCTCATACGCCGACGCCCTACCCCGAAGTCCGCCTCGCGAACCCTGGTACATATCGCCTGAATGAAACGTCCAGGCTTCGGTCAGCCGAGCAACATTCGAGCGGTCGATCTGATGCAAAGATGAATACTTAGCTCCATCGGGAGCCTGAGCTGTAATGGCTCCGGCAAACAGCAGGGCTGTGGCGAAACTGCGAATCGGCCACATGGGTCTGCGACAATTCAAAGCGTGATTCAGTATCGCAGGATTGCGGGCTTCGTGCTTGGCGCCTGGCTGGGCGCGGCCGCGTTCGCAGACTTCGCCGTGACGGAGAACTTCCGCGCCGTCGACCGCTTCCTGCGCTTACCGGGAAGCGCAGGGGCATCAGCCGAGATCGGTACGATCGGTGGCGAGCGTCTCCGGCCCCTGCTCCGGCGGAACGCCGGGGAAGAAAACAACGTCATTTTCAACGACTGGGAGACAGCGGAACTCATCATCGGAATCGCGCTGATTGGGCTGCTTTTCGCTGATCACGTGAGAGGCCGCATCATGTCTCTTGCCGCTGCCATGCTTGCAATCGTCGCGGTACAGCGTTTCTACCTGTCGCCAGAGGTAGCGGATCTTGGCCGTCAAATCGCCGACCTGCCTCCGTCGGCGCCGGTCAATTCGCGCTTCTGGACTTTACACGGCGTCTACTCCGGCATCGAGGTGGCCAAGTTGCTGGCAGGCGTCCTTCTCGCCGTTCCCCTGTTGCGCATGCAGCATCCGCGCTGATCCGAATGGAAAACCGTCGCATGTGCCCGAACTGCCGGGCCTTCATCACAACCAGCGACCGCGTATGCCCCTACTGCGGAGTTCGCGTCGGTCCGCGCGCCATCGACGTGCGTCGTCCCGGCCCGATCCTCGGAGGGTTGATCCCGCACGCGCACTTCACCACAGTCCTCATCCTGCTGATCAATCTGGGGCTGTTCATCGCAACCAAGATCTGGGGACAAGGCATCGAATTCACCTACGTTCTGGTGGCCTTCGGGGCGAAATGGGGTCCGGAGATTTATCAGGACCACCAGTGGTGGCGGCTGATCACGGCAGGCTTCCTCCATGGCGGTTGGCTGCACATCCTGATGAATAGCTGGGTGCTGTACGATCTCGGCGCGCAGGTGGAACAGGTATTCGGCACCTCGCGGTTTCTGGTGATTTACCTCGCCGGTACAGTGGCCGGGTTCTACATGAGTCTGGTGCTGAATCCGATGACGCCGTCGATTGGGGCTTCCGCTGGCCTCACCGGCCTTATCGGCGCGATGATCGCCTTCGGTGTCGTTAACCGCGGAACCGGTATGGGGAGGGCCGTGCGCGATTTCTACGTTCGCTGGGTGGTCTACATCCTCGCCATCGGCTTCATCGGCGGATTCGGCACGGATAACTGGGCGCACATCGGCGGTCTCGCGGGGGGATTTGTGATCGGCTATGTCGCGGGCACTCCCGGTGCGCGCTCAGAGCGGGAACGGGTATGGAATGTGCTGGCGGCGGGCGCGGTGGCCGTCACGGCCTACTCGTTCCTCATGGTTTACCTGCATTTCCCGACACCCGATCAGCTAAAATAGGGCGAAATGCGTTACATCGCACTTGCTTTCGCTTTGCTGCTGATCTACTCGCCTGCTGAGGCGAAGACTCACCAGTCTTCCCACAATGCCAAGGTCAAGAAACCGAAGGTCAAGGCGCCTAAGCACGCGAAACCTCATAAGACGCACCGTAACGCCGCGGCCTAAGGTCCGCATCTCCGTCTTTTAAATCCCGTAGTATCATCGTTCGATTCACCTTTAAAGCTATGCAGCGACCTTTTTTCAGCCGGTTCCATCGTATTGCCCTGCTTTCCCTGTCAGCGCTGGGCGTCGTCGGCGTGGCTCACTCCGCTTCACCCAAACTCAAGACGACCAAAGCGCCCGAAGGCGCCCCTTACGGAAATGCGGACGCAATCAGTCAGGAGGAGCTGAAAATCTATCTGTATTTCCTGGCAGCTGACCAGCTCGAAGGCCGCAATCTTCCGTCCCGCGGCTTCGACACCGCCGCGCTCTATGTAGCGAGCCATCTCGCCGAATGGGGTCTCAAACCAGGTGGCAGCACAACGAACACGACAGGCCCGCTGCAGCCTTATTTCATGCCGATCGAGCTTGTCGCGAAGTCCGTGATTCCCGCGGAAAGCAAAGCCTCTGTCACAGGGCCAGCAGGCGGGCGTGGGGGGCGGGGCGGGGCTGCCGCGGCCACGGAACAGAACGCGAACAATTCGCTCCGAACCACTCAGCTCGAATACGGTAAGGACTGGACCGTCACCGCCGGCGGACGCGGCGCGGCGCCGCTGGAGCCGTTCGAGGTTTCCGGGAATCTTGTTTTCGCGGGCAATGGATACACGATTGAAAAGGGCAAGATCGACCCTTACGCCGGTCTTGATGTGAAAGGCAAGATCGTTGTGGTCGCGGGCCTTCCGGCTGAGCTAGCCGCCCAGCGCAACGCGCAACAGGGCCGTGGGGGCGCAGGCGGCGGACGCGGCCAGAATCCGCTGGGCGAGAACTGCAAGGACTTCATGACGCCCGAGGAAGCGGCGGCCAAAAACGGGGCTTTGGCTGTGGTTACGTTGGCCGATTTCCAGGAGCTGAGCGCCCAGGCGAATCCAAACGCGGGCTTCGGCGGGTTTGGAGGGCAGGGGCGTGGAGGCGCGAACCTCAACGGTCCCGCTTATCGGCCGCCAAAGCTGGCGGCCACGCAAGCCTGCCCGGCAGTACCTTCCGTTAATGCCGGTTTGGGCATGACCAATGCGATCTTCCAGGGAGAAAAAACAGGCGCTTCGCAGATTTTCTACGCCGCGGGATCGGGCGCGAAACAGGAATCCTTTGCTCTGAGTGCGCAGAAGAAAATCAGCCTAAAGGTTGCCACGCGCAGCGAGGAGTCCCACGGCGAGAACGTCATCGGCATTCTGGAAGGCTCCGACCCCGTGCTGAAAAACGAATATGTCGTCATCAGCGCGCACCTCGATCACATCGGTCTCAGCACTCCGCTGCCCGACGGCCATAATGTCAACAACGGCGCGGACGACGATGGGTCCGGCTCAGCAGGAATGCTCGCGATGGCGCATGCTTACGCTGAAGGGGCGGCGAAAGGAATCCGCCCGCGGCGCAGCATCGTTTTCCTCTGGAACGCCGGCGAGGAAAAGGGTCTATGGGGTTCACAGTATTTCAATGAATACCCCCCGATTGACCTCCACAAGGTAGTGGCTGATCTGAATATGGATATGATCGGCCGCACCAAGGGCCCCGGCTTTACCGATTCCGATAAAACGCATGTGCTGGTGAATCCGGGCGAGGTGATGGTAGTAGGTCCTCAGATCAGCAGCGACGATCTCGAAAAAACAATCGAATCCGTCAACAACGGGTATCAGAAGCTGGCGCTGAATCATTTCTACGACGCGACTAAGCCCGACGCAACCCACGACAATCTCGGTCCCGAGCCCAATGGTCAGCGCATCTTCTATCGCAGCGATCACTACAACTTCGCGAAGTCCGGCATTCCGATCGCGTTTTTCACGACCGGTCTCCACCCGGATTACCACCGCCCCACCGACACGCCCGACAAGATCGACTACAAAGCCATGCAGTCAATATCGAGAACGGTGGCAGCCGTCGCGTGGCAACTCGGCACCCAGGATCAGCGGCCTGAAATTAATTCCAGACTGCCCGAACAGTTGGAGAAAGACATGAAGGCCGCAAAGGATCAGAACTGGGGCAAACAGACGCCGGTCCTGGCGCCTCTGCCCGGCATGCCGCAGTAATCGGCTAGATTCGGCGCAGCACGAGCGCGGAGTTCTTGCTGCCGAACGCGATGCAGTTCGCAAGCGCGTACTCGCAATCCAGAGGACGCGCCTCATTTGCGATGTAGTCGAGATCGCACTCCGGATCGGGATCCTCCAGGTTAATTGTTGGCGGCGCGATTCCGTCCCTCATCGCCAGCAGCGTAGCAGCCACCCCGGCGGCGCCGCAGGCCCCTTGAGGATGTCCGATCAGGCTTTTTAACGACGACCCCGCCAGCTTGTACGCGTGCCCGTTAAAGGCCAGCCGCGCCGCGCGTGTCTCGATCCTGTCATTCAGTTCCGTCGAGGTGCCGTGATAGTTGATGTAGCCGATCGCGTGAGGCTCGACGCCAGCCTCAGCGATGGCTCCCAGCATCGTATGCGCGGGCTCCTCCCCGCACTCTTCCAGCCGAACCCGGTGATACGCCTCACAGGTGGAGGAGTAACCGGCGATCTCACCATAGACTTTCGCGCCGCGCGCCCGCGCGTGATCGTTATCCTCGAGGATAAAAAACCACGCGCCTTCGCCGAGGACAAAGCCATCCCGATCCCGGGAAAACGGCCTCGAGCCACGTTCCGGACAATGGTTCCATTTCGTCGTCAGAATTCGCATCACCATAAAACCGCGCAGGATCAACGGAGCTATTGGCGCATCCACACCTCCGACCAGCATCCACGGCAGCGTCCCCCACTGAATATTTCGGAAAGCGTATCCCAGCGCATCGGTCGACGATGTACAGCCAGTGGAAACAATGTGACTCGGCCCGCGAAATCCGAATTTCATCGAGATTTCGCTGGCAAGCGTCCCGATCGTTGAAGTGGGGATCGTATAAACGCTGCACTGTCTCTCGCGCCCGCTGTAGTACAGCCGATATTGTTCCTCGGTGAACTCCTGCGGCCCGCCGCCCGACCCGATCAGCACGCCAATGCTCCTCAGGGCATCGCGCGACATACCGCGGTATTCCACCCCGGCGTCCGCGAGAGCTTCCTTCGCAGCCGCATGCGCCAGAGGCACACATCGCGAAACATGCGGCCGATCTTTGGTCTCGACGAATTCCTTTTCGTCGAAATCCACAACCTCTCCTGCGATCTGAACCTGAAATGACTCCGGATCGAACCGGCTGATCTTTCGAACGCCGCTGATACCGCGCCGCGTCGCGTCCCAGAAACTCTCTCGGCCGACGCCATTGGGGCTGACCGCTCCGATGCCCGTAATTACAACCCGGCGCTTCATTCGTCCCCGATTCCCCCTTGCGCGCCGATTTTGCATTCGCGTCACCTGCCAGTATAGGCTTGAAGAAATGGATCTGAAGCCGCGGCATGCGCTGGCTGGCCTGCAGGCAGGCGTGCTCGGCGCGTTATTCACGATCCTCTGGCTGATGGGATGCTCACGCTATCTGCGCCGCTCAGCCTGGGACATCCCTAATCTTTTCGCGACGTCATTTTACGGAGCTGCGGCTTACCAGCAACAGTATCTCCGCACTTCCTGGACGGGCGTTGCGATGATCGTCGCGATCGGCGGCCTGGGCGGCGCGCTGTGGGGAATTGTCTGCCGCGAAAACCGCCCGCCATTGCTGCCGCTCGTCGGCGCCGCGGTCGGTCTCGGTCTTTACTTCGTGTCGTTCGATGTGATCTGGAAACAGATCAATCCCATGATCCCGCTGTATGCCCCGCTGCGCCAGGTGCAGGTCGGGTATCTGATCTGGGGATTAGCGCTCTCTCGTTCTCCGCGGTTTGCCCGGGCGATTTCCGTCTCTACGTCAGCAGCGGCGCGTTGACGGTGTAGAGACGCTGATCCCTCAGCAGTTCGTTGTGGAACCGACGCCGCGTATTTTCTTCGAGTTCGCACCGGCGCCTGCCATCCTGCCCGATCACGCGCACGCCTTCCGAAGAGCGCCGCACGCTGTAGACAACACCGCGTCCGCCCGGTCGCTCCGCATCGCCCATGAACATCTGAATGCCTCCGTCGGCGCGGATCAGCAAGGCGAACTCCGAATCATCGCTGCTGCCGTCCGCGCGGGCGACGTCGAAGATGCGCTGGGCGTTCAGGAGGAACGTGTCCACTACTGAACTGATCGGCAGCGGATTGCGGTGTTTTAGCCGATATTCATTCCGAGGGCGGCGCTGAGGAAGGCGAAGCGATCCACCCACTCGTCGATCACCTTCGATGTTGGTTTCCCTGCGCCATGGCCCGCTCTCGTGTCGATACGGATCAGAATCGGCGCGGGGCCCTCCTGCGCCTGCTGCAGCGCCGCAGCGTACTTGAGGCTATGACCAGGCATTACGCGGTCGTCGTGATCCGCTGTCGTAATGAGCACGGGCGGGTACTTCGTGCCTTTTTTTATCGTGTGCAGCGGTGAATATGCGATGAGCGTCTTAAAGTCAGCCGCGTTCTCCGCGGTCCCGTATTCCCCGATCCACTGAGGACCGAATCCGAACTTCTGGAAGCGCAGCATATCCATTACCCCGACCGCGGGCATCGCCGCCCCGAAAAGGTCGGGACGCTGATTCAGCACCGCCCCCACAAGCAGCCCGCCGTTGCTCCCGCCAAAGATGCAGAGTTTCGGCGTTGACGTGTACTTGTTCGAAATCAGCCATTGACCGGCTGCGGTGAAATCGTCGAACACATTCTGTTTCTTCGCTCTCATGCCCGCTTCATGCCACGCTTCGCCGTACTCCGAGCCGCCCCGCAGGTTAGCAACAGCATAGATACCGCCCATTTGCATCCACGCCGCGATGGCCGGACTGAAGGAAGGCGTTAGCGCGATGTCGAACCCTCCATAGCCATACAGAATGGTAGGATTCGAACCATCCAGTTTGATTCCCTTGCGGTAGCTCACGAACATCGGAACCCTTGTTCCGTCTTTGCTCGTATAAAAGATCTGTCTCGTCTCGTACGCGGAAGAATCGAAGTTTAGTTTGCTCTGCCGAACAACGGAACTCTTCCCCGTCGCCAGATCCAGCCGATAATACGACGTCGGCGTGGTGTATTCGGTAAATCCATAGAACAACTCCGCGTCGTGCAGGCGCGCCGGCGACCACACGGCCGTCCCGATCCCCGGCATTTCGATATCGGAGACCTGTTTCCCGTCCGCCGTCAGAATCCGCGCCGTTGAGCGCGCATCCTTCATGTAACCCACAATCAGCTTTCCGCTGACCATCTGCGCCCCTGCGAGAGTCTCAGCGCGTTCCGGAACGATCTCTTTCCAATTGGCGCGCTCCGGATGATTCATGTCCAGCGTGACCACCTTGCCCCGCTGGGCATGATCCGTGGTCTGTATGTAGAGGGTGGAACCCACGACTGCCACGGGATCGTACCCGTAATCCGGCGCGGCAACCAGATCCATCGTCTTGGGATTCGGCGAACTCAGGTCCTGCCACGCCAGCGCGTTTTTGCCGAAAATTCCGACATCGACAAAGATGATCAGCGCATGGCTGCCTTCCATCACGAAAGGCGCGAAAGACCATTCCGGATGATCCGGGCGTTCGTAAACAAGCCGATCGGCCGACTGCGAATCGCCCAACTTATGGAAATAGACCTTGTTGTTCAGCGCCGCGGCAGTCAGCAACTTGTCTGCGGGAGGCTCGGGAAAACGGCAATAATAGAAACCCTTGTCGTCAGGAGCCCACGATACGTTGACGCCCTTCGACCATCGAACCAGATCCGGCAGATCCTTCCCCGTATCGATGTCCCGAATCCGCCACTCATCCCAATCGGAACCCGCCTGAGCTATGGAATACGCCAGAAGCTTACCGTTCCAACTGACCACTTCCGCCGTCAGCGCCGCTGTCCCGTCCTTTCGATACGTATTCGGATCGAGCAATTCTCTCGGGTTTCCATTCAGAGAGTCGAGAACGTAAAGCACCGACTGATTCTGCAGCCCCGTGTTGTGAAGCTGAAAATACCGCTTGCCCGCCTTGTATAAGCCCGTGTATTTCTCGTAATTCCACAAGGCGGTAAGGCGTGTGCGTATCGCCTCGCGCCCCGGAATCTTATCGAGCCAGGAGAACGTCAAGTCGTTCTCCTGTTCCACGAACTTCTGGGTCGCGGGCGCGTCGGCATTCTCCAGAATTCGATAGGGATCCGCCACCTTCGATCCGTGATAGTCGTCAACCTGGTTCGACGAAGGTGGAACGGGGTAGTTCAGCTTTCCCGAAGAAGCGGCGGTGAGTAAGACAGGAGCGGCCATAAGAATCGCCAGCCAGCACGTTGGTCGAACCATCTGCGCAAATTGTCTCACGCAAAGCGATTATGGCTTGTTCACCCGACAATCTCCTCATCCACGTAGCACCAGCGCCAATTCTCGCCCGGTTCAATCGACTGAACCACCGGATGATGCGATGAGTGGAAGTGTTTCGTCGCATGCCGGTTCTTCGACGAGTCGCAGCACCCCACGTGACCACATGTCAGGCACAACCGCAGGTGAACCCAGGTATCACCGGTTTGGAGGCACTCTTCACACCCCCTGGAGTGCGGCTTCACGTCGTGCGCCTGGCTCAGATGGGTACATTTCATTGTTTTTCCTTTGTTCAAACGGAATTGTCACGATGAAGCGCGTATCTCCCGGCCTCGATTCCACGGTGATCTTTCCGTGGTGGCGATTGACCGCGATCCTGTGCGCGATCTCCAACCCCAGTCCGGTACCTTTGCCTGCCGGCTTGGACGTCACGAACGGCTCGAAGATCCGGTCCCGAATTTCGGGAGGAATGCCAGGGCCGCTATCGCCGATAGTTACCTTGATTCCTTCCCGGTCACGCTGCGTCTTGATTGTCAGGACTCCGCTCCCGTTCATCGCGTCCACGGCGTTATCGATGAGATTGGTCCAGAGCTGATTCAGTTCGCCGGCGTAAGCCTGGACGCGTGGAATCGATCGATCATATTCCCGCCGCACTTCAATTCCCTTGCGGGTTCGGTGCGCGAAGATCTTCAGCGTGCTGTCCAGGCCTTCGTGTACGTCGATCTCCTGGAACTGCGCCTGATCCATGTAGGTGTACTGTTTCATCGCCGAAACCAGATCGAATATTCGACGCGCCGCCGATTCGATCTCTTTTGCAAGCTGGTTCGTCGTAAGATCCGCTTCGATCCAGGTCAGCGCCGCGCTGAGCGCGTCGGGCTTCAGTTTCCCGGAAAGGCTGGTTACGCACTCGCGCGTAAGTCCCGCATTTACGAGTCCCGGCGCCATCTCCCATCCGTCGTCCAGCCCGTTACGCTCCAGCCAATCCGCCAAAGCCTCCTGGCGATCACTCCGATCCAGCGGCGAGAGGGTATCCGGATCCGAAGCCCGCTCTCGGACGTGGTTCTGAAGATGTTCGAGAATCGGACGTTCGGAAGAGTCGAAGCGGCAATCGTACGTCATGCCAAGCGCTGACACACGCGAGATTGCGCCTCGCAGCGATTCCATCGTTCGCACCATCGCCGCGGCGGGATTATTCAATTCGTGCGCGAGCCCAGCAGCCATCTTTCCCATGGACGCGAGCTTCTCCTGCTGGATCATGGTGGCGTCGACTTCTCTCGCGCGCGCCGCGAAGGCTCTCAGCACCGTCGACGCAAGATCCGGGCATTCCGCGAGCATCATCCGGAACTCGGCCATGTCGAACCGCATCGCTCGCGCCGCTCCCTCGGCTACCACCGTGGCTCGCGCCGGCGTGCCTGTCAGCATCGCGATGTCGCCCGTAAACTGCCCAGCTTCGTGGTACGTCAGCAGCATCTCTTCCGTGGACGCCCGCTTGGTCACTTTTACCCGTCCCTCCAGAACGACATAGAACGCGTAATCGAGTTCGCCTTCCCGGAAAAGCGTCTCGCCGTCCTTGAAGGAGACTTCCTGACCGTGCGCGCACAACTCCCGAATCTTCTCGACCGGAAGCCTCGGAAACATCTCTTGATCCTTCGGATTGTGAACCATCGCCTTACCTGCAGCTTTCTATTTCACCTTCGCCAGATATTGGTGCACCATCTGCACCACGATCGAACCTTCACCCACTCCCGACGCGACCCTCTTCACGGATGAGTGCCGCACGTCTCCGGCTGCAAAGACTCCCGGCACCGATGTTTCAAACAGATACGGATCGCGATCCAGCGGCCACCCCTTTGGTCGGCCGTTCCCATTGCCGAGCGCGGGTCCCGTGAGAATAAAGCCCTTGTCGTCCTTAGGTACCTTGTCCCCGAGCCACTCCGTACAGGGTGACGCCCCGATAAAAATGAAGACCGCGCTCGCTGGAAAGCGGAGCGTTTCGCCCTGGTCCCGCCGCAGGACCGACACCTCTTCAAGATGCGTTTCCCCGTGCGCCTCGACCACCTCCGCCTGGGTCCAGACCTCTATATTCGAAATCTTGCGGATCTGATCGACCAGGTACTGCGACATTCCCTTTTCCAGACTTCCGGCGCGCACCACCATGAGCACGCGCTGCGCATGTCTCGAGAAATAGACCGCGCCCTGGCCCGCGGAATTCGCTCCCCCCACAACCACGACGGTCTGATCGCGGCATGACTCCGCCTCAGTCATCGCCGCCCCATAGTAGACGCCTGCGCCACGCAGCTTTTCGACACCGGGCACATCGAGCGTCCGCCACGAGAGGCCTGTCGAAATCAAAACGCAGAAGCCGTTGATGGAAGTCCCGTTGGCGAGCGTGACGGACCGATACGGACCTTCCACGCACAGTTCCCGGACCTCCTGAGGCGCGAGCATCTCCACCTGAAACTTACGGGCCTGCGCGACCGCGCGCTGCGCCAGGTCTCCGCCACCGATGCCCTGCGGAAAACCCAGATAATTTTCGATCCGCGAACTCATTCCCGCCTGGCCGCCAGGGGCTTCCCTTTCGATGAGCACGGTATCCAGACCTTCCGACGCCGCGTAAACCGCAGCCGCGAGCCCCGCGGGTCCACCTCCCGCGATGATCATGTCGTAGAACGGCTTTTCAGACGTGGTGCGCAGCCCGAGCTTCGACGCCACTTCAGCAATTGCCGGCCGGCAAAGATGGGCGCCATCCTCGAAAACCACTACTGGAAACTTGTTATCCGGCCCGAGATTTTCGATGAGGTTGGCGATCTCACGATCCGTTTCCCGGTTGTCGATATCCATCCATTGAAACGGGATCCGATTGCGTCCCATGAAATCCCGCAGTTCGTGCGCGTCCGGAGACCACCGCGTACCTAATAGCCGGATCCCGCTGAATGGCGGGCGATAATCGCGGAGCCAGTCCGCAAGCAAATCGTCGAGAATCGGGTACAGATTTTCCTCGGGCGGCGACCAGGGCTTCAGCAGGTAGTAGTCGGTTCGCGCCGAATTGATCGCGTCGATCGCCGCGTTCGTATCCGAATACGCGGTGAGAAGCACGCGTTTTGCTCGCGGAAACACTCCCGCGGCCTGCGTCAGAAACTCCGTGCCCTGCATTCCGGGCATTCGCTGATCCGAAAGCAGTAGAGCCGCCTCATCGTTCCGAAGCTGCAGCTGTTTCAACGCCTCGAGCGCCTCCGCTCCCGAACCGGCGCGCACGATCCGGTAATCCTGGCCGTACTTCCGGCGAAGGTCGCGTTCCAGAGCGCGGACCACCTCGGGTTCATCGTCGACAACAAGAATGGCGGGTTTCGGCATGGGAATCAGGCTGGACGGAGGCGCGCCTCGTACAATCTTCGCCCGAGTTGAATAGTAGCGGAAGTACTATACGCCACAATGCTGCGATGGATATTGTCTTGATGGTACGATCCCGGCGATGGTTGGATTTGCGCCCTTCAGAATGCCGTTGAGGCACGCGTGAAAAAACACCCGGCGATTCCGTGGGTTGCTCCTTTCCTCGCTTTCATTCTGCTGCTGATGCTGCAGCGCCTGATACCGATTCCCGCCGCGGTTCGGTTCCTGCTTTCGTGCGCCGCAATACTTATTTTTTCGCTGCATCCACTGCGTGGACGCCCTTCATCGCCATTGCTGAGTGTGCTCCTAGGACTCGCGGTGTTTGCGATATGGGTGGGTCCTGACGTCATCGCTCCAGCATGGCGGCAAAACTTCCTTTTCAACAACTCCGTCGTGGGCCATCCGGCCGGAAATACGCCGCCCGAGTCGAAGAACGATCCGCTCTTCCTGTTCTTCCGCATCGCCATCAGTGTCGTCGCCGTCCCGATCCTCGAAGAACTCTTCTGGCGAGGATGGCTCATGCGATGGCTGATCGACCCGAATAACTTCGAGCGAGTGCCGCTCGGCGCATATTCTCCGATGGCGTTTTGGGTCGTCGCAGCCCTGTTTGCGTCGGAACACGGTTCGTACTGGGATGTCGGGCTGATCACCGGAATTATCTATAACTGGTGGATGATCCGGACGCGCAGCCTGTGGGACTGCATCATCGCGCACGCGGTCACGAATGCGGCCCTCGCGGCTTATGTAGTGCTTGCGGGACAATGGCAATACTGGCTCTGACTGCATGATTCAACTTTCCGAAGCGGGCAAGCGCTTCGGCCCCAAAATACTTTTTGAGAACCTGAACTGGCTCATCACCCCGAACGATCGGGTTGGTATTGTCGGCGCGAACGGAGCGGGAAAGTCAACACTCCTGAAGGCGCTTGCCGGGATTGACGGACTCGATTACGGTTCACTGAACATCGCGAAAGGGATTCGGGCGGGCTACCTCCCCCAGGAAGGCGTGACGCTGACAGGCCGAACCGTCTTCGCCGAGTGCCTATCGGTCTTCGACGACATTCGTGCGCTCGAACGGGAGCAAAAGGAACTCGAGCACCGGATGGGCGAACTCGACCATGACAGTTCGGAATATCTGACCATCGCGGACCGTTATCACCGCATCCAGGATGAGTTCGCGGCGCGCGACGGCTACAACATCGAGTCGCGCGTCGGAATGGTTCTCGCCGGTCTGGGGTTCGGACGCGGCGATTGGGAGCGCCGTGTCGAAGAATTCTCCGGCGGTTGGCAGATGCGCATCGCGCTCGCCAAACTGCTGCTCGAACAACCCAATCTGCTGCTTCTCGATGAGCCCACGAACCACTTGGATCTGGAAGCGCGCAACTGGCTGGAGAGCTATCTCGAAAACTATCCCCACGCATTCGTCCTGATCTCACACGATCGCTACTTTTTGGACGTCACCGTTTCCAAAATCGCGGAGATCTGGAATAAGCGCGTTTACTTCTACACAGGCGGTTACAGCAAATTCGAGCAGCAGAAGAACGACCGCCGCACGCAGCTCGAAGCCGCGTATCGCAATCAGCGGGAGCGGATCGAACAGCTTGAGGCGTTCATTAGCCGATTCCGATACCAGGCGACCAAGGCGAAACAGGTACAGAGCCGCATCAAGGAACTCGAACGAATTGAACGGATCGAAGTACCGCCGGACGAGAAGACGATCCATTTCCGCTTTCCGCAGCCGAAGCCCAGCGGGCGCATCGTCACGGAGTTCAAGGACGTAACGAAAAGCTACGGCGAAAAGCGGGTATTCGCGAACGTCTCGTTCCACATCGAGCGCGGAGACCGGATCGCGCTGGTAGGCGTCAATGGCGCGGGCAAATCGACTCTGATCCGCATTCTTTCGGGTGAGGAACCGGTAACCTCAGGCGAGTACGCTCTCGGCCACAACGCGGAGCCGGACTATTTCGCCCAGGATCAGTACAAAGTCCTCGATCCGGAATCGACGCTGCTCGACGACCTCGGATCCGTCGCTCCGCGCGCGGGCAACACAGAGTTGAGAAACGTGCTCGGCTCATTTCTTTTTTCGGAAGACGACGTCTTCAAACGCATCGGCGTCCTTTCGGGCGGCGAGCGAAATCGTTATGCTCTCGCGCGGATGCTCATGATGCCGTCCAACTTCCTGCTGCTCGACGAGCCCACAAATCACCTGGATATGCGAGCGAAAGATGTCCTGCTCACCGCGCTTCAGGAGTTCACCGGCACGGTCGTCTTCGTTTCGCACGACCGGTACTTCATCGACAAGCTCGCCACGCGCGTGTTTGAAGTAGCGGACGGCGCAGTGCAGGTCTTTCCCGGCAATTACGAGGATTATCTCTGGCGCAAAAACAACGCCACGGCTCCGCCTGCGCCGGAACCCGCAAAAGCAACTCCGGTCACCGTAAAAGAAGCTCATGGCAAACCTGCGAAGAAGCCCGCGACGCCAGCAACGGCTCCCGCTCCGGTCGAAAAGCAGCGCCGCCTCAACCCGATTAAGCTGCGCGAGATGAAACAGCGCCAGCGCGCCATCGAAGACGAGGTGACCCGCCTCGAAGTCGAGATCGCCGATTTCGAGCAGGCCCTGTCCCATTATCAAAGCGCACAGCAGAGTATAGATATCGCGGGCATGCTCGAATCGCGGCGCGAAGACATGAAGAACCTTCTTGCCGAATGGGAAGACGTTTCGAAGGTCATAGAGGCGAATCGCTGATGCTTTACATAACCGAGGCACAGGTAATCGATGCGCTGACCATGCCGGTCGCGCTCGATCTTGTCGAGAACTCTTTTCGTCAGTTCGCGGACGGCTCGGCGCGGAACCATCCGCGCAAGCGCCTCATCCTTCCATCCGGCTCAATCCTTCATTACATGGCAGGCGGCAATGCCGACTACTTGGGTATTAAGGTTTATTCCAGTAACCCGAAAACCGGCGCACACTTTCAGTTCCTGCTGTACCGGTCGCAAGATGGCATTCCCCTCGCCACCATCGAAGCGAATCACCTGGGCCAGATCCGAACCGGGGCCGCCAGCGGCGTCGCCACAAAGTTTCTCGCGCGCGCCGATGCCGATGTTTTGGGCATCATTGGAAGCGGCTTTCAGGCTGAGACCCAGGTCGCGGCAATATCTGAGGTTCGTAAATTACGCGAAGTCCGGGTTTGGAGTCGCAAACCCGAACGCCGGCGCGAGTTCGCGGCGCGCTGCGCATCACGTTTTGGTCTGAACGTGAAAGCAACCGAAACGTCGCGGGAAGCTGTCGAAGCCGCTGGGATTGTTATCACGGCAACCAGTTCGAAAGAGCCAGTCTTCGAAAGCGATTGGATCTCTCCCGGAACTCACGTTAATGCCATGGGCTCGAATTGGGCGATCCGCCGCGAACTACCGACCGCCCTCGTTTTGGATCGACATGCCGCGATTTCTGTGGACTCAGTAGAAGATGGACTTATCGAATCCGGAGACCTGCTGATTCCAATGAATGAACGTCCCCGCACGGAATTCCCTGCGAATGAATTCGCCGACATCGTCGCAGGCAAGCGCCCCGGGCGAACATCGGACGATCAAATCACGATATTCAAATCGAACGGCCTCGCGATACAGGACGTTGCCGCCGCCGGATTCCTCTACGAAAAACTGCGCTGAAGACTATTCCTGCGCGGGCATCTGCTGCTCGACATCGCGCCATGCGCTGATCTTGAGCCGCCGGCAAACCCAGCACAATTGCTCATTCGCGCTCTGAGTAGCCTCCGCCCCGCAAACGCTGCACTTCACTGTTTTCACACGATCCGCTTCGCCGAACTTCCGGATTCCCTCGCGAATTTCCGGCGCAACAATCTCCTGAGGTACTGGAGATTCAGCGGGCGCCTGCGGTTTTCGTTTCATCAGTTGCTTACACCATGTTACAACCTGGTGGTCTATACGCCTTCTACGCGTGTCTTGCTACGCTATCTCCTAATCCATCATGAAAAAGCTGGTCGTCTTTCTCCCGGCATGTCTTTTCCTGCTTGCTCAGGAAAAGGTTGATGAGGTGACCGACGCGCGCATGCGAAGCGAGGAAATGGAGCACTCTCAGTTGCTCCACACGCTTCACATGCTGACCGACCGCTACGGTCCCCGTGTCACCGGAACGCCCAACCACGAGGCTGCGGCGAAGTGGGCCATCGCCGAAATGACCCGTTGGGGATTGAAGAACGCACATTTGGAAGCCTGGGAGTTTGGGCATCCCGGGTGGTTGAACGAGTCCGCTGACGGCCATATCGTCTCCCCTGTGAAGCAGAATCTCAAGTTCGAAGTCATCGCATGGACGCCCTCGACGAATGGCCCGCTCACGGCTTCCGTGCTTGAGGTTCAACCACCGCAGGGTCCGTTTCCTCCCGCCGATCCGAACGCCGCCGGAAGAGGTCCCGGGCGCGGCGCGACGCAGCGCCTTGGCCCGCTTAAGACCGAATTCGATCATTGGATCGAGGCCAACAAAGACGTCGTTCGCGGCAGGATCGTCTTTATCGGCAAGGCCGCCGAGGTTCCCGTCAACTTCGACCCACCCGCCAAGCGGCAATCGGACGACGCCGTCAGGCGCGCCTATGACCCCGCTAATCCGAATGGTGGACGCGGCGGCCGCGGCCCGGCTGCTCCGGAAGACCCCAGTCGCTACTCACTGAATGAAGTGAACGAGCGAATTGACGCCATGCTCGTCGCGAATGGCGCGCTCATGCGCGTGAACGACGCCGCGCGCGGTGAAGGCGTCATAGTTGCCCAGCAGCACCGCGGCTATGATCCCGCCACCGCGGTCCCTACCGTCGTTCTGCGCAACGACGACTACGGACGCGTCGAACGATTAATCGCCGACGGCGAGGACGTCCGCCTGCAGTTCAACATCGTGAACCACGTTTATCCCGAGGGCAAAACCAGCTACAACGCAATCGGCGAGATTCCGGGAACCGACAAGGCCGACGAGATCGTAATGCTCGGCGGCCATCTTGATTCCTGGCACGCCGCCACTGGCGCCACGGACAACGCGATCGGCTGCTCCATCATGATGGAGGCAGTGCGTCTGATTCAGAACTCGGGCGTGAAGCCGCGGCGGACCATTCGCGTCGCTCTCTGGTCCGGCGAAGAAGAAGGACTCCTGGGTTCACTCGCCTATGTGAAACAGCATTTCGGAACCGCCGAGAACCCCAAGCCAGAGTGGTTCAAGCTTGACGCCTACCTCAATGTCGACACTGGCACGGGGCGCATTCGGGGCGCCGGTGTTTTCGGCCCGCCTGAAGCTGCCGCGGTTCTCCGACCGGTGCTGTCGCAGTATGCGGAATGGGGCGTCGGTGGCGCGAGTTCGTCGTCCAGCCGCGCCGTGGGCGGAACGGACAGCACGTCCTTCAACAATGCGGGACTGCCCGGCATCGGGATGTCTCAGGACCCGATCGAATACAACACCCTGACGCATCATACGAATCTCGACACTTACGAGCGAATCGTGCCCGATGACGTGAAGAAAGACGCGGTAATCATCGCCGCTCAGGTTCTGCATCTTGCCAATCGCGATGAGATGCTGCCGCGTTTCACAAAGGACAAAATGCCGGCCCCGGTTCCGGTTCGCCCCTTCTGAGCGTCAGTTCACTTCCCTGAACTCGGCGACGACCAGCGTGATGTCGTCGGACTGTTCCGCTCCGCCTGTGAATTCGCGCAGTGCGCGTTGCACCGCCTCGTGCAGCCCACCGCAGTCGACTTCTCCGGCTGATCGCACCGCCTCGCGCAGGCGCGCCCTTCCAAAAAAATCGCCCTCGGCGTCCTGCGCTTCGGTGACGCCGTCCGTATAAAGCACGAGCCGGTCTCCGGGCTGAAGTTGTCGCCGCTCGAGCTCGACCGGCACGGACGGAATCAGGCCAATGGGCATTGAAGTAGTCGCAAGGCTCTCGATGGTTCCTGACGACTTGACGAGTAGCGGGGCGCAATGTCCGGCATTGGCATAAATCAGCTCGCCGGACTTGTGAATTGAAGCGAAAAATACGGTCGCATATTTCCCGTGCTCCGCCCGTTCAGTGAGAAAGTCGTTGATCCGCGACAGCGCTTCGGCGATATCTCGCCCCCCGAGGAGACTCAGGAACGCGCCCTGCAGAAAACTCGCGAGCAATGCCGAGCTGACGCCCTTTCCCGCCACGTCGGCTATGACCAGGGACCACGACTCCGGACTCGTCGCGATCACGTCGAAGTAATCGCCGCCCACTTCGTGCGACGCCATGCTCGAACCGCTCACATGGAACCACCCCGCGCGCGGCAGATTCCGGGGCAGCAGGCTTTGCTGAATCCGTCTCGCCACGGCCAGCTCTTCTTCGATGTGCTGTTTGGCGCGTTCCTCTTCGATCAGGCGCGCGTTCTCGAGAACTGTAGAAGCCTCGATCGCCAACGTCTGCAACAACTCGCGATTCCCGCCCGCAAGGTCCACAGCCGACAGGCGCGAATCCATATAGAGCACGCCGGCGTTCAACCGACCAGCAGTCGCGATTTGCGTCTTGGCATTCACGCTGAGATTGACCCGAACCAGCGGAACGCAGGCCACGCTGCGCAGTTCCAGATCCGCGATCGTATTTCCCGCTGGCGCTCCGTCCATCTCGTTCGGATCGAAAGACATCGTGAACAGATCGCGTCGGCTCTCGAGCGCTCGCTGAATCAACTTTCGCGGCACGCGCAACTCGTCCGGCGGCAGGTCTCTTCCGCCACGCGCTCGGGCGCTGCGCACCTGGAGGGCATGGCGGTCGTCAAAGAGCAGCAGGAATCCGCGCTCCGCGCCCGTCACCGCCAGGGTCGCGTCCACAACGGCGTTGAGAACGTCGTCCGTCGAATAGGAACTCTGAAGGGATCGCGCCACCTCGAGCACCGCGCGCAGTTTTTCGAGGTTCCCCGCTCCTGCCTTTCCTGTCTCGCCCGTTATGATCGGCCTTGCCACAAAACTCTGAATCGGGCCAGCCGAATCCGTGAAATGAACCTGATACCCGTCCGGCACGCCGAACTCGATCCGGTCCGAACCGCGCAGCGTCGTCGGCCTCTCGACCCTCTCGCCGTTCAGCCAGACGCCGTGCCGGCTGCCGAGATCCTCCAGCACGCATTGTCCGTCCCGGCTGGCGATTTGCGCGTGATTTCGAGAGATCCGGCTATCCCGCAGAACGAGGTGGTTATCCGGAGCCCGCCCGATCCGAAAAGGAAACGGATGGAGCGGGACCTTCGCCCTTCTGCCGTTGGGATCTACTACGACCAGGGATGCGCCGCCGTCTTCCGAGCCCGCCATCAGGAACCACGCGGCGACTTCCCCGCCGCCGCATCTTCCATCTCCCGCGCTCTTAGCGTCTGGCAATGGGAACAATAGCCGCCCACCTCCGTTCGCGCGAGAACGACTTGAAATCCGAAATGCGATTCGATCTGACGCCGCAGGCGCTGCAGGGGCTCCCCGAAAAACTCCTCGACTTTTCCGCAGTTCAGGCAGATCACGTGGGCATGTTCCTGCTTGCGGCGCGTTTCGTAATAATGCTGCTCGCCCGCTTGATGCATCAGGTCGAGCTCGTCCACCAGACCGCCTTCCTTCAGCAGCTTCAGGGTGCGGTAAACGGTCACGCGGTTGAGCTTCGGGTCGCGCTCCTTCGCCATCTGAAACAGACGCTCGGCATCAAGGTGCTCGCCGGTCTTGTCGATGAGATCGAGCAGGATTCGGCGCTGACGCGTCAGCCGCACTCCGTTGGCTGGAAGAGCGCTTGCTGCGGTCTTTCGCGATTTCGATGGACTGCCCTGGGTCATCCGGATATTTATCAGTTTAGCTTCGATTGCCTGCATCGACATCTATGCGCAGGCGTGCTTGTGGAAATTATTGTTGACATAACTAAACTGAACCGTTTAGTATCTATTTCATGATCCGCGTGGAAAACCTCACCCGGTCTTTCGGCGAGATCGAGGCTGTACGCGACATCTCCTTCAACGTCGCGCGCGGCGAGATCTTCGCATTTCTCGGTCCCAATGGCGCCGGTAAAACGACCACAATTAAGATGCTGACTACGCTCCTTCGGCCCACTTCGGGCAAGGTGGAGATCGATGGTCTTGACCCCGCCTCCCATCAGCACGAAGTTCGGCAGCGTTTCGGCATCGTATTTCAGGACGCCAGCCTCGACGACGAACTGACCGCATGGGAAAACATGGACCTCCATGGCGCTCTGTATGGCGTTCCCCGCAAAATTCGCAATGAGCGAATCGATATGCTCCTGAAGCTATTCGAACTTTCGGACCGGCGCAATGATCCCGTCAAGCAATTTTCGGGCGGCATGAAACGGCGTCTGGAGATCGCGCGAAGCCTGCTCCACACGCCCGCCATCATCTTCCTCGATGAACCAACTCTGGGCCTGGATCCGCAAACCCGTAATCAAATGTGGTCTCAGGTGAAGAAGCTCAACGAAGAAGAACGCGTCACCGTCTTTCTCACCACTCATTACATGGAAGAAGCGGACCGCGTGGCGCATCGCATCGCGATTATCGATCATGGCCGTATCGTGGCGCAAGGCACATCGGCCGAACTCAAACAGCAGACCAATTCCGAGACGCTCGAGCAGGCGTTCCTCGCCCTGACCGGCTCATCAATTCGCGACGAAGGCGCTGACGCCGCTGCGGCGATGCGCACCATGGCCCGTATGTTCCGGAGGCCCCGATGACAACGATTTATATACTCTGGCTGCGCCAGTTGAAACGATATGTCCGGTCCCGAGCGCGCATGGTCGCGTCTCTCGGGCAACCTCTTCTCTTCCTTCTGGGCCTCGGCTTTGGCTTCGGACCCGTATTTCAGAAGGCGGGTCAGGGCAACTACATCCAGTTCCTCGCGCCGGGCGTGATCGGAATGACGATTCTTTTCACGTCGATCTTCTCCGGCATAGAGCTGATCTTCGATCGCCAGTTCGGCTTTTTGAAGGAGATGCTCGTCGCTCCCGTACCTCGTCTTCTGATCATGATCGGACGGACGCTGGGCGGCGCGACCGTAGCCATGCTGCAGGGGCTGATTGTCGTGCTGATCTGCCTGATCGCAGGATTTCGTCCTCACCTTTCGGCCATTCCCGCGGGACTTCTCTACATGGCGCTCATTGCGATACTGTTTACAGCCCTTGGCACGGCGATCGCGTCCGTACTGAGCGATTTCCAGGGCTTTCAGTTCGTCATGAACTTTCTCGTGATGCCGATCTTCTTCCTTTCGGGCGCGCTTTTCCCCCTGAACAACGTGCCGACGGCGCTCGGCGCTCTGGCCGCCATTGATCCCTTGTCTTACGGCGTTGACGGGCTTCGCCAGTCGCTCACCGGCATCGCGCATTTCGGCGGCGCGCTCGATCTGACGGTGCTTTCTCTGGTCAGCGCGGTCTGTCTGCTCGTGGGCGCGCGGCTCTTCAACCGGATTCAACTCTGAGTGCCGAGAACTCCCAGCGCGGAAGCTCACGAGAAGGTTCTGAAGGCCGCTTGCAAACTGATCGCCGAGCGCGGCATCGAATCTACCAGCATGGATGCGATCGCCGCCGAATCCGGCGTCAGCAAAGCGACGGTTTACAAGCATTGGGCGAACAAAGATGCCCTGCTCATCGACGTACTGAGATCGTTTTCGGATAAGCTTCCCGAGTTCGAGTCTCAGAACGCGCGCGAGGACATGCTTCAGTTACTGCGTTTCTTCGCGCGCGCAAAGCGCCGCGACGAGCTGACACGCATCTGGCCGCGCATCATCGGGTATGCCATGAGCAACCAGGATTTCGCGCGCGCTCTGAACGATTTCGCATTTCAGCCCCGCCGCGACCTGGTAGAGCGAATCATCGGGCGAGCGGTCCGGGCGGGCGAACTGCGCGAAGAGGTTGACTCGGAGTTTGCGATGGATCTGCTCATCGGCCCGCTTCTGCACCGGCGGTTCAGAAGCGATCCCGTCGCAGAGGACTTGCCTGATCGGATTGTCGATTACTTCTGGAAAATCTTCAGCCAGCCCACGCACGAATGCGTTCGACCGCGCGCATCAGGTTCTCGAAAGAGTTCGCGTAGCTGAAACGGATATAGCCCCGGCCGAATTCTCCGAAGCTACCGCCATCGAGACACGCCACTCCGGCTTCATTCAGCAACGCGTCGGCGATTTCCTTCGAGTTTCTTCCCGTCGCCTTTACGTTTGCGAAGGCATAAAAAGCGCCGCCGGGCATCTCGCAATGCCAGTCCGGAATCTCATTCAGCGCCGGGCAGAATGCCTTGCGCCGCCGCCGGAATTCGGCGTTCATTCGTTCCACGGGCTCCTGAGGACCGCGTAGCGCCGCAATGCCAGCGATCTGCGAGAACGTCGCCGTGCAGGAAGTGGAGTTCACGATGAGCTTCGCGACCGCCGTCGCAAGATATTGGGGCATGACTCCATAGCCCAAACGCCAACCGGTCATGGCGTACGTCTTGGAAAACCCGTCGAGTATGATCGTTTTCTCCGCCATTCCCGGCATCGACGCAATTGACACGGGCGCTTCATCGCCGTAGTAAATTCGCGAATAGATTTCATCGCTCAGGACCACCAGATCACGCTCGCGGATCAGATCGGCGATCGTGGCGATATCTTCCGCGGGGATGATTCCACCGGTCGGATTTTGCGGTGAATTGAGGATCACCATCTTCGTGCGGTCGGTCAGGCTCGACCGGAACACGTCGAGGTCGAACGAAAATCCCCGCTCCTCAATCAAAGGAATCGGAACCGGTTTGGCCCCGAGATAACCGATCATCGACTCGTAAATCGGAAAGCCCGGGTTCGGATAAATCACCTCATCGCCGGGTTCGAGCAGCGCCAGCATGGGAAAAAGATGATCGGCTTTCCGCCGGGCGCAACGATCACGTTCTTCAAATCAGCCTGAATTCCGCGCGTCCGCGAAACGTATTCGGCGATCGTTTCGCGGAACTCCGGCAACCCGGCTGTGGGCCCGTAATGCGTCAGGCCGTCGTCCATCGCTTTTTTGGCCGCCTCAATCACATGCGCCGGAGTTTCGAAATCGGGTTCTCCGATCTCCAGATGGATGACATCGCAGCCCTGCGCTTCCAGAGCGCGGGCGCGCGACAACACGTCAAATGCGGACTCCGTGAGGAGCCGTGACATTCGCCCCGCCAGTTTTGTCATGATTTTCGAAAGTAGGAAATGTCGCCTTCGGCCCGCGCCTCAGTCACATGATCGCCGATCAAAACCCGTTCGCCCTCGATCCGCGCGGTGATTCTTCCGCCCTGGTCAAGGTCGATGATCGCCACCTGATAGGGAACATCAGCCGCAAAGCGCTCTGGCGCCAGATGCACAACGGTTTCGGTGTAGATCGATCCGGTTCTCATCAGTTTAGTCGCGCCCCAGTATCGTGACCACGCAGGTGCCGCCGCTGCCGCCAAGGTTCTGCGCCAGCCCGAGCGAATGCCGTTTCAACTGCCGTTCGCCGCCCTCACAGCGAATCTGCTGAACCACATCGCAAATCTGAGCCACGCCAGTCGCGCCCACCGGGTGCCCTTTGGACTTCAACCCGCCGCTTGCGTTGATCGGCATCGCGCCGGTGCGACGCGTTCCGCCCTCGAACGAAAAGAAGCCACCCTGGCCGCGCGGTACAAAACCCAGATCTTCGATCGCCACGATCTCCGCAATCGTGAAGCAATCGTGCACTTCGGCGAATTCGATATTCTTCGCCGTGACGCCAGCCATCTCGTAGGCCTCTTCCGCCGCCGCTCGCAGCGCTGGAAAAGTCGTAATGTCGTCTTTCTGATCGAGCGCAAGGTAGTTCGAAGCCTGCGCCGCGCCCAAGACCTTTACCGGCTTGTCGATGAATTCGCGGGCTCGGTCCGCCGCACAGAGCACCACAGCCGCCGCGCCGTCGCTGATGAGCGAGCAGTCATAAAGCCCCAACGGCTCCGCGATCGGCCGGGCATTCAATGCCTGCTCAAGGGTAATCACCTTGCGCATCTGCGCGTCAGGGTTCAGGGCCCCGTTCTCGTGATTCTTAACCGCGACCGCTGCCAGATGCTCACGGGTCGTCCCGAAATCATGCATGTGTCGCCGTGCGATCATCGCGAACAAAGAGGGGAACGTGGACCCGACCAGCACTTCCGACGTGGTATCTCCCGCTCCGGCCAGGATCTCCGTAACACGAGCGGTGGGCTGGCAGGTCATTTTCTCAACCCCAAGTACCATCGCTACGTCGTAAATTTCAGCTGAAATCGCGTGATAGGCGTGGAAAAAGGCGGAACCACTCGATGCGCAGGCCGCTTCGAACCGCGTTGACGGGATCCCCTTCATCCCCAACGCTGTCGAAATAAACGGCGCAAGGTGGTTCTGCGAAGTAAACTCGGGGCCCGCGAAGTTCCCCAGATAGAAGGCCTGGATCGCGTCCGGACTGGTTCGCGCATTTTCCAGCGCTTTATTTCCGGCAGCCACCGCCAAAGTCCGTAAGTCCTTGTCAGCAAAGGCCCCAAAAGGCGTTTTCCCCGCCCCTGCCACCACCACCTGGCGACCGTTTCTCATGGCGATTCTCTATACTGAGCATAGCGCGCGGGATTTAAATCCACGTTTGACGAGCAACCTTCGTCATTTGTATAAGAAATGGAGATCACCGCGCCGTTGGCTCTGATGGCGGACAGGAACCCGGCACTCTCGACCGTAGCGCCAGAGGTACAGGAGCGGTTCGTCAGCGAGCATCTGCGCCGGATTTTTCTCCAGATCTACCGTATGGTCGGGAACGTTCACGACGCGCAGGATCTGACCCAGGAAGCTTTCATTAAGGCCCTGCAGCGCCAGGATCAGCTCAAGGACGAGCAGAAGGCGGCGCATTGGCTCTCCCGCATCGCCACGAACACAGCTCTCGATTTTCTGCGGCGCCACAATCGCCTCGCGTTCTGCGAACTCGCCGAGGCTCCGGAGAGCCACACCGAAACCCCGGAAGCTTCTGCCCTTCGGTCGGAGCAGCGCTCCTGGCTCGCCGCCGGTCTCGAACGCCTGACGCCGCGTGAGCGCGCCGCAATCGTGCTGCGCGATGTGGAAGACCTTCCTGCGGAGGAAGTCGCGCGCAGACTGGACTGCTCAAAAGCGACCGTGCGCTCGCATATCGCGAACGCGCGGATCAAACTCAGGAAATTCGCGGAAAGGAGGAAGCGCTGATGGCCTCGCATCCATCGGAGATCGATCTTGCTCTGTTCGCGGGAGATGACTGCGGCATGGTTTCGCGCTACTTCCTGAACCGGCACGTGCGCCGCTGCGCGCAGTGCGCCGCGGTCGTCGCGCAGTTCGAAGCCGTGCGCGCCGAAATGGACATGCCGCCTTTGCCCGATGTCGATTGGGATCGCCTCGAACTCGAGATGCGCGCCAATATTCATCTCGGGCTGGAAGCGGGCGAGTGTGTTCGGATGGCGGTGCCGCGCCGCACTCGGGACGCGCGCCTCGCTGTTGCGTTTGCCAGCTTGGCGATCGTGGTGAGCGCGGGATTCCTGATGAAGCGCGCACCGGTCAACGATCCCAGTGCCCACAAGACCGCAGAGCCGGTATTGGAATCAACCGGCGCCGGGATTGAGTTGCGCAACGGCGCGAGCAGCCTCACCCTGATGAACCGGCACGGCGCGGTCGCCGATCAGACCGTTAGCGCGGAAGGCCAGATCCGGGCCCGATATATCGATAACGGATCGGTAACAATCAACAATGTTTCTCTGGAATAGCGCGCGTCTTGCCCCGGTGCTTCTGACTGCCCTTGCGATGGTCAGCGCACCGGTGTTCGGCCAGGAAAAGACGCTGGACCCTGCCAGTTCTGTCAAAGTCGACCTGCAGCCGGATTCGCCTCTCGCTTGGATCTCGATGAGCATGGGAGACTCGCGCGCCAGCACCCGCGGGGGCGCGATGGTGCTTGACCTCCATATGTCTCTGACGTGGCGCAATGCCGGTTTCCGGCGCGTCCGGGGCGTCACCCTCCTCATCAGCACCCAGGAATTTGCTCCCGGTGGGAAAGGCTCAGTCAGCAGGCCCTGCATCGACATTGCGCCTTCTCAGGAGTTCACTATGCCGATCGATATCCGCCTGGTCCGGCCCATTCAACAGGCCGCCGCGGGTCCCTTGGTCCGCGTGCAGATCGATGGAGTGCTTTTCGACGACTTCAGTTTCTTCGGCCCGAACAAGCTGAACTCGCAGCGCGCGATGACCTTCTGGGAAACCGAGGCCCAGCGCGACCGCGCTTATTTCAAGCATGTTCTCCAGGCGAGCGGTGAGCGCGGCCTTCGGGATGAGATGCTCCTCAGCATGGCCAAAGCCGCCGAGCATTCGCAGCTTGATGTGGCGCTGAGCCGCAATGGCCGGTCAGTCGGTTCCATCGTGCCGCAGGGCGAGCATGTGGAGCAGTTCGCTTTTCTTCAGATCCCCGGATCGCCCGTCGAGCCAGTCCACGGATGGGCTGAGATCTCCGGCAACGAAGCGCGCTCACCGGAAATCGAGATCCTGAATCGGTCTTCGAAGCCGGTCCGGTATGTCGAGATCGGCTGGATGGTGAAAGACAAGGAAGGCCACGAATATCTGGCTGGCTCGGTGCCTGGTTCCAGCACGGCGATGCTGCTGCCTCCCGGACAGAAGAGCCGCTTGCTCCCGGATACCTCTCTTCGCTTTTCGCGCACTGGCCGTCCTGTCGAGATTCAGGGGATGACGGGATTCGTAAGCCAGGTGGAATATGCCGATGGCAAAGTATGGGTGCCTTCGCGTGATGCGCTGAAGTCCTCGCCGCTTCTCCGAATCATGGCGCCATCGCCCGAAGAGCAGCGCCTCGCCGACATTTACGCCAACAAAGGCCTGGCCGCTCTTATCGCCGAACTGAACCGGTTCTGACGAATCCAGCGCACACTGCCGCTGCAGTCGCGGTCACGCCAAACCAGAGCTGCCAGTGCGGAACGGCGGAATCGTGTGGCGGATTCTTTACTCTCCAACTGACTTCCCTCGTTCGCATCACGTGAACCGGGGGCGTTTCGGCTACGACTCCCGCAGGAAGCGAACTGCCGAGAGGCAGCGTAAGCACGTTGCCTTCGACGGCGCTGTAGTGCCGTTTCATCATTGGGTAAACCGTCATCAGCGGAATCGCGAGCACCAGAGTTGGCAACGCGATGTGACGCAGCAGATCGAAATTCGCCTTCATCAGACCAGCCTGCGCACGAAAGATGACGCGGGGCTGATCGGCGAACAGCGCGAACTCCATCACTCGCGCGACCATGCGATTTACGATCGCTCGAATCTTCGCGGAATCGGTGAGCCATCGGAATGCCAAAGCCGCCGCAATCCCATAGAGCACGGCGAAGACAAACATCGTCATTCGAGGTACCCGAGACCCTTAAGCTGCTTAACCGCCTCCGCGTGATCCTGCGCCTCTTCCAGTGCGGCAAGATGCTTTTCAATCGCGTGCCGGATGAACTCCTCGACCGAACTGTAGCCTGCCTTGCGAGCGGCTTCGACGGCTCGCTCCTCAAGCTGTTTATCGAGCTTGATCTTCATTGGAAGAGACCCATTATCACTGCCGAGAGATTCCTCAGTGAAGGATTCGGAACCCGAATCCCCTTCGTTGCGAACAATACGCCCGGAACGTCGGCCGCATTGATGCAGTGGTCGGCGATCCACGCGTCCTGGTTGTCTTCGATTTCTTCCGGAGGCACATCGCCCACGCCCGTTGCCCACGAAGCCCGATAACCCGGACTGTAACCGATGATCAGATCGGGCGCGCCCGCGCCGCCATGCGTTTGCGTCACTGACTTCACCACTGCTGTTCCGTTCTTCGGATCCCGCCACGCAAGCAGACGACGGCTCACGTCCTCGCGATCGGCGCCGTCCAGATACAGCGCGTTCAGCCCGACCGCGTGAGCCTTCTGGTCCAACCCCTCCACTCGGAGCCAGGTATTCAGATTCACAGCCCGGTCAAAGGTAGAAAACCCGTGGTCGGACATAACAATGAACGCCGCATCAGGCTCACGCGTCATCGCCTCGCCAATCGCGGAATCCACGGCATGATAAATCGGCGTGAGGAGGTCATCGTGTTTGCCCCAAAGAATATGCGAATTCTGATCGACCGATGAGAAATAGAAAAACAGAAATCCGTCGTCGAACCTCTGGAGCGCTTCCCTGAGCATTCGTTGTTCGTCTTCCAGCACCAAATGCGTCTGCGAAAGAAATTCGCCAAGATCGAAGACGCCTTGACGCAACGAAGCCGTATCTTCGGGAATGCCAAGCGTATAAAAACGGCCGAACTGCTTCGCATATGACGAAGGCGACGAGATCGGAAGCGCCGGTTCTTCAGGGTCGATATTCACCGGCGAAATGTAGATCTCCACTCTCGGCCTCAGTCGTTTCGCATAAACACGGAACATGCCGGTCGCGGACACCACATGCGGCAGAAGCGGAAAATCCACCGTCATCCAGTCGGACCATTCGCCCTCCTGAATCACCGCCACACTCCTGCCAGTGTCGAAACGCGCAACCGGCCTTTCCGGATCGATGTCGATCAACATCGTCGCGGTCGAGTAAACGCGATCTTTCCGCAAGCTGTTCGGAGGTCCCGGAATCACCAATTCCGCATGATCATTCCGTAATTCCGCCTTCCGGATCATCCCGCCCGGCACATCACCACCAGCCGCATCCGGATTGTCGGTGTAATACGTGAAGGTGCCCTGTGTGCCGCGAAGATCGGGCGTTCCCATTCCCGCGATTTCTCGCCCCGCTCCAACCGGTGGATAATTCGTGGGCATCCGAATCACGGTCACCGGCACGCCGCGATCCGCCAGCGTTTGCCAGAATGGCGTGCCTCGCCGCAGAGATTCAACCCGAGTTTTTTGTAACGGCAGTTCCCAGGGTCCGAGGCTCAACCGGAATTGCGGCTCAATCGTTCGATCCGTCGACAGCGCGATTTCGTGACTCTTCGGATCGCGCCGAACGAAATCGTAAATTCCATGCTGATCGGGATCCAGTCCTGTGATGAACGTAGACCATGCGACCGGACTTTGCGGAGGCGTGGTTGTCCGCAATCGCGAAAACGAACCTTGCCGCCGCAACCGAGCGAGATTCGGCAAAACGTCCCAATGGCGCTCAACAAATCCCGGGTCCATGCCGTCCACGCCAATCACGATGACCTTTCCGTGGCGGTGACCGCAGGCGGCGCACAGCAGACACGCCGCCGCAATCGTCAGGCGCACACAGAAGACCCTTCCATCCACTCCGGCGGCTCGATTCCGAACAGACGTAGCGCAGTCGGCGCCATATCCTCGATTCCGGGATCTTCCACACTTAACGGACGATTCGAAAACAGCACGCCCGGAACCAGACGTGGGTCCACGCAATGATCACCACACCAGGCCTTTTTGTTGTCTTCGAAGACCGCATCCGAAACGATGCCGTTCGCCGCGTCCCACGAAGCGCGGTATCCGTCCGCATACCCGATGATCAGATCCGGCGCTGCATCGAAATAGGGACCACAATAAAGTTCGTCCGCAGGCCACGCGCGTTCGATCGCAACCGTGTCCTCGTCACGAAGCCCAGTCAGTTTATCCGCGATCTCGCGTCGTAAACCCGCCGCTTCTCGCGGTTCCACGATCCCCAGCGCTTCCCGCCCGCGCAAATTCAGATATACCCCGCCCAGCCCAAACGTATAAGCCCGCGTGCGCGACCAATCAATGCCCAAAAGATGTTTACCCGGCTCGCCGGCGAGCGCAAGATATCCCTCATCCCTCAGCCACGAATTCAGATTCACGCCTCGCCGAAAGGATCGAAATCCGTGGTCGGAAAGAACAAAGATCGCAGTCCTCTGATCCACATACTGCAATGTCTTGCCGAGTATCCAGTCCATATCGCAATACAACCGCTCAACGATGTCGAGATCCTCGAAGCACATGTGCTGAACCCGGTCCGTCGTATCGAATACGCACGCCACCGTTCCGCTCTGCGCGCGATCTAATGTCGCGAAGAACATAGCTTCGCGCTCTTTCTGAATCAATCGGGCCTGCTCCAGAAATCCATGCCGATCGATCGCGCCTTCGTTCAGCGCTGTCGTATCCTCAGCCATCCCGAGCGTCGAAAACGTCCCTAGCGCCTTCGAGAGCCATGCTGCGTAATAAGGCGGATGACTAATGGGAAGCGCGGGCCGCTCCGGATCAATCTGCAGGGGCGTGACGTAGACTCCATCCGAAGTCCAAAGAAATCGCGCAATCCCACGCCCCGCCGAGAACTTCAACCGAACCCATTCCGTGTATTCACCTGGCTTCAACGGAACCCGCTGATCCTGGATTTCCAGCCACCCGTCCTTCACGCGGAACTCGACTGACTCGCCCTCCGGCCCCTCCAGCAAACCGCCGGACTCCGGAAACTTCGCATATGTCCCCTGCGTGCCACGTAGATCCGGCGTGCACATCGCCGCCAACATCCGCCCGTCGAACTTCTCCGGAGGAAACGTAACCGGCACCCGCAAGATCGTGCTCGAAACCGCATGCCGCCCCAGAATCTTCCAAAACGGCTCGGACTTCCGCCGCAATTCCACCGCTTTCTTCGTCACACGCGCCGACGAAATCTCCGGCGCATATGTCCGCAGATCCCGGCTCAGAAAATCAAAGATGTTGTGTTTGGCCGGGTTGACGCCCGTCGCGAATGTGGACCATGCCACGGGTGAGAGCGCAGGGAAAGTCGTACGCAGCCGCCGATACCCGCCTGTCTCCTTCAGACGCGAGAAATGCGGCAGTTTCCCCTCGGCCATCAGCCGCTCGGTGATCGCAGGGTCCAACCCATCGAATCCCAGGAAAATTAGCTTCCTGACGGCGCCGCGTGGCCGCATGATCACCCGCCGCACGGCGCGCAACGGCCAGATCAACAACGACGCGAGACCTGCCGCGATCGACAGAAGCAGGCTCAGGAACGAGCCCAGAAATGCAAAGCCAGCCCCGGGTCCGACGTAGGCCGGCAGAACCGTCACGGTTTCAGGATAGACCCTGCTTTAGCAAAACTACGCCGCGGGAGCCTCGGCGTGCTGGAACCGGACCGAAACAAGTTTCGAAACGCCAGCTTCCTGCATGGTCACGCCGTACATCGCCTGCGCTGATTCCATTGTCTTCTTCGAGTGCGTGATCACGATAAACTGCGTATCCACTGCCATCTCGGCCAACAATCGAGTCAGTCTCCCGATGTTGGCCTCATCCAGCGGCGCATCCACTTCGTCCAGCACGCAGAACGGACTCGGCTGGTATTTGAAGATCGCCATCAGCAGACTCAACGCGGTCAAAGCTTTCTCGCCGCCCGAAAGCAGCAGCACGTTCTGCAGCTTCTTGCCCGGAGGCGACGCAATCATGTCGATCCCGCTCTCGTTGACGTTTTCCTCGTCGGTCAGGCGCATTTCGCCCGTGCCGCCGCCGAACAGCGTCTGGAAGCACATGCGGAAATTCTCGTTGATTGCATTAAATGCCTCGGTGAATCGGCTCTTCGAGAACTCGTCGATCTCCTGAATGGCCTTTTCCGTATCACGAATCGAATCGAGCAGATCCTGACGCTGCGCCGTAAGGAAATCCTGACGCAACTGCGCCTCCTGATACTCCTCGAACGCCGTCGGGTTCACGGCCCCGAGATTCTCGATCTTCGTCTTGGTTTCCTGATACTGCTTTTCGACCGCCTGCAGCGCCTCGGCCGAGGTATCCGCCGGAGCCTCGAGTTCCGCGACAGCGGTGTTCAGCTCCTTCCGGCTCGTCTCGTCCAGGAACTGCAACTCAGACTGACGTCGAGTCAAATCGACCTCAATCTCCGATCGGCGCGCATGACCCGCCTCGATTCGCTCACGAAGCTCACTCACAGCCTGATCTGCCGCGGCCAGATCTTCCCGCTGCTTCGCTTCCTGATTCGCCTGTTCCAGCACAGCTCGCTCAGCCGCGACGATCTGTTCCGCCAGCGTCGAAATCTTCTGGTCCAGATCGATGTTGTCGTTGAGAATTCGCGCGCGCGTCTCGCCCCACCGCTCCACTTCCGCCGCAATCTGCGTCCGGCGAGCCAGCATTTCTTTCGATTGCGTCTCAAGCCGCGCGATCGCCGACTTCGCCGCCCGATGCCGCTCCTCCAACGCCGCAAGCTGCGCACGCAAGGCTGAATGCTCTTCGCCGATTCGTTGCGCTTCGCCCTGGGCGCCTTCGAGCTGTTCGCGAAGGTTCTCGAGCGCCTGCTCGCGCTGGGTCCGCTCTGTCTCCTTCTGCTCGACAACCGCCTGGTTCTCAGCCCGTTTTGCGCGCGTCCGTTCTTCCTCGCGCCCGAGACGCTCAAGTTCCAACCGCGCCACCGAAACGCGAGAGTTCGCCCGATTGATCTCTTCGGTCGCCCGCCGCAAGTCGTGATCGAGCGAAACGGCTTCCTTCTCGGCCGATTGCTGTTGCTGCCGCAAACGTTCGAGTTCCGCCTCCAGACCCTGAGTTTCCTGCTGCAGCGCTTCCTGTTCGGCAATTTTACCTGCGAGTTGCCGTTCAAAATCCTTCAATTGCGCTGCGAATTCCCGGAGTTCACGCTTGAGCACGAGCGGGCCAGACGCCTTCTTGCGCCCGCCCATCAGTAGCTGTCCGCTGTAGCACTGGCCGTCCGACAGCAGGAAGTATTTCCCCGGGTGCGCTTCCGCCAGCGATCGCGCCTGCTCCGTGCTCTCCACGAGATAGCAGTTCGCCAGGCGCGGCAACAGATTTTGGCCGGCAAGTCCGTTCGTGAAAGTCACATGATCTGCCAGGCACGGCAAACCGAGAGCGGAATCCCGCGCAACAGGATGCGCCTCGCCCCTCTCCACAAGAAACGTCGCTCTGCCCTCGAGTTGCGACTTCAGCACCGACATCGAACTCTCGGCGTCGGCCCAGTCCTTCACCACCACATACTCGAGCTCTTCGTGGAGAAATTCTTCGGACGCGCGCTCCCACGCCGGCGTCGCTTCAATGAAATCGGCCAGCACGCCTTCGTTCGGAATCGCGCTTAGCAACTTCCGCACAGACTCGTGCGCGTACGTATGGTGCGAAAGGATATTTTCCAGCGACTCCCGTTTCGCCCGCGCTCCGGAAGACGCGGCGCGAAGCCGATCAATCTCTTGTCTGAGTTCCGCGGCCGCCCCGCGCCTGGCTTTAAGCGCCTCCTCGGTTTCGCGCCGTCCCGCGACAACGGTCTGAAGGTGCAGCTGCCGCTGTGCGATGTTCTCCGACAGGCTCTGCCTTACGCCGCTCAGCCGCTCGATCTCTGCCGCCGCGGCCTGCTCCTCGTTCCGAACCCGCGTGCGCTCTCGCTCAATTCCGGCCAGATACGTATCCGCCTGCGCCAGTTGATTGCGAATCGCCGAAGCCTCACCCAGGAGCCGCAGAATCACCGATCGCGACGCCTCGATCGTCTTCTCGGCATCCCGAACGCGCACACTGATCTCGTCGCGTACCCGGTTCTTTTCGATCAGCCCCGCGCGCGACTCCTGCATTGCCTGATCGAGTTCGCCCGCCGATACCGTAAGGCTCTCGCGCTCGACGTCGTTCGCTGTCAGCCGGCGCTCCAGATCCGCGGTTTCCTGATCGGCGCGGACCATCCTTTGCTCAATCGACGCAGCCTCTCCGACCTGCGCCTCAAGACGTCCCTTCGCGCGTTCCGCATCGACATTTAGCGCCGAAAGCTGCCGCCGCGATTCGGTAAGTTGCGCCTCAAGGGCGTAGAAGATCTCCTGCGCCTGACGCCGTCCCGCATCGCGCTCCGACGCCTGAACCGTCACGTCCCGAAGCTCATTGCTCGCCTGCTCGAGCGCTGCGGCGGTCTTCTTCGCCTCCGCGTCGAGCGTCACGAACCTTCCGGCAAGCACCGTCCGGAGTTGTCCTTCGAGTTCGTCCTTGAGTTCGCGATACCGCTTCGCCTTCGCCGCCTGCCTTTTGAGCGAGTTCGCCTGGCGAGTGACCTCTTCCAGGATGTCGAACACCCGTGCCAGATTCTGTCGCGCGCTCTCGAGCCGCGCTTCAGCCAGCCGCCGGCGGCTCTTGTATTTCGTAATGCCTGCGGCTTCTTCAATTACCGCGCGGCGATCCTGCGGCTTCGAGGAAAGAATCTGCCCGATACGGCCCTGCTCGATAATCGCGTACGACTCCGGACCCAGACCGGACCCCATAAAGATGTCCTGAATGTCCCGAAGGCGCGCCTGCCGTCCATCAATCAGGTACTCGCTCTCGCCGGACCGGAACAGCCGCCGCGTGATCGTGATCTCGCCGGGTTTTGCCGGGGCGCTGATCTCGTGAACTGCAGGTTGCCCGTTGGCGGCTGCCGGCGCAGAAGCATGACCCGCTTCCGGGTCCACGAGCACCATCGTGACCGACGCCATCCCGACGGGTTTACGCGATTTAGTACCGGCGAAAATGACATCTTCCATCCGCGCGCCGCGAAGTGACCGGGCGGACTGTTCGCCGAGCACCCAACTGATGGCGTCGCTTAGATTGGACTTGCCGCAGCCGTTGGGGCCGACGACGGCGGCGATGCCACCCCCGTTGAACCTCAGCTCCGTCCGATCGCAAAACGACTTGAAGCCCTGCAGTTCTACTTTTCTTAACTTCAGCACCGCAATACCTCTGAACTGGACGCTCGGGGGAGTGTCTCCACAATACTAAAATGCCCAGAGGCAAAAGTAAAGTGCCGATGCCGCAGTATGATGGGCTCTTTTTTCAATAGCCCCTGGCTATTGTGGTGGATTTGCTGTGGAAAATGAGCAGACTCTCGCGTGGTTCGCCGGAGGGGTCCCAAACTCAGATAGACGCTGGCTCCATCAGATGCCCATCGAACTGCCACGCCTCGGTGGACACCCCGGTGCTCGATTCAATTGCTCGCTTGGCGGCAATCACGTTCGCGAATCGCCCCAGGCACCAAAATCCGATACCCGTTCGGTTCGCGCGCATCGCATCAAACGCGAGCCACGCATCGCCCTGACGCACGGCATGTCCTAAGTGACGTTCGGAGTCGGCCAGCGCACACACCTCGGACGAGACATACCATGTTGCAGCGCTTTCCGTTGACGGCGTGAGTGTTTCGAAGTGAGCCATATTCGGTCACGATATCCGACAGGAAAACGCAACACTATAGCCTTCAGAGGCTAATCCGCAAAACTTCAGTACTAGTGCGAGACTGCGGATTTGCGCAACTGGTAGCTTATTTCAGAGGAGGATCGCTCGAAAGTGAGTTCCACCGCGCCACTGACCAGCCTGCCCGCCTGGCAGGCCCTTGAAAGACATGCCTCGGTAATCCGTCAGATTCATCTGCGAGACCTGTTCGCAAACGATCCCGAACGCGCCGAACGGTTTTCACTCGATGCCGAGGGCCTGTTCCTCGATTTCTCCAAGAACCGCATCACGTCCGAAACGCTATCCCTTCTTCTCGAGCTTGCCAGCCAGTCCGGGTTGCGCGAAAAGATCGACGCGATGTTCGCCGGCGACAACATCAATCTCACCGAAAACCGCGCTGTGCTCCACATCGCGCTTCGCGCTCCCGCGACTCAAAAGATCGTCG
>Ga0126381_100000214_pt1 | contig 65084 bp, 49 predicted proteins | sample PanSoiMetPlot_28_FD_96465 | JGI IMG/M metagenome (GOLD analysis project Ga0126381, IMG submission 96465) | Tropical forest soil microbial communities from Panama - MetaG Plot_28 | ecosystem: Environmental > Terrestrial > Soil > Tropical forest > Bulk soil | place: Panama | collected 2016-02-17 | reverse complement strand
TGAGGAAAGGAGGTCGCGGAGAATCGCCAGAGCCATTGTTCGGGCGCGGCCGATTCACAGCACCGCACAACTTGCGGCAGTGATTTCGGCCGCGGCCCGGCCAATGAACCAGGCTGAGCGGCGGATCCATCCAGCGACTCGTACTTTCCAGGCAATCCGGATTCTGGTGAACCGTGAACTCGAAGACCTGCGGGCGCTGTTGAGCGAAGAAGGAGCGCCACGGGTATTAAAGCCGGGCGGCAGGTTGGTGATCATCAGCTTTCACTCGCTGGAGGACCGCATCGTGAAAGATGCCCTGCGAGATGGAGCGCGCGACGGATTCTACAGCGTGCTGACCAAGAAGCCGGTGATTGCCGACAAGGAAGAGATCGATCGCAATCCTCGCTCTCGTAGCGCAAAGTTGCGGGCCGCGGAGAGAGTGCAGAAGTAGAGCTGGGCTTTACCGGCGCCATGTGTCTGCCACTTCGGGTTTTGAGGCGGCTTTTAGCCGGGGCACGGTAATCGGCTGCGGAAAAGTTGTGAAAAATGTGAATAAGTATCGGGCTCAGGATGTTCGGCTACTGTGTCCCACAATGTGATACTCCGACGGCGTATGACCCCGCCGTTAAACAGGAGAACGCTCATGGCAGCAGGAGTTCTTTATCCCACAATCGGGCAGGCAAACCAGTGGTGCGAGCAGGCGGCCATGCAGCCGCGCGGCATGTTCATCGGAACGCCGGAGATCTACTTCTCCAAGCGCATCGATAATTCGCGCCTTATCAAAGTCATCGATCCCAAGCGCCGCCGCGAGATGACCACGTTCGGTATCACGCTCGCCGTGCTCTTCCTGCTGGCCATGGTTTATCTCTGGCAGCATTTCAGCGCCATTGAGTACGGCTACAAAATCGAGCAATTGAAGAGCGAGCGCGACACGATCGCCGAATCAAATCGCGCGTTGAGCCTGGAAGAGGCGAGCCTGAAAGATCCGGCACGAATTGATCGCCTGGCGCGTGGTTTGGGAATGCAGCGGCCCGTTGAGGGCCAGTGGCAGCCGATGGACAACTCCTCGCAAGACCAGGCTGTGCCAGTCATGGCCAGAGCAAGCGGAATCATGGTCGTTTCGGGCATGCAGTAAAAGTGAAAGAGCGGACCTTCAGGTCCGCGCTATGACAACCTTCATCCGCGGACCTGAACCGCGGATAATCAGGCGGTCCGTCCCAACGGACCGCCTTCTGCGCCTAATCGGAGTAAGCGGGGAATGCGGGCGAGCGCACCCAAAACACCGTCGCGACGTCTTTACATCTTCGGCGCTCTGCTTTTCCTTTGGATTTTTGCCATCTGCTTCCGCCTGTTCCGATTGCAGGTTGTTAAATACGGCGAATTCGTGCAGCGCGCGCAGCGCCAGCAGAACCGCACCATACCTGTCGAGCCCCGCCGCGGCAACATCTACGACCGGAACGGTTACGCGCTGGCAATGTCGATCGATGTCGACTCGGTTTTCGCCGTACCCAGCGAGATTCACGATCAGGAGACGACCGCCGTCATCCTCGGCAAAGTGCTAGACATGGATCCGCACGAGATCGTGGCGCGACTGCAGTCCAATCGCAATTTCGCCTTTATCAAGCGCAAGATCGACGCCGATGTTGCGGAACGCGTCAAAGAGCTGAATCTCCGCGGGATCTATTTTCGCAAGGAGCCGAAACGTTTCTATCCCAAGCGTGAGCTTGCGGCCCAGGTCCTCGGCTATGTCGGCATGGATGACGAAGGCCTCGGCGGCCTGGAGCGCGAGTTTGATGACGACCTCCGCGGAATATCAGGCCAGGAGCTGATCTCCATCGATGCTCGCCGGAAATGGTTCAGCCGCGTCGAGAAGCCGCCTGATCCCGGCCAGAATCTGGTTCTCACCATCGACCAGACGATCCAGTACATCGCCGAAAAAGAACTGGACCAGGGCATGGAGGACACCAAGGCGATTGCCGGGACTGTGGTCGTAGAAAATCCCCGCACCGGCGAGATTCTCGCGCTCGCCAATCGCCCCACATTCAATCCGAATGGCTTCAACAGTGTTCCGGTCGACGCTCTGAAGAACCGCGCCGTAAGCGATATCTATGAGCCCGGCTCCGTCTTCAAGATCGTCACCTACTCCGCCGCTATCGATCAGCACGTTGTAACGCCGGACGACAAGGTGGATTGCCAGCACGGCTCCATCGACGTCTTCGGCATGAAGATCCACGACCATGAGAGCCTCGGGGTGGTCACGATCGCCGAGGCCCTGGCGCACTCCAGCGACGTAGCGGCAATCAAAGTCGGCATGAAGCTGGGCGATCAGCGGCTCTATCACTACATCAAGGATTACGGCTTCGGCCAGCAGACAGGCATCGAGCTCCCCGGCGAGACGCGCGGCCTGGCCAAGCCGGTGAATCGCTGGTCGAAAGTGTCGATCGGTGCGATTTCCATGGGCCAGGAGATCGGCGTCACCCCACTGCAAACTATTTCGCTCGTCTCCACCATCGCCAACGATGGCGTCTACACCCCACCACGAATCGTTGCCGGCGAGTTGCTGCCTGACAGCAAAGCCCTGCCCGTCGTCTACCATCCTGCGCAACAGCATCGCGTGGTTTCTACCCTGACCGCGGCGCAGATGAAGAAGATGATGGAAGGTGTTGTACTGTTCGGAACGGCACGGCGCGCCATCCTGGACGGCTATACCGTCGCGGGCAAAACTGGCACCGCGCAGAAGGTCGACCCCTCAACCGGCGCGTACTCGAAGACGAAATACGTGGCTTCGTTCATTGGCTTCGCGCCGGTGAACACTCCGTCAATCACGATCGCGGTGATTCTTGATTCGCCGCTAGGACTGCATCAGGGCGGACAGGTATGCGCGCCGGTCTTCAAGCGCATCGCCCAGCAGGTGCTGGAGTATCTGCATGTCCCCCGCGACCTCGAGGTGAAGGGCCCGCAGCGCCAAGCATTAATTGTGTCAGCCAAGGACGAGGACGTCGACGAATCATCGGACCACCTTGGCGCTCCGCTGCAGGATGACGAAACGGCTGCGGCGAACCCGCCATCAGCTTCGCCCAAACCCCCAGTACAAACGCCTTCTCTATCCGCTCCAGCGGCGGCATCTGCGGAAAAGCCTTCAACGAACGAAACAACGGTGGCGCAGGCCGGCCCTCCGCCTCAGCCACAACAGCCACAATCGACGCCCAATGCCACGGTGGTTCTGGATGTGGATAGCGGCGTGGTGGTGCCGTCTTTTCTAGGCAAGCCGCTGCGATCAGCGGTGGAAATCGCGCAGCAATCGGGCTTGGAGATCGACGCGGTAGGCAGCGGTGTCGCGCGCGAACAGTGGCCCGCTCCGGGGAGCCATCTTGCTTCCGGTCAGCACATTACGGTGCGATTCGGCCATTAAACGGCAGCCAGCACAGACTCTTATAATGCAAACAGATGACCTTCCTTGATCTGCTGGACGGCGCGGAATACGTTGCGCAGCAGGGTGACGTCGACATAGCCGGCCTCGATTACGACAGCCGGCGTGTGAAGCCGGGCTGGTGCTTCCTCGCGATGCGTGGCGGAAGCGCCGACGGCAATCGCTACATCGAGTCCGCACTGCAAGCCGGAGCTGTCGCCATCGTCAGCGATTCTCTCCCGCCGCGCGGGGATATTCCGTGGGCGCAGGTGCAGCATGGGAGACGCGCTCTGGCGCGCTTGAGTGCAAACTTCTACCGCCGTCCTGCGGAGAAGCTGCTGATTTCCGGCATCACAGGAACCAACGGCAAGACGACTACCTCCTTCCTGCTGAATGCCATGCTGCACCAAGCCGGTCGTAAAAGCGCTCTCGTCGGCACGGTGGAATATCGCATCGAAAACGAGGTTCTTCCCGCGCCTCACACGACTCCCGAAGCTCTCGAACTCAACCAGTTCTTTGCCCGCGCTCTGGATGAAGGCTGCACGGAAGCCGTGATGGAGGTCTCCTCGCACGCCCTGGAGCAGCAGCGGGTCTTCGGCGTACCGTTCGACGTCGCTGTCTTTACGAACCTGACGCGCGACCACCTCGACTATCACGCCAGCATGGAAGATTACTTCGCATCGAAGGCGATACTCTTCGAGGGGTCGGGAACCGAGCCACCGCGTCTCGCCGTCATCAATATTGAAGATCCATATGGCGTCCGGCTGATCAAGCTCTGCAAGAAACAGCAGGAGGTCATCACCTATGGCATCGACAGCGGCGACTGTCACGCGAGCGATCTCAGGATCGAAAGCCGCGGAACGCGATTCAACCTTGTCGGCCCTGACGGAGAGATCGCGATCTGGACTCCGCTACTGGGACGGGTAAACGTCTTCAACGTGATTGCCGCTTCTGCCGCAGCTTATGCTCGGGGCGTTGAGCCGGGTGTTGTTTCCGAAGCGGTTCACGCTCTGGACCGGGTTCCCGGCCGATTCGAGAGGGTCGATAGCGGCCAGCCGTTCACAGTTGTGGTGGACTACGCCCACACTGACGATGCCTTGCGCAACCTCACGGCCGTCGCGCGTGACTTCCTCATACAGCGTGGAAGTCACGGCCGCATCATCACGGTTTTTGGCTGTGGCGGCGATCGCGACCGCAGCAAGCGTCCCCTGATGGGCGAGGCGGCCGGCAAAGGCAGCGACTTCGTAATTCTCACCAGCGACAATCCGCGCAGCGAGAATCCGCTCGACATCATGAATGAAGCCCTGCCGGGGCTGCAACGGAGCGGCACTGCCTATACTCTGGAGCCGGACCGGCGCAAGGCGATTGCCCTCGCGATTCACGACGCGCACCCAGGGGACATTGTGCTCATTGCAGGTAAGGGACATGAAAAAGTCCAGGCCCTGAAGAGCGGCGCCGTCCCCTTCGACGATATCGAAGAAGCCCGTAGCGCACTGCTGGCCGCGGGCTATGAAGCGGAGGCGCAGACCGCCAATCCATGAAGCTCAGCCTTTCTCGCGCCGCCGAGTTCATGCCGGCCACGGGCGATTTCGACCCTGGTGCGCTCGCCACCGGCTACTCCATTGATTCCCGTACGCTGCGACCGGGAGACCTCTTTTTCGCGGTTCGCGGCGAGAGGCTCGACGGCCACGACTTCGTGGAAGTCGCGCTGGCCAGGGGCGCGGTCGCGGCAGTGGTGGAGGCCTGGCAAGCGGAGCGCTTCCGTTCCCGCTCACAGCTGCTGCTGGTCGAGGACACTCTGCTCGCCCTGCAGCGGCTGGGCGCGGCCGCGCGGCGTCTCTGGGGCAAGCCGGTCATCGCCATTACCGGTTCTGCCGGAAAGACGACGACCAAAGAATGTATCGCGCACGTGCTATCCACCCGCCATCGCGTGCTGAAATCGCAAGGTAACCTGAACAACCACTTTGGACTGCCGTTGCAGCTGCTCAGGCTGGAGCCGGAGCACGAACTCGCGGTCATTGAGATGGGCATGTCGCACGCGGGCGAGATCACGGCGCTGGCGAAACTGGCGCAGCCGGACTGCGGCGTGGTGACGATGGTGGCGCCCGTCCACCTGGAATTCTTCGAGTCGGTTGCCGCAATTGCTCGCGCAAAATACGAGTTGATCGAGTCGCTTCATGCCGGCGGCATCGCGGTGCTGAATGCGGATGATGAGTACGTTTCCCAGTTCGGCCGTGATTTTCATGGCAAAGTCGTGACCTTCGCCTTGCGGAAGCCCGCAGACATTGCGGCGCGCAACATTCAATCGCGAGGCCCCGAGGGCTCTGCGTTCGATATCGTGGTCGATGGCGAGCACGTGCCGACAATTCTGCCCCTGCTGGGTGAACACAATATCTATAACGCGCTGGCCGCCGTCGCTGTGGGGCTTCAGCATGGAGTAGCCCTGCTGACCGCAGGCGAGTCGCTGGCCACGTTATCAGCTGGTGACAAGCGCGGAGAAATTCTCCACATCGCAGGCGCCACCGTCATCAACGATTGCTACAATTCGAATCCGAAGGCCCTGGAGAGCATGGTGCGTTCGCTTGCGCAGATTCCCGCGCAGCGCAGAATCGTAGTCGCCGGCGAGATGCTGGAGCTGGGACCTGGTGGAGAAGCTCTGCATCGAGAAGCAGGCCAGCACATGGCGAAGTATGGCATTGACATCGTGCTCGGCGTGCGCGGCCTGGCGCAAGCGATTGTCGAGGGAGCGAGGGAAGCGGGCTTGCACGCGGAGTTTGTGACCACGCCGGAAGAGGCAGGTGACTACCTGCGACGCAATGTGAGGACGGGCGACGCTATGCTGCTGAAGGCCTCCCGTGGCGTGCGGCTGGAGCGCGCATTGGAACAATGGCGCAAGCCGTTGGACCAGCAATAGCTCGCCGAGAAACGGCGGCAGTACATGCCTTTTGGCAGAAATCGATGTCCGGAATGCGGTGGCGACGGCAAGTGCCCCGAGTGCTTTGGCAGCGGAGTAAATGTCCACCTCAACCAGGAAGAACCGAAGTGCAGAAAATGCGAGGGCTCCGGTGTGTGCCGTATGTGCAAGGGAACAGGTCGGTGGAGTTGAACGAGCAGCGTCGATTTAAAAAGGGTTACTCAATCGTCAGTATTGCACTGCTGAGGCGCTGGTTCGGTCCTGTATGTGCATAATCATCGCTTAGGACGGGAAAGAATTTGCTCTATTGGTTGCTCTACCAAAAGGGATTCGTCGTCTTCCATATCGGCCCGTTCCGAATCTTTCGTTACCTCACATTTCGCACTGCCTTTGCCAGCCTGACCGCGTTGTTCATCGGATTGATCATCGGCCCCGCGGTCGTGCGCCGGCTGCGCGAGTTCCAGATTGGCCAATACATTCGCGAGGAGGGGCCGAAGGCGCATCAACAAAAAGCCGGCACTCCCACCATGGGCGGCGTGCTCATTGTCGTCGGCATGCTGATCCCGACCCTGTTGTGGGCGGATCTCACCAATCGCTTTGTCTGGATCGCGATGGTCGCCACCCTCGCTTTCGGCGCGATCGGCTTCGCGGACGATTACCTGAAGGTTGTGCATCGCCGCAACCTCGGCCTCACGGCGCGGTCAAAGCTGCTCTACCAGTTTCTTGCTGCCATCGCAGTCGGCGCCACCCTCAGCGCACTGGAGACCCACGGCCTCTACTCCACGCGACTGATCGTGCCCTTCCTGAAGCATTTCCGCCCTGACCTGGTGATCAGCAAGTGGCATCATGGCTGGCTCTCGCCGCTGGCGTTTCTGCCGTTCATCGTCTTCGTGGCGATCATCATCGTAGGCTCCAGTAACGCCGTGAACCTGACCGACGGGCTGGATGGCCTGGCAATCGGCTGCACCGTCATCGCCGCCGGCGCCCTTACCGTGCTGACCTACGTCAGCGGCCACGCCGTCTTCGCCGAGTACCTCGAGCTCACCAAGATGCCTCAGGTCTCCGAGGTCACGATCTTCTGCGGCTCGATGGTCGGCTCGGCCATCGGCTTCCTCTGGTACAACGCTCATCCGGCCGAGATCTTCATGGGAGATGTCGGCTCGCTGGCTTTGGGCGGGGCCATCGGAACGGTGGCTGTCATCATCAAGCAGGAATTGCTTCTGCCCTTCATCGGAGGAATCTTCGTGATCGAGGCGCTCTCGGTCATCCTGCAGGTCGGTTCGTACAAGCTGCGCCGGAAGCGGATCTTCAAGATGGCGCCCATCCACCACCACTTTGAGCTGCTGGGCTGGAGCGAGTCCAAGGTCATCGTGCGCTTCTGGATTGTCTCGCTGGTGTTTGCACTCTTTGCTCTCACCACCTTGAAGTTGCGCTAGCCGTCGCTGGAACGTGGCACAATGGCGAGTTGGGCCCGCGAATCACCACGGAAGCGCGGAAAACACGGAATCGTTCTAAATTTCCACGCATTCCGTGCTTCCGTGGTGAACCAAAGTGCAGAGTAGAGCGATGGACCTTGCTGGCAAACGCGTGCTGGTAGTCGGGCTGGGGAAATCCGGCGTGGCCAGCGCTCGGTTTCTGACCGCGCGCGGCGCGAAGGTCGGCGTTTCCGATGCTAAATCGCAAGAACAGCTTCGCGAGGAGATTCCAGCGCTGCTCGATCAGGGCATCATTGTGGAAACCGGGCAGCACGGCGAGCGTACATTCCGCGATCAGGACCTCATCGTCGTAAGCCCGGGCGTACCGTTTGACGTTCCCCAATTGGTGCACGCCCGCGAGCTCGGCATTCCTGTTATCGGCGAAGTGGAACTGGCCGCACGTTTTCTCAAAGGGCACATCGTCGCGATCACCGGCTCGAATGGCAAGACCACCACTACGGCATTGGCGGGTGAGATTATTTCCGCTGCCGGCCGCAAGACGCTTGTCGGCGGCAACATCGGAACGCCCGCCATCAGCTTTGCCGATCGGTCGACCGATGACAGTTGGATCGTGCTGGAGATCAGCAGCTTTCAGTTGGAGACGATCGAGACATTCCACCCCCACATCGCAGTCGTGCTGAACATAACGCCCGATCACCTCGATCGCCACCGCACCTTCGAGAACTACGCTGCCGCGAAAGCCCGCATCTTCGAGAACCAGACGGCCGGCGATTTCGCGGTGTTCAACGCGGACAATGAACCCTGTGTCGCGCTGGCCTCGCAGACCAAGGCTCAGGTTCGCTGGTTCAGCCGTTTGAAAGAAGTGAGGAACGGCGCTTTTATTCGCGGTGATCGAATCGTCTGGCGAGATGCGAAGGCCGAGCGTGAGATCATGCCGGTCAGCGAAATCGGACTCAAGGGCGCGCACAACGTGGAGAACGTTCTGGCGGCAGTTACGGTCGGCATGCTCGCAGAGATCGAGCCGGCACAGATTCGCCGTGCTGTGGCGGAGTTCAAAGCCGTTGAACATCGCCTGGAGTACGTCGCCACCATCGGCGGAGTTGAGTACTACAACGACTCGAAAGCCACCAATGTCGATGCAACCATCAAGGCGCTCGAATCCTTTCCAGGAGGCATTCACCTTATTCTCGGCGGCAAGGACAAGGGCAGCGACTACAGTGTGCTGAACGATCTGCTGCGAGAGCGCGTGAAGCGTGTCTATACCATTGGTGCGGCGGCAGCCAAGATTGAATCGCAGGCGCATGGCGCGGAGATTGTCAGCGCGGGCACTCTGGATGCGGCGGTCCGGCGCGCGAGCGAGGCGGCAGTACCCGGCGAGATCGTTCTGCTTGCGCCGGCGTGCGCCAGCTTTGACCAGTTCGACAGCTACGAGCACCGCGGACGCGTCTTCAAAGATCTGGTGCGGCAGCTGGCGGCAAGAAAGCAGGAGCGCGAGCGGGTAGGAAGCGTTCCTGGGGGCGGTGAATAGTGGCCAAACGCGTAAGCGTCGACAAATGGCTCTTCACGGTCACGCTGATGCTGGTTTTTATCGGGCTGGTTATGGTCTTCAGCGCCTCGGCGGTGATGGCGAAGGAGCGTTTTGGCTCGCCGTACGGCTTTCTCGTGCGACAGCTGGCCTGGGCGGCGGCCGGCATTCTGGCCATGATCGCCATCATGAATGTCGACTACAAGAACTTCCGCCGGCCTCCCGTGGTTTTCACGTTTCTCGGCATCACATCCTTGCTTCTGATTGTCGTTTTTCTTTTTCGCGACTCGCACAACACCCATCGCTGGATCAAGTTCGGAGGCCTCTCCTTCCAACCGTCGGAAGTGGCCAAGCCGGCGCTGATTCTCTACCTCGCGTATTTCCTTGAATCACGCTGGCGACAGATCACGGACGTCAAGAACGTATTGCTTCCGGCGGCGGCTCCCACGCTGTTGTTTGCGCTGTTGATCGTGAAAGAGCCGGACCTGGGTACGGCCATCGCCTGCGTCGCGATCTCCACTGCGGTGCTGTTCGTCGCCGGCATGAACATGAAGTATCTGTGGTACGGCCTGGCGGCTTCTCTGTTGCCACTGTACTTCCTCATCGTGCGCGTGCCCTGGCGATGGGCCCGCGTGCAGGCCTTCATCGACCCCTTCAAAGATCCGCAAGGTAAGGGATTCCACATTATCCAGTCGATGATCGCCGTCAGCACTGGCGGTTTAACCGGCCTGGGGCTGATGGAAGGCAAGCAGAAACTCTTCTACCTGCCGGAGCCGCACACCGATTTTATTTTCGCCGTGACAGCGGAAGAGCTTGGCATGTGGGGCTCGCTTCTGGTTGTCTCTCTTTTCGGCATCTTCTTATATCGCGGGGTCCGCGCTGCCTTGCGCACGGAAGACATGTTCGGCAAATTCCTCGCTACCGGTATCACAGCCATGGTCGTGGTGCAGGCGCTGTTCAACATCAGCGTGGTGCTGGCGATGATGCCAGCCAAAGGCATTCCCTTGCCCTTCATCTCCTACGGCGGATCGTCGCTGTTCATCACTCTGGCCAGCGTCGGAGTCCTCCTCAACATTACTCAGCAAGCGGAATAGCCGATGCGTGTGATCGTTGCAGGTGGCGGCACGGGCGGGCATGTCATTCCCGCCCTCGCCATTGCACAGGAGCTGCGCTCGGGTTATCACGCGCAGGTGATGTTCGTCGGAACGCGGCGCGGCATTGAGACGCGCCTGGTTCCGGCCGCCGGATTTGAGCTCCGCCTCATCGAAATCGGCGCCCTCAAGCGCGTGGACCTGCAAACCCGGTTGAAGACCACTCTCGATCTGCCGCGTGCGGTGATGGCTTCCGCGAACCTGGTCCGCGAATTCCGCCCCGACGTCATGATCGGCGTTGGCGGATATGCTTCCGGCCCGGCAATGCTGGTTGCTGCGATGATGAATATCCCGACCCTCGCGTTTGAGCCGAATGTGGTTCCCGGATTCGCCAATCGTTTGCTTGCGCCCACCATCCGCGCGGCTGCCGTGCACTTTGCGGAGACCTGCCATTACTTCCGAAACTGTCACGTCACCGGGGTTCCGGTGCGGCGGGAATTCTTTGGGGTGCAAGCGCGGCCGAACAACGCCTCTCCGACGCTGCTGATCTTCGGTGGCAGCCAGGGCGCGCACGCGGTCAATCGCGCCGTGCTCGAGTCGGTGCCCAAATTGCTGGCGAGCATGCCGGAGATCCACATCATCCATCAGACGGGCGAGAAGGATTATGCCGAGGCGCAGTCGGTGTACTTGAGCGCGATGGCCTCCGCGGAAGTTTCGCCGTTCATCGATGACATGCCCGGCGCCTTCGCGCGCGCTGATCTGCTGCTCTGCCGCTCCGGCGCCAGCACCGTCGCCGAGGTTACCGCTGCGGGAAAGCCGGCCATCTTCGTACCACTGCCCACCGCCGCCGACGATCATCAACGGCACAATGCCGCAACGCTTGCCGCCGGCAACGCGGCAAAGCTTTTGCTCCAATCCGAGCTGTCCAGGGAGCGATTGGTGACAGAGGTCACTTCTCTGCTGCGCGATCGGGCCAGGCTCGCAGCCATGGCAAAAGCGGCCCACACTTTCGCCCATCCGGACGCGGCTGCTAAGATTGCCTCTCTTGCCGCGCGCATTGGGGCCGTACAGATCCAGCGCGCGATGGCGTAAACGATTTGTCGTCATGTTTGCCAAGATCCAGCGCGTGCATTTTGTCGGAATCGGCGGCATCGGGATGAGCGGTATTGCCGAAGTGCTGCTGAACCTGGGATATAAGGTGTCCGGCTCCGACCTGCGGCAGTCTGCGCTGACGGCTCGCCTGGCCAGTCTGGGCGCTTCCATTCGAGAAGGGCACTCCGCGGACAACGTTGCCGGCGCCGAAGTGGTCATCATCAGCTCGGCGGTGGGTCGCGATAATGCAGAGGTCATCGCTGCACACCAGCAGCACATTCCCGTGATTCAGCGTGCCGAAATGCTGGCGGAGTTGATGCGGTTGAAGTACGGCATCGCTATCGCCGGAATGCATGGCAAGACCACGACAACGTCGATGGTTGCGGCGGTGCTGGCGGCGGCAGGTCTCGACCCGACGGTCGTGGTCGGTGGCCGGGTCGACGCAATGGGCTCAAATGCACGCCTGGGCAAGTCGCATTACCTGGTGGCGGAAGCCGACGAGAGCGATCGCTCCTTCCTCAAGCTGTCGCCAATCCTCGCGGTCGTAACCAACATCGATCGTGAGCACATGGACTGCTATCGCGACATGGATGACGTGGAGCGGACCTTTCTTCAGTTCATGAACTCGGTGCCGTTCTATGGCATGGTTGTCGCCTGCAACGATAACGACGATCTGCGACGGATCCTGGCAGGTGTGCAGCGGCGAACCCTTACCTACGGAATTCGTGAAGACTCGGACTTCCGCATCTCCAGCCTGCAATGTGGACTGGGCAGAGACGCGGCGGCACTCAGCCGTTTTCAGGTCAGCTATCGCGGCAATGACTTGGGAGAGTTTGCCTTGCGAGTTCCAGGCGCGCATAACGTCAGCAACGCGACGGCTGCGATTGCCGTCGGCATCGGACTCGATATTCCGCCGGGTGAAATTCGTCAGGCGCTCGCCAGCTTCAATGGCGTGGACCGCCGCTTCCAGTTAATCGGCTCCGCCGATGGCGTGACCGTGATTGACGACTACGGGCATCATCCCACGGAGATTCGCGCGACGCTTGCGGCCGCGCGGCAATGCGCCTTCGAGAAGGTGCACGTCATCTTTCAGCCGCATCGTTACACGCGGACGCAGCTGCTGCTGGACGACTTTGCGACAGCATTTCGCGATGCCGATTCCGTGCTCGTACTCGACATCTACCCCGCAAGCGAACCGCCGATCCCGGGCATCACAGGTGAGCTGCTGGCCAACCGCATTACCGAAGCGGGCGGGCAGGAAGCGCTTCACGTTTCGTCCTTCGCCGAGGCGGCAGCCCTGGCGACCGAAGCGGCGAAGTCCGGCGACATGATTCTGACCTTGGGCGCCGGCAGCATCTGGCAACTTGGACCGCTGGTTCTGGAACAACTGGAGAGCCGCGCGGCCAAGAGCGTCGGCTGACCTGTGATCCGGCACTCGATTGAATTCTGTCGCCTCAGGTTTACCTTCGTGGTTCCATCCGTCTAACTTGCTCATCTGACGTGAAATGCGTCTCCGAAATCCTTTGGAAAACAGTTATAGTGGGGCGATTGGCCGAAGTTGTGGTCGTTTCATCCCAGTTTCATGGCGCGTAGAAATTCATCGACACTTCCGGACGAAGAACTGGAAGGAGCAGTAAGCGAGCCTTCACGGCATGCTCGGAGCGCCGAGGATTCGCCGCTGGACGCGCGCATGCTCGACCTCGACGACGAGGCCGAGTCGCCATTTCTGCGCGGGCAAAAGCGCGTTCCCGTGCGCCGTGGAGCGCTGCCACGCCGAACCGCAGGCCGAGTCAAGCTCGCGCTCCAGGTTGGAAGCGCCATCGTGGTGGTTGCTCTGCTTTGGGCTGCGCTGGAGCGCTATGGGGCGCAGTCGTGGCGCTTCCGCCTCGATTCCAGCGACAACATCTCCATCTCCGGCACCAATAACGTCAGCCGCTCGCAGGTACTGGATGTGATGGCCAGCGACATTGATCGCAACATCTTCTTCGTGCCGCTGGAGCAGCGAAAGAAACAACTGGAGCAGATTCCCTGGGTGCAGTCGGCGTCGATCATGCGCCTGCTGCCGAACCGTCTCAAAATCGTGATTGTCGAGCGCACGCCGGTGGCGTTCGTAGAGATCAACTCCCATATCCAGCTGATCGATGCCGGTGGCGTGATCATGGATCTTCCACCGAACCTGGCGACACGCTACTCCTTTCCGGTGATTGTGGGCATCTCCGAGAGCGAACCGCTTTCCACTCGCGCGGCACGCATGCGGATCTACGTGCAATTGGTCAAGGACCTCGACTCAAGCGGCGCGCGTTACTCAGCCGATCTCAGCGATGTCGATCTGTCCGATCCCGACGATGTGAAGGCCACGGTGACTGATCCGCACGGAGCCGTGCTGGTGCACCTCGGATCGTCGAATTTTCTCGACCGCTTCAAGGTCTACGTGGCGCATGTGCAGGAGTGGCGAGCGCAGTTTCAGAAGCTGGAGTCGGTCAATTTGCGGTATGACCATCAGGTGATCGTGAACCCTGATTCGGATAGCGTCGCGATCGCGCAACAGAAGCCGGCTGCAAACAACGGGGAAAGCCCCGCGGCGACGCCCGAGCACAAAAAGGCGAACCGGACGAAGAAACACAAGTAGCCATGGGAAGCCAAACCGAGAACCTGCTCACCGTCATCGACGTTGGTAGCGCCAAGACCAGTGTGATCGTGGCCGAGGTCAACGACTACGCGTTGCGCTATCGCGGGCACGGTATCTCCGATTCGCGCGGATTGCGCAAAGGCGTCATCGCCGATCTCGACAAGGCAGTCGACTCGATCAAGAAGGCGGTGGAAGAGGCCGAGAATGTCGCGCAGGCCCCGGTCGAACATGCGGTAGTAGGGATTGCCGGCTCGCATATCCGCGGAGTCAACAGCCACGGTGGTATCACGCTGGGCCCGCGCTCACGCGAGATCAGCCGTGACGATGTGCGCCTGGCGGTGGAGAAGGCGCGCAGCATCGCGATGCCGGAAGATCGCGAGGTCCTGCATCTTCTGCCCCAGGAGTTCATCCTCGACGGCCAGGGCGGGGTGCGTGATCCCGCCGGCCTGATGGGCAGAAAGCTGGAAGTGCGCGTCCACATCGTCACCGGTGGCGGCACCGCAACACAGAACGTGGTATCGGCTGTGAATCGTGCCGGAATTCACGTCGACGATACCGTCTTCGAAGCGCTGGCCTGCGCCGATTCCGTACTGCAAACCGATGAGCGCGAGCTCGGCGTCTGCCTTGTTGACATCGGCGCCGGTTCGACCGACCTGATCGTCTACTACGAGGGCGTCGTGATTCACACCGGCGCAATCCCAATTGGCGGCGATCACTTTACCAACGATGTCGGGGTCGGCTTTCGCACGCCGCTTCCCGATGCCGAGAACATTAAGAAGATGTTTGGATGCGCCATCGTCACGCGCATTCCCGAAGGCAATGAGATCGAAGTCCCATCGGTGGGCGACCGGCCCTCGCGCCTGATGCAGCAGCGCGAACTGGGCGAGATTCTGGAACCACGCGCGCGCGAACTCATGGAGTTGCTGCGCGATCATCTGCGGCAGGCCGGCATCTACGATTTGCTTGGGGCAGGTTTGGTCATCACTGGCGGCGGCTCGCGGCTGAACGGCCTGCTCGAGGTCGCGGAAGATATCCTGCGCCGGCAGATTCGTCAGGGATATCCCGTGCCGATAGCCAAGCTGCCTTCGGAGCTGCTGGAGCCGGAGTTCGGCACCGCCATCGGCATGGTGCTCTACGGACATCGTGCACGGCAGGCGCGGATGAACCTTGACCGTGGGCTGGGAGCGAAGATCCGGGCGCTGTTCGCAAGACAGGGAGTGTGAAGCTCCGCTTGGGACGCGCGCGCTGGTATGCGACGACGATCGAAGCGGTGACAGACGAAGTGACTAATCCAGCGCGAAGCGCCGGGTTAGTGTGAGGTTACAACCCCGGGCCCCCAGGAGCGGCGCAATTCTGTGTCGCCCTTGAAAGGGCTGCTGAACATGCGAGCGATTGGCCCCAGCACTTCCTGCTGGGCTAATCCCTCTCAAGAATTTTGGAGTGACCGATGATCGAAGATTTCAACGAGAAGAACCGGCCCGAGAACGACATTCGCATTCACTTCAACGAAGAGCTTCTGAACAGCGCCAAGATCAAGGTCATCGGCGTCGGTGGCGGTGGTGGCAACGCCGTCAACCGCATGATCGAGTCGTGCCTGGAAGGTGTCGAGTTCGTCGTGGCCAACACCGATTTGCAGGCGCTCAAGGGCTCGAAGGCGCCAGTGAAGATCCAGTTGGGCGTGAAGCTCACGAACGGGCTGGGCGCGGGAGCAAATCCTGAAGTCGGCCGCAAGGCTGCGCTGGAGGATGCCGATAAGATCATCGAAGCGCTCGAGGGCGCCGACATGGTGTTCGTGACGACCGGCCTTGGCGGCGGGACGGGCACCGGCGCCGCGCCGATCATTGCCTCGCTCGCAAGCGAGATGGGAGCACTCACGGTCGCGGTTGTCACCAAGCCATTCAACTTCGAAGGCAAACGGCGCCAGAACCAGGCAGAACGCGGACTGCAGGACCTGATCGATTCAGTCGATACCACCGTCGTCATTCCGAACGAGAAGTTGCTCGCGGTGGCGAAAGACGCCGGTTTCTTCGAGTCGTTCCGGGTGGCTGACGACATCCTGCGGCAGGCGGTGCAGGGCATCTCAGACATCATCACGATCCCCGGCATCATCAACCGCGACTTCGCCGATGTGAAGACCATCATGGCGGGCATGGGTTATGCCGTTATGGGCACGGCTACCGCGAAAGGCGAGGGACGTGCGACGCTCGCGGCGCAAGCAGCCATCGCTTCTCCCCTGCTGGAAGCCGGCGCGATCGACGGCGCGCGTGGCATTCTCATCAATGTCACCGGTTCCAGTTCGTTGCGGCTCGCCGAGGTGAACGAAGCCTCGACCATCATTCAGAGCGCCGCGCACGAAGATGCGAACATCATCTTCGGTGCCGTGCTCGACGAGAAGATGAAAGACGAGGTAAAGATCACGGTGATCGCGACCGGCTTTAAGGAATTTCATTCGCGTCGCGACCATTCCGACTCGACGGCAACGCTGCACAACGCGCGCGCGGCCGCGGCAACGACGCACGCAACCTATGAAGTTCCTGCCGCTCGCGAGAGCAAGGGAGCAATGGCTCCAGAACCCGTAAAGTCTTCCCAGCCTGAGCCGCCGGTGACCGAGCGTCCTCGCGTGCAGTACCTTCCCGACAATCTGGACGACATCGACTCGGAGATTGTGCGCCATGCCGAGCCTTTGGAGGTCACACTCCAGCGGCAGAATGCGTCCGCCGAACCCATCGAAACTGTCAGCAGCAGCGTGGACATTCAATACAATTCGGATGATTTGGAGATTCCCGCGTTTCTGCGCAAACGCGGCGAGGGGTAACCTTCGACATCGGCCTCATGTCCGACAAACCGCCGCTTCGCCCATCGCCCTCCCGCGGGCAGCCGTCGGCTGCTGCGGGCGCTTAGGCGCTTACCATATGCCACTTTGATCTCGTTGTTCCCATCAGCCGCTCCGGCTTAGATGGGAATAACCTGTTGAGGCAGGACAAGGGACCAGTCTCTCAATGGAACATCAGAGCTGACGACGCCATGAATTTCGGAGTCCTTCGAACATCCTGAGATCAGAACTCCTTGTGATACCTGCCGTCGAGACCGAACCCTCCATTCTGGTCGCGCACGCCGCTCACCGACCACTTACGATTGAGGCGATACTGCAGCTGCACGGCTGAAAACTGGGTCGTCGTAACGTCCGTCGAAAACGTTACGTACAGCTTGCTGGTAGCGCGTTGGCGTACCGTTAGCCGGGCCCCCTGCTGCTGGTTTGCGGTGGTAGCACCGAGCTGCGGGTCGAGTGAGATCTGCGAGACGCCAAGTGCCTTCTCCAAGCGGCTCGTGACCTGGCCGCTGACCTGCGACGCGACCAGCGCCTCTGCGCTTTGCGTTGTCGACTGCGATGGGGCGGCGGCCGCGGCTTCTTCCGTGCTGCCGAACGCCAGCAGATGAATAATGTCGGCCTGGGCCAGTGCCGGATCGGACGTGTAACTGGTCTCCAGCCGGTCAATCGGGCCGCGGAAGCGCATGGCGATTTTGTACTGCTGCACCTCGGTCTGCACCTGCAAGTTAACCACCGGCTCCGTCTGCGTGGTGTTGACGAAGGCAATCGTGCCGCCCTCCACGACGTAGCGGTTCCCGAGGAAGATCATGTCACCGTCGGTTAGATTGACGCGGCCAACGATGACAGGATCCGCCGCCGTACCAACCACGCGAAGGTTGGCGCCGCCTTTGATGCTGACCGTCGGACTCAGCGCTTCCAACTGCGCCGGAGTGCGGAGCGATACATTCAGCCTGATGTTGTCGGCAAAGCCTTGCGTCGGGGGCGGCGAAGCCACTCCGCCAAACTGATTGATGAACGTGGAGAGATCAAAATCCGACGTAAACGATACGCCATTGACATTGACCTGCCCCTGGATGAAGGCTGCGTCGGTTGTTCCCGTAATCGCCAGGTTCATTCCGAGATCGGTGCGCACGCTCGCGGGATAGAGCAGGCGCATGTCGTTCCCCTTCACGCCAATGTTGAATTGAACTGCGGGCCGGTAGGCGACTCCGCCGTAGGCAGTTACCGTCCCGCCGCCGACATTGCCCGTGAAGTTCGTAATGTCCACGCGATCCCGGCGAAGTGTCAGCACACCATTAGCGTTAGACAGCCCTAATGGCGCTTCAGGCGTGGCGAAGCGCGCATTCATGATCCGAATGACGCCTTCTATGTCTTCAGAAGCTTTGTGTCCCGCGGCATTGATATCGAATTGAATTCTTCCGCTGCTGGTCAGACTCGGGTCGAAGGCTTCTACCAAGGCCAAGTCAACGCCGCCTTGCACACTTAGTGTGGAAGGCGCATTGCCACCCAAGGGCAGTTGCCCCTGGTAGCGCACGTCCGTCCCCGTGCCCTTGATCTCCCCGGGCTGAAGCGACAGCACCTGGTTGACGTAGTCGGCGCGAATCGGCCTGACCGCGGCAATCTGCAGAGACACTGTCTGGGAGTTAGCGCCCGGCGCTTGATACGTTATGCCCAACGTCGGAATATTGAGATGAGCTTCCATCTGCTGCTTGTTTTTAAGGGGACCACGCAGCGTGGCGTGGATCTCCGTCTGCCCGTTCATGCGCGCGGCCTGCGCCGGCGAATAAATGGCCACGAGCGGTTGCAGTTGGATCACCGGCGTGTCGAAGGTTGCGTCGGCGTAATAGTCGCCGGTCAGCGCGACCTTGCCTTTTGCCTTTAGCGGCGTGTTGAGCGCCTGTGATCCCAAGTCGAATGTTGCCTGATGATTCAGGACCTCTGCCTGCAAATTCACATTGCGGATCTGCTGCTTCTGAATGTCGAGTTGGGGAATGGTGAGCGAAGCCTTGCCCTGCGGATCCTTCAACGTGCCACGGCCGCTGGCAGTCAGATTCAGCGTGCCGCTTGCCTGGATGTTACGTTGCTTCAGCGACTGTAATTGCTGAAGCTGAATATTAATGGCCTGCAGCTGTGCATCATAGCCTTCCTGTTTCGGATAGTAAGTAATCCGGCCTTGTGTAGTGCCCGCCGCAATCTTGATCTGCAGGTTCGCGTGGACCGCGTCGCCGGTACCCTGGAAGCGAACACTGGCAACCTGAACCGGTTCGCCCGAGACGTTGGCGTTGCGCAGATTGATCTCGCCCTGGCCGATCGGATTGAGCTGCGTGCTATGCGCCGCGATGGTGGCGCTCAGGGTTCCGCTGATCGGAGTCGTCACATTGGCAGCGCGTGCCAGCTCTGAAACTGACAATTGCGCCGCGTTCGCGTTAATCGTGAACGGACTGTCAGGCGTGTGCGACCAGTCGCGCAGGCTGGATTGCACGTTGAACGTCAACTTGCCCTGCCTGGCAAGCTCTACGTCACCATTCTGCAAGCTGACTTGCGACGGGCTGGCCTGCACATTGGCTCGCACAACCCGAAATGACGTGCCTCGAACTTGCAGGTTTTCAGCATTCAGCTGGCCCGCGATCTGGGGAGCTTTGGTGGACCCTCGAACCGTACCATCAAACGAAGCGCTGCCGTGAAGATCGAGCGGCTGCGACGGCTTCGTGCCGAACACGTCGGCGATAGCCTCCAGCTCGTGCAAGTCGTTCGAGTGAACGCGTACCGATAAAGCTGAACGGTTGCTTACCGTTCCGTTCAGGTCAATGGAGGTCTGCTGCGTTCGCACGTAGCTTTGCTTGAGAGCGATCTCCTGCGCCGCGCCGTTGTAGCGCGCGTGAACTACAGCATTGAGCGGAATATTGCCAGGATTGCCATTCGGCTGTGCCGAGGCAATATTCGCGTTCGCCGAGGCGTCGGTACGGAGGATGAGATTACCGATCGTGCCGGTCCACGCACCTTCCGCCGTAGCGTTCGCGTGACCGGAGATCGCGACCGGTTTCAGAGTCGCCGAGTTCGCAATCGTCTTCACATCAGCCAGCGAGATGTTATGCAGCGCCAGGTTCAGCTGGCCCTGCTGCCTGCCGGACAGGTCGCGCACCATCGCATTGCCCTTCAGGTCTCCGCCAAGCAAACGCGCGCTGATATTCCGAACCTCCGCGTTGCCGTTCGCCAGGTGGTAGTTGGCGGCGAGATCGCGCACGTCAGTCCGCACGCTGGGAGTGTTAACCTTCAGCTCCGCACTGCGCACCGTCCCTTCCAGCGACGACGTATCCAGTGCAGGTCGTCCGGGAACGCTGATGTAATCCGCAAGTCCCTTCACCAGGATGACGCCGACCGGCAGCGACGGATTTCGCAGAACCCGGCGGAAATCGCCAGTCGCGAGAATGATCACGTAATCGGCATGCGCCTTCGGGCTCGAGTAGTTGTCGAGCGAAGCGTTGAGCAAAAGCTGCGAATTGCCGCTCTTCAGCGTCACTTTATTGAGGGTCATGCCCGTACGGCGGGCGTCGAAGTCGGTCTGAAGATCATGCGGCAGCGGGGCATACGGACCGTATTGCAGCTGACCGTTGCGATACGAAATCGTGCCGTAGTATCGTCCACCGACTGTGTTGTCGTAGTTGGACTTGAACGTCAGGTCTTGCAGATCGGCATTGAGTGGGGTCTTCTGGTCGTTGTAGTAAATTGTGCCGCGGTCGAGCAGAATGTGCTCAATCGCCAGGTCCCAGATGTTGGTGCCGGAAGTGTTGCCGCTCGATTGAAACGTTGGAAGATTACTTAACCCGTGCGAGTCAACGATCAGCCTTATCACCGGATGATCCACAGCAACATTCTGCAAGTTCCATTGCTGATGCAGCGCGGAGATTACCTTCACTCCCAGTCCAATGTGGTCCACCTGCAGCAGCGGCGCGTTCGCCCCCGGACCGACTCCGTATACGGTGAGCCCATACAAATCAAGCCCCAGATTCGATAGGCGGAGCCCATAGTTCTGCAACGTGACGCGGGTGTTCAGAGACTCACTTGCCTTCTGTTGCACCGTCTTCAAGATATAGTTGTGCGCCCATGCCGTGTGCAGCACGACATAGATGCCCACCGCGATCACGATTATCAGCACTGCGATAACGCCCGCGATCCAGGCGATGAGCTTCGCCGCTCGGCTTGGTCTCCGCGGAGGAACTAAATAAGGTTTTCCCGGCCCATGTGGTGGAAGCCCTAGATCCCGAATCGCCATGATTAAAACGCCTGTCCCAGAGTTATGAAGTACTGTGTAGGACTGATTCCCGGAACTGGATTCAAGTTGCGCCCGATGTCAATCCTTATTGGCCCAACCGGAGTGGCGTACCGGATTCCAATTCCGACGTTGTTGCTGTAAAGCGAAGTAAAGTCGTGAAAGCCGACAGTGGGGAAAACATTACCGCCATCGTAAAAGGTGACGATGCCCAACCCATCCTTGATCATCTTGAGCGGCCACCGCAGCTCAGTATTGATGATCAGCAGCTCATTGCCGCCCTGCGGGACCGTGATCTTCGAGCAGGTTGCCTGATCGCCTGGGATCCCGCAGACCAGAATCTCGCGTTGCGGACCGGCGCCGTCCAGCGGGAATCCGCGCAGCGTGCTGCCGCCGCCGGCAAAGAACGCGGAGCTGACCGGCACCTCACTGCCATTGAATGGCTGCTCCAGGCCGATGCGAAGGCTGTTCGCCCAGATGATTCCCTTGCCGATGTCCTTGTAGTGCGCGGTCTGGCTGACGAACTGTGCGAAGCTGAAGTTCGAGCCCAGCCAATACGGGCTGAGGTCGATTTCGTTGTTCAGGTACCAGCCGCGGTGCGCGTCCAGCACGTTATCGCGGGTGTCGTGTACCCAGCTTGCGGTCAGCGTGGAGAGTCGTACGCGCAATTGGTTAGGAGGCACAAGCTCAGGAATTAACAGGTTGTGAATGTCGGTATATTGCAGGTTGTAGCGGAAGAAGAGGTTAGTTGTCTTCTTCTCATTCAGCGGCCGCTTCACCTGATAACCTGCGCTGGCAATCACATCCGAGAAGATCGGGTTCTGCGAGTTGTTCTCTCCGGAGACGGTGGTGCTGCCTTCCCACTTACTGCCGAATATTCCCGGCTGCGTGTAGTTGACGCTGCCTCGCTGATCCAGCCGGCCGGCAAATGAACTGAAGGTGAAGGTGTCTGCGTGCCCGCGCATGTTCAGGCGGGTGTACTCGAAGGTTCCTTCCGGCCCCCAGAAGGTTTTTTCGCTGGTAACGAAGTTGCCGGGCAGGCCTACCGGCGGTAGTCCAGGCACAGCTACCGTTCCGCTGGGAATAGCGCCCCCGCGCTTCAGCACCTGGAAACCGAATCCATAGGTGATGCGATTGCGCTTGGACTCGTGCACCTTGACTACAACGTCTTCATGGGTCTGATCAGTGATGGTGGTCCGGGGACCAACTTCAGCCCAGTCGAAAATTCCGAGGTTGTACAGCTTGCTCTCCGTCAGCAGCATGTTGTTTTCGCTGAGCGGCTGGCCGGTGCGGATTTTCGACTGCCGGTTGATCAGTGCCTGGTCCGTGTGCTGCCGTCCATCGGTGATGATGGTTGCGGTTTCGACGCGCGGCCCTTCATTGATCTGATAAGTGACGTCAACCTGGTGCGGCTCGCCGGAAACGGATTTTGACGTAGCGCGGAAGCCGGCATTGAGGTACCCCTCGGTCAAGTAGCGCGCCACGATCAGGCTGCGGTCTTTCAGCACCAATTCCTGTGAATACGGCTTGCCCGGCCCGAGGTTCAGTCCATGGGGAGCGAACTGCCCCTCCGATAGCGTGTTGTTACCCTGAATTTTCAGATTACGCACCGTTGTGAGCGGCCCTTCGGTTACCTGGAAAGTAACTTCCACGTTGCCTCGATTGCGTTCCACATTCGGCACGACGGAGACTTCGCTGTAGCCGGCGGCTTTGTATGTATCGGTAAGATTCTTGACGCTCGCCCGGACCAGCTTCTCGCTAAATTTGCCGTGACTGAAGAGGTGGGCCTCCTGAACGCCGACGTGATTTTGCAACTCTTTGCTGCTGAAGCGCTGGTTGCCTTTGAACGCCACGTCCTTCACCTTGAAGCGGCCGTCTTTGTTGATGGCATATGTGATCTTCATTCCTGAAGGACTGCTGTCGACTTTGACGTCGACCTTCGCGTCGAAGTAGCCCTTGGACTGGAAGTACGAGCGGATGTTGTTCTGCCCTTCCTTAATCAGTTCCTCGTTGACCGCGTCCACCTGATAGATGGGTACCAGACCGCGAAAGGTCCGGCCCCAAAGGTGGGCGCCCGTGGCCGTGATTTTGACCCGCTCACCGGTCGTAACCTGGAAGGTGATGTCCGCCCGATTCGTGTTGGGGTCGTATTCCGCCGAGATCAGCTTCACCTGGCCGGCAATGTAGTTCTGACTTGCTAGCCGCGACTGCAGATACTTGGTTGCGCCCTGCAGACGGTCATAGGAGTAGCGCATGCCGGGCTTAAGCGAGTCGGTGCGCAATTTCGCCATCGTGGAGCGCAGCTTCTTGTGCAGGTAGGCAGTCTCCTCTGGAGTGGCGCCGGTGAGGGTGATTTTCCCAAGGCGCGCTTTGATTCCCAGATCAGTGCGGAAATCAATGTTCACGAGTTGATGGCCGGATAGGGGAACGACCTCGGGCCGGACCTCTGCCAGGAAATACCCACGCTGACGGAAAAACTGTACGAGCGCCTGTTCCGCTTCATTCACATCGGAAGCCGAATACGGCATCTGTGAGTTGTAATTCGCCACCTGCAGCAGCGCGGTATAAGAGAACTCCTTGAGAGCGCCGTGAAAGTCGTACATTCCTATATACACGGCGGGCTGGAGAATAAAGCGCACTGCCACACCGTCGGCCGAGGGCTGCAGATCAAGCTTGACGTCCTGGAATCCACCGTGCTGCTTCAACGCGGCGATGCTGGCATCGACATCCTGCTGGGTCGGCGGCTTTCCTTGTTTGACGGCGATCAGGCGCTGAATGTCACTGAAAGTCACATCGGGCCGACCGGCAACATCCACCGAAGAAACATTTTGCCCCTGGTACGCGGAGACTCCGAGGCTTGGCATCTGCTGGGCAAGAAGTGCCGGCGTCGCTGCAAGGATAAAGATAAGGACCGCGGCCCCAAGAGAACCCTCAAGGAAGAGCCCATGTATTCTTTTAGTAGGCCAACCCGCCCTCCACTTCATGACCCGGCCCGCTCCAGTTATCTAAGACGCGCTTTCAGCGAGTCAGATGCGAGTTGTTGCCGCGCGGCGGCCTGCATTCCTGCCCACTGCTTCAGAATGCTGGCAGCCGAAGTGCCTCCGTAGCCGAATTGCGCGTCCCAGCTTCCCTGCTTTATCGTGGATGGTCTTCCTTTTATGAGCACAACCGAACATCAGACTCCGCCCGGCGCGCCGCTTGAAACCAAGGTGAAGACAGACTCCGCGCGTTTCGAACGCAACCAGAAGACCCTCGCCGAGCTGGTGGCGCAGGTGCGTAACGAAGAGGAGATCATTCACCAGGGCGGCGGCGCGAAGGCGATTGAATCGCAGCACAAGAAGGGGAGACTCACGGCGCGCGAGCGTATCGCACTGCTCATCGATGCCGGTACCGAGTTCTTCGAGTTGGGCTGCTACGCCGCCTGGGGCATGTACGAGGAGTGGGGTGGCGCGCCTTCAGCGGGCGTGGTCACCGGACTGGCGCGCGTGCATGGGCGGCTGGTGATGCTGATCGTCAACGACGCCACGGTGAAAGCCGGCGCATTCTTTCCGATGACGTCGAAGAAGGTCATTCGCGCCCAGAACATTGCCATCGAGAACCGCATTCCCACGATCTATCTCGTCGATTCGGCAGGCGTCTTCCTGCCGCTGCAAGAAGATGTCTTCCCCGACACGGACGACTTTGGCCGCGTCTTCCGCAACAACGCCGTGATGTCGGCGATGGGCATTCCTCAGATCGCCGCCATTATGGGGATGTGCGTTGCCGGAGGCGCATATCTTCCGCTGATGTGCGACCACATCCTGATGACCGAAGGCAGCGGACTATTCCTCGCCGGGCCGGCGCTGGTGCAGGCCGCGATTGGCGCGAAGTATTCGGCGGAGGAGCTGGGCGGGGCGAAAATGCATTCGCAGATCAGCGGCACCGTTGACTTCCGCGAGCCGGACGACGAGCACTGCATCCATCGCATTCGCCTGCTGGTGGAGAAGATGGGCAACCGGCAGCTCGGTGTCTTCGATCGCAAGGAGGCGGAAGAGCCGCTGTATTCCGCGGAGGAAATTTACGGCATCTTCGACGGCGATCCTGCGCGGCAGTACGACATGAAGGAGATCATCGCGCGCATCGTGGACAACAGCCAGTTCAGCGAATATAAGGCCGAGTACGGAGAGACGGTGCTGTGCGGCTACGCGCGCATCGGCGGATTCGCCGTCGGCATCGTCGCCAATCAGAAGACGCACGTGCAGCAGACCGACCACGCCGGTAACAAGCGTATGGAGTTCGGCGGCGTGATTTATACCGAGTCGGCGGAGAAGTCGGCGCGCTTCATCATGGACTGCAACCAGAACCTGGTGCCGCTGGTCTTCCTGCATGACGTGAACGGGTTCATGGTCGGGCGCGACGCCGAGTGGAGCGGCATCATCCGCGCGGGCGCAAAGATGGTGAACGCGGTGTCGAACTCGGTGGTGCCGAAGATCGCGGTGATCGTTGGAGGTTCGTTCGGGGCAGGGCATTACGCAATGTGCGGCAAGGCCTACGATCCACGATTCGTCTTCGCGTGGCCGACGGCGAAATATGCCGTGATGAGCGGTGCGTCGGCTGCGGGTACGCTGGTCGAGATCAAGATCAAGCAACTCGAGCGCGGCGGCAAGAAGCTGAGCGAGGAAGACAAGAAGAAGCTGTACGACGAGGTGAAGGCAACCTACGACGAGCAGATGGATCCGCGCTATGGCGCGGCGCGACTGTGGATCGACAAGATCATCGATCCGGCGGAAACGCGCGAGGCGATCATTACTGCGCTGGAGGCGGCCTCGCTGAATCCGGATGTGCCGAAGTTCAGCGTTGGCGTGTTGCAGACGTGAGGCGCGTGAAGCGGCCGTTGTCGGTTGTCGGTTGTCAGTTGTCAGTTGCCCGCTCCGATTTGTCATCCCGAGCGGAGCCGAGGGATCTGCGGTCAGCCCGGAACGGCGACATTTGTTTTAGCCGTCAAGCGGTTAGAGAACCTGGATACACCGGAGCCGCGAGGCGTCGACACTCTTGGAGGTTCGGATGCGGCGTCGCATGCTCTTGGCGTTGACTTTGCTAATGCTCGTAACGGGTACATGTTTCGCAGCCGACGCTGCAAAGGACGCCTGCGCCGTCGTCCCTACGGGGGCAAACGCCACAACGGCGCAGTTTAAGCAGCTGATGCAGACCATAGCCGACGGATGGACGGAGCCTGACCCACGCAAAGGGGCAGATTGCTACGCCGAAGATGCAATCTACTCATCACCGCCCGATCCGCAGGTGCATCAGGGACGCGAGGGCCTGTATCAGTTCTTTTATGGTGATCGTGACAAGCCGCGAAAGATGGGCATGGTGTGGCATCAGCTGGCTTTCGATGAGCAAAGCCAGGTCGGTTTTGGCGAGTACACGTTTCGGGGCACACACCAGTTTCATGGAATCGTAGTGATACGGCTCGTAAGTGGGAAGATCAAGAACTGGCGCGAGTACGAAGTGCAATCGAAACTCGATTGGCAGCAATTTATCGGCAAGAACGAATTTTGAGGAGCGTGCCGCTCCGCGCTTCTGCGATTCTAGTTTTGCCAAGACCTAATGGCTAATTGCTAATGGCTCCCCCTCTCAAACTTATCGAGTGTCCACGCGACGCCTGGCAAGGCTTGCCGGGGCAGATCCCGACTGCGATTAAAGTCGAGTATCTGAAGGCGCTGATTGCGGCGGGATTCAAGCACCTCGATGCTGTGTCATTCGTTTCTCCCAAGGCCGTGCCGCAGATGGCCGATTCGGAGAATGTCCTCAACGAGCTTGATCCTCCCGACGATGTCGAGATCATCGGCATCGTCGTCAACGAGCGTGGCGCCGAGCGCGCTATCGCTACCGAAGCGGTTCGAACGTTAGGGTTTCCCTACTCGCTTTCGGCAACTTTTCTCAAGAACAATCAGAACCAGACGCTGGAAGAGAACCTCGAAACCCTCGAGAAAGTAAAACAGAAGGCGGATGAAGCAGGGCTCGATACCGTAGTTTATATTTCCATGGCGTTCGGCAATCCTTATGGTGACTTGTGGAATGTCGATGAATTGATGGAAGGCGTAGGCATCCTTGCAGACATGGCCCCGCAGGCGATATCCCTGGCCGACACGGTGGGCGTAGCCGCCCCGCAAATGATTGCAGACGTGGTTGGCTCCGTGCAGCATGGCTTCGAGGGCATCGAGATCGGCGTTCACCTGCACGCGCGCCCGGATGACGCGGCCGCGAAGGTGCTCTCCGCCTACGACGCAGGATGCAGGCGCTTCGATTCGGCCATCGGTGGGCTGGGCGGATGCCCCTTCGCGCAGGACGTTCTGGTGGGCAATATCGCAACCGAGACGGTGCTGGAAGCTTTGCGCAGCCGCGGGGCAGAGCTGCCGATCTCCAAACCGATTACAGAAGCCATACGGGCGACGCTCGAGATCGAGCAGAAGTTCAGCGGACCAAAAATGTGACGGCGGTGGTCAGTGGCTAGTGGCCAGTTGTCAGTCATAAGGTGAGTAGGACCTGGGCAGATGACCAGCGATAAATACACCACTCTTACGCTTGCTTATGATGGCCCGCTGGCGACGATTACCCTGAATCGTCCCGAGAAGCGCAACGCCATCAGCTATGAGCTGATTGATGACATTCTGCGCGCGCTCGGCGAAGTCGAGGAGTCGTCCGCGCAAATTCTGATCCTCACCGGCGCGGGCAAGGCGTTCTGTTCCGGAATGGACCTGGACAACCTGCGCTCCATCACCGGCCGGACTCCCGAGCAGTCGCGCGCGGATTCCGAGACTATGGCGCGACTGTTTCGCAGGCTCTACGAATTTCCCAAGGCCACGATCGCGGCCGTGAACGGTCCGGCGATCGCCGGTGGCTGTGGCCTGGCGACACTTTGCGACTTCACGGTCGCTTCGACGGAAGCCAAATTCGGGTATACCGAAGTTCGAATCGGCTTTGTTCCGGCCATCGTGTCGACCTTCCTGCTGCGCCAGATCGGCGAAAAGCAGGCGCGCGATCTATTGCTCACGGGCCGCATCATCGGCGCTGATGAGGCACTTCGCCTGGGACTGGTGAGCGAAGTCGTAGCCGCAGAGAAGCTGGGTGATCGCGTCCATGAACTCGCCGATGGTCTGTTGCAGAATAGTCCCGCGTCCTTGCTGGCGACTAAGCGACTGCTAATGCAATTCGCCGCGGGCGAACTGGACCGCCAGATCGCCATGGCTGTGGACGAGAACGCGCGCATCCGCATGACAGCCGACTTCCGTGAAGGGGTGAGCTCGTTTCTGGAGAAGCGAAAGCCGCGCTGGACGGGACACTAGGCCGGCTGGCCAAGAGTTTCTATTCCGGGAATGAAACATCGCCGTACCGAATAGGGCACACTGTTGTTTTTGCATCGCCCAGAGCCAGCAGAATTCCCCCGTCTCTTGTTACAATGCCTCTCTTCGAGCATTTGGGCGTAATTTGCGTTAGGAAGCCGGCTGGCGACAGGCGCGCACCGGTTCGCGAAGGAGCCGGGGGCTCGGGGGGAAGCGATCCTCGCGAATTCGGCAGCCCTGACGAAAGCAGGGCCACGCGCACAGAACACAGGGAGAAAATGATGAGATTTCGTCTGCATTCGGTGATTGCAGTCTTCAGTGCAATCTTGCTCTTACCCATCCTGGGCCGAACCCAACAGCAAAGCACTGCGCCGGCGCAGCAGACGCCAAGCGGGACGCAGATGCCCAATACCCCGCAGCAACCCTCTACTAAGGAGCAGGACAAATCACTGCAGGAAAAAACCCCAGAAGCGCCGATTCAGCCCGTCATGTCCGGACCTTATCCGGTGATGAGCAAGGCCGCCAAGGTCCGCGGTCGCGAGATCTTCCAGATGTTCAATGAAACGCGGACAAGTGAAATGTGGGCCGCGTTGTCGGAGAACCTAAGGGCCCTTACCGACAAGCAGGCGACGCATGCCAAGAAAGGACTTTCCGGCAAAGAGATGTTTGCGGAGATCAATAAGCGGCTGCGCGAGCAGATGGGGCCTGAGACCCAGTTGCTGGAAGAGAACACGGTCCCCTACCTGTACGCGCCCGACACGATTTATTCCAGGCTTTCCACGTTCCAGCATGTGAAAGTGCCTGTCATGTCGATCATTACCTTCAACCAGCGTGGGCAGATCGACGCTTTCGACATCAAGCCGATGCACACGATTTCCGAGGGGCGTTATGCCGGATATCAGGATACGGCCAAGTTGAGACTGCCGTTCAATGGCGAGTGGCTGGTGTATCACGGTGGCCGCACCTTCTTCGAAAACCCTTATTCCGCGCTGGATGACACGCGCTTTGCGCTGGATTTCGTCTATCTTCAGGATGATCGCCTGTTCTCCGGGGCCGGCGGCGTGGGTAGCAAGAATGAAGATTACTTCTGCTGGGGGCAACCCATTCTGGCTCCGGCCGACGGTACAGTTGTGCGCGCGATTGGGGGCTTTGACGACAATCCTCCGGGCAAGCCTAACGCTGATTCGCCCGACGGAAATATCGTCATCATCTCGCATGGCAACGGCGAGTCTTCCATTTTCAACCACCTTAAGCAGAACAGTCTGAAGGTTAAACTGGACGACAATGTGAAACAGGGTGACGTGATTGCCGCCTGCGGCAACAGCGGTTTCGGAGGAATTCCCCACATCCATTACCGTCTGCAGAAGGGGATGGGATCGGGACTGCCGGCGACATTTGTGGACTACCTGGCCGACGGCAAGCCCGTGGCTTCGGGCGAGCCAAAGCGTGGCGAATTTGTAAAGAACGCGCCGCAGGGCTCCTCGATGCCGAGCGCTTCGTCGACTGGGCCCAACAGCGCTATGCCGTCGAAGGAACCTGCGCCTGCGAACGCCGGCAACGGCATGGCTGCAAAACCGCCTGCGACCTCGAGCAAGTAGATCAGTTCAGTCACGCAGGAATTCCTGCGGGCGCGAGAGGTCTTCCGCGCCCGCTTTTTCTTGTACGGTGAAACAAGTGAAGAACAACGACATTTCATCGTCGCGGACGCCGGATCGCCAGGAGGTATATGAAACTGCGCTTCGCGTGCGCTACGCTGAAACCGATCAGATGGGCGTGGTCTATCATTCGAACTACGTTATCTGGTTTGAGGTAGGACGAGTGGAGATGCTGCGGCAGATGGGTTTCACCTATCGCGAGATGGAGAAACAGGATAAGGTGCACATTGCCGTGGTCGAGGTGCGCTGCCGGTTTAAGGCGCCCGCCCTTTATGATGACCTCATCAAGATTCGTACGCGATTGTTGAACGTTCGCGACTCGCTGTTGCACTTCGGGTACGAGATTGTGCGCGAAAAAGACGGCGCGTTGCTGGCTGAGGGAGAGACGGTGCACCTGGTAGTCGACCGAGACCTTAAGCGGATTCCGTTGCCCGAGAAGTATTTGTCGCCTTTCCTGAGCGCGGCGGGCAAAAGCAGGCAATAATCCCGTGGCGGCGGCAAATCGGAGCTGACGCCTGTGGCACACTGAAATCATGCAGGCCCTTCATCTCAACGGTAACGATCTGACACTGGATGACGTGCGGCAGGTGGTTTACGAACGCCGGCCGACGCTGCTCCAGCCGGAGGCGCGGCTGGCGGTGGAGCGCGCGCGCGCCGTGGTCGACGATCTGGTCGAGAACGAGCGTGTGGCGTACGCCGTCAACACCGGCGTCGGGCATCTATCGGAAGTCCGCATTCCTATTGCGGATATTCGCAAACTCCAGCTCAACCTGGTCCGCTCCCACTCTGTAGGGGTTGGCGAGCCGCTGCCCGAAGACGTTACGCGCGGCATCATGCTGCTGCGCGCCAATTCGCTGGCCAAGGGATTTTCCGGAGTCCGGCCCATAGTCCTCGATACGCTATGCGAGATGTTGAACCGCGGCGTTCATCCCGTTATTCCCTCCCAGGGCAGTGTGGGCGCCAGCGGCGATCTGGCGCCCTTGTCGCATCTGGCGCTCACCATGGTCGGCGAGGGTGAGGCGGTGCACGAGGGCAAACGCATCTCCGCCACCGAGGCGTTGAAGCGCGCTGATGTGAAGCCGCTCTTGCTCGAGGCGAAAGAAGCGATCTCGCTGATCAATGGCACGCAAGGCATGCTTGCGGTGGGAGTCCTGGCCGTATTGCAGGCCGAGATCCTCGCCGACACCGCCGACGTGGTGGGTGCGCTCACGCTCGATGCACTGAAAGGAACGGACGTCGCGTTCGACGAACGCATTCATCGCGCGCGTCCGCATGCCGGGCAACTGCTGGTAGCGACAAATCTCCGTCGCATGCTGGAAGGCAGCATCATTCGCCAATCGCACCTCGATTGTCAGAAGGTACAGGACGCATACTCGATGCGCTGCATGCCTCAGGTACATGGCGCCGTACGCGACACCCTGGCGCATTGCAGGCGGGTTTTTGAAACCGAGATGAATTCGGCGGTCGACAACCCGCTCGTCTTCCCGGAGGAGAGGAAGGTGGGCGCTCCGAAACGGACGGTGGGAACGGTTTTGCCAGGGGTTGTTCTCTCCGGCGGCAACTTTCACGGCGAGCCCCTGGCTTTTGCGCTCGACTTCCTGGCCATTGCTTTGAGCGCGCTGGCAGGAATTTCCGAGCGACGCCTGGAGCGGCTGGTGAACCCGACCTTGAACGAGGGCCTGCCGGCATTTCTCGCCCCTGGTGCCGGCCTCAATTCCGGCTTCATGATGGCGCAGGTCACCGCCGCCGCGCTGGTGAGTGAGAACAAGGTACTATCACACCCTGCCTCGGTGGATTCCATCACCACCTCGGGCAATAAGGAAGATTTCGTTTCGATGGGCATGACTTCAGCGAACAAGCTGCTGCGGGTGCTGACGAATTGTCGTAATGTCCTGGCGATTGAAGCGCTCGCTGCGGCCCAGGCGCTGGACTTTCGCAAGCCTCTGGAGAGCAGTAAGCGCGGGCAGGCAGCGGTTGCCGCGATCCGATCTGCGTCGCCCCCTATCAACGAGGACCGGGTCTTTGCCCCGGATTTTGCCAAGGTCGCCGCGATCATTGCCGAGGGAAAGCTGGCGAGCGTGTTGCGCTGAACTTTGCCGCGCCGGACGGAATCAGGCTCGCAGGGGCAGCGGCATTCGGTTCCCCTTTCAACCCTGGAGAAGGCAGCACCTAATTCAGCGGCGCTGAAGCGTATTCTTTCGGAATCTGCGCCGCGACGAAGCTGTCGATCCGGGCGATGAGTTCGTTGCCGGGGGCCTCGACAGGTAGAACGAGTGAAGTTGCCGATGTGGTGATGAAGGCGTTCTGCTCACCGCTCGTAATGGACTTTGAGATGGGGGCCTCGACCACGCGGCTCACTTCGGCGCGTATGAGGTGCAGTGGCTCCGAGCGCTGCAGGATGCCCAGGATCGCGGGACCGCTCCAGCGGAAGAACGAGGCCCGGCTGCACAGACGTCCGGCAACCCGGGCAGCAAACTCGCATAGCACTTCGTCTCCAACCGCATAACCGAAACGCGAATTAAGCGCCTGCATTTTACCCAGCACAGCCACGGCGATAAAGCGGGACTCCGGGCTTTCCAGCGCCTCGTGGATGGCCACCTCTGCGGCGCTGCGTCCGGCAAAACCGGTGACGCGATCCACGTCGGTTTCAATCCCGTGATGCGACAGCCGCTGCTGTGACGAGGCAAGCTCCTGCTTCAAGACCTGCAATGTTCCCTGACTCTCGTGTCGCTGGCGCGAGGCTTCATCGCGGACATTTTTCAGACACTCGGAGAGGCGGAGCCGCAGTTGAAAGATGTCTTCCAGAGCGGAGGCGCGTTTGAGCTGCACGGCGATCGTCTCCAGGTTTTTGGCCGAGATGTCGCTGGCCGAGCCCAGGGACTTAATCGTCTGGGTCAACATGGAAACCATGTTCTGCAGCTCACCCCCCTGCCGGCGCACCAGGTTGGTGACCGAGCGATTATGCCGCTCGATGGCCTGGCCAACGGCACCCACGGCAAGCGAGAACTGTTCCGCTGTGGAGTCGCTGCCGAAGCGCTCCTGTATCTTGGAAATCTCGCTCTTGAAGCGTTCGCACTCGGAGCGGTCGATATCGATGGCGTGCTCGGTGACGAGTTCTACCAGCAATTCGAGCATGCGCTTGTAGGCGTCGCCGGAGGAGAGGTCGAGGTAGCGCTTTATGGAGATAAGGGGCATTCGCGGGCACTCCTGCTGAAACTCATCGGCAGACGGCCGGAGGACGTTAATGGGATGGAAGCCCGCGACCCCGGGCAATGTTCTACATGTAAGTTATTAAAACGCAGGGGCTTACGGTGGTTTATGGGGAGCCTTAGCTTCTTAAGTCTTGCCTCTTGAAACTCATAACAGTCGACGCAGAAGCGCCGGCTACAAGCTAATCGGACGGCTGACGATGCAACTGAATCAACTCCAGCGAAACCAGCGCAGGGCCAGGACGAAGGACACACCTCCCCAGATTGCGAGCACGGCTATTCTTCCCAGCTGAGAGTGCAGCGAGGCGCCTTGAAGGATGATTGAGCGCAAGGCATCGTTTAGAGCCGTCAATGGCAGAGCCCGAATCGCAGGCAGAGCCATCTTCGGGAAGCGCTCGTAAGAGAAGAAGACGCCAGAGAAGATCCACATCGGCATCATGACGAGGTTGATGAGGCCGCTAACGCTCTCGATTTTTTGTGCGCGGCTGGCGGTAAGCAGGCCGACTCCGCCGAAGGAGATCGCACCCAGTGCGCCGATCAGGAGGATGGCCGCGAGGGAGCCTTCCACGCGCACGTGAAAGACGAGCACGCCGAAGAGCAGCAGCAGGGCAACTTCGATCAGCATCAGAACCAGGCGGCTGCTGACCAGTGCCAGCAGGAAGTCCGAGCGCCGCATCGGCGTCGCGACGAAGCGCTTGAGCAGTTTGCGCTGGCGCATTTCGACCAGCGCGAAGCCGATGCCCCACATGCCGGAGTTCATCAGGTTCATGCCGAGCAGGCCGGGAATGAGAAAGTCGATATAGCGCGCCCCGGGCTCGCTGGACGACTTGGTCTCCGTGCTGATGGGATTCCTGCGCCCTGCGGCCGCTTGCAACGCGTCATCGACTTGCGTTCGTGCCAGCACGCTCTCTGGACGAGCGGGATCGTAGCGGTAATGAACGCCGAAGTCGTCCATCGTGACGACGAGGGCGTATTTTCCCAGACGGAACCCGTCAAGCGCAGCAGGCGCGCTAAGGACCTCGACCTGGATGGCAGCATGTTGTGGCGAGCGCTGTATCAGATCAAAGAGCTGCTGCGCCTTCGGACCCTGGACGACCGCAACTGGTGTGACGTCCGCCGGCTTCTCGCGGAAAGCAATGCCGAGACCGAGCGCCAGCAGGAGGGGAAAGACGAACACCCAGAAGATGACCTCGGGCTCGCGCTGGAGCTCCAGCATGCGCATTTGCAGCAGGCGGGCATAAGCGATCCAGCGGCCGTTCGTTTTGACCGGCTGCTCCGGCTTCGTGACCACCGGCGGTTGTTCGACGGTCGCCATCAATCCTCCCTCAAGTGGCGGCCGGTGAGTTGCACAAAGACATCCTCAAGGCTCGCCTGCCGCGTGGTGAGGTGGACCAGCTGGGCGCGCTGTTTCTGGAGTTCGGCGAGCAACGCGGGAATGGTTTCATGTGGCTCTTGCACTTGCAGCGAGAACAGACCATCTTCGGTGCGGACCGACTGCACGCCAGGCAGCTTGCTCCAGTTGTGGCCATTGGTGGCGTTCCCGTCGGAAAGCGCAAACTCGACAACATGATGACCGGTGAGGCGTTCGATCAGCTCGGGCGGCGTGCCCTCGGCGATGATCTGGCCGTGATCGATGATGGCAATGCGATCGCAGAGGCGCTCGGCCTCGTCCATGTAATGCGTGGTGAGCAGAACCGTACCGTTGCGCTGCTGGAATTGCCGGACGATGTCCCAGAGTTGGCGGCGGCTCTGCGGGTCGAGGCCGGTAGTTGGCTCGTCAAGAAAGAGAATCTTGGGATTCGCGACCAGCGCGGTTGCAACGGCCAGCCGCTGCTTCTGTCCGCCGGACAATTTACCGACCCACGCGTCAGCTTTCTCCTGGAGCGACAGCTCCTCCAGGACGGCATCGACCGATCCGGGATGATGATAGAAGCTGGAGAACAGCTGCAACGTTTCGCGGACAGTGAGTTTTTCCGAGAGTCGCGTCTCCTGTAGCGAGATGCCGAGCCACTCGCGCAGATCGCCCGCGCTGGATTGCCAGGAGCGGCCGAGGACTTCGACCTGGCCGGAGGTCGGCTCCAGCAGGCCTTCCAGGATCTCGATGGTCGTGGTCTTGCCCGCACCGTTCGGCCCGAGCAGTCCAAAACACTCACCCATGTTGATGGTGAGATCGATCCCGCGCACGGCTTCAACTTTACCCTCGTACGTTTTGCGCAGGCCGCGGCATTGGATGGCGACTGCCATTCCTAGATGATACTGGAGATCGACGGCCGAATTTTGGTTTAACCACAGAGACACCGAGAAGAAATTGAACAATGAACTCTGTATCTCGTGCGGTAATCCAAAATTCGTATCACGGCAGTGGCTTGAGGTCCTGAAGCATCGTCGGAACCAGCTCCGAGACGGTGGGGTGGATGTGCATGGCGCGCGAGATCACCGTGTAAGGCGCTTTGGCGTACATGATGTCGAGCAGCGAGTGGATCACTTCGTCGCCTTCGACGCCGAGGATTGCAGCGCCAAGGATCTGCTTCGTATCGGCATCAACCAGTACCTTCATGAATCCCTGGGTCTCGCTTCTCTCGTGGGCGCGGCCGACGTTCGCCATGGCATACCTTCCAATGAGCGCCTTCCTCCCTGATTTTCGTACTTCAGTCTCCGTCATTCCCGCGCGGCCAAGCGGAGGATCGACATAAAGAGCATAGGCATGAATTCGATCACTAAGGCGACGCGGATCGTTGTCCAGCAGATTACCGGCGACGATCTCAAAGTCGTTATAGGAAGTGTGAGTAAATCCTCCCTGCCCATTGCAGTCACCGACCGCCCAGACGCCGGGCACATTGGTCCGCAACTGGTCGTCAACCGTGATGTAGCCATGCTCGTCGTGGGCGATGCCGGCGTTCTCGAGGCCGAGGTCGTCGGTATTGGGCCGACGGCCGGTCGCGACCAGCACGTGCGATCCGATGACGGGCGAGGGGTCCCTGCTGCAGTCGACACCCGCGACGATTTGATCCCCGCGCTTGTCCAACGTGATGCACGTGGCGTTGAGGCGTACCGTGATCCCCTCACGCTTCATGATGTTTTTGATCTCATCGGAAATGTCTTCGTCCTCGCGCGGGATAAGGCGCGACTCTCGCTGGAGAATCGTGACCTTGCTGCCGAAGCGGCGGTACATCTGGCCAAACTCCAGGCCGATGTAGCTGCCGCCGACGACGATGAGGTGCTCCGGCAGAAAGTCGACGTGCATCATCGACGAGTTGTCGAGGTACGGTATCTGATCGAGACCGCGGATGGGGGGAACGATGGCGCGGCCGCCAACGTTGATAAAGATCTGCTCCGCGGTGAGACGATCGTCGCTGACGGCGACGGTGTGCGGTCCTTCGAAATGTGCCTGTCCTCTGTAGATATCGATATTGGGCTGGTCGCGGAGGCGCTGTTCGGCCCCCGCCTGCGACGGCCGCTGAATCTCATCTTTGCGCGCTTTGACGCGCTTCATGTCAACCATAATTGGACCGGTGTTGACGCCGAACTCCGCCGCGCGCCGTGCCACGTAGGCCACTCGGGCGCTTGCGACCAGCGTCTTCGTGGGAATACATCCGGTGTTAACGCAGGTGCCGCCAAACAGGCCACGCTCGATGATGGCGACCCTGCGCCCGGCCTTTGCCATGCGTATGGCAAGGAACGGGCCAGACTGCCCCGTGCCGATAATGATCGCGTCGTAGGTTTTGCTCATTGCCCCTCTCTCGCCGGCCTGACGGCCTGCTGGTGATGACAACTATGAAGGGCTGATAAGCCGGCGCAAAGGCCAGCCTGCCCGAACCGCTGGTTTCTTAGCAGTTTGAGGTTACACCCCGATGCGAATTCGTACCGACGAAGCACGATTCACGAAATGAACTGTAAATGCTAATTGCTGTTACAATGAAGCCTCCGCAAGCAAATTCTGTGGCGGCGCGCCCTCTGGATTGGATCCCGACTTTTGACCCAGATGACAGAACCTCGCACCATCACCTACGCCGATTCCGGTGTGGACATTGAACGGGCCAATCGCACCAAGCAGCGTATCAAATATCTCGCCCACAAGACCTTCAACCGCGGCGTGCTGAGCGAGATCGGGGGCTTCGGCGGACTGTTCTCGCTGGACAAGCGCAAGTACAACGATCCCGTGCTGGTTTCCAGCGTTGATGGTGTCGGCACAAAGCTGAAGGTCGCGTTCGAGATGAATCTTCATCACACGGTGGGCGCCGACCTGGTGAACCACTGCGTCAACGACATCGCAGTGCAGGGCGCCGCGCCCATGTTCTTTATGGATTATTTTGCCACCGGCAAGCTGCGGCCGGAGGTGGCGGAGAAGGTCATCGCGGGCATCGCCGATGCCTGCAAGCACAATGGCTGCGCGCTGATTGGGGGCGAGACAGCCGAGATGCCCGGCTTCTATGCTGACGGCGAGTACGATCTGGCAGGATTTATCGTTGGAGTCGTGAACCGCGACAAGATCATTACCGGCAAAGATGTTGAACCAGGCGATGTGCTCGTAGGACTGGCCTCGACAGGGCTGCATACCAACGGCTATTCCCTGGCGCGCAAACTGTTCTTCGAGGCTGCGAACTACACGCCCGAGTCTTACGTGAATGAGATCAAGGGCAAGGTAGGCAGCGAGTTGATGCGTCCTCACCGCAGCTACTGGCCCATCGTGCGCCGCATGATCGATGCCGATGCGGTTTCCGCGATGGCGCATATCACGGGCGGCGGCATCACCGAGAACCTGCCGCGGGCTCTGCCTAAGGGATGCGGTGCGATCGTCGAGATCAACTCCTGGCCGGTGTTGCCGATTTTTGAGCACCTGCAGCGGATCGGAAATCTTCCCAAGGAAGAGATGCTGCGCACCTTCAACATGGGGATAGGTATGATCCTCGTCGTGCCGGCAAAGAAGTTCAAGAAAGTGCAGACCATTCTTGAGCGCTGCGGTGAAAAAGGCTACACGATTGGGCGCATCGTCAAAGGCGAGAAGCGGGTCACGTATCAGTAAAGCAGTAATTAGTAATTCGTAATTAGCTTCTACCCGGCCAGCACCCATTACTCATTTCATTCGTGCATCTGGATGTTCGCCGAATTAACCACCGAACGGCTCGCCATTCGTGACCTCGAACCGAGCGACGGCCCTCGAATCTTCTCCTATCATCGACATCCGGAAGTTTCACGTTTTCAATCGTGGGGCACTGGTTCCGTAGATTCGGTCCAGTCCTACATTCGCGGCCTCTCCTCCATTGGGCCGGACACGCCTGGAAGGTGGTATCAGGTCGGCATCATTCTTCTCGACGGCGACAGGTTGATAGGCGATTGCGGCTTTCGCACACCCGAGGCGCAGCCGCAGCAAGCGGAACTTGGCATCACGCTGGCGCTGGAGTTTCAGCATCGAGGGTATGCCATTGAGGCTCTGCGCGCGGCGCTCAATTACCTCTTTGTCGTGCTGGAGAAACATCGCGTGTTTGCTTCAGTCGATCCACGGAACGTCCCGTCGATGAGGTTGCTGGAGCGAGTGGGGATGCGCAAGGAAGCTCACTTCGTGAAGAGCCTGTGGTTCAAGGGCGAGTGGGTTGACGATGTGGTCTTTGCGATGTTGGCAACCGAATGGAAGCTCTCTTAGAGTGCTAGTTTTATCCACCACGCTCGTGACCTCTCTATTGGGCCCTTCCGGATAGTCACTCCTCACCATTCGGATAGGGAAAAAGCCAGACCAGCGAGTCTTGCGGCGCCCAGGCTGTGCGCTGAGCGCCATGGACTTACATAACTGTCAGAAACGAAGGGTCTTCTTTCCTGGCATCCGCACACCGAACATTTGGCACGCAGCTTGCTTTAACTACTCACATCGAAGCGGCCTGCGAAGTACCGCGAGCAAGTTGAGTGGACGAACTAACGTGTCACGGCCGCACTCGTCCAATACGGCAGTCACTCCCAGAATCTTGAGCTAACTGCCGCTCAGTCTGATTTGCATTCAAAGGAACGAGCGCCGATACCGTTCGTGTGTGTGGAGGTGTGATTGTGAGAAATCTACTGCGGCAATTGCGTCAACTCAGAAGGGGCGATGAAGGACAAGTCTTGGTGCTGACCGCGCTCGGACTGATGGTTTTGATGTTAATGGCCGGGCTCGGCGTCGACGTCGCCTATTTGCGGTATCAAAAGCAACAGATGCAGAAAGCAGCGGACGCGGGCGCCATCGCGGCCGCTTCTGCTCTCGTCTACGGCGGCGACTGGAACACTGCAGGTCTAAACGATGCAAAGGCCAACGGCTTTACTGACGGTGACAACGGAATTAGCGTGAAGGTCTACAGCCCGCCACAAACCCAGGGGGATCCGTTCACCGGCAAGGCCGATTACGTGGAGGTGATTGTGAGCCAGGCGCAGCCGACGTTCTTCATGCGCGTGGGCGGCTTCGGCTCGGTGGACGTTCGGAGCCGCGCGATCGCTTCCGCGGCGGCCAATCCCTTCGGCTGTATCTTCGTGATGGATCCCAGCGATGGGAAGACGCTGTTGATCGATGGCAACGTTAACGTGAATGCTGCTTGCGGCATTCAGGTCCTGTCCGACAACTCCGATGCGTTGCATAAGAACGGCAACAGCGGGAATATCAGCGCGAGCGGTATCGGAGTAGTGGGCGGCTTTTCGGGTTCAGGGTTTTCGCCCGCTCCTGTGACCGGTATCGCGCCATTCAACGATCCGCTGTCGACGGTGAATCCGCCGGCCGTTAACGGTTGTGATGTGACTAACCTGCCGACCATCAACGGGAACGCCAGCTTGACTCCGAAGACTTATTGCGGCGGCATTACCATTCATGGTACCGGAACGGTTACGTTTGCTCCGGGAACTTACGTTCTGCTGGGTGGGGGACTGACCGTTACTGGCTCACCTACGTTGCTGGGCGACGGCGTGACGTTCTACGACACGGCAGACGCAGGTCACCCCTACGGGCCGATCAACCTCACCGGCTCGTCCAGCAGCGTGCTGACCGCGCCCTCAAGCGGACCACTGCAAGGCATCCTGCTCTTTCAGGACCGCTCGATCAATCCCAAGAACAACCCGCCGGTGAACAGCGTTGACGGTTCCGGTGGAGCAACCTTCACCGGAGCGCTGTATTTTCCGACTACCACCCTGCAGTACAAGGGAACGCCGGACCTGACTGCGCAAAGCATCATTGTTGCGTGGAAGCTGGACATCCGCGGTGACGTCTCGATCAACGATACTTTTCCGGATGGAGCGCAGCCGGTTCGCAGCGCGGTACTGGTCGAGTAAAACCTTACTTGAAAGCGCTGGATTTGGCCGTTGCTCGCAGCAGCGGCCTTTTTCTTGGCCCGGCTCAACGAATCGTCAGGCCGGGCTTTCTTGCCGGGCGACGTACCAGGGGACCCGATGCGTGTTCACACATTTGTAACGTTTCCGGGCGAGGTTGACTTGCCCGTCTTCAATTGCGGCCTCTAGAATCGCTGGTTGCATCGAAGAAAGATCGGAGGAACGATGGCAGTTTTCAAAGTTGGCGACGAAGTGCCGGACTTCGAATTACCTGCAGTTGTGGGCAATATTAAGAGCCAATTCAAGCTGAGTGACTACCGCGGCAAAAAGAACGTGGTGCTGGCGTTTTATCCCGCGGACTGGACGCCGGTGTGCGCCTCGCAATTGCCCGGATTGAACACCGACATCGAGCGCTTTGCCGGTTACGATGCGCAGGTGGTGGGCATCAGCGTGGATTCCATTCCCAGCCATACCGCCTGGCAGAAGAAGGAAATCGGCATTCTCGGCTTCCCCTTGGCAAGCGATTTTTACCCCCATGGCGAGGTCGCGCGGAAATTTGGGATCCTTCGTGAAGGCGATCCTATCCCTGGCATAAACGAGCGCGCAATTTTTGTAATCGATAAGAGCGGGAAGCTGGCGTTTGCGAAGATCTATCCCATCGGTCAGGTACCGAGCAATGATGAGGTGTTCGAGGTGCTTCGGAAGCTTTAGGTGATCGATTTCAATGGGCACGGATCAGGCTGAACGAAGCCAGGGCATAAAAGAGGAGGGCTTGCGCCCTCCTCAGTCACGTCACTACCGGAGGATTCACATGCCGGCGTGAGGCGTGATCATACCGAAGATACCGTGAGCTTCGTCAAAGTATCCCGCGGTAAAGAACAGGGTCGTAGCAGGACCGCCGCCGGAGCCATTACCGAAGGTAAGGCCCCACAGTCCATTGATCTGCACCGGCAGACTAGCAACGTTCAGCATATTGCCGATCCAGGCGCCAGTGTTGATGTTGTAAGCAGTGATCAATCCGCTACCAAAATTTCCGATCAGAAGATCGTTGGCGAAGCCGCTGAAGGTGGACGGCGCCTGCACCGCGCCCCAGGGCGAGTTCAGGTAGAGCACGTGCGCGAGACGAATCTGCAGGTTGCCCTGCGTGTCATAGATGTCGACGTACCCATTGCCGGGACCGGGAACGTCGTCGTGCTTGGCAGCATCCTGCTTGGCATAGGTCACGATAATCTTGCCCGCGACCAGCTGCACGTTGAAGGGTGCGTAGCCGCTGGGGATCGAGGAATCGGTAAACTGGCCGGCGCTGAACGTGTGAGGAGAGAAGTTGCCGTCATAGACTTCGACGGTTCCGGCGTGGAAATTCGCGACGTAAATGTACGGATTGCCACCCACCGAGGCCAACGTCATTCCCTTGTAAACCGCACTGTTGAGGTTGTTATTAACGGCGATGAACGCAGTCGTTCCCGCGTACCAGCCTGAAATCGTTCCGTCCTCGGTGCAGAAGAGGAAAGCAGCTGGAATTCCATGGATCAGGAAGACGCTGGACGGGTTGTAGACCGTACCGGTAGGCGAGCCGTTTCCTGAACCGCTGGCCGGCGGAATGGTGACCACCAGTCCCTGCGGAACACCGTTGCCGTCGTACAGCGTCGAAAGGCCCGTGGCATTGTCAGAGAACCACCAGGGACCGGTCGGGCTGATCGACATGCCCCAAGGGTTCACCAGGTGGGCGTCGAGATTTGGGCTTACCGCATTTATATCGGAGGTCAGGTAGTTGATGTTGACCTTCTGCGCGGAGGCGGGAAGACTCAACGCCGCAACCGCCAAAAGCAATACCACTGCTATCCAGGCTGGCCGATGAACGGCCAATCGCTTGGTCGTGAACATGTTCTCTCCTCTGTGGAAATTGGTGGTTTGCTTTGGCAACCCTTCGTCCCCCGACGTGCCGCTGCCATAAGCTTCTCGCAATCTACTGGACGGGATCGGAAAAGTTGTCGTTATGGCGTGAGAAAGTTGTCAACATTTGTTGACAATTGAGCTGGACAGCTCGATAGGTACCACCTTTTTGCCCCGACGCGGGCGGTTGCGCTCGGCCAATCCGACCCTCGGCTCCTCGGAGATGAATTCCTTAATGATTCTTGCGGAAGCGCTTGTGCCCGAAGTGTGCTTTGCTCCGGGCCCGGACTACGCGCTGGTACCTGGTCCTCAAATTTGTTGAGACGATGTGACGAAATTGTCACTACCTGATGACCATCGGCGCATCCCGGGAGGTACAGTCCGCCTGTATTTGTCACGGATTTGTTAACAGCCCGTTGACTGCCACTTTCGATCTGTTATTAGCTGTACTTCAAGCAGCAACGAAGGTAAGTATGGAAAAAATACTAGTCATTGAGGACGACGCGGCGGTTCAGCGTGCCTTGCGACGCACGTTCGAGTCCGCCGGATTCGACGTCGCCATCGCGTCCGACGGCGCGGTTGCAATGGAAACTTTCCGCTCGACCATGCCGCGGTTAGTCATACTCGATCTCCGCCTTCCCGGCAAGTCGGGGCAGGACCTGTGCCGCGAGATCAAGAGTGAATGTGCGAATGTACCGATTCTCGTGTTGAGTGCGGCCAGCGATGTGCTCGACAAGGTGCTCCTGCTGGAGCTGGGGGCTGACGACTATGTGACCAAGCCCTTCAGCCCCCGCGAACTTCTGGCGAGAGTGCGTGCAGCAGTGCGGCGTCTCAACCAGGCTTCCGACAAGATTGAAGCCTTCAGTTTCGACGACGTGGAGGTGAACTTCACCAAGATGGAGCTGCACCGCGCCGGCCAGCTGGTGCCGCTCACTCCGCAGGAATTCAAAATGCTGCGCTTCTTTCTCAACAATCAGGACCGCGTGATCTCCCGCACGGAACTCCTGAATGAAGTCTGGGGATATAACAACTACCCCACCACACGGACCGTCGATACGCATATACTGCGGCTGCGGCAGAAGCTGGAGAAGGACCCGACCGACCCCATACATTTTCGTACCGTGCATGGTACGGGCTATAAGTTTGTCAGATGATCGCTCCCGGGAAGGAAAGAGGCAATGGGTAGATTGCGGCTGCGCACGAAGTTCCTCATTGCCATGATGCTCACCTCCGCCGGCCTGACGGCCGTGTCGCTGGTGATCGTGCAGCGCTCGGTGGCCAACCATGTGCGCCGTAGCCTGTCCAGCGACCTTGCCGACTCGGTGCAGACATTTCGTAATCTTCAGGCCGAGCGCGAAGCGGCCCTGACGCGACTGGCCGAGCTGATGGCGGACGTGCCCAGCCTCAAGGCCCTGATGACATCGCACCATCCGCCGACAATTCAGGACGGCTCCCGGGAGATGTTTTACCTTTCCGGCGGCGACCTGTTCGCCCTGCTGGATACGAATAACGAATTTGTCGGCTTTCACACCAAGACACCGGGCATGACGCGCGAGCAGGCGCAAGAACTGCTGAAGGGCCGTGGCTCAGCGGACCAGCCTTTGCAGTGGTGGTTTGCCGGCGGGCACCTGTACGAAGTGGTTCTCACGCCAATCTACTTCGGCCCCAAGTCGGACAACGCCATGCTGGGCCTGGTAGCCGTGGGCTACGAGATGAATACGGCCGTGGCCCGCGAGTTGAGCCAGGTGGCGGCCAGCGAGGTCGCGATACTGGCGGGCGACAACGTGGTAGTCAGCACGCTGAATGCGGACCAGAACGGCGAGTTGCGGGCCCAGGTGGCGAATCTTTCGACGCGGACAAACTGGAAACTCGGACGAGAGAGCTATGTCGCCTCAGCCCTGACATTGAATCCCAAAGAGTCGCCGCCGGTAACCATCGTCGTCATGAAATCGTATGACGAGGCCACGGCATTCTTGAATCACCTTCGCCACGTGTTGTTGGCGATTGGCCTGGGTGCGGTACTGGGGGGCAGCCTTCTTGTCTATCTGATTGCCGGCACGTTTACCCGGCCGTTGGAAAAACTGGTGGATGGCGTGAGTGCGCTGGGCGGAGGAGATTTCGGTTACCCCTTACATGCATCCACCGGTGGCGAGGTGGCCGAGCTTACGGAAGCTTTTACGCTGATGCGCGACCGCCTGCGGCAGGCCCAGCAACAGTTGCTTGCCTCGGAGCGACTGGCCACCATCGGCAGGATGGCAAGCTCTATTTCGCATGATCTGCGGCACCCGCTTACCGCGGTGCTGGCTAATGCGGAATTTCTTGCCGAAGCCGACTTGAGCCCGGTGCAGCGCGAGGAACTCTATCAGGAGATCCGGGTAGCCGTGAGTCGCTTGACCGATCTGATCGACTCTCTGCTGGAGCTGTCGCGCCCCGCCGAATCGCTGAATGTGATCGAGACTCCGGTGGAGAGGACAATCAATCGCGCCATCGAATTGGTGCGAGCGCACCGCCAGTTTCAGAAAATCGCGGTGGGCTTAAATTCTCCTGGCATGCACAACGCGCAGTTCGATCCGCGCAAGATGGAACGCGTTTTCTATAACCTTCTGCTAAACGGCTGCCAGGCGGCGCAAAATTACGGCGGACACGTGAGCGTGTCGGTCGCCGATCAGAACGGCGATTTGAAAATACAGATCACCGACGACGGCCCGGGGGTCGAGGACTCCATTCGCGACAAGCTCTTCCAGCCCTTCGTCAGCTATGGCAAGGAGAATGGAACAGGGCTGGGACTAACCATAGCGCAGAAAATCGTGCAGGACCACAATGGCAGCCTGCACCTGCAGAGCTCGAAACCCGGTCACACCGTAATGGAGATTGTGTTGCCGCGGGTCTGCGCGAAGAAAATCGGCGTCGGCAATGGGCGTCTGGCCGACGCTTCGCAGCCCTCCACCGCCTGAGCATTCCTGACCAGCCACTTTCTCTGGGCCCGACGACTTGGTTGCAGCGAGGTGCAAACATGAAATGCGTCTGCCGTCCCCTGCTGTTCCGCCGCAATAACAAGCAGCAATTCCGTGTCACGCAGTGGATCCCGCTCTCCGGCCTTCTGGCTGTTGCATTGTTTGCGCTGCCAAGCCGTGCACAGACCCAAACGCAAGCGGGTGATAGTGGGGCGCTGCAGGAATTGCAGGACCAGGTACGAGAGCTGAAAACGATGGTGATGCAATTGCAGCAGCAGACCGTGGCCAGCCGGGCGGAGATCTCGCGCCTGCGCGAGGAACTGGAGGCACGTGGCGGAGCCCCAACAGCGGTCACCGAGAGCGCCGCCGTCGACCAGCAGTCGCCGGCCTACGGCACAGCCACTACGGCGCAACTGGAGCAACGTCTGGACCACATCGATGAGGAGCAACAGTTGCTCTCCGGCAAGATAGACACCCAGTATCAGACCAAAGTCGAAAGCGCTTCCAAGTACCGGGTGCGGCTCTCGGGCATCGTGCTCTTAAACTTGTTTGGAAACAGTGGGCGGGTGGATAGCATTGATGTTCCCACGTGGGCGCTGGAAACCAATCCGATCAATACTTCGGGTTCGGTCGGCGGCACCTTGCGGCAGTCGATTATAGGACTGGAAACCTTTGGTCCGGATCTGTGGGGAGCTCACACCAGCGCAAACATAAACTTTGATTTCGGAGGAGGGTTCCCGGCCACGGACAACGGGGTCAGCTTCGGGTTGATGCGCCTGCGAACGGCGGCCGTGCGGCTCGACTGGAACTCTACATCGGTTATTGCCGGCCAGGACCAGCTGTTTCTTGCGCCACTGAGCCCGACTTCGTTCGCTTCGTTGATTGAGCCGCCGCTGTCGTACGAGGGAAATCTGTGGTCCTGGACGCCGCAATTGCGCGTGGAGCATCGCTTTGCGTTATCGGGCGGCGCGAAGGTAACGGTGGCGGGTGGGTTCCTCGATTCACTCACGGGCGAATCGCCGTTCGGTAATTCGTACGTGGACTTTCGAATTCCCAGCGCAGGAGAGGCGTCGCGGCAGCCGGCCTATGGCGGCCGGGTTGGGTATTCGCATCCTCTCTTTGCGAAGACGTTCAGCCTGGGAGCGAGTGGTTATTACAGCCGGCAAAACTGGGGATTCGACCGCATCGTTAATGGTTGGGCGGGGATGATGGACGCGAATCTACCGCTGGGTGATCGCTTCGAACTGAGCGGCTTCTTCTACCGCGGAGCGGCGATCGGTGGTCTTGGCGCGGCCCTCGGTCGCAGCGTTCTCTACAACGGGGTGCTCAGCGATCCGGCAACCCAGGTGGTTGCCTTGAACGACGTCGGGGGCTGGGCGCAGCTGAAATTTCTGGCCACTCCGAAGCTGGAATTCAACGCGGCCTTCGGACAAGACAGTCCATTCAGCAGCGACTTTTACGTCTTCGGCTACAACACGAATAGCTATGGTCCCAGGTTCATTACCGCCAATCGCGGGGCATTCGGCAACGTGATTTATCGGCCGCGTTCAGACTTGTTGCTCTCGATGGAATATCGCCGTCTGCGCAGTTTCACCGTGCGAGACAACAGCTACGACGCCGGGCAGCTCAACATGTCGGTTGGGGTATTATTCTAGGGAACTGGGATGCGGAATTCGAAACCATGGCCTTGTGTGCTGGCGATCGCCTGCTGGCTGCTGGCGGCCGGAGTCAGTGGCGCGCAGGAATCCACAGTTTCAGGCAAGGTGGCGCTTGAGGGCGACACAACCGCGTCGGCTTCGCCCGCTACGGTGGTCTGGCTGGCGCCCATGGGCGCGGCGGCCGATTCCACGCCGGTTGTGCCCATGCACGCCGTGCTTGCACAAAAAAACAAAATGTTTGAGCCGCACTTGCTGGTCGTGACCCGCGGCTCGACGGTTGAGTTCCCCAATCGCGATCCGTGGTTCCATAACGTTTTCTCTTTGTTTAACGGCAAGCGCTTCGATCTGGGGCTGTACGAGGCCGGCACATCGCGCACCGTGCACTTCGAACGCGAAGGCGTCTCCTTCATCTTCTGCAACATTCATCCCGAAATGAGCGCTGTCGTGGTGGTGCTGAACAGCCCTTATTTCACGGTCACAAACAAGCGCGGCGATTTCTCGATTGAAAACGTTCCCAGCGGCAGTTACATCGTCCACGTGTGGAATGAGAAGGCGCTGCCTGCGACCTTACAGGGCTTATCGCGGGAAGTGCAGATCGGCGACAACTCGCATTCGCTGGGAACGATCCGCGTCGCGGTAACAAAGACCACCACGCTGGCCCATAAGAACAAATACGGCCAGGATTATGAGCCGCCGTCGCCGTCGAATCCCGTCTACGCTCAGCCGCAGTGAGGCTGCGCTTTACGCTAAATCGGGCACAGGTGGAGTTGCGGGTGCGGGGCGGACCCACTCATTCATGGGGAATCTGCGGCCACAATCGAGGCAGCGGGTCACATCGAAACGCGCCGAGCAGGAAGGACAGACCGCGTGGGCCTCGAAGGTGTCGAGAGGCGTTTTGCATTGTCCGCATCGCCAAAACGCGCCGACGGGGGGCGCGGCTTTGCACCAGGGGCACGCGAATCCCTGGTGACGCGGCACTTTTGCCGCGCGCAACAGCATCACTGCGTGTTTCATGCCGCCCCAGCAGTTCAGCAGGATGAACCCCGATAGCACCATGTACCAGATGGAGCTGTCCCGGACGGCCAGCACAAGCATCCCGGCCACACCAAGAAAACCGACCACGGTAGCGACCAGCAGGCTGCGCGCGCGACCCATAAAGAACCACAGCAGGGCGCGCAGGATCTGTCCTCCGTCCAGCGGATAAATGGGCAGGATATTAAATATCAGCAAGATCGCGTTGATGATGAAGGCTGCCTTGACGAGTTCGTGAAGGTTGGAGGTAGGGGCAACTTCCCTCAGCGTCCTGGAAAATGCAAGCAGCACCGGGACAAGCGCCACGTTGACCAACGGCCCGGCAGCAATACTCCAAAGGACGGCACCGGGCCGAGGTGGAGGATCGACATATGCCACTCCACCCAGCGGCCAGAGCACGATGCGGTTCGCGAATCCCCCCACTTGCCGACAGGCAAGTGCGTGCCCGTACTCGTGCAGCAGCACGATAAGGAACAGGGCCAGGTACTCGGCTACGTTCCAGCCGATCGAGGAATACGTTCCCACGCGCATCTTGACCTCGATCAGCGCGAAGAGAAACCACGACCAGTGCAGGAAGACATCGACACCGGCGAACTTGAACAGGTGAATCGAGCCCTGGCGGCCGCTTGGCATGTGTGATCAGTATCCTGGCGGAGGCTGCGTTGTATCGGCGCTGCCTTGTGGAGCCTCTGTGGGAGATGGCTGTGGACGTTGTGGCGGCAGCGGATAATACCCGTGCTTGGCAAAAACCTCAAGCCCCGGCCGCTTTACGCGCACTTCAATGTCGCGATAGTTGCTGGAAGGTCTTTGCGCCGTGTTGTAGCCCAGCGTGTACTGATTGCGCGCCTCCATGGTGATCCGCTGGTAGGCGCTTTCGATGGCTTCCTTGGAGAACTCGTTCAGCACGTCGCCGCCGGTGGCATTCACATAGCGCGGCAGGATGTTGCTGTAACCAAAGCCGGGAATGCGCGCTTTGGAAATCTTGTTGTAGACCGGCATAGCCGCAGTGTCGACACCGATGGCATAGACCGCGATGCCATCTGTCAGCAACACCTTGAGCACCTGAGCATAGCTGGCGCGGCTGCCGTACTCCTGGCCATCGCTGATGATGAAGATGATCTTGCGGCTGGTCGGCGAGCGGCGGGAAAGGTCCTGCGCCGCGAACAGAATGGCGTCGTTCAGGACGTGGTATTCCGGCGCGGGAGTAGTCACTTGCGTTGCCCCGGGCATCGGCTTGCTGTTGGTCTGCGGGCCGGCCCCAAACGGGCCGCCGACGACCGAAGCGCCGGCATTATTGCCGCTTTCATCTTTGATACGCTGCAGCGCCAACTCCATGCGGGTTGAGTTGCCGAAGTCCTGACGCTTGTTGACCGTGTTGCCATAGGTGAAGACGGCCACCTCGTCAAAGGGACCGAAAGCGCCGCCCAGGGCGGAGAAGGTCTGGTTCACTTTCTTGAGCACGGGATCAGGCATGCCCTGGTCAACAACCAATGCCGCCGACAGGGGAAAGGGGTCGCTGGTGAAGAAGGTGAGTTTCTGCAGCGCGCCGTCCTCATAAATACTGAAGTCCTTTGCGAGCAGGCCTTCCACCAGCTTGCCTTCGGTATCTTTCACCGTCACCGGGACGCTAACAAAGCTCACATTCTTCACCAGGCTGAACATCTCGTCGGGGCCACTCTGGCTACTGGGCACGCTGCGGGGCGGAACGGTCTTGATCTCCTGCGATCCCGGAGGAGGGGGCTGGGGATTGCTCTGTGCGGGAGCTTGCTGCTGCGCCTTGTCGCGAGTGTTTGATGGCTGCTCCGGGTTTGCACCAGAAGAGGACTCACCCTGGTCGCCGCTGTTGGCGGGCGAGGGGACGCTCACGCTGGGCGCTGGGGCATTGTTCTGAGGGGTGGGGGCGTCAGGCAGCTTCTGGTCCTGAGCCAAAGCGGTAGCGCTCGCCAAGGCAACGATGGCGGTGAGAAGGGCACCTCCGATGCGAGAGCTCAAAGGGCGATGAAACATGGGGGTGTGCTGTCTCCAGGAATTGCCGGAACTGTGCACAAGTATAACCGCAGCCGGTCCTTCGTACAGCCCGGATTGTTGAATTCGCCGCCGCTACACCAAAGTACACTAGAATAGATACAGTCGATACGAAAAGAGAAGTTATGCCGCTCCATCGCTTTCGCCAGTCTGCCGCCGCCGTGTGCTTTCTCTTGATTGGATGTTTGTGGCTGCCCGCCCAGCAGCAGAATCCCCCATCGCAAGGCTCGTCGCAGGACCAGCAATCGCAGTCCGATCAGGACAACTTGCAGACCTTCAAAGCGCAAGTCAATGTCGTCAACTTGTTCTTCAACGTTAAGGACAAGCACGGCATGTTGATTCCTAATCTCACAAAAGAGGACTTTCAGGTCTTTGAGGATGGCAAGCCGCAAAACATCAAGTACTTCTCTGCCGAATCGAACCAACCGCTGACGCTTGGGATCATGATCGACACCAGCGCCAGCCAGACGCGCGTGCTGGACATCGAGCAGGAGTCGTGCGCGCAGTTCCTGAAAGAAGTGTTGCGCGATAAGGACCTGGCGTTCGTTATCAACTTCGATGTCGACGTCGATCTCGACCAGGACTTCACGAACAACATCCGCGACCTGACGCGCGCGCTGAACAAGATGCAGATCAATGCCGGCATGGGCGGCGGCCCGCCGGGACTCGGCGGCGGCCCGGTGCCCACCACTCCACGTGGCACCCTGCTCTACGATGCCATCTATCTTGGCGCCGACGAGAAGCTGAAGAATGAAGTCGGCCGCAAGGCCATGATTATCTTCACCGACGGAGAGGACCAGGGCAGCCGGTTGCGTATCCAGGACGCGATTGAAGCGGCGCAGAAGGCTGACGCCATCTGTTACGTAATTCTGATTGCCGATCGCGGTTTCTACGGGGGCTTCGGCTACAGCGGCGACTCCGATATGCGCAAGCTGGCGGAGACGACGGGTGGCCGGGTTATCGAGGTTGGCAACAAACAGGAGAAATTAAAGCAGGCCTTCGATCAGATCCAGAACGAGCTGCGCAGTCAGTACAACATCGGTTACACGCCGACGAACACCAAGCTCGACGGCACGTATCGTCACATCCAGCTCAAGGCCAAGGGCGGAGAATATAAGGTACAAGCGCGGCAGGGATATTACGCCATGGCGAAGGACTGAAAAGCATGGGCTAGTGACTGGTGGTGAAGTGATTCGTTGAAAGCGGTTGCTCTCTCGATACCGGATCGCGGCGGTTGCCCATCGACCGGCTGTTGCGATCAAGGGTTCTCCGGTAGCTCGTCGTTCGCTCCGTCCCCGGCTTCCTGCAATCGCCGGCGAAGATAACCCCAGTCAGGTTGGAACTTTTGTCTCTCCACCTGCGCTTCCTGGGCAGCCTGGTTTTCCACCGAACCCGCCCGCCACCAGAGAAACACCGATAATCCTGCGAGCACGAGGCACAGAACGTAGCTGGGGTAGCCAAGGTAGGCGCTGAAGGCCGCCAGGCACATCATGAGCCATGCGCCGAGGCATCGTCGGTAGCGCAACTCCGAGCGAGACCTTAACTCATCGAACTGGTTCCACTCCGGCAATTGCGTCTTCGCCAACTGGAGGCGCAGGCGCTCGGCTTCTTCCGTAGCCAGCGCAATCGGGGCGATAAGGTCCTCGCCATCGGATGTCAGCACAAGAGTAAAGTTATCGAGCCGGAGTTCGAAGCCGTGGATCTCGGTCCTGACGGCGGCGTTCATTGTATTCATATGTTCCTCGCCATTTCAGCGAAAGCGCCCGACCTGACTTACGTCTGCGATGACGTCCCCGGCCCATTTTGGCGCTCAGAGCGGTTGATCGCCGTCAGCGCCGCAATTCCTGAGCTGCCATAGTCATGCACTTCTGCTGGTTGGCGTAATCGCCAAGCTGGTTGTATGCGTAGCTCATGTACGCGAGGGTGTTGCTGCGCATGGCCGCCGTCTGGGTGGCATATGGCTGCGTCAGCTCCATGACTTCCTGGAGCTGTTGAAGAGCTTCGTGGGGATGCTGATGCTCCTCTTCGTAAATGCCGATATGGTAGTGCGGAAAAAGAGCAAGCGGTTCCATGGCGGCAGCGGCTCGAAAATGCGGGATGGCGGCTTCCCGGTCCCCTTTTCGCAGCAGGTCTTCACCGATCGAGTTTTCCGCCATCCAATTGTCCTTGACGACTTCGCTGCTGTGCTCCCAGAGCGTCAGATCATCTGACCAATAACTGAGCTGACGGCGTGTGGCAAGGCTCAAGAAGGCCAGAACTGCGATGCTGCCGACTGGCAGCCAGATTTTTGCAAGAGGCCAAGGTTCAGTCCATTCCGCCAAGCCCCAGGTCGCGGCAATAAACAATCCTATGAACGGTAAATAGGCGTAGCGGTCGGCCATGGCCTGGCTGCCAACCTGAACCAAGCCGATCATTGGGATTAACGTCCCCAGGAACCAGAACCATCCCATCACAAGATAGCGGCGCTGACGGTTGATGAGGACCAGCGCGGTCGTGATCACCAGCAATACCGACGCCCCGGCAACCTGCCAGGCCGGCGGAGAACTTCGGGTATGGGGATAGAAGAATGCCAAATGTGTTGGCCAGATTGCTTTCCCCAGGTATCGGGCGTACGCGATCAACGCGTTGCCGAGACGTGAGGCAAACGAAAACCGGTTCACCGTGCCAATCATGGTGTCGGCTGCAATCTGTGCTTTCACGGTGAGAATTGCACTACCGGCAGAAAGCGCCATGAGCGGCAACTTCTCGGCGACAAGCCAGGCGAAAGTCCGGTGAGAAGCACTTTCCGCCGCCGCAGCCGAGGAGGAATGCTGCTCCGACGGTGGGAACATTCGTCCTAGAGGCCAGTAGTCCCACAGCAGCAGCACCAAGGGCAAGGTGATGATCTGCGCCTTCGACATCAGGCCCAGGGCAAACAAGGCAGCGACGACGAGATAGCGCGGAAGCTGCGGGCGTCGCGCATACCAGCCGTAAGCCCCCAATGCCAGGAGGAAAAAGAACATGCTCAGGAGGTTCTTGCGTTCGGCAACCCACGCTACCGATTCGACGTTGATGGGATGCAACGCAAACAGCCCTGCCACCACGCAGCTGCGGCCCAGATAGCCGGTCGCTCGCGAGAGAACCCAAAACAGCAGAACGGCATTTACGGCGTGGAGCAGCATGTTCGTTTCGTGATGGCGTCCCGCGTCGAGCAGGAAGAAGTGGTAGTCCAAAGCGTGGGAAAGCCAGCTGAGCGGCTGCCAGTTGGCGGCATGGAAGGCCGTGAATGACCACCGGACCGTGTCCCAGTTCAACTCATGCAGATGGGAATTCCAAACGATATAGACGAGGTCGTCGAGAACGATGAATGGATATGTTTTGACCGGCGCATAGACTACGAGGACCGCAACGATCAGGGCCAGCATGAAAACCGCGCGCCGCCACTCGGGCCGGCTGAAGAAGCTGAGCTTACGGCTGCCCTGGAGGTAGGTCATAGCTTGTGGGTGGTAACAGTCTACTTGGTCGATTGGCTGTCAGCGGAGCTTTTTAGCAAACCATGCCTAGTTCGGCAAGTGAGCGCGGGCCTGGAGACCCGCGCTACGGCCAATCCGGAGATCGGCGCTACAGCTAATTCCCACTCTTTCTCACCGTAATCCCCAGCTCCTTCAATTGCCGATCGCTGACCGGCGTAGGCGCGTCGACCATCAGGTCGACTGCCTTGGCAGTCTTGGGGAAGGGAATTACCTCGCGCAGGCTCTCGGCGCCGGCAAGGATCATCACGATTCGGTCGAGGCCGAGCGCAATGCCTCCGTGCGGAGGCGTGCCGTATTGCAGCGCTTCGAGGAAAAAGCCGAAGCGGGCCTGCTGCTCCTCGGTCGACATGCCCAGCGCCTTGAAGATCTTGCTCTGGATGTCCTGGCGGTGAATACGGATGGAGCCAGAGCCGAGCTCGGTACCGTTGAGCACCACATCGTAAGCCAACGCACGGACTGCGCCGGGATCGCTTTCGAGCTTATCCATGTCTTGTTCGTGCGGCGAAGTGAAAGGATGGTGCGCGGCGTTCCAGCGACCTTCGGTATCGTCCCACTCGAACATGGGAAAGTCGGTGACCCAGAGCAGGCGGAAGTTGCCGTGCTTGAAGGCACCGTGCCGCTCGGCGTACTTCTGCCCAAGCGCAAGGCGCAGCTGTCCTGCCGCAGTATAGATCGCGTACTGCTGCTGGCGCGCGTTTGCGGGGCTGCCTGCCTCGGTGCGCTGGGCGCTGGCGACCACAACCAGCAGGTCGTCGGGATTCGGCTTGGCCAGTTCGCGAATCTTCGCGACGGCTTCGGGGAACGACTTCTCCAGCCGCTTGATGTCTTCAAAGACCTTCGCGTCCTTGCGATCGCCGAACATGGTTTTGATGTCGTCGCGCTCCTTGCGCGAGAGCTCGCCCACCTTCGGGATGACAATGGCGACGACCGGCAGCTCAGCATCAACGTGCAGCGTCTGGAGGTTTTCCGGCGCGAACGCCGCGCGGACGTCGGCCATGCACGGCAGGCGCAGGTCGGGTTTGTCGATGCCATAGAGGCGGATCGCCTGGTCATAGCTCATCTGCGGAAAGGGCGTGTGCAGATCGACACCGATCGTCGAGAAAGCCGCCTTCAAAAAGCCTTCGACGACATGGAAGACCATCTCCGGCCGCGCGAAGCTGATCTCCAGATCGATCTGCGTGAACTCCGGCTGGCGATCGGCGCGGAGGTCTTCGTCGCGGAAGCAGCGCACGATCTGGAAGTACTTGTCAAAGCCGGAGATCATGAGGATCTGCTTGAACAGCTGCGGTGATTGCGGCAGGGCGTAGAACTCGCCAGGATAGACGCGGCTGGGCACGAGATAATCGCGTGCCCCCTCGGGCGTCGAACGCGTCATGAATGGGGTCTCGATTTCGTAGAAGCCCTGCGAGTTCAGGTACTCGCGGATCGCAATCGAAACTTTGTGCCGCAGCTGGATGTTGCGGTGCATGTCCGGCCGGCGAAGGTCGACATAGCGATACTTCAGGCGCACCTCTTCGTTGGCCAGCACCGTGTCGGCGGGCGTGAAGGGCAGCGGCTTGCAATCGTTGAGCAGGCGCAACTCGTCGGCGACGACCTCGATCTCGCCCGTGGGGATGTTCTTGTTCACGGTGCCGGGGTCGCGGAGCTTTACGTGGCCGATGACAGCGAGCACGAATTCGGAGCGCACGTTCGTGGCCTTGTCGTGTGCCGCGCTGGAATCGGAGGTGACGACGACCTGGGTGATGCCGCTGCGGTCGCGCAGGTCGAGAAAGATGAGGTTGCCCAGGTCGCGCCGCTTGTTGACCCAGCCCATGAGCACAACTTTCGAGCCAGCGTCGGAGGCGCGCAGCTCGCCACACATATGAGTACGTTTCAGATCACCGAGGAAGTCGAGCATAGTTTTGAATAGCAGTCAGCAATCAGCCGTCAGCATTCAGCCATTGACAGTCGTTGGCTGAACGCTGACCGCTGATTACTGAAAGCTGATTCTATTCTCGCAGGAATTGAGCGAATTGGGGCGTTCGCGCGTCACACGCCGCTGGTTCGCACATAGCGCCTCTACTTGCGTAAATGTGCAGCGAGGTTTGCGCGCGGGATCTGCACCTGCTCGCCGCTGGCGAGGTCTTTTACGGCAAACTGATCGGCAGCGACTTCGTTTTCGCCGATGATCACGATGTATTTCGCGCCGGCCTTCTCAGCCAGCTCGAAGGATTTCTTCAAACGGAAATTTTCGTCGCCGAGATCGGCCGAGATTCCCGCACGGCGGAGTTCACGCGCGAGCTTCAGCGCGTGGCGATTCATTCCCGACCCAAGGGGAGCGACAAACGCCTGCAGATTCTCCCGTGCCTGCTCGCCTTGTGACTGCAATGCGAGGATCAGCCGGTCTTCACCAATGGCGAACCCAATGGCGGGTGCTTTCGGTCCTTCAAGCAGCTCGGACAATCCATCGTATCGTCCACCGCCGAGCACCGCGCTCTGCGCGCCCAGCCCGCCGTGGGTGAACTCGAAGGTCGTGCGGGTGTAGTAATCCAAACCACGCACCATGCGTTCGTTGATCGAGTACGGTATGCCGACTTCGTCGAGCATCGCCCGCACGGCGGCAAAGTGCTCGCGGCAGGGTTCGTCGAGGTATTGGCTGATCTTCGGCAGCCTGTCGATGATGGGCTGGTCTTCCGGCACTTTGCAGTCGAGCACACGCAGGGGATTGGTTTCCGCACGCCGCTGGCAATCCGCGCACATCTGATGAACGACGGGCTGCAACGCCTCGCGAAGCGCCTTGTTGTAGCGCGCGCGATCTACCGCGCAGCCGACGGAATTCAACTGCAGCTTCCAGTCGCGCAGGCCGACCTCGTCGAGCAATGTCGCCAGCATCTCCAGCACTTCGGCATCGCGCGCCGGCGACTCGCTGCCGGCGGTGGGCGGCCCGATGATCTCGGCGTCGATTTGGTAGAACTGACGATAGCGTCCCTTCTGCGGGCGCTCCCGACGGAACATGGGGCCGATAAGATACAGCTTCTGCAGCGTTCCTGCGTCGCCCAGGCGATGCTCGATGTAAGCGCGTACGATCCCCGCCGTTCCCTCCGGGCGCAGACTGAGGGACTGCGCCTTCTCGCTTTGCCCGCGTGCCTTGTCCTCCCACGTGAACATCTCTTTGGAGACGATGTCGGTCTCTTCGCCGACGCTGCGCGAGAAGAGGCTTGTGTCTTCGAAGATGGGCGTGCGGATCTCGTGGAAGTTGTAGCGCGCGAAGATCGCGCGCACCTTCGCCTCCACCCGATTCCATAAGTCGGTGTCGGGCGGGAGAAGATCACGAGTTCCGCGGACGGGTTTGATCATGAGCCCTCAGCACTCAGCAGTCAGCATTCACTCCCCGCGCGTGATGGCTGAATGCTGATTGCTGACTGCTGATCACTTTTTTTCCGCCAGGTACTGTTCCTTATATCCCAGATAATTCTTTCCATAGCGCAGGATCGTCTCCTGGTCCTCGTCTGTAAGCTGCTTGCGGAATTTGCCGGGCACGCCCATCCAGAGCGAGCGCGGTTCCACAACCGTTCCTTCCGGAATCAATGTTCCCGCTGCGATGATCGATCCCTCTCCGATGCGCGCGCCGTTCAGGATGACAACTCCCATACCGATGAGGCAACGGTCCTCCACGACGCAGCCGTGCAGTGTGACCGAGTGGCCAACGGTGACCCAATCGCCGACGATCACCGGCCATTTGCCGAGCATGCCATGCAGCACACTGCAATCCTGGATATTGCTGTTTGCGCCGACGCGGATGGAATGCACATCGCCGCGCAGCACAGCATTCATCCAGACACTGGCGTGCTCCCCCAGCGCGACGTCACCGATCAGCTGCGCCGACTGGTCGACATAGCACGTTAGTGGTATCGTCGGACTAATACCTTTGTAGGATCGAATCATTGTCGCGTTCGAAAATCCCTGGTCAGCCGCCGGGGACTCATCCCTTCGCTCGCTGACTCAGCCAGCACACGCCTGGAAATATTTGAAAATATCACGCTAGCAGCAAGCGGCGAAAGCACGTCAAAACGCGTCATCGAAATGGCGTGCATCTCTACCACTTTATCGGCATGGCAGCGATGGCGTTTTCGCGCTACAAGAGAAGAGCGCCACTTCGACGTGAGAAAGTCAGGTCATTCCCGCGCCAATGTATGAGCAGATCACAGCAGACGGCAGTTTCCACGTAAGTGTCCAACAGCATGCGGAAGCAACGGTGAGCTGGATGAGGGCCCTTGGTCCAAAAACTGTACTTTGCGTCGATGACGAAAAGATTGGTCTACGTGTGCGCAAGATTCTGCTGGAAAGTCACGGGTTCAAGGTATTGACGGCCAACAGCGGCGAGCAGGGCCTTGAGGTCTTCGACAAGCACGATGTCGATTTGGTCGTGCTCGACTACTACATGCCTGGGTTGAACGGTGGGCAAGTCGCCGCAGAGATGCGTCGCCGTCGGCCCGATGTTCCTATCATCTTTCTCTCGGCGTACTTCTCGCTCCCACCCAATGACCTGGAACTGGCGAACGCCTTCATCACCAAAGGCGATCCCCCCGACGTGCTCATCGACAAGATCGAGCAGCTGGTCTAGCTTCCCGCAGCATTCCTAAAAGAAACCACTTGGGACGTAGCTCTTCGTGCCTCGGCTTCTCGGCCAGGTGAGCGGCAATTTGTGGGGCAGCAAGTAGGTGAAGCCCGCGAAGGCCTCCCACTGTGTCGATGTGCTGGTGAACCCGTGGTCGAAGCCGCAATCGAGTACCAGGTTCCGTCGCGCCGCATAGCTGACTGCCCACAGGTTGGCGACGGCATTACCGTGCAGAAACGGTTGCGTGAAGTGCCATAGTTCCCCACTTATTCCAAACTTTCCTACCAGCGCGTGTGAGACGGAAATCGTTTGTCCGAATTCGCCGCGTCGCACCTGGCCATTGACGACTTCATTGAAAATACAATTCGCGTCGTAGTGGAAGCTCTTCACGTCGCCACTGACCAGTAGAAGCGCGGAATTGGCGGGGCCGCCGATGTCCAGGTTGGGCGCCGCGCCGCTGTACACGCGGCCGAGGTAGCTCACCGCCACGGTCGGCTTCAGGTTCTCGCCGTGATACAGGATTCCCTGGACTCCCAGGCCCACGTCTCCAGCAGCGTTCGTGGGTTGTCCCACAGCGTGGGAGTGAGCGTACGGCTGGCTGGCCACCAGCAGTTCGATCCAGCGGGAAGGCGAGTACTTGATCACTTCGTTGATGCTGGTCTGGGAAACGACTCCGGGAGAGTGCCAGGCAGCCAGCACTCCGGTTTCGAATTGAACATAGCCGACGGGTGTGAGCGTCGCGGGCGTTGCAACCGTTGGCCTGCCGGGATTGGCTTCAGGCTCGTCTTGCGCTGAGGCGCCCTGGGGCGACTGCTGTCGCGATTGCGCGCTGGCAGCTGCGGCGGCCGCCAGGAGAAAGCACAGTGCGATGACGAAGCACCGATACATTGCGATCACTTGGCTCTCAGCAGCAGGACTGGGACGCTTATGCTGTGTTGTACCTGGCTCGCCGTTGTGCCCAGAAAGATATCGGCGAGAAAGCGATGTCCATGCGTGCTCATGGCGACCAGGTCACATCCTTTTTTCTGGACCCAGCGAATGATCTCTTTGGCAGGATCGCCGAAAGCCAGCTCTGACTCGGCCGGAATCCCTTCGCGTTCGAACTCGCCACGGACATTCTCGAGATAACTGGTATCCTCCTGGATCTCGCGGCTGACGGCATCGCGGCCGTAGGTGCGCGCCGCCCATCCGTCTGCCACGTGCAGCAGCACCAGGCGGCTGGCCATCAGCTTTGCCAGCTGCTTGACGTGCTCGATGATGGCACGATCGGTTGCAGTGCCGTCGAGGGTGACGAGGATCTTGTCGTACATGTCTTATGTACCTGGTCAGTGGCCGGTGACGATTTGCCACGCGGCCTTGATGGATTCCGGCAGCCCGTAAAGGTCGATTGCGGTGATCAGCATAGCACTGCCCCAACCGGCAATGGTCAGGAACCAGCCATTCTTCCAGAAGCCCATTCGTTTCGCCGAACTGGTGAATTGCAAGAGCGGAAACATCGCGAAGGGCAACTGCAACGCCAGCACAACCTGGCTGAGGATGAGCAGATCGGTGACGCTGCTCTCACCGCGCAACCCGATGATGAGCACAGCCGGCAGAATCGCCAGCAAGCGCGTGATCAAGCGTCGTACCCACGGCTGGATACGCCAGTGCATGAAGCCTTCCATCACCACCTGGCCGGCGAGGGTGCCGGTGATGGTGCTGCTCTGGCCGCTGGCTAACAATGCAATCGCGAACAGGGTGCCGGCGGCGGCGGTGCCCATCAGCGGCGCCAGCGTCAGATAGGCGACGCGGATCCAGTCGCTCTCGGGGCTGAAAGTGATGATGTGTCCGCCCGGGACAGTGACGCTCTGCTTGCCAAAGAAGATGGTCGCCGCCAGCACCAGGATCGCCGCGTTCACGAAGAACGCGATGGTGAGAGCAACCGTCGAGTCGATGCTGTTGAACTGGATGGCGCGGCGGATGGAGGCTTCGTCCTTCTGGAAGCGGCGGCTTTGCACCAGCGCCGAATGCAGATAGAGGTTATGCGGCATTACGGTCGCGCCGATGATGCCGATGGCGACGTAGAGCATTCCCGCCTGCTGAAAATGCGGCGTGACCAGCGCCCGGCCCATCTCCAGGAAGCTGGGCTTGGTTTGGGGGAGGACGAAGATTTCGATGAAGTAGCAGCAGCCGATCGTCGCTACCAGCAGCAGGACGACCGCCTCGATGGTGCGCATGCCGAAACGCTGCAATGCCAGCAGCAGGAGGACATCAAGGCCAGTGATGACCACCGCCCAGAGCATGGGGATGTGAAAGAGCAAATTCAGGGCAACGGCGCTGCCGAGGATTTCGGCGAGGTCGCAGGCGGCGATGGCCAACTCACTCATCAGCCAGTTGGGCCAGCGCGTCCACTCGGGATACCAGTCGCGACAGCACTGCGCCAGGTCCTTGCCGGTGACAACGCCTAGCCGTGCGGCGATCACCTGCATGAAGATGGCCATCACGCTGGCGATGGCTATCACCCACAGCAGCGAGTACTTGAATTGGGCGCCGCCCTGGAGGTCCGTGCCCCAGTTGCCCGGATCCATGTAGCCGACGCTGATCAGGATGGCCGGTCCGGCGAAGGCACGCCACTGCTTCCAGAAGCTGGCCTGTTCGTGCGGGACGGCGACCGTGCTGTGCAGGCCCTCGAGCGAGACCTCGCCGGGCACGGCGCCGCTTGCTAGAGCGGGTCGAGTCCTGCGGTCGCGAGGTAGGGTGGTGTCGTCCATGTTGAGCAGCGGGCTGCTGCTATAAGAGTGTAATCCTCTGAACTTCGTTCGCCGGTGACCTGCATTGGTTTGACATCCCCGGCGCATCGCCCCTACTCTTTTCTTTCGCTTGATGTAGGTCGTCCCAGGTAGAGTTCTCCTCCATGAAAGTCCTGGTTCTCGGTAGCGGCGGTCGGGAGCACGCAATCGTGTGGAAGCTGCGGCAATCGCCGCGGATCACGAAGCTTTATTGCGCGCCCGGCAATGGCGGCATCGCCTCTGAGGCGGAATGCCTCGCCGCCGACATCAAGAGCGTCGACTCCTTGATACAGCTTGCGGGCAGGCTGAATCCCGACCTCACCGTCGTCGGACCTGAGCTGCCGTTGACGTTCGGTGTGGTTGACGAGTTCCAGAAGCGCGGCTGGCCCATCTTCGGGCCGACGCAGGCGGCGGCGCGCCTGGAGTCCAGCAAGAGCTTTGCCAAGGAGTTCATGCAGCGTCATCACATCCCGACGGCGAAGTACTCGGTGTGCACGACGAAGGAAGAGGTTCGCGAGGCGCTGAAGCTATTTCACGCGCCGGTCGTGGTGAAGGCTGACGGGCTTGCCGCCGGCAAAGGCGTGGTCATCGCCCAGACGAAAGAGAGCGCGCAGCACACCGCTGAGGAAATGCTTACGGGCAAGATGCTGGGCGAGGCAGGCCAGCGCGTTGTCCTGGAGGAATACGTCAGCGGTGAGGAATTGTCGTTCCTGGTGATGAGCGATGGGGAACGGGTTGTGCCACTGGTCGCGACGCAAGACCACAAGCGCGCCTTCGACAACGACGAAGGGCCGAACACCGGCGGCATGGGCGCGTACTCCACCGACCATATTCTTGATGCCGGCATGAGCGATTGGCTGGTGACACACATCGCGCGGCCGGTCATCGCGGGCATGCGCGCTGAAGGCGCCGAGTACAAGGGCATCCTTTATTGCGGCCTTATGATGACGGCGACCGGGCCGATGGTGCTGGAGTTCAATTGCCGCTTCGGCGATCCCGAGACGCAGCCGATCATGATGCGCATGGAAAGCGATCTGCTGGAAGCGATCGAGGCTTCTATCGCGGGACGGGTGAGCGAAGGCAATTTTCGCTGGTTGCCCGATGCGGCTGTGTGCGTGGTGATGGCGTCGGGCGGATATCCGGGCGCGTATGAGGCCGGGAAGCTGATCAACGGCATCGACGAGGCCGAGCGGCTGCAAGGCGTGAAGGTGTTTCATGCGGGCACGAACCGTCGCGACAGCAGTTACTACACCTCGGGCGGGCGCGTGCTGGGCGTGACGGCGCGCCGCAAAGACCTGCCGGAAGCGGTGGAGCGCGCGTATGACGCGGTGATGAAGATCCGCTTTCAGGGCATGCATTATCGCAAGGACATTGCCGCGCGGGGATTGAAGCATCTGCAAGCAGGACAGTAGGATGCTTTTCGGCATGACCCAGGACTCACGTCCTGGGCTACGATTGTGCAGCCCTGCGGGCTAAGTCATGCCACGCCCGGCCCAAGAGGGAGTTTTTCAGCAGTCTGTAAAGCCGGGCCCTGATACAAAGCATTCGTAAGATTCTTCATCACAACAACACTTATGACTACTACGCCTCTAGTCTCCATCGTCATGGGCAGCGACTCCGACCTCGACATCATGAACGAGGCCGCGAAGGCGCTGGCCGAGTTCGGCATTGCTTACGAGATCGACATCACCTCCGCGCATCGGTCGCCGGCGCGCACCAGCCAATATACGCGCGCTCTGAAGGGGCGCGGTGTGAAGGTAGTGATTGCCGGCGCAGGTGGGGCCGCGCATCTGGCGGGCGTCATCGCTGCCGAGACCACGCTGCCGGTGATCGCCGTGCCGATTCCATCGACCGCATTGCTCGGCCTGGATTCGTTGCTGGCCATGGTGCAGATGCCGGCGGGAATCCCCGTAGCGACGGTGGCGATCGGCAAGCCAGGCGCGACGAATGCCGGAATTCTGGCCGCACAGATGATCGGGCTGCATGATGCGGATGTGGCGAAAAAGCTCGATGCGTACAAGGAGAAGCTGGCGAAGGGCGTCGAAGCGAAGTCCCGCAAGCTGAAGGACAGCCAGAAGGCCTGAGCGCGGCTGTAACTTGTGAGAACGCCCCGTTTATCCCCAGTTGGGACGTCGAACCTCTAAAGGCAAATTGTCGTTGATAGTACTGTTCAACCGTTGCCAAGGGGGGAACATCAATGTGCGATCTTTTGCCGTTTTTCGAGTCAAAAAGGCAATTCCAAATCATACTGTTCTTACTCATCGGCTCGGGAACAGCGCTCTCCCAGTTTCCTCCGTTCCAATTTCTGCAAAAGCCCGGGCCTTATCCCGTGGGCCTGAAGGTAGTGAATCAATACGACCCCTCGCGAAAGTTTCCCGCTACACCTGATCGTCCTGAAGCACCTGGAGGGCAAGGAAGCCGTCCGCTACAGACGCTCATCTGGTATCCAGCGCGGCAAAGCAGTAGTAAGCCGATGACCGTTGGAGATTATGTAGCGTTGGCGGATAGAGAGATCCACTTTGACACGCCTGACCAAGAGAACAACAAATGGCGTAGACGATTGAAGAGTTCCTTCGATATTTCCTTGTGGGCAGTGCGCGACGCGAAGCCGCTTGAAGGACGCTACCCGGTTGTCATTTACGCTCCCAGCGATTCATCCATTGCATGGGAGAATGCTGATCTTTGCGAGTACCTTGCAAGCCATGGCTATGTCGTTCTTGCCAGTCCTTCCATGGGGGCGTCAAAGCGCGATATGACTGACGACTTGGCGGGGATTGATACGCAAGCTCTCGACATCTCATTTCTTATTTCTTATGCAGCTACGCTGCCTGATACGGATCTATCGAAGGTTGCTGTGGCGAATTTTAGTTGGGGAGGAATATCGAGTTTGTTCGCTGCTGCGCGGGACACCCGCATTCAGGTCCTGGCTGAGATGGACGGCAGCATGCGCTATTTTCCAGGACTTGTGGCAAGCGCTGGAGATGTTCATCCAGAGCAGTTGCAGTTGCCACTCCTCTTTTTTACCGCAAACGAGATGAATTACATCGAAGACCTTGATGCGCGCGGCCCGCCGAATGAAAGAATTGGACGCAGCGTTCTTAACCAATGGACACACGGAGATGTCATAACGGTAAACATGGTGGGCATGTCCCATCCTGAATTCTGTTCCATGTTTGAGCGCTGGAAGAACGCCGACACATTCGCGTTAGATCAGGTCGCGGATTTCGGACGGGAAGACGCGAATACGAGTTATTCGTGGGTTGCACTTTACGTGCTTCAGTTTCTGAATGCCTACGTCAAGCATGACCCTGCAGCCAGGGAGTTTCTGGGGAGACCTATCGCTGAGAACGGCGTCCCTAAGCACATCATGGAAATCAAATTCAGTCCGCAGTCGTTTGCCGAGATCATGCGATCCGCAGCTCAAAAGGGAGAAGCGAGCGCGTGGGAGGCATTCCAGAGTTTCGCTGCCGATCCCATGCACCGTTACATGAGCGGCGAAGAGAAGACGATAAACAGGCTTGGCTACGCCTTGCTTCAGGAAAAGGATCCGTCGTCGGCCGTCGTGCTGTTCAAATTGAACACCAAGGCTTATCCCGATTCGGCGAATGCATGGGACAGCCTTGGAGATGGTTACGAGGCGACGAACGATGTCCAAGGTGCGCGTATGGCATATGCGCGGTCTGTGGAGTTGAATCCTGGCAATGAACACGCGAAGGGTGAGCTGGTTAAATTGCGCAAATAGCGTCTACGAGATAGGTGCGCGCTGGCGTGTATTGAGATTAAGATCGGCTTCCGTAATTGTCACGACAATGATGCCGCCTTGCTTGATTTCAGCAGTTCACGCTGTGCAATATTTCACGTCCCCGTGCCCGCGGATTCCGTTTTTCGACAGTCGATTCGTCCAAGCGCGTGCCTGAGGCGCAGTTCCGGGCAAAACCGTATCACAAGTTTCGTTTGCGCCGAGGCGAACGAAAAGCGCAAACTTACGAAATCGCCTGTT
>Ga0126381_100000212_pt1 | contig 65384 bp, 91 predicted proteins | sample PanSoiMetPlot_28_FD_96465 | JGI IMG/M metagenome (GOLD analysis project Ga0126381, IMG submission 96465) | Tropical forest soil microbial communities from Panama - MetaG Plot_28 | ecosystem: Environmental > Terrestrial > Soil > Tropical forest > Bulk soil | place: Panama | collected 2016-02-17 | reverse complement strand
GAGCGCGCGGAGATTGCCCGCATCCTGCACCTCCAGGGCAACCTTGAACCGGTTGTAAGTGGCCTTGTTCGGCCACTCGATTCGGATCGCGTGTAGCAGTTCACTCATGGCAGACTCCTTGTGGCTTGGGTTGGGTATTCGTGCAACGTGCACGGCATTGCGGCCGGATTGCTCCGGCCGCAACACTCTGCACCATTGTCAGTTGATGACGGTCGGGCGGAACGGAGTTGCCTTCAGGAAGGCTTGCAAATCCGTGTCCGCCGGTGCGCGCTTGGCGTTGTCCGTCGCGGTTTTGTACAGGAACGCGACGGCCTTTTCCTTCATCTGCGCACCGGAGCCGAATTGCGCCGAGATAAAGCGCGCTTCGGTTTCGTCGCTGCCCGCACCGCGCGTTGACCGGTCATGGTCAACGTAGCGCGTGACAGCGTTCAGGGCCGCCCAAGCCGTGCCGCTTGGCGTACCTTCGGCAACGGTGGCGCGATAGGCGGTCTGCAGCGCGGCAAACTGGTTTTGTTTGCGCGTGCTGAGGTCATCTTGCTTGGCGTCAAAGGGAATTTCCAACACCGCTTTGAACAGGTTGGAAATATCGGCCTTTGATGCCTCGATAGCCGCCATTGCGTCGCCCATGGCCTTGTACTGGTCAAAGCCCTGAGCGATTGCCGCCAAATCCGCCGCGGCGCGATCCGCGTTGAATTTGGTGTTGTGCTTGATCCGAATGGTCGCGCGGTTGTCCGCAAGCGCCGCGTTCAATGTGTTTTTGCACACCGTACGCGTTGCCGTCGCCTTTCCGATCGTTGCACCCGAACCGTCAAACGTGGTGGTCATAAGCAGGCGCATGACGTGCTTATCGCCGCCGACGGTCATTCCGCCGTTATACGTTGCGGTTGCCCAGATGATTTTTCCGCCCCGAAGGGAACCGGCTACATCCATCTGAAACCGCTTGTCCTGTTCGATATAACGGTGCAGCAATTCCAGCAGATCGCGCGGTTGATGCGCGACATAACCATCAGTGGCCACGCCAAGCGGCGCGCCATTGTCGTTCCGCACGCAATGCTTGACGTTATCCGTGAGGATAAGCCCGCCATTGGTGAGGTGCTGGAACTCGTTCCCGCGCAAATCGCGATATGCGGGAACCATGACAGCTTGCCAATTGATGCCCGCGGCTTTCGCCCAGGCATCAAGCGACATATCCGGCGCCATCTCCGTTCCGAGACGGTGCCAAATATCGTCGCGCGAGCCCCGAAAGGCGATGTTCGCGCGGCCGTTTGTCATGTCAATCTCATGCATTGTAGACTCCTAGAGGTTTGGGGTGTGAGCGCGGTTGCGCTCGTTATACCGACCGGCTTTGATCGGCATAAGGAGCGCAAACGATCGGGCATGGCTTTAAGCCAGTGTGGCGTAAAACCCTGCCCTTTCGCTTTCAAACCTATAAGGAGGAGTCTTTTTATTCTGCCCGTTACCGCGCAACGTCAGTTGCGCCACCGTGTGAAATTCCCGTGTCCGCTATGGCTTCCATGGACACGATAGCGCAGTCTGCGCAAACTGCAATTGCAAAATGCAAGGATGGTGAATGGTAAGTAAATGCGGGGTCCGGTCAGATTCTCGAATTGAGGCTACATAAGACCGGGGTGCGCTCGCGTGCCGCGGAGCGGAACGGTGTTCCGTATAGAGGAACGCTGTCGGCGATCCGATCGGGTCCGGCCGGATTGCGCGCGGGCAGTACGCAACCACCGTCAGGTCGGACAAGGGGAATCAAGGGCTTGCAGGAACATCGCACCGCGCGAGCGCAAAACTGCGCCACAAATCGCCGCACATTTCGATTGTTAATGTTCCATCAGGGTTACCGCATCCCTACCGCGCCGTGCCCTCCCCCCACAGTGGCCAGGGGTGGGGGGCCTCGCGCGCTTTATACCCCCCTCCCAACTATAGGACCCCAAAATCGTGTATACACGTCTACCCTTCCGTCTACATGGAGGTTCACATGCCCAAGGGTCCGATCGTCAGCGCTCGCGTACCACCGGTCCTCAAGGATGCCGCGGAGGCGATCTTCGCGCAGCTCGGGATCACGCCCAGTCGCGCTGTCACGCTGTTCTACCAGCGCACGGTCGACTGCCAGGGGCTCCCGTGGGAGCAGCCGGTGGTCGAGGTCGAGGGGGCGGTGCTCAACGTGGAGGGCGATCGGCCCGGCACCTGGGTAGCGCCGACGTCGCCGATGCCATCCAAATCGCTGGTATAATCGCGGAGGTATGTCGCTTGTGACGCATAGTGTGCCGTTAATTCCACTATTATAGCCCCTATATCCATACCCCCCTATATATAGGAACGGCACATATGTCATATACGTCACAACTGTCATTATATAATAACTACAAAAACTTACTAGTGACGGATACCTTTTTTCAGTGACAGATATGCGTCACTTTTACCGCTGGTTTTTCAATTGAGTCGGAAACTCATCTTTTGCATGAACTGCAAACATCCGTCATATGCGTCACATCTGTCACCGAATGACGGATGTTGTGACGGATGTTGTGACGCATTTTTTTGGTCCGCTTTACCTCCACTTCAAAGGGTAACCAAACCGCAACTCCATTCTCACCCTTTCTTAATAACCCGATCCGTGTCATACTTCCGACCATGGCTTTGGCCGCCAACCAACCTCTGGAGCCGGTGCATCTCGGTCCCGTCGACTATCTCATCGAGGTGATCCATGGCGCTGTACTCAGGCCCGTTATGGTGCGACTGGCCGATGAAGGGGTTCCCGTCTCCGCTATCGCTCGCGCCATGCAGGTTCCGTCCGCAGCGGTCCACGAGACAATCGGTGCCGCCCTGCAGGCCGCGCGTCTACTGGAGAGTCCGCCGACCGACTGGCCGCCGGGCCAACCGGCCAGCCGCCGAGCTGGGCGTCGTGTAGTCTACGACGAGAGCGAGCTGACGACGGCGCTCCAGCACCGCTATGACATTACGCGCCAGCAGGCGCTGCTCCTGGTGGTCATGCTCAAGCGCCCGCGCGCCACCAAGGAGGTGCTGCACGCCGCCGCCCAGGCCGTCCATGCGCCCGGCCACGAGACGTCCCACAAGCTGGTCGACGTCGTGATCTGCAAGCTGCGCAAGCGGATGAAGCGCTGGGGCTACGAGGTGCACACGATCTGGGCCGGCGGCTACTTCCTGTCGCTCGACGATCGCAAGGAAATCCTCAAGGCGGTCGGCCTCACGCTCCCCGACGTCAATCCCGACTACGCGGCGCCGATCAAGGTTCCGGTCACGTCCAAGCCGCGGCGGTGACGCGTGGCACCGATGAGCGCACCCGCGGCCCCCGCAAAGCACGGGCGATGCCGGCCAACCCGCCGCCGTTCGCCACCAAACAGACGTACTCCAGGCAGTCGGCGACGTGCGAATACTCGTTCTTATCCGGCTTCGGCCGGCGTTGGCCGACCAGCGTCTTGGTAAAGCGGTAGCCGCCCGACAGGGCGCGCACCAGGGTCGGGCAGCGCACCCGGTTGACCACCAAAGCCGGCCCGCCCGCCACCTGTCGCTGCAGGAACGACTCAACGGCCCTCAATCGCGGATCGATGTCGTTGGTCGGCGCCGGGAATGCCGGGAACCCCATGCGCCGCATGGCGTCGAAGTTCGTCTCCTCGGTGATCGAATCCTTGGCCACGCCCGACGGGTCGCCCACCACCGCCAACCGGAACCCGAGATAGCGGTCCTGCGCCAGCCGCGGGCGCAGGTTGATCTCGACGTGCTTTTCGAGCCCCATGCCTTCGGGCGGCACCGGCACCTCGTCGTGAACGACCAACCGGCCGAGGTGGTCGACCTGACAGATCAGCGACCACGGATCGCGCCCCCAGTCCTGGCCGATGAGGATCGGATAGCCGGGCACGAGCTGCGTCGCGTCGGTGCAGTGAAAGCGCGGGATGAAGGACTCCCGGAACACGGCGTGACCGGAAGGGTCGTTGCCGTACTGCGCCATCACGTAGCGCTTCACGTAATCGCTCTCCTCGCCGTACATGGCGACGAGGCGCTCGTAATACTTGCGCCCCTGGGCGATGCGGCGCGGATCGTCGAGCGGGAGCTTGCGCGTCTCCTCGGTCTGCGCCAGCCACTCCAGGTTCTCGGCGTCCTTGGCCAAGCCGGACGGCTGCTTGAAAATCTGCCACTCGGGCGGCGGGCTCTCCATGAACAGTTGCCACGGCGACATCTCGACCGGGAAGTTGGTGTCGGCGATCATGCCGGACCAGCGCGGCGCTCCCTGCGCGCCGGAGGGGTAGCGGTTGCAGCGGCCGGCGATCGGCCCGAGCACCGAGATGTCCATCTCGATGCACTCGGACAGGAACGCGCCGGTGAGCTGCATCGAGAGGAGCCGGCCCTGGTCCTCGGCATCCTCCAGCGGGATGAATATCCACTCGGAGCGGATGCGGTCGAAGCGGACGTGGAAGGCGTTCTCGGACGGCTTCCACTCGCCCAGGCCGTAGGTCGAAATCCACGCCTGACAGTCCTTGAGCACGGTGTCGCGGAGCTGCTTCAAGGTCTGCCGCACGACACTGAAGCGCGTGTAGCACAGGCCGTCGGCGCCGGGCGGCTGCTCGCAGGCGCGGCGCATCAGCTCCATCACGCAGGTGGTGGTTTTCGCCGACCCGATCGGCCCGGCCAGGATGCGGCCGAACGCGTCCGATTTCATAAACCGCGCGCAGGTCGGCGGCGGGCGGAAATCGATCCGCACGTCAGCCCCGCTTGGGGAGGGCCGCCGCTGCCTTCTGGATCACGTCGACGTCGCTCGGAGCGGCCTCGATCGGTTTGACTTCGTGGGTGAGGGTCAGCGTGTCCGACCCGAGATCGATGTTGATGGTGACGCGCTCGCCGTTGACGCCGGCCGGGTTGGTCACGAGCCCGCCGACGTCGGCGAGCATGCGGGCGCCGCGCACGACGTCGTCGAGCCCTTCACTCGGGTTCTTGAGCCGCTTGGCGATCACCGGCATCACCTGCTCGAACGTCGCGGCCGCCTCGATCTTGATGCGCTCCGGCGCGTTCGCCGCCGACGCCCACGCCTGCACGGCGCTTTCGAGCATCTTCTTGAAGGTCGTGTTCTGCTTGATCTCCGCCCACTGCTCCTGGGTCAGCCCGTAGTTGGCCAGGATCAGGTTCAAGTCGTTGATCTCCATGGCGACTTCGCGCGCCAGCGCGCCCAGCAGGGCGGCGTCGAGGACGAAACGCGAGTTCTCCAGGGTGGCGAGATCGGCGTTGAATTGAAAATCGTTCACGGGACATGCCTCGCGGCTAACCAATTTTAACCATCAAAGGTTAAAAATCGGTGCCCATGGATGGTCTGGGCCAGAACGGCGTGATCCAGGTCGTGCCGCCCGCGGCGCTTGAAGCGCAGCTCGCCCGGCAGGCGGCGACGAGCGCCAATGTCGACGCCCAGCCGATCCAGGGCGACGTCTCCCAGCTCGGCAGCTACATCCGCGCGCAGTTCGAGATTTTCAGGAACCACCGCAACACGTCGGCCGGCTGGAGCGAGCGCATGCTGATGGCGCTGCGCACCTTCAACGGCCAGTACGACGCGAACAAGCTGCAGGAAATCCGCAAGTTCGGCGGCTCGGAAATCTACGCGCGGCTGATCGCGCAGAAGTGCCGCGCCGCGTCGAGCCTGCTGCGCGACGTCTATCTCGGCGCCGACCGCCCGTGGGGCCTGCGCCCGCCCGCCGATCCCGACATCGATTCCGCCGTGACGGCGTCGATCAAGCAACTGATGCTGCACGAGAGCGCGATGGTGGCGCAGCAGACCGGGCAGCCGCCCAACCGCGCCGACATCGAGAACCGGGCGCGGGCGCTGTACGAGCAGGCGAAGGAGGTGGCGAAGAAGAAGGCGGCCGATCAGGCCGACGATTCAGAGGACCGGCTGGAGGAGATTCTGCGCGAGGGCGGGTTCTACCATGCGCTGGCCGAGTTCATCGTCGATCTCCCGATCTTCCCGTTCGCCGTCCTCAAGGGTCCGGTGGTGCGGATTTATCCGCAGGTGGTGTGGCCGAACGCGGGCGGAATGCCGAGCATCCAGCAAATCCCCCGCCTCACATGGCAGCGCGTCTCGCCGTTCGACCTATGGTTCACCCCCGGCGTCGCCGACATCGCCAACGCTGACTGCATCGAGAAGCTGCGCGTCACCCGCGCCGAGCTGAACGAGCTGCTCGACCTCCCAGGTTACAACCAGCAGGAAATTCTTGCCGTCCTCGACGAATATGGGCGCGGCGGTCTCTATGACAACTGGGACACCACGGACGCTGAACGCTCCGTTCTTGAGAGCCGCGAGAACCCAGCCTGGAACCGCTCCGCGATGCTCTCCATGATGGAGTTCAACGGGAATTGTCAGGGCCGTCTGCTCCAGGACTACGGTCTCGCCGTGCCGGACGAACTTCGCGACTACAACGTCCAGACCTGGATGGTCGGCAGCCATGTGATCAAGTCCCATCTCTCGCCCTCGCCGCGCATGCGGCACCCGTACTTTATCACGAGCTACGAAAAAGTCCCGGGCACGCCGGTCGGCAACGGGCTCACCGATCTGCTCACCGACATGCAGGAGGCGAGCAACGCCTGCCTGCGCTCGCTGATCAACAACCTGTCGATCGCGTCGGGTCCGCAGGTGATGATCGATCTCGACCAGATCGCCGAGGACGAGAACCCGGAGGAGCTGTATCCCTGGAAGCGGTGGAAGATGCGCAAGAACCCGCTCGGGTCGGGCGGCATCTCGCAGCCGATCAGCTTCTTTCAGCCGACCTCGAACGCGCAGGCGCTGATCGAGGTGTTCAACAAGTTCGTCGACGTCGCCGACGACGTCTCGGCGATCCCCAAATACATCCAGGGCGGACAGGCCGGCGGCGCCGGCCGCACGGCGTCGGGCCTCGCGATGCTGATGGGCAACAGCTCCAAGATTCTCCAGTCGGTGTCCGCCAACATCGACCGCGACATCATCGATCCGGCGCTGCATCAGCTCATCGACCTCGTGCTGCTCACCGACCAGACCGGCATGCTGTCGGGCGAGGAGAACGTCACCGTGCTCGGCGTCAATGTCGCGATCCAGCGCGAGACGCAGCGCCAGCGCCAGATCGAGTTCCTGCAGGGCACCACCAACCCGCTCGACCAGCGCATCATGGGGATCAAGGGCCGCGGCATCGTGCTGCGCTCGGTGGCGCAGACGATCGGCTTGTCTGAGGACATCGTGCCGAACGACGACAAGCTCGACCAGATGCAGCAGGCGGACCAGCAGCATCAGCAGGCGGGGCCGATCGACGCGCAAGTGCAGAAGGGCGTCATGCAGGGGGTGACAGCCGGCGTGCAGCGCATCACGCAGGAGATGGTCGCGGGCGGGCTCGCGCAGCACGAGGCGCTCCCCGAGGGTCCGCCGATCCACATCGGCACGCCGCCGGGTGCGGTCGATCCGCGTCCCACCGACCTGTCGGCGCCGGGCACACCCACGCCAGGGGCGCCACCCGGAGCGGGCGGACCGGGCTCGCCCGGTCTCGCCCGGCAGGCGTCGGGCATGAAGGTCGGGCCGCAGGCGACGGCGCACATGGGGCCGACCACCGCACTCGTAGGCAATCAGCCGGGACCAAATGCGATGCCGATTCATGGCGGCGTCGGTTAACGAAAGGGACGCACGATGGTCATTCGCACCTCGCGGCACTACGACATGCAGACGCTGTCATCGATCGTCGAGCAGCTCGTCGACGTGGTGAACGGCACCACCGGATTGACCGGACCGGCCGGCGCCACCGGCCCGGCCGGCGGACCGACCGGCCCGACCGGTGCGCAGGGCAACACCGGCCCCTTGGGCAGCCCGACCGGCGCCACCGGCGTGACCGGACCGACCGGCTCGACCGGTCCGACCGGCATCACCGGCGCGGTCGGCTTCACCGGCTGGACCGGGCCGCAGGGCGCTATCGGCCCGCAGGGCATCCTCGGACCGCAGGGCTCGACCGGCGTCACCGGACCAGCCGGCGCGACCGGCGCGGCCGGACCGAACAACCTGTTCATCGCCCCGACCGCCAATCCTGGCGTCACCGGCGCGCTGTGGTGGAACGGCACGAGCGTGTCGCGCTCGACCGGTTGATGCGGTGACCTTGGAGCCGGGACCTTGGTTGCACGCATCTGCCTGAACATGATCGTCAAGAACGAGGCGGCGAACATCATTCGCTGCCTCGCCTCGGTGCGCCCGCTGGTCGACTGCGCCGCGATCGTCGACACCGGCTCGACCGACCAGACCGCCGAGCTGATCAGCGAATACTGCCGGCGCGAGGCGCTGCCGCTGGCGCTGTTCTACGGCACCTTCACGACCTGGGACGAGACGCGCAACCGCGCGATCCGCATCGCCGAGGCAGCCAAGTTCGAGTTCGACTATTTTCTGTTCGTCGACGCCGACATGGAAGCGTTCGGCGAGATCGACGACGAGGCGCTCAGCGCGCCGTGCTACGCGCTGCGCCAGGAAAACAACGGCCTCAAATGGCGCAACTTCCGCCTCGTGCGGCGCGACGCCAATCCGAAATATGTCGGTGTCACGCACGAGTATCTGTCGCTCGACGGCGCGATCGAGAACCTCGACACGCTGTGGTTCTACGATCACGCCGACGGCGGCAACCGGCCGGGCAAGTTCGAGCGCGACATCGCGCTGCTGCTCAAGGGGCTGGAGCGTGAGCCGAACAACGCGCGCTACTGGTACTACCTCGGGCAGTCATATCGCGACGCGCTGTGCCACGCCCAGGCGATCGATGCGTTCAACCGCCGCATCGAGCTGGGCGGCTGGGACGAGGAAACCTTCTACGCCATGTTGGAACGCGCACGCGCGGCAAAGCGGGTATGATGAAAGAATATCTCGGTTGGATGCTGGAAGCGTATCAGTTTCGGCCGTCACGCGCGGAGCCCCTGCTTGATCTTGCGACGCACTTTCGCGAGCAGGGCAAGAACGCGCTGGCGGTTCTGTTCGCAGAAGCCGCAATGGGGATCGAGCCGACGCGCGACGGGCTGTTTGTCGAGAGCCCCGCCTACACTTGGGGGCCGCGTCGGGAGTTTGCGATCTCGGCTTTTTACGACCATCGCAAGCGCACCCGCGGCTACGAGGTGTGCGACGGGCTGATCACCGACGGTGATGCGCCGGACAACGTGCGGGCGGAAGCGCGCTCGAACATGTTCTTCTATCTCCAGCCGCTCGCCCACTTCTGCAAGTCGTTCACGACCAAGCAGATCACCTGCTGGTCGCCGTGGTCGCCGCCGGAAAAATACACCCTGACCAATCCGTCCGTCACGCGGTTTGGCCGCCTGACCTACGCGTGCGTGCGCGCTGTCAACTATCGCATCCGCGCCGACGGCAGCTACGACATGCAGGGCAGCGATGCGATCAGGACGATGAACTATCTGGTGCTACTCAACGAGCGGCACGAATGGCTCAGCGCGCACGAGATCGTGTGGTCGCGCCCGCCGCCGGCCTTCGGCCTGGTTCTCGGCCTGGAGGACATGCGGATTTTCCAGAACGACGACCGGCTGATGTTTCTCGCCTGCACGCGCGAGCTGGACGCCAGCGGCCTCGCCCAGCAGGTGGTCGGTCGCATCGATCATGAGACCGGGCAGATCACCGAATGGCGGGTCGTGTGCGTCGAGCCGCGGCAGCACGAAAAGAATTGGATGCCGATCCCGTACACCTACGACCCGATGAAGTTCGTCTACCGGCCGAACCGCATCGTCGATCTCAACGGCGAGACGGTCAGGCAGTGGGACAACATGAAGGGGATCGCGCATTTTTCCGGCGGCACGCAACTGGTCGAGTTCAACTCGGGCTACCTCGCCCTGGTGCACGAATCATGGATCAAGCCCGGCCACACCAAGCGGTTTTATCAGCACCGGTTCGTCTGGTTTGATAACGCGTACAAGCTCACCAAGTGGTCGCTGCCGTTCTTCTTCAACGAGAAAGGCATCGAGTTTGCCGCCGGGCTCACGCGTTGCCCATACAGCGGCAATCTCTTGATCTCGTACGGTGTCGACGATGCGACGGCGTGGATCGCCACGGTCGATCCGATGGAAGCGGGGTTCCTGCTGTGGCACCACTGATCGTCACCGGCTACGTGCCGCTGGAAAATCATCCGCGCTCCGCCGAGACCTACCACGCGCTCGGGGAACGCCTCATGGCTATCCCCGACACCTACCTGTGCGAAGGCTGGCTCGACGACTGCTGGCTCTATGAGGCGCTGGTCGGACAGCGCTGCATCCACAAGGTCGGCGACAATCCGCAAAAGAACACGCTCGGGTATCACATCGTCCAGCACCAAAAGACCGAGTGGCTGATGCAGGCAGCCGCGCTGCACGACGACGCTGATCCGCTGATCTGGGTAGACTACGGCGTGTTTGGCCTGCCGGGCATGACGGATCAGGCGATCAGCGCGTTCATGATCCGCATCGCGCTGCACAAGCCGGAGCTGGTCATCGTGCCGGGCTGCTGGGCGAAGCAGGCGCGCTGGAACGACAACGTGCCGTGCTGGCGCTTCTGCGGCACCGTGCTGATCTGCCCGCGCGATTGCGTCGGCGTGCTCGACGGCCTCGTCAAGCTCAACACCAAGCAGCGGCTGCGGCGCGAGCACACGGTGACCTGGGAGGTGAACACCTGGGCGCATGTCGAGCACATGTGCCCGGAGATATTCGGCTGGTACAAGGCCGACCACAACGCCTCGCTGTTCTTGAACTACGGAGCCGAGTATGACCGAGCTGTGTGAGCTGTGCGTCAGGTATGGCACCGACAAGGTGACGTGGGGCTACACGCCGCATTATTTCGCTCACTTCAAGGATCGGCGCGACAAGGTGCGGCGCGTGCTGGAGATCGGCATCTGCGGCTATCGCGACATCCCCAACAACGTGGTCGGCGCCAGCCTGTTCGTGTGGCGCGACTTCTTCCCCAACGCCGAGATTTACGGGCTCGACAACGACAGCCGGTTCATCTTCAACGATCAGGAACGCATCCACACCGCGCTGTGCGACGCCTACGACGCAGCGATGCTCAACGGCGTGTTCACGCGCTGGAACGTCGGACCGGGGTTTTTCGATTTCATCGTCGACGACGCGGTGCACGATCCGATCCCGCAGGTGAGCCTGTTCAACGAACTCGTTCCGGCGCTGGCCGTCGGCGGGCTCTACGCGATCGAGGACGTCTGCCCGTACAAGCTGCCGGGCGGCGATCTCGACCACATGGTGCGGCTGCTGGTCGGCTGGGAGCACGTACGGGTGGTCGAGACGGCGAAGCCGGAGCGGCTGCTGCTGATCGAGCCGGCCGGTTAACCCCTGTTAACCGTTCGGCGCAGTACCCTCCCACCGATCCAGAGCCCCTTTGGAGGGACAGCCATGGCCGAGACGGTCAAGAAGGAAGCCGAGCGCAGCGCCAAGTTTGCGGAAGGCGGCCACTCCAATCACATGTTCGGCGAGCAGGCCGCGAACGAGCAGAAGCCCGGCGTCACCGAGCACGACGTGTCGGGCGGCGCGCCCGGTCCCAAGTACGCCGAGGGCGGCAAGACCAAGATGTACGGCTACTCGCCGTCGCATCCCGCCACCGCGGGCATCACCGGACCACGCTGATGGCCGGCGGTTTCTCGATCACCGGCAAGGGGCCGCGCGTTCGCGCGAACGTCGGCCTGCCGCCGAAGATCAAGAACTACAACCGGGATAAATCGCTGGTGCTGCGGGCGCCGCGGCTCAAGGCAATCTCGGTTCGCGACTATTCCAAGCCCGAGCTTGCGAGCGAGAACCCATTGGCGTTCTCAGGCGCAGGGTTCGGCAACACCGGGCTCGACTGAGATGGCTCCGTTCAAGAAGCATCTCACGCCGCTCGCGCCCCGCGGGCGGAAGGGCACCATTCACAAGCACGTCGGCAAGGGTGCCACCGAGCAGGTGTTGCCGTCCCGCGGTGCGCTCAACACGCTGACGCAGGGCAGCCCGCTTGACCGCACGATGCAGAATTACGCCAAGGCCAGTCCGATGCCGTTGGGTGGCGCCCCCGTCGACACCGGCGGAGCCGACGACGACACCGGGTCGATGAATGGTGGCTAGAGCGCCGCAACCGTCGCCTGCCCAGTACCTGTCCCATGTCTGCGCGCTGTTGAAGAACGCCGCGCCACACGAATGGGAGCAGTTCATCGAGGCATTCGGCATCCTGGCCGATGACGTCACCGTCAAGGTCGTCGAGTGCGACGCCGCCACGGTGCTGATCGCGCAGGGCTCCGCGCGCCAGATGCACGGTCTGCTCAAGACGTTTCTCACCTGCAAGCCCTATGCGCCGCCTGCTGCGATGAGCGCGGCGCCACCGAATGGAGGGCAGAATGCCCGAACCGGTTGAGAGGACTGTCGACGCGCGGCCGATGCCGCAGAACCGGGTCGATCCCGACGTCAAGCTGCCGCCCGCGGTTGCGGCGGCCGCCGCGGCGGCCGAGGCGCTGCATGCGCGGGCCTACGCGCCGCCGCAGCCCGAGCCCGCTCCGCAACCCGAACCAAAACCGGAGCCCGCGCCGCAACCGGGGCCAACACCGGTTGCCGCAGAGCCGGCACCGCCGGCACCGGAAGCGCAACCGACTCCGGTGCCGGCGCCCGCACCCGCGCCGGACGATCCGACGGTGCGCGCACCGTTCGATCCCAACGTCGACGCACAGGGCTACTACCACCGCTACATCTCGATGCAGGGACGCTGGCGCGGATCGCAGGATCAGCTCGACCGGATGCAGGGCGAGCTGCAGGCGCTCGGCGACGAGCTGGTGCGCACGCAGCAGGCGCTCGCCGCGATGCCGCCGCCGCAGTACACCAATGGGCACGCGGCGCCGCCGCCCGCGACTCCGCTGGTGACGCCGGCCGACGAGCAGCAGTTCGGCTCCGAGGTGATCGACCTCGCCCGCCGCGTGGCGCGCGAGACACTGGCGCCGGAACTCCAGTCGCTGCGCGGCGAGAACGAGCAGCTCCGCTCGCAGCTCCAGCGCACCGGCAAGCAGACGGTGTTCTCGGTGCTCGACGAGCGGGTGCCGGAGTGGCGCAAGATCAACACCGACCCGGCTTTTAAACGTTGGTTGAGTTTACCCGATATTTACTCTGGCGGTGTACGACAACGACTGTTGGATGCTGCGGTGAAAGCAGCCGATGCTCCTCGCGTCGTAGCATTCTTCCAAGGCTTCCTACGTGAAGCCGCTCAGGGCCAGCCGAGCCAGCCTCAACCGGCGCCATTGCCCGCGGAGCCCCCGCCGGCACAACGGCAGCCGCCATTGAGCCTGGAAACACTCGCCGCCCCGGGTCGGGCACGACCAGCACCCGGCGAACCGCCCGCTGCTGACAAGCCCATCTACACCCGCGCCCAGATTTCCAAGTTCTACGCAGACGTCCGCCGTGGTGCGTACGCCGGTCGCGAGACCGAAAAGAACGCCATCGAGCGGGACATCTTCGCAGCACAGACGGAAGGGCGCGTCCGATAACCCGGGGGCACCGATCGACATGACGTGAGCCCCCGATTCAGGGGCTCGCCATGGCCATCCCAACCACTGGCTTCCCGGGCGCCGCCGCACCGCCGTCGGTCCCGCCGATCTACCCAACTGGCAGTTCTGGTAACAACCTCCAGGCCACCGGGTTCATCCCCGAAATCTGGTCTGGAAAGTTGGTCGAAAAGTTCTACGCGAGCACGGTGCTCGCCGCGATCTCGAACACCGACTACGAGGGCGAAATCAAGAATCACGGCGACCGTGTGAAGATTCGCACCAAGCCGACGATCTCGATCTACGACTACAAGGCGGACGGCCTGCTCGCGCTCGATCGTCCGACCGGCGGCACCGTCGAGCTGTATATCGGCAACGGCAAATACTTCTCGCTGATCCTCGACGACGTGATGGAGGTCCAGTCGGACCTGAACATCCTGTCGATGTGGTCGGACGACGCCGCCCAGCAGCTCAAGATCACGGTCGACCGCGACGTGCTCGACGGCATCGTCAATCAGATGTCGTCGGACAACCGCGGCGGCTCGGCCGGGGTCATCACGCATTCGCTCAATCTCGGCGTCAAGGGCACGCCGCTCTCGGTCGTGGCGCGTGACGCCACCACCGGCGAGGTCGAGCTGCTCGACGTGCTGATGCGACTCGGTCAGGTGCTCGACGAGCAGAACATCCCGGAAGCGGGACGTTGGGTGGTCATGCCGGCCTGGGCCGGACGCATGATCAAGCAGTCGGAGCTGCGGCAGGCGTACCTGTCGGGCGACGCGGTCTCGATGCTGCGCAACGGCCGACTCGGGATGATCGATCGTTTCACGATCTACATCTCGAACTTGCTGCCGACCAACGCGCAGGATTCGACCAACTTCAACGTCGGTGAATGGCCGATCTATGCGGGTCACGCGCACGGACTGACGTTCGCGTCGCAGATCAGCAAGGTCGAGACGCTGCGGTCCGAACTCACCTTCGGCCAGATTCTGCGCGGTCTCCAGGTCTACGGCTATCAGGTCGTCGACGGCAAGGCGCTCGCGCAGGCCCAGGTGGCGATCGGCACCTGACGGGAGCCAGGGGCTCATTGCCAAGCAACGGGGAGGTCCATCCCGGCGCTCCCCGTTCGCCTCTGATGAGGTGACGCCATGGCTCTCGCCACCGTGTCTGACTATCTCGCGGACGCACGCACGCTGTTGCAGGACATCGTGCCGCCGTACCGCTACGACGACGACAGCCTCGTGGTCGCGCTCAATCTCGCAATGTACGAGACGCGGCGGCTGCGCGAGGACTTGTTCGCGTTCTATCGCGACACCCCACAATTCGACGCTGGCGATCAGGAAGTCGGCGTGCCGCTGGAGGACCGCTTCCGGCAGGCGCTGCTCTACCAGATGTGCGCGCACGCACTGCTGCGCGACCAGGAGGACATCCAGGACGCGCGAGCGATGCAGTTCGCCGCCGCCGCCAACACCATGCTGGTCGGAAATCCCGTACGGGCGCCGATGCCGCAGAGAGGTGCGTGATGGTCTCGCCCTACACCGAACAGAAATATCAGCGCCTGTTCATGATCAACGCGCGCATCGAGGTCGTCGGCGCGTCGGATAGCGGCATCAAGATCGCGCTCTATGACGTGCTCCAGCACTTTTTCGAGTTCACTTCGCTGTGGCAGGAGCGGATCGCCTTCACCACTGCGGCCGGCATCAACGAGTACACGTTCACGCTGCAGGAGGACCCGCCGGGGCAGATCATCCGGCTCCAGTACGTGGTCGACACGAACAACATCCTGCAGCCGGCGGACATGCCGATCATGGACCCGGTCACGGTGCGGCTTCGCGACATGCCGAACACCGCGTTCGATGCCGCCGCGTGCTTCACCAAGTCGGTGGTCATCGACACCGACGAGAACGGCTTCCCCGAGCTTCCCGACTGGATTTGGCAGCGCTGGATGCCGACCATCATGCACGGGCTGATGGGCAAGATGATGCTCACGCCGTCGAAGTCCTACACCGACGACAAGCTCGGCACGTTTCACCAGCGCTTCTATGAGCGCGACTGCTCGCTCGTCCGCGGCATGGTGCTGCGAGCGAACACGTACGGCACGAACGCCTGGATGTATCCGCAAGGCTGGCGCGTGCGTGGTCAGCGCGGCGGCGTGTCTGTGGGCAACCCGCTGGGGTTTTAAGATGCTGAACCCGAGCTTCGTCAGCACCATCGCACGCGTCGATCTCTACCTGTTCAATAACGTGTGGTGGACCGATGCGTTTCAGTATGGCGAGCCGGATGACACGACGTGGTCGTTCACCGGCAAGTCGTTCCTGCTCGACATCAAGCAAAACAGCACGTCGACGTCGCCGCTGCTGTCGCTCTCCAGCACCAACGGCGACATCGTCGTCGACGACACGGTGCTGCGCATCCTGCACATGGAGGTGGACGACATCCGCATTCGCGCCTCGCTGCCGGTGAACGAACTCGCGAGCCCCGAACTCGATCCGTACGTCTACGACCTGATCATGGTCGACGACATCACCGGCGAGCGGCAGATGCTCCAGTACGGCGAGCTGGTCGTCTATCAGGGCGTGACCATCGAGGACTGAGCCATGCCCGTCAGCCAAGTCTCGGTTCCGAGTGGCGGCGGCAAGTCGACGGTCGCAACGCAGCCGGTGCGCGTCATCGGCGGACCGACCGGCCCGGTTGGACCGGGCGGCGGATTGACCGGCCCGCAAGGTCCGGCCGGCGTGCAGGGACCCGCAGGCGTGCAAGGCAACCTCGGGCCGACCGGTCCGCAAGGCCCTGCCGGCGTCACCGGGCCGGCGGGATTCATTCTCACGTCTGGCGCGATCCTGACCGGCGCCGGTGTGCCGAACCCGGCACTCGGCAACGATCAGGACATCTACATCGACACGCTGACCGACGATCTCTACCAGAAGCAGCTCAGCGTCTGGGTGCTCCAGGCAAATCTCAGAGGAAGCGCGGGACCGACCGGTGCGCAGGGCGTGGACGGCGCTCCGGGTGTCACTGGTCCGAGCGGCATTCAGGGTCCGACCGGCCAGCAGGGCGCGCAGGGAATTGTCGGCCCGACCGGTCCGAGCGGCGTCACCGGAGCCATCGGTCCGCTCGGCACCGGCCCGACCGGATCGGTCGGCCCGACCGGGCAGATCGGCCCGACTGGTCCGACCGGCTACACCGGCAACACCGGTCCGCTCGGCACTGGTCCGACGGGGCCGGCCGGCCCGACCGGCGACACCGGTCTCAGCGCCGGGCGCCTCTTTTATCTCGACGCGACCGACAGCTCCGACATCAGCACCTACAAGAAGGCGCTCGATCAGCCGAGCACCAACGCCGAGAGCACGATCAACATCACGCTTTCTGGCACCAGCGATGTTCTCATCGCCACGTTCGTGACCGAGCCCGGCAGTCCGAGCGTCACGAGCTACCCGCCCGGGACGTCGTACCGGAATATCTGGGTGGCAAATTCGAGCGGTAATGCGGTCGCGCGCCTCCACCTCCAGACTTATGTCCGCACGGCCGGCGGCACCGAGACGCTGGTGCACGACGAATTTTCGCCGAACTTCCAGTTTGGCGCGGGCGTCACCACGCTGCTGTCGTGGCTCTCGACGTGGGCGGCCGGCGGCAACATGAACCTCACCGACCGCGTCGTGATGAAGCTCTACGGAGCGCGCGTGTCGGGCGCGACCAGCTTCACGATGACGACCTATTTCGAGGGGTCGACGCACGCTTCGCAAATTCAGTCGACGATCGCCATCGGTGAGATGGGGCCGACCGGCTTCACGGGTCCGACCGGTCCGACCGGCTTCACGGGTCCGCTGGGTACAGGTCCGACGGGTCCGACCGGCGTCACCGGCAACACTGGTCCGACCGGCAACACTGGTCCGACCGGCATCAATGGCGTGCTCGGCGGCACCGGCCCGACCGGGCCGCTCGGCACCGGTCCAACCGGCGCGACCGGCGTCACAGGTCCTACCGGGAACACGGGGCCGACCGGTCCGTATGGCGGCGCCATCGCGATCCCGTACATCTATGATGGCAACAGCACGACGAACTCCGATCCGGGCTCGGGCAAGATCAGGTTCAGCAGCACGTCGTCGAATGCGATCGTCGATGCGTTCGCGAGCGACACCGATGCCAACGGCAACGCTGTCGGTGCGATCCTCGCGACGTTTGCCGACAGCGGCAGCGCGACCAAGACGCAGAACCGGTTTGTGAAGGCGAACGATCCGTCGCACTGGCTCTATTACAAGGGCTCGGGCTTCTCGACCAACACGAACTACCACACGCTCATCATGTCGACCGGCTACGTGTCGCAAGGCGGCACGTCGTCGCCGACCATGCCGTTCTCGAACGGCGATGTGATCATCCTGATTGCAAGCCAAGTCGGCGACGCCGGCATCCAGGGCAATGTCGGCGCTACTGGCCCCACCGGCATGACCGGGCCGACGGGTTTCACCGGGCCGACGGGTCCGACTGGAATGACCGGGCCAACTGGGCCGACCGGCCCGACCGGCAACACCGGCCCCTTCATCGACGTGGTGCAGAACTCCAAGAGCGCGGCCTACACGACGGTGCTCTCGGATGACGGCAAGCACATCTTCCATCCGTCGGCCGACACGACCGCGCGCACCTGGACGATCGACTCGAATGCGAACGTCGCCTATCCGATCGGCGCGGCCATTACGTTCGTCAACCAGCACGGCGCGGGTGTGATCACGCTCGCGATCACCTCGGACACGATGCGGCTCGCGGGCGCCGGCACGACCGGCAACCGTACGCTCGCGGCGGATGGGATCGCGACCGCGCTCAAGATCGCGACGACCGAGTGGATCATCAACGGCACGGGGCTGACCTGATGCCGATCGGTGTGTACCAGCAGATGTTGGCGGACTCGATCCCTCCAAGCGGCGGGAACGATGCCAACACCATTCTGCTGTTGCACATGGACGGGACGAACGGCTCGACGTCGTTCCCCGACAGCTCGGCATCAGCCAATAGCGTCACGCCCAGCGGTTCAACTTCGGTCAGCACATCGAGCCCGAAGTTCGGGACCGGGGCGATGAACTTGCCGAGTGGCTCGAACGCTACCGTTTCAAACAGTGCATTCAACTTCGGCTCGGGCGATTTTACGGTCGACTATTGGATCAAGGTCGGAGGGACGATCACGGGTTCGCCGAATTTTTATTCGCTCAGCAAAGGTGGCAGCGTAAATGGCGTGAACGATGGTTGGGTTGCCTACATGCCGGACAACACGATCTCGTTCTACGTGAACAGTGCGTCGACCAGCAGTTGGGATATGTTCTCGCCGCTCGGGACATCTGCGGCGCTCGTTGCCAACACCTGGAACCATGTCGCGTTCGTCCGCCATGGGAACGCATTCGCGTGCTACTTGAATGGCACGTCCTTCGGCACCGGAACATCCAGCGCCTCGATCAAATCGAACGCTTTCGCTGTGAGCATCGGAGACGGTGCCGTCGGCGCGGGACAAACCATCCAGTTCGACGAGGTTCGGATTTCTAACGTCGCGCGCTGGACCGCGAACTTCACGCCGCCCGCGGCGCCGTACAGTTGAGGTGCGCGATGCCGGTCAAGACGATCTACTTCGTGCAGACGCCGCTCAAGGCACCGGGACCGCCGGGGCCGACCGGCTTCACCGGTGGGGTTGGCCCGACCGGCTTCACCGGCATTGCGGGACCGACCGGGCGCACTGGTCCGACTGGCCCGCTCGGCGGCCCGACCGGTCCATCCGGCAGTCTCGGCCCGACTGGAAACACCGGCCCGATTGGCTGGACCGGCGCGACCGGCCTCGGCGAGACGGGACCGACCGGCGTCGCGGGTCCGCTCGGCGTGACCGGTCCGACCGGCGATTTCGGTCCGGCGGGTCCGACCGGCTTCACGGGATACACGGGTCCGCTCGGCACCGGTCCGACCGGTATCGGCGCGACGGGCGCGACCGGTCCTTCGGGTGGTCCGACTGGTCCGACTGGCAACACGGGTCCGACCGGCGCCACCGGCGCGACAGGGCGCACCGGAGCTGCTGGCACTCAAGGTCTCACTGGCCCGACCGGTCCCGGTGTGGCGGGTCCGTCAGGGCCGACCGGCGCGACCGGAACGATCGGTCCGACGGGTCCGCTGGGCGGACCGACCGGCCCCACCGGTTCGGCGGGCGGTCCCGGCGTCACCGGTCCGACCGGCTTCACCGGCCCGCTCGGCACCGGCCCGACCGGTCCAGGCGCGACCGGTCCGACCGGTCCGGCGGGTGCCGGCGGCGGCAACTTCTCGCCGTTCATCACCGCGACTGCGCCAGTGCAAGGCGACTTCACCGTGTCGAACGGCGGATCGGCGCCGAACGATTTGCAGATCACCAGCGAGAGCGACGGCTTCTCGATGACTGCGCTGTCGGCGGGCAACGTCGCCAACGTGCAGCAGTTCATCAAGGCGGTGCCGGGCAGCACGCCGTGGATCGTCGACATCGGCGTCACCTGCAACTACCCGTTCCGCAATTACTACAGCGGCGGTCTGGCGGTGAAGGATAGTGTCAGCGGCAAGCTCTACACCGTCGGGCCGCGCGCCGATCTCGGGATGTGGCTCGCGCGCTATACAAACGCGACGTCGTGGCTCAGCACCGGGTACAACGAGGGTGCGATCTCGCGCGTCGTGTTCCTGCGCGTCACCTATGACGGGCTGTCGTTCTCGTTCTACCAGAGCGGCGACGGGCACAACTGGGGCCTTCTCGGCACCGAGGCCAAGTCCGCGTTCATGACCAACGGGCCGACGCATGTCGGCTTCCAAATCCAATCGCAAAGCGGTGGTGCGCCGAACACGAATTGTCCGATGCACTGCTGGCACTATCTTGAACACTGAGGAGAACCACGATGGCAGACACCAGAAAAACCGGATCGTTCAAGGGCAAGTCGAACAAGCTCGGCCACGGCGGTCGCGCGGCGCAGCTCAAGGCCAAGGGTGTTCCTGGTGGCGTGATCGGCTCGATCGCGCGGCGCAAAGGCGCGGCGCCGGGCGGGCCGAACTATCACGGGAAAAAGTGACCGTGCGAGGGTTACCGAATAGTAAACATTCTCTGCCTACGCTGGGACGGCAGCTCAAGCGGCCCGCGTCGGGCCGGCTTTTCACCGAAGGTGGATCGAGCCGGCGACATCCTGGCGCCCAGGTCGCGGCGACGAATGGCCAGGAACGGCAACCACCGGGAGCAACCAATGCCAACGGACCAGCATTCGAGCGGCCCAACGGACCAACGACCGGAGGGTAATCACGAGCACCACAGGCATCGGCAACATCGAAGGCACCACGATGAGCCGGCACCGCAGGCTGCGCACGGGACCTTGGGCGAGCCGAGCCCGGCAGTGCAGCCGGCGCCTAGCCCCACCATCACGATCGCGGAGCCCAAGGCGCCCGAGCGGAGCTACAAGCCGCCGACATTGATCAGCGAGGAGGAGGTCAAGCCGCCGACGACGCCGCAGGTGGTCACCGATGGGCAGGTGGTCATCGAGGTGGTCGGCGACAGGATCGTTCCGCGTCGCGTCGGCGAGCAGACGCCGGCCAACGCTCCGATCTCGTCGCCGGCACCGATGACGCCACGCCGGCTGTCGAAACTTGAGGCTGAGCAGGAAGCCGGCCGCCGTGCCGTCGCCCGCGCGATGGAACAGCAGGCGCATCGGCCGCCGCCGCAGAAATCCGCCCAGGAGATCGCCGCTGAAGGCACCAATATGCCGGTGTTCCGGCCGGGCGATTTTCGCGAGTACGCGAACATGCGCGCGGGCAACACGTCGAAGGACTCGGGATCGTCCGTGCTTGAGCGCGTGAAAGGGTCGTTGCCAGAGACGTAACGAGAACGTCTCATTTTGTTCACTAGGACTCTCGGAGGTATGAGCGCATGCCGCCGCTCAAGCTCAACCAGTTCGGCGGAATGCTACCGGCGTGGGACGATACGCTGCTGCCGGAGGATCAGGCGTCGCTGTCCCTGAACACGTACCTCTATTCGGGCGCGGTCATCGGTTGGCGCCGGCCGAAGCCGCTGCATCGGCTGGTCGATCCGGCGGCGAGCTTCGTCTATCGCATCCCGACGCAGACGCAGGCGACCGCGCAGGCGTTTCTCGTTTTCCAGGACAACCCGGTCGAAGGTGACACCGTCACGGTGGGCGAGGAGACTTACACGTTCACCGCCACGGTCAAGGATGCGTACGACGTGCTGCTCGGCGCGGATGCGACGACGTCGGCGGAGAACCTGATCGGCGCGCTCACGCTCAATGGCGTGTTCGGTCAGCAGTTTGGCGCTGGCACCTGCGTCAACCCGGCGATCACCGGCAATGCGCCTTGGGTGGGCCTGCCGTTCTCGATCACCAACGGAATCGATACGCCGGGCGCCAACACGCTGTTTCTCATCCCCGTCGATCCGTCCGGCACCACCAAGGCGATCGATGTCGCAATCATGCCGGTGACGACCGATCCGACCGCGAAGTTTCGTGGCGCGATCTATGCGAACAGTCTCGGCATTCCCGGCAGCCTGATCGCCGTCGGCGACGAGGTGCTCGGCTGCGTGGCGTTCAAGCCGATCGTGAGCAGCTTCGCGACGATGCCGTATCTGCAGGCGGGCAGCACCTACTGGATCGGCTTCATGACCGACAGCGCGGTCTCGATGGCGCTCGCGGACAATGGCGCGAATGGATCGAAGGCGGCGCACACCTACAGCGATGGTCCAGCTCCGGTCGCGCCGACGATGTCGCCGCTGCTCAAGGACTGGCAAATCTGGACCGACATGCAGACGATCGCGACCAGCGATCCGATGAACACGCTTGGCACCGTCGATCTCGGCGGTGGGCCATGGCCTGAGATCAAGCTGCAGGCGCCGGACTTCGGCGCGGCCTTCAACCGGACGCGCGTCACATCAAGCACGAGCGATCTTGTGTGGTTGTTTGCCGACACGTCGCTGGCGCACACGACCACGACGTTGCAGGGCGGCGCCAATCAGACGCAGGACGACTCGATCACCAGCGCGTCCGCATGGATGGAGTTCGACGACCCCGACACCACGGTGGTGCGCTCGCCGGTGGTCGACGACAGCTTCCAGCGCTACTACATCGCGAGCCCGTCGCAGCCGCCGATGTACAACACCTACGATCGCATCCAGAACGGTGATCCGCCGTTGCTGCTCGGTGTGCCGACACCCGGCTGCCCACCGAACCTCTCCGTCACCGGCGGCGGTAACAGCGACACGGTCGGGCTCGCGCCGGCCAACTCGTCGAACGTGGGGACGTTGACCGGCGACAATCTCTACCTCGTGCCGATCCATCCGACCGGCGCAATGTCGCTCAACGACGTGTCGCTGATGCCTGCGCAGACGTTGCCGGCGGCGCGCTTCACCGCGGTCGTCTACAGCGACAATCTCGGCTCGCCAGCGACGTTCATCGCGCAGGGCGCCGAGCAGATCGGATGCACGCAGGGCACCATCCTTTCGAGCCCGTTCGAGATTCCGATCGGGCTCAACTCGGGGATTGCGTACTGGATCGGCTTCATCATCGACACCTCGATGGCGGTCATGCTGTCCGACGATCTGGCGGACACCGATACGCGCACCGGGCCGGCGACCTACAACAACGGTCCGCCGGTGCACGCGCCGACGACCACATCGGGTGGTGCAGACTGGAATATCTGGGGCGACGTGACGACGCAGGCGGTGCTCGAAACGCGCTCGTACGTCTACACCTGGGTGACCGCCTATGGCGAGGAAGGCCCGCCATCGCCGCCGGTGACGGAAACCGGATGGTCGAATTCGACATGGACGGTCGGCTTGTTCACGCCGCCGCCCGACGAGATGGGCGTGACGCGCAACATCACGCGCACGCGGCTCTATCGCACGATCTCGGGATCGAGCGGCACCACGACGTTTTTCTTCGTGGCCGAGTTCGACGTGAACACATCGCAGTATGTCGACGTCGCTGATGACAGCGTCATCGGGCAGAATTTCCAGCTTGCCACCACCACATGGAGTGCGCCGCCGGAGGGGCTGCTGGGGATCGCCCGCATGCCGAACGGCATCATGGTCGGCTTCAAAGGCAACGAGCTGTGGTTCTCGGCCGCCTACTCGCCGCACGCGTGGCCGGCGAGCTTCGTCATCACCGCCGACTTCCCGATCGTCGGGATCGGCGTCACCGGGCAGGCGGTGGTCGCGTGCACCACGAGCCAGCCGATGGTGGCGTACGGCGTGAACCCGGCCGCGATGACAGCGATCAAGGTGACGATCGTCGAGCCCTGCATCTCGCGCGGCTCGATCATAAGCAGCGATGCCGGCGTGTTCTATGCAAGCCCGAACGGGCTGGTGCAGATCGACTATCGTGGCGCTGGCGGCAACATCACCGAGAAGTGGATCACGCGCGAGAAGTGGCAGAAGCTCACGCCGCAGAAGTTTGTGCGCGCGGTGCGGCACATGTCCTCGTACTTTGCATTCGGGTCGATCGACGGCGCCGATCACAGCGTGGCGCAGCAGGGATACACGGTCGAGATTTCGGGCGACAGCGGCAGCTTCACCATCTGGCCGCAGGCTGGTGGCCATCGCATCGGGTTTTCGGAGATGACGGCGCCGAATGCGATCGACATCCGCAACGTCGAGATCGATCCGTGGAGCGGCGTCTGCCTGCTGGTCGAGGACGACGGCAACGTCTATTACTACGACTTCACCGATCCGGCGCCGGCAATCGTGCCGTTCCGGTGGCGCTCGAAACAGTTCCAGCAGGGCGGCAAGGAAAACTGGGCGGCGATGCGCGTGTTCTTCAACGTGCCGCCCGGTACGCCGCCGCAAAATCCCGTGCGCACGACAGTGCCAGACATGGGCGACGACATTCTGTTCACGGTCGGCATGTACGGTGTGGTGCGGGTGTTCGCCGATCCGGCCAACGACGGGGTCCTGACCCTGATCACCGCCCGCGAGCTGCGCCGCTCGGGCGAGCTGATGCGGATCAACTCTGGCTTCAAGTGCGAATTCTGGCAGTATGAGATCGAGGGCGTGATCAGCGTGCAGAACTTGCAGGCTGGCGCCACCGCCAAGGAACTTCTTAAGGTGTGATCATGGCCACACGTACCATCGTCGCGCCCCGTGATGCCGGCACCAATGGTGGCAGCGATCCCACTGCGCCGGTTTGCCATCAGCCGGCGACTGCCGATATTCCGCAGCCGGCGGGGCTCACGCTGCCGTCGATCCCGCAACCGGACGGGACGATCGACGGGATCATGGCGGCGCTGGAGGCGCTGATCCAGGGTTACAACATGCTCGGCGGCATCCAGCCCGGAGGCCCCGGCAGCCCGCAAGGTCAGGCCAAGCAGGGTGATCGGTTCACTGAGACAGGGCGCAAGAAGAAGAAAATTCACGTCACCAATCCCGACGACGATTCGCAGTTCGTCGACGTCGAGGTGGTGTCGGAGCTGACGCTGACCGACAAGGTCACGGGCGAAATCTGGTTCTGGAAGCTATGAACGTCCCGCTGTTCGGATTCGGTGCGAAGCCCGTAAGCGTTTCCTGGGGCAACAAGTATCTGGAGCTGCGTGCTGGCGTGTCGTCGGATTTCATCGACGACATCCCGGCGCTGCTGACGATCACCGACTTGCCGCAAAATGGCAGCACGTTCGCGATGGACGCAAATCCGCACATCAAGACCGGCAAGAACGATCTGCTCAAGACATTGCAGAAGTTCGTCCAGGGTCGCAGCAGCGCGTTCGGCGGGGCGCAGCTCGCGGCCGGCTGGACCGCGTACATGGGGCGCATCAAGTCGATTACCGGTCAGTCGCAGATGGTTTTCCAGGTCAAATGTCCGGCGCCGCCGCAGAAAAGCAATACCAAGAAAACGGTCTACGACGTGTGGCGCGGCTGGAAGTACGGCGAGCCGCCGACCCTGCTCAACGATTACAACAGCGTCAACAATCAGAATTACCCGCCCGCCGATCCGTCCTGGATGAAGGGCAACATCATGTGGTATCGCGGGCTCGGCCTGAACCCGCTGCAAAATCCGGCGCGCGATCAGTTCTATCCCGATCCCATGACGTTCGGGACACAGGCGGACGCGCAAGCGTGGCTCGATGCCTGGGACGCGAACGGGCCGGAAGATTTGTCGTTCGGCGAAACCAACCCCTACAATTCCGGCATCGTGCAGCGGCAGATCGACCAAAACCAGGACACGGCCCGCAACTTCAACGTTGGCGTCACGACGTTCAAAAGCAAGAATCACGGCGTCGATCAGCAGACCGGATTCTGGCAGGGGTTCAGCAGCGAGAATTCGACCGATGCGACGGTCACGATCACCGTCGATCAGAAAACCCAACGGATCAGCATGTCGTTCGAGGGGGATCACTGGACCGGTCCGCACACGATCGGCAGCCAGTAGCCGGTTAGCTCCATTTTCACCGTGGCGGGATAGCCTCGGCGGCAGCGCGCGAGGCGGGCCATGCCGGTACAGCAGTCGTACGATCCGTCGGCTTGGAACTACAATCCGTTGTGGATAAACCCCCCGACGCCGACGCAGCCCGGCGGTGGGGCCACAGACCCGACGTCGATCTACAATCTGTGGAATTACTACCAGCAAATCGCGCAGCAGCAGTACCAGTGGGGCCAGCAGCAGTTCGCGCAAAACAGTGCGCTCACTGATCAGGTCGTCAACGACTTCCTCGGCAAGTCGCGCACGCTCACCGGGATGGGCACGAGCGATCTCGCGCGTTATCAGGGCATTTTCCAACCGGTCGAAAATCAGCTCGTCGCCGATGCCGCGAGCTATGCCGGCGCGCCGCGCATCGCGGCCGAGATGGGACGCGCGGGCGCGACCGCCGCGCAGGCCGCCGAGAAGGGCCGGCAGAACGCGCTCGCCGATCTCCAGGCGCATGGGATCGATCCCTCGTCGGGGCGCTACGCAGCGCTCGACAATGCGGAGCGGCTGCAGGCGGCGGCGTCGGTCGCTGGCGCCCAGAACACGGCGCGCGAGCAGGCCGAGGCGACCGGGCGCGGGCTCCGCTCCGAGGCGATCCAGGTGGGCGAGCGCTATCCGGGGCAGATCGCCACCGAGCTGGGCGGCGCGCTCACTGCCGACGCCCAGGCGGTCCAGGCCAAGCTCGCCAACGCGGCGAGCGGCGTGAACCTCATGGGCAGTCCGACGCAGTGGGGCGGGCTGACCGATCAAGCTGCGTCGATTTACGCAAACCGGCAGAACGCGCTGACGAGAGGTGGGGGCGGCAGCTCGGTGAACTGGCCGGACCAGGGCAAGCCGGGCGAATATCAGGACAGGATCAACACCGGCGGCGGTGGTGGTGGCGGCGCGGGCGGCAGCTATCCCGGTGGCATGAGTTCGCAGTGGAGCACTCCCAGCGGCGACTTCACGCCTGTCGACACCGGCGGCGGCGACAGCGGCTACACCGATCCTGGCAGCTACAGCGACCAGGGCGACATGGGCGGCAGCTACGACACGGCTGGCGGTGACTATGGTGATTACGGTGATTACGGCGGCGACACCTACGCGCAGTCGGGCGGTGCGATCGACACCGGTATGCCGCCGCCGCAGCCGATGGGGCCGACCACCGGCGGCATCGTTCCGCCGAGCGCGAGCCCGAGCGCGGGCGCCATCCAGGACGATGTGCCGTCGCGCTTGAGCGCGCACGAGTACGTGATTCCGCGCGACGTCGCGCTGTGGCAGGGGCGCAAGTTCTATCAGCACCACATCGACAAGGCGCGGCAGGAGATGGCCGGCGCCACCGCCAAGCCGAAGATGAAGCCGGCGCTCAATCAGCGACCGACATTCCGCTCCCGACCGATGATGCCGCCGCCGCGGCCCGCGATCCCGGGAGCGATCTGATGGTCACGAACGCGATTGATCCTGGCGGCTACTATCCCGGCAGTGCGCCCGGCCGCGCACCGCCCGGCGCCGATCCGTACGCGACCGCGCCCGGCACGCCGCAGCCGCCGTCGACGGGCTCCGACCAAGCGTCGGCGTTGCCATTCGCGGGATCGCCTTACGGCCTTGCAGGCGTGGCGGGGCCGTCGCTCGGCTTCTACGCGCAGGAAGGCGGCGCGATCGACACGGATGACGGCGGCGGCAATGGTCAGCAGGACGATGCGATCGATGTCGTCCGCGGTGCGCTTGGCTATGACCCGCGAGACATCACGGGCGGTACTCCGAACATCCCCGGTATTCTCACCCAGCCGCTTGACGACGTAGGCGGTCAACTGCAGGGCCAGCCGCCGCCCGATCTTCAAGCGCCTGAAACGCAACCGGCGGTGCCACCAGCAGCGCCAGCGCCACAGGCGCCGACGCCGGCTGCGCAGAGGGGCTTCTTCGGCAATGCCAACGCCCTCGTTCAGTGGGGCGCCGACAAGTTGGTCAGCGCGATGACCGGCGTTCCTTATCAGCGGTGGCAGTTCAACTGGGGTCAGGAGGCCGGCGGCGCCGTGCCGGACGGACCGCGTGGTCGCCGCAACATCGCGCCGTTGCTCGATCAGGTGCAGCGCGTCTTGCAGCATGGTCGGCGCAAGCACGGCGTGCTGCAGCCGCAGCAGCCGCAGCCGCAGGGCGCGATCCCGACGGGCGGCTATCTGACTGGCGGTCCGGTGGTGAATGCGTTCGACGATGGGGGATCGCTCGACGACGATGATGATACGACCGGTGCGGTCACGCCGCCGCCGGCCCCCGCCGTTCCTGGTGGCGACGTCATGAGCTATCTGAGCGGCGCCGACTCGGTACCGACGCAGCAAGCGGAGAGCCAAGTCGATCCGGCCGGCACGATGGACCCGAACGATCGCAAGCTCGCGGCCATCGTCACGCAACCGAATCTCGATGCGCAGTGGCAAGTCTTGCAGGGCTTCCGCAACAAGTACGAGCATTCCAAGCAGTTCGCGGCGGTCGCGGCCGACCAGGACAATTTGCAGGCGGCGGCGCATGCGGCAAACCTCGCGTTTCAGAACGTGCCGGACGGACAAAACTGGCAGTTCGAGCCCACCGGCACCGGCATCCGCATGACGGTCACGCGGCCGGATGGTGTGCGGCAGTATCAGGATTTCTCGCCGCAGGCGTTCACCGGCTTCCTCAAGGGGCCGCGCTCGATGTTCGACGCCGTGTCGGTGTTCCAGCCTGGGCGACAGGCGGGCACCGTCACGCCGAAGGGGTCCGATGCAGCGGCGCAGTATTTCGGCGGGCGGCCAGGGGATCAGGATGTGCTGACCGGCAATGTTGGCGAGGGCCTGACGGATGAGGAGCGTGAGCGCGCGACGCAGCGGTTGCCTGCCGAGGCCATCGATACGGACACGACAGGCTCGGTCGATACACCGGCGCAGGCGTGGCAGCTCCCGACAGATGAGACGATCGGTGAACAGGCAGCCAATAGGCCGCCTCCTACGATCAATGAAGTGATCCCGTGGGACCCCTTCAAGGGCGCCCCGGGCAGGAGTGAAATCGACAAATACTTTGGCGCCCAACCGGCTGCTGCTGCGACTGCACCGGCCGTGGCGCCGCCAGCTACGGCGCCGGCTGCAGGTGTGCGACCAGGAGCCTATCCGGGCGCGCTCGATCTCACCGGCGTGCAGCCAACTTCCGGTCAGGCAGCCGCCGCACCAGCGGAAGCAACGGGCGCCGCGCCAACGCAGCCACGCGGTTATTCGCCGGCTGCAATCGCTGCGCAGAACCAGAAGCTCGGCCTGCCGGCGCCCGGTACGCCGCCTGCAGATCAGACACCGTCGGTGGCAGTGGGGCCGGACGGGCAGCTCGTGTATCGCAACGCGACGTCGGCCGCCGAGAGGCAGACTGCGCGGAACGCTGCAGAGGCGAAGCTGCGCGGCGTCGACCCGGTCGACATCGACGACGCCAACACGCTGTTTCCTGGATGGCAAACCAGTCAGGGCATGGCAGCCAAGCGCGCCCAGTATCTCGCGACGGTCCGTCAGGGCAAGCAGAAGCAGGCTGCCGAGCTTGAAAAAACACGGGTCGGGTCGCAGTGGCACACCGAGTCGGCGAAGATCGCCGCTGCCGCCAAGAGCGCGCACGATGTGGTGATCCAGAAGATCGCGTCGGGTCACGACGTCAACAAGCTGCAGATCGCCGCAAAGAATGCTGCGGAGCATGCAAACTCGGCGCAGGCCAGGGGCGCGTATGCGTTCGTGAACAAAATGGCGGCGACGCCCGGCATATCGCCCGAGGACATCCCCGATCTCTATCGCAATGCCACGGGGCGCAGCCTTGGCGACGACTTGAAGATTGCCGGGGCGAACGTGCCGGTCGGGCAGCCCACGCAGTCGATCCCGCAGCAGCAAGGCAGCGGTCGGCAGCTCTTTCAAATTCCGTCCGGCTCCGGTCGATCCGATGTTGGCCGCTTCTTCTACGAGGGTGATGACGGCAACGCCTACTACGCCGACACTCATCAGGTTGTCCGAGAGCGATGAACCAGCGCCTCACCGTCTCGCGCAGCGCGCCGCCCAAGTGGCAAGCGTACATGGCCGCGCGCCAGCGTCCGCGTCGGCGAGCTGTGCGATCGTTCCAGGAGGGCGGTCCGGTCGATGACACGACCGGCGCCCCGATGAAGTTCAGCGATCTCGTGCAGCAGACGCAGCCCGCCGACGTGGAGGCGCCCGAGACCGCGCCAGCGCAAGATGTTGGCGCTCCGGTGAAGTTCAACGATCTCGTGCAGGAGGTGCAGAAGCCGCGGCTTGCGAAAGGCATTCCTGGCGCGGTGGAGGCTGCGGGCATCTCGGCGGGACGTCGCCTTGCACCCGCACTCGCTGGGTTTGGCGGCGCAGTCATCGGCTCCGAATACGGTGCCGGGTTGGGCGCGCTGGCGGCGCCATTCACCGGCGGTCTGTCGATTCCGGCGGGCGGGCTGATCGGCGGTCTCGCTGGTGCACTGGGGCTCGGTTGGGTTGCCGACAAGGCGCAGGACGAGGCGCTGGAGCACGCGCACCTCAAGGAGCTGGTCGACCAATATGGCGCGGCGGCCCAGAAGCAATTCCCCACGACCAGCTTCGTGGCCGGCATGGCGCCCAACCTGATCGGGATGGGATACGGCGGCGTCAACGCGCTGGGGCGCGGCGTTGGTGCCGTGCTCGGCGGCGGCCTTGAAGGGCTGTCCGAATATCGCGATACCGGCACGCTCAGTCCCGGCAGGATCGCGGCTGCGGCCGGCGTCGGTGCGCTCTTTGCAAGGCCGCGCGCAGGGGTTGAGGAAGCCGTCGCGAATGTTCCTGGCGTGGCTGCGGCCCGTGCTCGCGTCCAGGGTTACAACCGACTGCAAGACGTCATCCGCGGCAAGCCGACCACCACGGGCGAGCCGACCGATCCCACGATCCAAGAGGCGCTTGCGCCCGCGCCGCAACCGTCGGCCGAGCCCGAGCCGCTGCGGGGAAGTCCCGCGGCTGGCGTGCCCGAGGGCGAAGTGGTGGGCCAGGAGCCAGGGCCGCGCAACATCGGCGGCGTTCCGGCCGACGTCGATCTGTCGACACCGATGCGAACGGATGCCGAGCAGGCGCACGCGCAAGCGCAGACGCCCAAGTCGCCCGACAACACGCAGGGAACGGCGCCGGTCGCGGTCAAGCCCGCGAATGCGCCGTCTACCGAGTTCGCGCCCGTGCGCTCGCCCGATCGCTATCCGAAGTTCGGCAAGCGGACGGCGCTGCCGACACCGCCGCCCGAGCCGGTTGCGCGGCCGGCGCTGTGGGAGCAGGCGCAGCTCACGCCGTCGGTCGAGACGCCGTCGGTCACCACGGGCGACATCAAGCCCGACGAGATGGCGGCGATCTCGGCGAAGGTCGATCCCGCGGGCTACGCGCAGGGCCGCGGCGCGCAGGTATGGCAGCAGGCGCAGCCGGAGTTTCAGCCGCCAGCTCCGCCGCGCCCACCGACCGCGCCGCCGGAAATCTGGGACCAGCGTTACCCGGGATCGATCACGCCGTCCGTTCCGACGCCTCCGCGCGCGGAGCTGCCTGCCGGCCCGGCGACGCCGATGCAAGTTCCGCCGGAGGCGCAGCGCCCAGGCTGGAGAGGGCCGAGTGCGGCCACCGAGGCACCACGCCCGGGACCGCCCGGTGCGCCGCCCGAACCGACGCCACCGCCAATGCCGCAGCCGATGCCTGCACCTGCGCCGGCACCAGCGCCCGCGCCTGTACCGCCGCCTGCGCCCACACCGCCGCCGACGCAACGGGCATCGGCCAAGATGAAGCACGACGATCTCGCGCAGCTCGCCGAGCGCGTCGGCCTGCCGCGCGATCAGATTTATCAGCCGAGCGGCGCCAAGTTTAACAAGGCCACGCTGATCGGTCGCATCAACAAGGCGATCGATACGCAGCCGGCCGGGACCGTACCAACCCCATCGCCGACGCCGGTCGAAGCTCCGGCACCTCGGGCAGCTCCGCAGCAGGCATCCACCCCTGCGGAGCCACCGGCGTCGGCGACCGCACCAGCTCCAGCGCCGCCCGAGGCGCCGGTGTTCGGCAAGCGACAGCCGAGCCCGGCGCAGCCGAGCGTGATCAAGAAGTTCATCGACGATGAGAGCGGCGCTGTCGGCGCCGGTGGGCGCGACATGTCCTTCAAGGATGTGTTGAAGATGCTCACCGGCCAGGGCGGCGCCTATGAGAAGCCGCCGCCAACCTCCGGCAAGCCGGCACCCGCTGCGGGCCGAGAGGTCGCGCCGCGCGAGCTGAAACCGCGTGCAGGCGAAAGCTGGAGCCAGTATTGGCAGCGCCAGCGCGAGGCATTCGCGCCGCCGAAGGAGGATTTCCGCACCAAGAAAGCGGGATCGGGACAGGAGGCATTGGGGCAGGACATCCAGGACAATCTGTTCAAGCTCGGCCAGCAGGGCGAGGAGCACAAGATCGTCGCCCGGCAGCATGTCGAAGGTCTCACCGGCACCGATAGGACGCTGGCGGCGAACGATGCCGTGGAGCAGCAGCTATACCGTGCGCGTGAGTCCGGCACGGTCGGCCGGCTGTCGGATCGCGTGCAGCAGTTCTATGACAAGCACCTCAAGCCGTACTTCGACGAGAACGCGCGCATGTACGCGCGGATCAAGGTGCTGACCAAGGACTGGAAGCCGGAGGATCAGGCCAAGCTGTTCTCCCAGCTCGATCCCGCACACCTGCATCGCGTGGCGAAGGGCTACAATCCGGCATGGGATGCGGCGGTTGGCGGCGCGAGCGCCGATCCGGTACAGGGCATTGCGCGCGGGATGAAAACGAATCCCAGCTCGTTGCAGGCACGCAAGTTCTTCGCGGTCGAGGACGTCAACGGCAAGCGCACCGTGGTGTCGCCCAACGATGACGGCACGCTCACGCTGTGGAACAAGGGCAACGACACGACCGTGCCGCACGAGGGTGAGTTCGCCGTCGGCGACAAGATCGGCATCGACGGCAAGCAGTACACGATCACCCAGGCGCGCACGCCCGAGATCACGCAGAACGCCCGCTTCTCCGACGGTCGCATGGCCGAGTATCACGAGAACGCGATGCTGAGCGCGCTGCAGGAAAATCTCGCGCTCGGTCAGGCGCTGCGTCACCTGGAGTATCTCGACCAGCTCAAGAACGATCCGAAGTTCAAGGCGTACTCGGTCAATCTCAACGAGAAGGGCGGGCCGGAGCGAGCGCGGGCGCTCGGCTACGAGGAATCGAAGATGCCGCAGATGCGCGGCTACGCGGTCGATCCGCACCTCAAGTACGCTCTCGACGATTTTTCGATGCCCGGCATCCAGTCGCCGCTGACCGATTGGCTGCGGCCGGCGTCGCAGGCGGTGACCAAGACGCTGTTCTTTACGCCGATCCCGCACGCGATGAATGCGTTCTGGCACTGGTACGTGGGACGCGGCTGGGATTGGTTGAAGCCGACCGAATGGGGCCGCCTGATGCCCGAGCTGATGCAGGCGTATCGCTCGGTGGTCACGCAGGATGCGTATCAGCGCCGGCTGCTGCGGTCCGGCACCGCCCTGGTCGAGCCCGGCGTCAGCAATACCGGCTTTGAGCGCACGATCGGCCCCGGCATCGGGCTTGCCATTCAGCGCGACCCGTCGCGGTGGGTGCAGGTCGCCGAGACGATGGGACTCGGCAAAGGCGCCCAGGCGGTCGATAACCTCGTGCGCGGGCTTTACGACTGGTCCAAGAACACGATGTGGTCGGCGAACGACATCCTGCTCACGCACCAGATCATGGTCAACGAGCGCAAGGGCATGCCGCTGGAGCAGGCGATCAGCCACGCCGAGCAGCACATCCCGAACTATCGCCTCCCGACCACGGTGCTGGGCTCGCGCGGCATCGCCCAGGTGATCCAGGACCCGTCGCTGGTGGCGTTCGGGCGCTATCATTACGGCGTCTACAATTCGCTCGCGCGCATCACCAAGGGGCTCGCGTTCGGCGACGCGCAGCAGAAGCGCGAAGCGGCCGGCAACCTGTTCGCGCTCGGCACGCTTGCTCTCGTGCTCAAGCCGCTGGTGCTCGATCCCATGGTGCGGCAGATCACCGGCGACAAGGAAGCCGAGATCGCGCCGCGCGGTCCGCTCTCGCCGCTCGAAACGGCGTGGAAGATCGCCAACAACAAGACGGGCTATGAGGCGCTCGCGGGCGAGATGGCGACGATCGCGCCGCTGTTCCACGGGCTCCTCACCGCGTATTCCAACCGCGATGCTTTCGGCAACCGGATCATCACGCCGGCATCGCCGCCGGAGGTGAAGGCGGGACAGGCCGCCGATTTTGCGACGCGCACGCTGTTCACGCCGGCCGGCACGGTGATGAATGCCTGGAACCGCTACCCCGGTCAGAGTGGCGCGATGACGGCAGCGCAGGCGCTCGCCGGCCAGTTCTTCGACATCAAGCAACGCAAGCCGGGTGCCGAAGCCAGGGCCGAGACGGCGTTGCAGCGGGAAGAAAAGATGCGGCGACCCGCTGGGCCGTTCGAGTCGTTGGCGCGACAGTGAGGCAGCCATGCCGTTCAAAAAGGTCGGGACTAACGATTACACCGGGCCGAGCGGGCGCCACTTCAACAAGGCGCAGGTTCGGCTCTACTACGCCCACGGCGGCCACTTCCCGGGTCAGCAGGGCGCCGCGCGAGGAGGATCGATCATGGACGTTCCGATGACCAAGGGCTCAAAGCCGCGCGAGGCGGCGTATGCGGCCGGCGGCCCGGTGCTCGGGCGCGAGCGCGACTTCATGAAGATGAAGGACGAATTCCGCGATCCCGGCGAGGTGAACCCGAATGCCGACGAGGATCAGAAGTACGGCAAGGAAGGACCGGGTAAGGGCGAGGGCGAGGTGAAGCCGCCCAAGGCGCCGGCCGACAAGAAAATCAAGTGAACGAGCGCGCGTACGGCAAGGACGCGAAGCTGTCGCACGAGGAGTGCGACTACGGCGAAGGCTTGCCCCAGGCACATTGCGGCATCTGCGAGCACTTCCATGAAAATCGACCACGAGACCGGTGTGATCTCGTGGTCGATCCGATTGACGCGGACAAGTGGTGCAACAGGTTCAGCCGGCGGAAGTGATCCGAGTGGGCACTGGCTCCAAGTATGGGCCGAGCACCGTGACGACGCCGAACCAGAATAATGTCGTGGCGAGCGCCGTGATGACGATTTTCTTCATGGCTCAGTTGCACACCACGGTGCACCGGCCAGCCCAGCAAACCTGATGACACGAGGGCGGCGGCGGCTGCTGCGTCGGGAACGGCGGCACCGTGACGTACTGCGCGTTGACGATATGGTTCGTGTAGTTGCGGCTGATGGGAACGATCCGCGGACCGGCCTGGGCGATCGTTGCGACGCCGACGCCGAGGATCGCGAAGGCGAGAGTGATCAGTTTCATGGTGCGCTCCTTGTGGTTTGGGGGCATCCCACAATGGATCAACACACGTTCCTTCCGGCTGAATCCAACGATTCAAATTTTAACGATGCGAGACAGCGACGGGTGTTGCTGGCCATGAACATGCCGAGCGTCATGCCGTTGTCGATCATCAGCTTGTGCGCCCGCTGCCACTCGTCTGGCTGGGGCTCGGGGAAGGCTTCGGTGTAATATGCCTCACGCCATTGCGTGATCCGCACCGCGAGTTCTTCGCATCGCTTGCACGCTGACGGAGCGGCGGCCTCATCCTGCATGCCAAGCACCTGCATAATCTTCGACATAAAATGCGAATGCTTTGTTTTCCCGCGCTCGATCTTATTGATTGTCTGCGGATGCACGCCTGCCCGTCGCCCCAGTTCCTCGCGTGACCAGCCCAACGCCATGCGCCGCGCCTTGATCTCGGCTCCAGTGCTCATCTCACCGCGTACTCCTGCCGCGGCACCGCTCCCTTGCGCGCGTCGCCGCGCAGGAATGGCGACCACCAGTAGACGCCGCTCTTGCGAATCTTGAAGTGGCCGCGCACGAGGTGCTGCCGCGCCGCCTCTCGATCGACGCCGTGCGCCTGGGCGATGCGCGCCTGACTGCGCGACATGGTGAGCCGCGTCCTGGCATAGTCGAGCAGCGGCGCCTTGCCCTTGCGCACGCGCTGCTTGTTGAGCTTGGACAGATCGGGGTGGCTGTGCTCGACCACCGGGTTCTTGGAGTTGAGCATGGCGAGGAAGCATTCGACGAACGTGCCTTCACCTTGGACGTCGCCCTCCCAGCTCGCCACGAATTGCTTCACCAGATCGGGCCGGTTGATGTCGGCGCCGGTGGCGATGATCGTCGCGATCAGGCCGGTGCTGTGCGGCGAGATGCCGGGGCAGACATGGCGCTCGATCTCCGCCATCGCATCGATCTCGCGCTGACTGTCGGCGTGCTTGGTCCATTGCGGCCGGAACCCGGTGAAAAACATCTTGGCCGTACGATTGTCGAGATGCGGGATGTCAACGTATCGTTTCTCGAACTGCTCGCGATAGACGTCGACCGCTGCAAACACCGTGTCGTCCTTGCAGCGCGACGACGCCATGATCGTCCGGTGCGCCCGGTGCACGATGTCGCGCACGTTGGCCTCCTGGCGCCAGTCGAAATAGATCGAGATCGGCGAGATGTTCACCTGATGCTCGACGTCCAGGTCGGCATATTTGTCACTAGGTGGGTGAATCCATCCGAACGTCATGAAGCCGGCTTGGCCGTCCATGCTCTCGATCAGCACGCCCTGGCGCGTCGGAACCGGCGCCAGCGGATTGTCGCGATGGTGCGGGCCGAGCCCGCCGCGCCATTCGATCCACATCACCGGATATGGCAGCCGGCACAGCGGCAGCGCCGCCGCGAGCGCGGACGGCTTGGAGTCGACCAGCCCATGCACCGCAAGCGCGACGTCGTCGGCGATCTCGAACCGCTGGGCCTCCTTGATCGCCCCGCCCATGTAGGTGCAGAAGCCGCCCAGGTCCGCGAGCGAGCCGCGCGCGGCGAGGAAGTGATCAGCAAGCCTCACGACCGCACCACGAGCAGTTTGTCGACGCCGTTGATCTTGCGCAGGATGCTCTCCAGCTCGGCCGTCTCCGCCTTCAAGCCACTGTCGTCCCTGATCTCGACCCAGGCTTTGGTCACGAGCATGACCACGAGTTGGCGCTCCGAGTCGGTGAACAACGTCTCGTGACCGCGATTCTCGCGGTCGACCTTGGCGTTGTAGCGTTCGATCTCTGCGTTGTAGCGATCGATGTCGTCAGGCATCCGGCTTCCTCCTCAATTCTGGCTCCGCGGCTTATTCGACGTGTCGTGGATCACGGTGCGCTCCGGGTCGATCAAGTGCTCCTTGATCAGCATGCGCGTCATGTCCTGCTCGGTCTCGCCGTAGAAGATCATCACGTCGATCGGGATGCCCATCTCGACACCCATCACATGGACCGGGTTGCCGGCCTTGAGCTGCTCGACGTTCTTTGCGGTGAGGCCGAAGCCGATCAGCTCGCGCCCAGTCTTGGTATTGCCAGCCTTGAACTTGATCATCGCAGGGAACCTCCATCGCGGCGTATCTGCGCCGCGACGTTCTCCAGAAGGTTCGGCAACAACAAGGCTGTTTCGAGATCGGTCTGGCAGGCGAAGCCGTTCCCCTTGTTGCCGCCGGCCACGATCAGCAACACGCTGCCGCCTGTCCGTTCGCGCACGTAGGTGCAGAGATCATCGTACTTGCCTGGGCCGAGCGCCATCAATCACTCCCACTGCTCCTTCGCGGCCTCACGCGCGCAGCGTTGGAAATCGGGCTTGGAGAGCTGCGCATTGCCCTTGGCGATGTGCGCCGCGAGCGACATCAGCGCCGCGATCAGTTCCGGCAGCACGACGGTGACCGGCGTGCCGCGCGCGATCTCGTCGTTCTGGGCTGCGATGACCGCCCCGCCGATCTTGTGGCGGAACGCCTTGCGATCGAACCGGGCAGTGGCGCGCTCCTCGCCGACGGCGGTGACGATGCACTCCAGGAGGAAGTCGCGCTCGTCGGGCTTGAACGCGTCCAACGTCGCGATGCGCTCCTTGAGATCGATGATCCGGGTCAGGTTCATTTACGCCGCAGCTCCTCCAGCTCCAGGGTGAGGCGCATGTTCTCCTCGGCCAATTGATTGGCTCGGCGGGCCAGCTCTTGAAAGCACTCGGCGCATACGGCGCCAGCGACGTGGCCGCATGTCCATTCTGTCTCGGTGTTTGGCGGCAGCAAGTCCTCAAGTCGTGCCATGTCCGTTGGTCCTTTTCTTGCGTGGCTTGCGCTTCGGCTTCGGGCCGCGCTGCGACAGAATCCAATCGGCCTGCTTCTCGATCTCCTTCTGGTAATCGAGATCGCGCACCCTCACGTAGCCGACGATGACGCGACCATCCTTGGTCATCTCGTCGCGGCGAACATAACCAAGCGCGGCGGCAGCTTGTGTTGAGGAAGCGTTCTGAGGGCGGCGCGTGCCGCCCTCGAACCAGTTGTGGAAGGTTGAAGTTGAGACGCCGGTGATCTGCTGCGCGGCGTAGTCGGAAAGATGGTTCTCTGATTTCACCACCGTGCGCAGCGCATCGATCATCGGGTCTTTGTCGATGAAGCGATAGTTGCGATAGATGTTGACCTTCATCGGTTTTGCCATGGCGGCGTCCCTCTACACTTCCAATTGTCAGACGTACCGAGCCTTGTCGCGGCCCTTCTTGGTGAGGCTGTAACCACCTTCACCGACCTGGAGTATGCCGTCTTTCTTCCCGGTGTAGAGAAGCGACGCCGTTGAGCCGGGCTGCCGCCCAGCCTTTTCAAACGCCTTCTTGATCGCTGGCGTGTCGAGCGGATGCTTCTTCGCAAGCATCCCGATCAAAAAATCAGCGCCCGTCACATCGAAGTGCGGGCGCTTCTTTCCAGTATTCGCGTGCGGCTTCTTGTCCTCGCCATTCAGCTCGCCATTGGCGTGACCGTTCGCCTTCGCGTGTGCTTTCGCGTGCGGCGTATCGCCCATCAATAGATCGACGCGCGCGACACCAGGGGTGCGGTGTAACAGGTTCATGACGTGGCCCAATGCCACTTCCTCGATCGCGACGAGGCATGTGAAAAGTTTTGGCATTGTCTGACTCCCTCTTAAGTATCGAGCCGCCCTGGGCTCGTGACACCGGCGTATATCATAGACCTCAGTCCGTGCCAGGGGTTGCGGTTTTTCGTCATACACCTCTTGACATGGTTAAGTCTGACCGGGCTCCTGTACCGCCTCCTCGAACCCTTGGGGCGCAAACAGGAAGCGCTCAAGCGGCGAGCCGGGCGGCACCGGGATCACGACCAGCCGTGCCTTGGCTGAATGTGCATAGACCGTGCCCTTGAGCAGCGTGGACAAGACACCCTCCGCACCAAAACTCTTTGTGAGCCCGTGCCTGACCGCGGCCTCAAGGATGACCCTGCGTCCGTGCAGGAAGTTCCTGAATGTATCGGCACGGAAGATGATCAGGCGCTGCTCCAGGCAGTAGTGGACGTGCGCGCCCTGGGCGATCCTGGTTTTCTCCGGCACCTTGATGATCCGCAGGTTCAGGTCCTTTGGGGCCGGGCCGCCACGGCTGAGCGGAATCATCCTGTGCGACCACACCGAGCGCGGGCGGAAGTGCTCCAGAAAAGCGTTGAGATGCTCCGCCACCTTCAAGTCGACCGGAGGATCGTCAGGCGGCGCGGCAACGAGCCGGGCGCGCAGCGTCGTGATCTGGTACACCTGAAAGTCGCGCAGCCGATCGAGATTGAACGCGCAGCCAAGCGTCTTGGCATGGGTTGCGCCGGCCATGATCGTCGCCGCGACCGCGAGCCACAGACGTTCCGGCTGCGTCGCTTCGCACTTGTGCTCGAAATACTCCATCCAGCCGAGCACGCGGGCCTTGGCGCTGACCGGATCGTGCGCCAGCAGCTTGGCATACGCGAGCCCCATCATGCCGTAGTTCGACAGCAGCTCACCCTTGATGGCTTCCGCCTCCAGGATCGTCAGTTGCCCTTGGGCTTTCGGTCTCGGCTTCTCGACCGCGATCTCGAACACGCGATAAAGGCCGGCGCCATCCTTGACGTATTTCCAGAAGCTCGCGTTCGATGCGATCGTCATGATCGTCTGAAACTCGTTCACCACCTGCATCTGCTGATTCGAGGCCCAGCGGGCGCCGGTGTTGCCCTGGGTGAGCATCGACTTGGTGACCTCGAACATTCCCTCGCCATCGATATACAGCGGCAGGTGCCGCAGAATGCCGAGCTTGCCGACGAGTCCTCGTTCGGTCCGCGCCGTGTGGGTGTCGATCGTTTTCTTGGGGTTGCCCCAGACGGATGCGGCCACCTCCAGGGCGGTGGACTTGCCGCTGCCGGACGGGCCGCAGCATGCCACGCAGGCGCCGCCAGCGCCGATCATCTGCAGGAGTGGCGCCGCGAATGCGGTCGCGACCACTGTATCCAGCTCGGGGCGATGCTGATCGGTGATCAGCCGGCACGCCCGCAGCCACGCCGCCAGCTCGCCGCGCGGGCGATATATCCGTTGAACTTCCGGGTCACCGCTCTCGGCGTGACGCTCGGTTCCGTCGTTGAGGAAAACCTGTCCGCCGTAGGCGAACCCGGCGTTTTGCCCGTCCGTCTCGTACCAGCCGAACGATGTCGGCAATGTCGAGGTGTCCTCGGCTTCTGCGTCGCGCAATTTCTGGAGCCATGAAACCATCACGTCCTCACATCCGCCGCGGGTCCCATGATCTCGCGGAAGTGTTCGTGGCAGAGATACGCCGTGAGCGGATGCCGGTTCGGGAGCGGGTCGTCGAAAAAGATCGTCTCCTCGACCTTGTGCCACGCCGCGAGCCCGCAATGACATCGCTCACCCTGGCAGCAGGCGCTTGCCTCCCGCGTCCGCGTCATGTCCTCGACGTGGGTTTGAAATGCTGCCGATGCCGCCATCGAGGAGAAGTGGCCGACCGACGCCCAGCCGCATTCGCAGCGCGCGGCGATCCCGTTCTCCTCGCGTACAAGCGTGTCAAGGACAAGCCGATGGGCTGTCATTCTATCCTCCCTTGTGCGGGTAGACGCAGCGCCAGGAGGCGTGGTGGTCGCGCATGAAGTCGACGCGATGGCCGCCGTGGCGCTGGCAGATGTCGCGATGCTGCGGTGTAGGATGTTGCGCGTGGGTAGGGGCCGGCAGAGGACCGACCAAGTCGGGCAGCCGTGGCGGTGTCCGCTGCATCTCCTCGACCGGCCCCCAGCGGTTGACGAACGACGCGAGCGTGACGGTGATCAGCAGCATGCGCATCATCGTTCCGGGTATATCTTGCGCCAGAGCGCAATGAAGCGTTGCGTCCGCAGGTACTCGATGTCGCCGGCCAGCTCCAAGACTTCGGCGTCGGTCGGGGCGCGCAGCCGCATGTCCTTATCGAGCACCATCAGATGACCACAATACAGACAGACGGTCGCATTGCCCGGTCGCGGTCTCGCCCGCTTGCTCTTGTAGTGGCTCGCAGCATCAAGCTCCTTCCCGCAGTTCAGGCAGTGAGAGAGTGGTAGGCGCTTGGCCAACTCACAGCTCCTCCATCATGGTTCCGTTTTTTTTCTCTCCATGACCTGGGTGAAGGTCAGCGCCGGATTGAGGCGCACCATTTCCACCACTGTTCCCAGCGGCAAGTCGCCAGCATCGGCCAGAACCTCAAAGTGGCAACCGGAATGCGCAGTATCGAAATTACGCAGGTGCTGCAACCACGCCCGCGCCAGCTCGGCGGGCACCTTGGCGCGGGTGAGGATGACGACGTCGGTCACAGCCACACCTCGACGATCTGCGGTTCGTCGGTCGGATGACGGTTCATGCAGATGAGTCCCTTGAGCACCATGATCTCGCGCAGCGCGATCAGGTCGTGGCTTACGATGATGTCGGGTGTCGGCGTCTCAGCGTGATTGTTTCCGACCGTCCACTTGCGCGCCACGAACGTGTTGGGAAAGTCTCTCGGGTGATCGTACACCACCCACATCACCAGCTCGCCATCGCTCATTGCGGCAGCTCTCCGTTCAGCAACCCGCGCGGCTCGTGCGCGGCATAGTAGTCGGACCAGTCGGCGTCGGTGATGATCGCCTCGCCAAAGATGACGTTGCGCCCGATGATGGTGAGGTTGAACCGGCGCCAGCATCCGACGCACTCGAAATTCTGCGCGGCCCCGCCACGCGGGCCGGGCTGGAAGCGCGTACTGTGGCACGTTGGACAGCGCCCCATCTGGAGCTGGTACATCTCGCGGTTGGTCAGCGTGCGAATCAATGCAGCCGTCCCTCACTGCTGGAGCTTGGCTTGCTCGTCCATGGTGATCACGAGGCGCATGATCGCGCCGCGGATCGCCGGGGGCATGTCGTACAGCGCGCTCGCCAGCCGCTGTCCGTCGCGCCGGCCGAGGAAGTGATTCGCGGCATCGTTGGTCTCGTCATGCGGGTCCACGGTGTGTTCCAGTCCCTCGTAGAAGTACATGACCGGCACTTTCAGCAGAATCGCAACCTGCCAGAGTCGCCCAGCGCCGATGCGGTTGATGCCGCGCTCTATTTTTTGAAGTTGCTGGAATGTCAGGCCGAGCCCGGCGGCCAGCGCCGACTGCGAAATGCTGAGCGCGACGCGGCGCTGGCGAATCTTGCGCCCCACCATACGGTCGATGTTCCCCTCGCTCGGGCTAGACTTGGCCATGAGTTCTCGCCCACAGGTGGTCTTTCATATTGTCACAAGACTTTCACGATCCGGCTGATACCGCAACATATTAATCAGGCACCCATTTTGGGCGGGTGACCACCCATTTTGGTGAGTGCGGCGGCGGTCGCGATGATGCGTTGTTCGATGTTCTTCGCGTTGGCGACGCCGCGCGGGGTCGCCAACGTCGAGGTCGTGACGCGCAACGCGTGCCCTTCGCGCACGATCGCACCGGAAGCAATCAGTTCTGTGACACGGCGGCGGGTGGTCTCGGCCGACATCTGCATTCGCGTCGCGAGCGTGTTGCGGGTGAGCGGCGTCTTGTCGCGCTGATCGGCGAGAAAGACGGCGACCAGCATTGCCGCCAGCACGATCGCATCCGGGAAGGTCTCGTCGGGGAAGTAGTTGCGATGGGCGCCAGCCAGGAAGTCCCACATCAGCTCAGCCATGATGACACGCTGTCTGCGTCGCGGAATAGCTGCCATCGCTTGCCCCACAAAACGCAGAACCTGATTGTAGATTTCTACTTGAAACTTTCATGTGTCAACGGTGTTACAGCGAATATGCCCTATTTTTTGGCCCAACGCGCCGCGGCGGCGTCGATGCGTTTGGCACCGTGGACGCGCGCCTGTCTGATCTTGCGCCGGACGTATGACTTGGCGCGGACGGTCATCACCCGTGGCACCGCGATACCATGCTTGCGCATCTGCTCATGCGCCCACAGCTCGGCCTCGTGCTCGATGACGTGCTTGAGCTTGCGCCGATACGCGTTCTTGCTGCGCATGTAGATTGGGTAATGCAGATGCACATGCGCGCACTCGTGCAGGAAGATGTATAGCGATTTGCGGGTCAACGGCCGCGGCGCGACGATCACGCGGGTCTCGTAGCAGCAACGGCCGGAGAGCGACTTGCGATATTCGACGGTCCAATCTGCTGGGACATAACCAAATGCGATAGCGGTAAAACGCTCCGCCGCCTGTCTGCGCGCGGCCTGCAGCTCGGCGCCGGTGCGCCGCATCTTCGGGTGATGCAATTCAAAATCCGTCATGGGTGTCTCCTTCATCTGACACCCCATCATATCAGATCGGGTTTACCCGATCGGGTGGAAAAGTCGTGTTTCCGACCGACGCGCGGCAACTTTCCGCTGACAGATCAGTGGTTGTGGTCTGCAACAAATTGTGATTTGGCGGGATTCGACGCTGTGCGGCCGGCGATCGTTTTGATACGCTGCGGTGTCAAGCCAATCTTGATGAGAGTGCCTGCATCCAAAGAGCGAGCCATGATGCTAGGAGTGCGCCATCCAAGAGGAGCGAGCCGTCAAGTCATAGAGCACCAAGCAGATCGAGCGAGCCAAAGTCATCGAGAGCACCATGGCATTCGAGCGAGCCGTTCTCCCTGAGAGCACCATGCAGAAGGAGCGAGCCAGCGCATCGAGAGAGCACCAAGGTAAATGAGCGAGCCTTGAGGTTGAGAGAGCGCCAATATGAGCGAGCGAGCCAGCGACACATGAGAGTGCCATGCAGGTCGAGCGAGCCGTCGCACATGAGAGCGCCAAATCTATGGAGCGAGCCAGCATCTACGAGAGCGCCATGGTAGCGGAGCGAGCCACACGCAAACGAGAGCGCCAAAGCATGAGAGCGAGCCTTGTCGCGTTAGAGCACCATGGTGGCAGAGCGAGCCAACTTCAGTTGAGAGCACCATAAGGATGGAGCGAGCCAGCTTCCACGAGAGCACCAAAATGTGCGAGCGAGCCAAGTTCTTCGAGAGTGCCATCAAGCGTGAGCGAGCCGTTCTCCCTGAGAGCACCATGACAATGGAGCGAGCCACCTACAATGAGAGCACCATCGCAAAGGAGCGAGCCAGTACACTTGAGAGCACCCTGACGCTTGAGCGAGCCAACCAACGTGACGGCATCAAAAGAACAGAGCGAGCCGCTCAGGACGAGCGAGAGCACCAAAAGAGCGGAGCGAGCCTAGCCATCTGAGGGCACCGAGGACTGAGAGCGAGCCGTTGAAGTAGAGAGCACCGTCCAAGGCGAGCGAGCCAGCATTGGTCGAGGGCACCAAAGGTGTAGAGCGAGCCATAATCGGAGAGAGCGCCATTTTGTTTGAGCGAGCCACCCAAACAGGAGAGCACCATAGATCGCGAGCGAGCCAAGCATGATCAATGCACCAGGAACAGCGAGCGAGCCAAGTGAATGCGAGAGCGCTATATGGACGGAGCGAGCCGATGTAATACGGGAGAGCACCAAATGAGGAGAGCGAGCCATTAAGTCGGAATGCACCAATGCACCTGAGCGAGCCATCCTCGCTGAGAGTCCCACTCCTCACGAGCGAGCCAGAATACATGAGAGTACCAAGTTCCGCGAGCGAGCCACTCAATAAAGAGCGTGCCATAACACTTGAGCGATGAAGCACCCGACCAAGAAGCAGTGGGGGCCTGGACCGTGGCAGGACGAGCCGGACGAATTGTTCTGGCGGGATGCCGCGACCGGGCTGCCCTGCGCGATCGTGCGCAACACCGAAGTGTCGGGCTGCCTGTGCGGCTACGTCGGCGTGGCGCCGGGGCATCCGCTGTTCGGGCTCTCCTACGGGGACAAGCTGCCGCTCCAGCCGGGCGACCTGGAGCGGCTGTCGATCGAGAAGTCGGGCGCGATCCCACTGTTCCTGGCGATGCTCTCAGGCGAGCACGAGCGCGGCACGATCGAGGTGGGGATGGCGCTCCAGGTCCATGGCGGGGTGACCTGGGCGCGCGAGCACTGCCCGATGGAGGGGGTGCCGGGCGGGCGTTGGTGGTTTGGGTTCGACTGTGGCCATGCCGGCGATCTCGCGCCCGGCATCCATGCCCTGCTCAGACGCATAGAGATCGACGAGGGCAGGACCAAATCGCCGCTGTCAGACCCAGGGACCGACGACGTTTATCGCACCCTGGCGTTCGTGCGGGCCGAATGCATTGCCCTGGCGCGGCAGCTCGCGGCGTTCGTGCCGCGGGACGCGATGACGCCAAAGTGGCATCATCAGGACCACTCCTGTTGATACCACGGACCGCATCACACACTGCACCACACTGGGGTTATACATGCACTGATTTTGCTGGATTATTTCCATTTTCATGCGCGCCCGAAGTTCGCATTTTCAACCCGAAAATTGTATTTGTACACAGCTACTTAACTGTTCTAGCACGGAAATTATTGACAGGCAGCACCACAAAGTGCACCACTTGCTGCACCACACCCCAAACCACCAAGGAGTCGAGCATGATCACGTCCTACCTGTCCGCCCGCGGCGACGTCTGGCAGTACCGCTGGCGGGTCCCGCGCGAGTTCGCGCACGTCGAGCCACGCGGGTGGATCACAAAGACCACCAGGATCAAGGTGCACGCGGACCCAAAGGGTATAAGGGCGGCGGCGAAGGCTGAGGAAATTCACACCGAAGCACAGCGCTTTCTGGCGAACGCGACGGCGAGCACCATCATTGCGGACCGGGCGCGCTTCGATGACGCCGTGAGCCGCGTCACTTCGCGTGGGCTCCAGTTCATCGAGCTGAACACGCTGGCGCAGGACAGCAACGTTCTTCCGCTCCAGCAGCATCTCGCCGCCGTCTCGAAAGAGGTGGGACACGGCATGGCCGATCCGAGCAAGGCGCAGGCATACGCGCGGGAGGTGGCGGCCGTGCTCGGCGACGTGAAGCCCGTCACCATCCTCGTGTCGCAGATGCGGGCGACGATCGAGCAAGCGAACATCATCAGGAAATCCCCGGGTCAGAAGATCAAGCGGAGCGACGCGCTCGATCTCGTCGTCGAGAACTTCATCAAGGTGGTTGGCGACAGAGACCTCACTGCGCTCACACGCGAGGACGTGCTGGCGTTTCGGCAATGGTTCGTCGACCGGATCAAGAAAGGAGAGCTGAGCTATAAGACCGCCAACAAAAATTTGTACTTGCTGGCGGGCATGTACAACGCGATAGCCAATCTCAACAGCCAATGGAAGCTCAGCCTTCTCCTGTTCGCCAAAATCCGCATTCCCAAGGACGGCCAGGGTCGAGGCAGAGTGCGCGAGAGCTACAGTACCGAATTCGTCCAGACCAAGTTGCTGGCCGATGGCGCGCTCGACGGGCTCAACACCGAAGCGCGGCGCTCGTGGCTGGCCATGTTCGAGACCGGCATGCGCCCGTGTGAAGCTGTCAACCTGCGCCGTGAGCATATCCATACAAGTAACAATCTCCCGTTCCCGTACCTGGAGATTGCGGCGGTGGATGACCGGGAGCGGAAAACCGAGAACTCGATCCGCAAAATTCCGCTGGTCGGCGTCTCGCTCGCCGCAATCGAGGCGGCGCTTGCCGACCTGCCTCCGGGCGAGGATCGATTGTTCCCGCGCTACTACGACAAGTCGGACACGATGTGGTCGAACGACGTGAACACGTTCCTGACGGACAACAATCTGCGGGAGCCGCGGTGCTCGGCCTATTCGATGCGCCACTCGTTCAAGACTCGGTGCAGAACCTACATGATCGACGACCGTGGCTTCGACGAGGAAAGCAAGGGCGTCAAGGACATCATCAACCTCAACATGGGTCACGCCGAGAGCGCGGAGGGCTACGGCGGGATCGAGCTGCCGGAGAAGCGCCGATGGGCGCTCGCCATCATGTTCAAGTCCTGGCCGAAGAACCTGTAGGCCCCAGCAGCTTGCGGATGCGCTCGCGGGTATCCCCGCGGGCGCGCACCTGCGCCAGTCGGCGTTCGACGTTCTCGTACAGCGGAATGTATTGATCGCCATACGTCTCGACGATCCACGCCAGCATCCGCAGCATCTCCTCCAGCACCTCCTCGGTCAGCTCGCTCTCATGCTTGACGGGTCGCATGCGAGCCTCCCGTCCTGCGCTTGCGCGGCTGCGGCAGCTCCATGCGCTCGGTCCTGCCCCAGAACTCCCGCACATCCTTGATGGTGAACGCACGATGCCGGCTCAGCGTGCCGACGCCACGCTGATGCCAGTTGAGGACGCCGAGATCGCAGAAGCGGACCAGCGTGCGCGGTGAGTAGCCGAACGCCTTCGCGAGCTGCGCCAGATTGAGATAGACCTTACCCTTGAACGCCTCGCGTACGCGCTCGGGCAGCTCGACCCTTGCGGTCAATGCTTTGCCTCATTGCCAGCGGCCTCGGTTGCCTCGTCGCGCATCTCGTCGAGCAGACTGTGCAGATCGGCTGCATTGAAGTCGGTTTGCATCGCGACGCAGCACGCGAAATACATCAGCTCCGCCGTCAGCATTTGCGCCACCTCATCGGACGACAGGCTGTGTGCCTTCGCATAGTCGAAAATCTGTCGCACGCCACCGCCGATCGCCGTCGCGGCGATCATGCAGAAGAAACGGTTGGCGGGCGTATCAACGGTCATTTCGCTTCGTTCGTTCGGAATGGTCGCTGATCGTGGACCCCGAGCGACTGCTGTCGGACCTTCACGGTAATGCCCGGCGGAGCGATGATCAGCACGCCGACGACGTCCTGCGGAACCGGCTGCGGCGGCGCCGGCTGCACTTTGCCGCTTGCCCATTCGGCGATCAGTTGCTGGGCCGAGCCATCGTACGAGTTGATGTCGCAGGGGCCGACGCCATCGACCGTATGCGGCGTCGGGCCGTTGACGCCGTCGGTGAATTGCCACAGCCAGAACGTATCCCAGCTCGCCTGGACCACCGGCGACGAACCGTATTGGCAGAGCCACAGTCGGCGTGCACCGAAGAACGGGTTAACGGTGTTGCCCAATGCTTCCTTGATCGTGTTGCCACCGTAGATCACGCATTCGCCCGGCCGGTTCAGTTGCGTCTCGACTTGCGTGATCCACTCCTGCGCTTGCGCGGCGCTCATCGTGTTGCCGCCATTGTCCTCCCAATCGAGGCAGAACAGCTCGTCGGGATCGGGACAGGCGAAGCGCATGAAGTTGGCGACTTGGCCGTTGACGTTGCTTGAGTCGGCAAAGTGGTACGCGCCCCACTTGAGCCCGGCCGCCTTCGCGGCGTGCTGCTGCTCCACGTAGGTGGAGTCGGTGTAGCTTTGGCCCTCAGTCGCCTTGTAGATCACGCCGGCATAGCCGGCCGTCATCACGGCGGGGTAGCTGTCGGCCGGGTCCCAGTGCGAGAGATCGATCACCATCGGATTGACGGGATGCGTCATGTTATCCTCCTGCGTGTCCGTATCCACCGACCAGCGGTCCGTGGAATTCCATGGTCAGATGATCATCGACCCGCAGCCGGATGCTCTTGTGATAAAAGCCGCCGGTCGATTTGTGTGTCGTCTCGTTGAAGGCGCGCATCTGCTCCTCCAGCGCCTTGTATGCCTCGTAGTCGAGGTGCATGTAGACCACGCTCATTCCGCGTTCCTCCGCAGCCGACGCTCCTGCTGGCGCTTGAGCCGGTCGACCAGCGCGTTGATGCGCTCGCTCTCCTCCAGCACGCAGATCGACAGGTCGACGTGCTCTTGCAGCTCACCCTTGATGTGGGCGGCATTCTCCAGCAGCACCGCCTCGACGGCGTCGAGCCCCTTGCGCAGTGCCGCCATGCTGTTGCCGGCGTCGGCCAGGACGCCATCGACGATCGATGCGACCGCGTCGCGGGTCGCGGTTGCCTTGCTCGGCGCCGCGACGATGACTTGTTCTGGCTTGTTCATGTGACTCTCCTCATCGCCTCCTCGCGGGCGCGGTTCAGCTCGGCCATGGCGCTGACAGTGCCGCCGCGATCGGGGTGGTACACGTTGGCGAGGCGCCGGAACGCATCCTGTATCTGCGTCGTGGTGGCCTTCGGGGTCAGCTCCAGCACCACCCACCAGGGCCGCCCAGGCGTCGGCGGCGGCAGCGCCGCGAGGCCGGTGAACGAGGCGCGCACCATCTGGAGCGTGCCGTGCCGCAGCTCGGTGCGGCGGGCCTCGACGATCATGTGGACGGCCTGCAGGTTCTCCTCGATGCGCCGATAGCGGTCGACCGCGATGCAGACGCTCAACCCGTCCCACACGAAATAGACCGCCACGCCGCCGTCGCTCGGGTTCTCGTCGCCCAGCGTGTAGTTCGAGCTGATCACCATGTTGGCGGTCGGCTTGCCACTGTCGCGGCCGAACCGGGTCAGGCTGTCGCGCACGTTCTTGAGCGCGCCCGGCAACGTCGTCTTGAAGCGCGACGTCTCGCGCGTGCTCGAACGCTTGAGGTTGCTCGGCCACTGGAGCGGATAGGCAACGGTCATCTCACGCTGCGGGCAACAGGCGCACCGCCTCCCGGTACTTGAACTCCAGCTCGTCGATCGAGGCCGGACCTTCCTCGTGCGCCATCTGGCGCAGGATCGGCATGCCGCTGTCGATCGACTCCATGATTTCCGCGCGCGTCGCGGCGCGACCCTCGCGATAGAATGCGATGTGCTCGGGCTTGCCGATCTTGAACAGCGTGCCGGGGGCGTCGCCGAAGTTCGCGCGGAACGGCGTATAGTTGCGGCATACCCAGATCAGCGATACGCCCGGGTTGCGCTCGATCATGATGCCGGACGGCTTCTGGTGCTCCGGCGGCAAGTCCTTCTCGTTGCGCCGCATGCGCGGCTTGGTCAGGAACGGGCACGCCGCCACCGCGTACTCGGCACATTCGCGGTGGGACGGCGGCTCGGATGACACGCGGTTGACCGCGCACATCGGACCAATCACGAACGCGATGTTGCGCCCCAACGTCTGTCCGCACAGCCAGCACAGATGGTACTTCACGGCGCGGGCGACCTTCGGCGTGTCGACCACGCGGAAGTCGTACTCGCCGTCGACCTTGGCGACGAACCACGGCACTGGATAGCCGCGGCGATCGACCGGCAGTTGCCGCATGCGGCGCGGCAGCGGGATGTCGGCAATACTGGCGTTGAGCTGGTTCATTGTTCTCCGTTCTCCAGATCGGCGAGCGACATCACGACGTAGCGGTGATGCACGCCCTGCAGCGGCTCGATCCCCCCGACGCCGACGCCCTGCATGACGTAGGTCACGCGCTTGGTCACCTGTCGCCCGGTGTAGATTCCCCTGCGATCGTCCCATTCGCGGATGCGCAGAACGTCGCCGACGTTGAAATGGCGATCATCGCGGCGGACGTCGAACGTCTTTTCGCCCGACATGATGGGCTGGAAAAATTCCGGCCAGCTTTTCAGGTCATGCTGTACGCTCATCTTCCGCTCCATGTCGGTCGACGTTTTCGATCAGCAGCAGCACCTCGGCCTTGTCGTAGGGCGACAGCATCGGCAGGATTTCGTCGACGATGACGTCGCGCGCGTCGAGCCAGAACGCTTCCAGCTCGGCCGCCGACATATCGCCGGGGTTGGTGCCCCAGGGGACCGGCACCGCGCGGCCTTGCAGCCTCACCCAGTCGGCGCGACCGGTCGCGATAGCGAGCCAGCCGCGCACGTTGCGCACGCGGATGTTCCTCGATGTGGCAATCCGCTTGAACAGGAGGTGCAGCGAGTTGGAGAATACGCGCGATCGGCGCTGGAACAGCTCCAGGTCGACCGTGCTGCCCCTCTGCAGCTTGGCGAATTGCTCCAGCGCCTCGTGGTCGCGCGGGATCAGCACGCCGGCACCCACCTCATATGCAACACGCTCAACCATTCCGGTACTCTCTACAGACTCGGCTCGCTCTGCCATGTTGGCGCTATCCGGCTCCGTGGCTCGCTCTACCTCATTGGCGCTCTCGGGCTTGTCGGCTCGCTCCACAGGTTTGGCACCGATCACTTCAACCGGCGTCGGCTCGCTCTTGCCTTGTTGGCACCACTTACTTCACGGGACTCGGCTCGCTCGTCTGCTTTGGCGCGCTATTTCCACTTGGCTCGCTCCCACAATGTGGCACTCACATTCGGCGACGGCTCGCTCCTCAGTCTTGCGCACTCTCGTTCCTCGGCTCGCTCACTGCTTGCGGTGCACTTGCCCGACGTCGGCTCGCTCAACTGCCATGGCGCGTTCGCAAAGCTTGGCTCGCTCAGTTTCCGAGGCGCACTACTCGACCTTTGGCTCGCTCCACTTGTCCGGTTCTCTCGCGCAAGTCGGCTCGCTCGATCGACACGGCGCTCTCGTTGCGAGTGGCTCGCTCCCGTGATATGGCGCCGTCATTCTCTCCGGCTGCGCAGTGCCTCGGCGAGACCGGGCACCTGATCGATGTTCGGCGGCGGCACCATGTGGGCGTGGGCAAGGTGCGCGATCGGATACGGCAGCGGCGGCAGCTCCTTGGTCGAGATGAACCACCAGACCATCTGCAGGTGCGACAGGAACAGCTTGACCGCGTAACGGCGCGCTCGCGCGTCGATCTGTGCCGGCGGCAGCTTGCCAGTGATCAGCGCCTTGTACGCCTCGGTGGTCTTGCCGAAATTCTTCTCCGACAGGATGTGCTGGGCGGTCTCGGCGTTCTCGCCGCGCTCGTTGCGCTCGACCTCCATCTCCTTGCGCTTGCGGTAGGTGACGGCGCCGTAGACGCACTCCTCCGCGCCGGAGAACTTCACGAACGACTGGCCGATCTTCCAGCACAGCGTGCGCAGGCTCGCGTTCCACGGCCGCTTCTGCCCCTTCTTCCACTGCATGGTCGGATCAAGGCCGGCGAACCGCCAGATGTGGCCGGCGGTCGGCGCCTTGGTGATGTCGATGTGCGCCATCAGGCCGGCGGCGATCACCGGGCCGATGCCGTGCAGCGACTTGAGCCACGGCCCCACCGGGTGCGCGTCGCTGTAGGCGTCGAGCGCCCGCTTGATCTGGCCCTCCAGGGTCTCGTGCTGCGCGGCCAGCCAATCGATCACCATGTGCGGCTCCGCCTCCATGGCGCGGAGCTGATTGTTGGCGCGCTTGCGCTCCTCCTGCATCGAATAGTAGGCGTCGACGAGGAAGCGGGCCTCGCGATCGGACAGCGTCGCTGCTGCCCTCACGAGATCGCGCGCGAGCCGTTCGACTGGCTTGCGGAAGTCGTCGTCTGTGGTGCGCTTGTCCATTTGGTACTCTCCTGGTTCTGGGCTCTCGGCCCTTGGTTATCCTGGTGCTCTCACGAGTAGCGGGTCGCTCAGAGGAGTTGGTGCCCTCGCAAGCCGTGGCTCGCTCCTGGAGCGTCGGTGCGCTCGCTTCCCATGGCTCACTCATCCCAGATGGCTCGCTACGCTCTCCAAGAGGATGGCTCGCTCACCTCCCATGGCTCGCTCGCCGAGGCCGGTGCTCTCTCCGATCACGGCTCGCTACCCGGCTGCGGTCGGCGGCATCAGGTTGAGGCGATGCCGCCCGACCGCGCTGACGAGGCGAGCGTGGATTTTCTGCGCCTCCGCCAGCATCTGCTCCAGCGTCTTTTGATTCAACTTCATCCACTCATCGATGATCTCGACGGTCTGCGCGTGCGCGATGCGCGCCAGGAACCGCTGGCCCCAGTCGCGCCAGTCCTCGTTGGCTTCGCGCTCCAGCTCCTCGGGCGTGGTCTCGTCCAGCACCTCGCCGGTACGCAGATCATGATCTGGCTGCGTCGGCGGCGTCCAGCTACTCGGGTCCTCACTCGGCTGGACGCCGCCGGTCGCCCCAGCCTCTGGGCTCAAGGTGCCCTCCGCCGTCGAGGTGGCTGGCGCGGCTTCAATCAAGTCAGTCTCGGCAATGTCTTGACCTTCCATCTGCTCGGCGGTCGGACCACCGTCCTCCTCCGGGAAGGCGGCGCGCAGCGCGGCGGCCTTGGCCACCTTGGCGAATTGATCGAACGGGCGCTTGCACCACATGGCGTTCGGCAGCGTGGAACCGCCATGGCGGGCGTACGATTCGACCCAGTAGACCCGCTCCGTGAAGGCGCGCGGGGCGCCGCCGATCATGCGGTAGACCGTACGCTCACACCATTCGGGATAGGTCACGGTCACTTGCGCATCGACCCAGTTGCCGCGGTCGTCCTTGCGGCGACCCTTGAACAGCGTGGTTTTGGTCTCGCCGTACACCGGCTTGTCGAGCCCCGCCCACTCATGCGTACGCGCGGCGGTCACCTGCGCTTCCGTGATCGCCGGCCACACCGTTTCTACCTCGCGGCGGAGCTGGCTCGACCACGTCGGCACGATGTTCACCGGTTTCTTGAGGATGTCGAGATTGCGCGCCTTGCAGTATTCCATTGCCAGCAGGATCGCCTCGGGCGTCTTGGCGTTGGGGAAGATCGCCTCGGTCAGCACGCGCCAATGGTTGACGTTGATGCCGGCCGGAACAGGCAGACGGGTGCGGATCGGTGCGGCGGTGATGGCGGTGGTCATCTGGCGCTCCTCCTATTTGGCGCTCTCAACGACGATGGGCTCGCTCTTGCGCAATGGCGCGCTCTGCGATGATCGGCTCGCTCGGCTACAATGGTCTCTCGCGCTGCAGTGGCTCGCTCTGAGCTACCGGTGCTCGCAAAGGATATGGCTCGCTCATCATCAGTGATGCTGTCTCGTTGCACGGCTCGCTCAATATCTCTGGTACTCCCAGGACCTATGGCTCGCGTGCTCACGCATCTCGGTACGCTCAAAGCAGACGGCTCGCTCATTCGTCATGGCCTTCTCAGCTACGCTGGCTCGCTCGTTCGTCATGATGCGGTTCAGCAAATGGCGGCTCGCTCCTTCATCTGGTCCACTCCTCCGACAACGGCTCACTCTTTCCCGATGGTGCTCTCCATAGCAGTGGTTCGCTCATCCGCTTTTGGCGCGCTTGCGACCCTGGCTCGCTCCTTCATGTTGGCACGATCCTAGACACTGGCTCGCTCATGTCGGGTGGTGCCATCCAACGATATTGGCTCGCTCCACTGGGTTGGTGCCCACTATGATCTTGGCCCGCTCCGCTTCTGTGGCACTGTCCAAGCGACATGGCTCGCTCCTTAATGTTGGCGCCCTCACGACTCTTGGCTCGCTCCGCAACGTTGGCGCTCTCACGACCCTGGGCTCGCTCCACGCGCTTGGCACCCTCCAGGTCCAATGGCTCGCTCTGGCCAAGGCGGCACTCTCCTCGATCTCGGCTCGCTCATCTCTTTCGGCACGCTCTTACAACGTGGCTCGCTCCCAACCTTTGGCACTATCTCGGTGCATGGCTCGCTCCGGCAAATTGGTGCTCTCCCTCATGATGGCTCGCTCGCATACCATGAAGCTCTCGCTGCTCTAGGCTTGCCTGCGATGACGGATGCTCACTGCGTTGCGGCGGTCGCGCGCGATCTTGACGTCAGCGGTGAGGATGGTGCCGACGTCGGCCGGCAGCAGCTCCTTGACGCGCTCCTTCGACGCCTCGAACGCCTTGGCGTCCTGTTCGGTCGCGAGCCACGTCCCCAGCGCGATCAGCATCTCGCCGGACCAGTTGTGCGCCGCGATGTCGTTGTCGTTGAGGAGGTTGACGGTGCGCCACTTTTCGGGCGGCACGATCTCGGGCAACGCCACCGGCTGGGTGAGGTTCTCGACGCAGAGCTGGAACGCGTCGACCCGGTTCCATACCTGCTCGATATAGTCGGCGGTGGCCTCGATCTCGATCTCGCGCGGCTCGGCGCCGCCGTGCACCAGGAGGATCGCCATGCGCGACGCGGTGGTGCAGCCCTGCTGACCGATGAGCTGCGGCGTGTAATAGCGGAGGATGTCGTCGACGTGCATGTAGGCGCCGCACGCCTTGCAGTCGATCGCGCACTGATCGTCCTCGCGGAAGGCGTCGAGGGTGCAGCAGAAGTATGGGCGCCGCGGATGCACCACGACGTCGCCGCGCCGGGTGAGCGGCTTGCCGGTCCGACGCTGGTGCCAGTCGAGCGCGAAGGTTTCGATGAAGGAACCGAATTGAACCGGCCAGTCGTCGGTGAAATCCTCCGGCGTCCACTTCGGATCGCCGATCAGCTCCAGCCACTTGTTGAAGATCGCCCGATCGTCGCCTTTCATCAACTGCGGCAGGAACGATGCGGTGATCTTGTTCTCTCGCAGGGCGAGCTGGGCCGGCGTGAGCGGCATTGAGGTGTCCTTGGTTAAGGACACGTTAACCCTTCTGGGTGCGATGCGTCAATACGTTCGGGTATTAAATCTGACCAGAACGGCTGAATATGCCTATCGGTTGATTGTACCGATGATGCGGTGGCATTTCGGATATTCTTTTTTGGACACACTGAAATCTTTTTTTTGTAACCGTCCATGTTGTCGCACGCGCCAGCCATCGCGTGTGATCTCCACGAGGCGGCCGACGATCACCATCGCGCCGCCGCCGTCCAACTCCCTGCGCAATAGCACATCCTTGCCCGGTTCGGGCGGCAGGTAGGGATTGACGTAGAGGGTATCGCCCACCTCGTAGGCTGGCTCCATTGCCGTAATGGCAACAACGACAGCATACGCCTCCTCGAAATCGTGCAGGCGTATCGGACGCGGGATCAGTGTCGTCGGCTCGGCGCGCAACACCATCGCGTACTCCTCGGACTCGTCGGCGTTTCCAAAGAAACACGGCAGCGCGGCTGTCCGATCTTGCGTCGCGATCAGCTCCGCCGATTGGAAATCTCTCGTTACGACCGGCCCACCCGACACGCCCTCGGCCGCGCCAATGATGCCCAGTGCTTGCTGGATGGGCAACAAATAGCGGGAGAATTTGATCGCGCCGCGCTCGATTTTATCGATTGTTTGCGGGTGTGAGCCGACGGCCGTCGCCAATCTCTGTTGCGACCACCCCAACTGATTGCGCTTCTGTTTGATCTGCGCGCCAGATGCAGTGCTCATGAGTGCGTTCCTCGGGTCACAGAAAAGTGAGCGTGCCTTCCACACATATAAATAGAGTCGATTACCCGACTGACACCTATAGGGGTCGCCGCCGGCATGACTCAGAGTTGAGTGTGGTCACGAATTCATTCCCCTTTTTGTCAGCGGACAAATATAGGCACTTCTAGCCGTTCTAGTCCACACTAACCGGTGACCGCTTACGGCTGTTCCACAGCGATTGACGGCGGCGATACTTTGCGGTTTTATTACCGGATCGGGTCGATAAGAAACGGTGGGTTGGCGTCGTCCAGGCGGCGTCTGGAGGGTTTGTTATGTCCCGACGCGATGTCCGCAAGGCGATGCTGTCCGCGATCGAGCTGCGCGGCAGCGAGTGGGCGCTGGCCGAGGCGATCGGCTACACGCAGCATGCCGTGTGGCGCGCCAAGACCACCGGCCGCGTCTCCGCCCGCATGGCCACGGCGATCGAGGCCGCGACCGGCGGCAAGATCAAGCGCATCTACCTCAATCCCAAGGTTTTCGGCCCCGCCACCGTCCGCACCCGCTCGGAACTGCGCGCTGCATCCTGATTGCAAGGGAGGGCGCGCATGGCGCGACCCGGCCAGCTCAACCTGTTTACTGGCAAGGTGCGCGGGCCGGCGCCACCTCTGGAATTTCCGCTCCACTGCATGGTCGCCGACATCCTGCGCGACTGGCTCGTGGACGGCTGGATGTACACGCACATCCCCAACGGCGAGCTGCGCAGCAAGTCGACCGCCGGCCGCCTCAAGCGCATGGGCCTGATCCCGGGCTGGCCGGACTTCATCCTGCTGTCCGACGACGGTCACCCGCACTTCATGGAACTCAAGCGCAAGGGCTGCTCGCTGTCCGATCGGCAGGCGGACTTTGCCGGCTGGTGCACCGAGCGCGGGTTGCCCTATGCAATTTGCGACAACTTCGACGACGCGCTCAAGCAGCTCCAGGAATGGGGTGCCGTGCTCACCAACATCAAGGTGAGCGCATGATCGAGGTGACGCTGACGCAGATGCAGAAGAAGATGTGCGAGCACGTTGGCGAGCTGCGCCTACAGCGCAATTGGAAGCACTACGGCATCATCGATCACCCCAACCCGCGCGACGACAACGTGATGGGCGTCATGGGGGAATTCGTCGTCGCGCAAACGTACAATCTGTGTTGGGACCCGGACGATTCGGGCGGCGGCAACGACGTCGGCGGCATCCTGGAGGTGCGCGCCCGCCGCCATCTGACGATTGGGCCGGACCTTGGCATTCGGCCGCTGGACATCGAAAAGAATGCGGACAAGCCGTACGTGCTGGTGCACGCCGAGAACATGCCGACACTCTGGCTGATCGGCTGGGCATTGGCGCGTGAGGGAATCAGCCGCGGCAATTGGAATGAACGTTCGCGCGCTTGGTTCATCGATCCGGCGCGACTGCACTCGCTGGATGATCTGTTCGACTTTGTCGAGGAGCAGCGCATGTTCTCCCCAACGCAAAGGCGGAGCGCATGAACCGCGACACGCGCGAGCTGCTGCCGGCCCGGCGCTCCGCGCTCACCTTCGGGCTGTCGCGCGGCATGATCGACTATGCGGTCTCGTTCGGCACGTTCGAGGACGGCCGCGTCGCCGAGGTGTTCATCACCTCGCGCAAGATCGGCTCCGACGTCGAGGCGGTGTGCCGCGATGCCGCGATCCTCCTGTCGCTGGCGCTCCAGCATGGCTGTCCGTTCGACACCATCCGGCACGCGCTCACGCGCAATCAGGACAGCTCGCCGCAGTCGCTGATCGGCGAGGTGGTCGACCGGATCGAGGCGGAGGCGCGGTCATGACGCGCATCCTGCCATGGCTGATGCTGCCGCTGGTGATTGGACTGTCGGCGACCATGGCCCTGCTCCCGACGTCGAGCGCCGTGCACGAGCTGCCGCCCTCGAAATACGACAAGCATCTGTTCGAGCTGGACCGGCAGGCGATCGATGTCGCGTACAAGGAGCATGTCCAGCAATTGTTCGCGACCTGGATGAAGGATGCCACCGGCGAGCCCGCGCGCGGGGCCGAAGGCGTGCGACGCGCCCGGCGGGCCTATATCGGCGCGATGGAGGCAATCGAGAAGCGGGAGGGGGAGCAATGAACATCCTCGCGCTTCTCGCCGCCGTGCATTTCATCGTCCTGCATGGGCCGGACGGCCAGGAGATCACGATCAACATCGCAGAAATCTCCAGCATTCGCCAACCACGCGAGACCGAAGGCCACTTCAACGCGCAAGTCAGGTGTCTACTGCTGATGACGAATGGCCACATGAACGGTGTCGTCGAGCCTTGCATCGAGGTGATCAAGCTCATCGCCAAGGAAGCCAATGACAAGGACCACTGAACTTCTCGCCGCGATCGAGGCGCCGCACTTCTGTGCCGGCATTGTCCTGCGCAAGAACCGCGTGGTCGTGGCGGCGGACATCGTCCGTTACATGAAGGGCTGGTCGCGCGATCGGGTGCGCAAATACTGCGCCAGCAAGGGCTGGCAGGTGTCGGTGGTCTCGGAGACAACCGGGTGAGCGTCATATGGATTCGGTCGAGCGGATCGCACGAGCCTGTGGCAAAGCGCGCCGGACGCGGCGCGGCTGGCTTTGCTGCTGCGTCGGCCACACCGATCGCTCCCCATCGATGGAGATTGTACGCGGCCATAGCGCGATCCTGGTCCATTGCTTTGCCGGCTGTGCGTCGACTGATCTCGCCGACATCCTGCGGTCGCGCGGATTCGATCTGGGCCGCGGTCGCGGGAAGCGTGATGCGGCGGCGCCTGTACCTCAACCGGCTCCGCCTACGGCTGATGATAAGGCGGTTGCGCTCGCCCGCGCGGTCTGGGCCGACAGCGTGTCCGCGCGCGGCACACCCGCCGAGTTCTACCTAGCCGGCCGCGGACTGGTATTGCCGCCCTCCGTCAACATGGACGTGATCCGCTGGCAGCCGTCCTGCCCGCGCGGCAAGGGGCGGGCGCCCGCGATGGTGACCGCGATGCGCGACGCCGAGAGCGATCGGCTGGTCGGCATTCACCGCACGTTCCTGACCCGCGACTACAAACGCGATGGCGACAAGATGATGCTGGGCAATGCCGGCGTCGCCAAGCTCGCCTCGCACGCGGCGGTGCAGCTCGCGCGCCGTCTCACCGGCTGCGAGGGGCTCGAAACCGGGCTCGCCCTGACGATGCAGGGCAAGGGGCTGGTGTGGTCGTTCGGCTCGGCCGGCGCGCTCGGCCGCTGCCCGCTGCTGGCGGACGTCGACGGGCTGCTGCTGTGCCTCGATAACGATCGCTCGCGCACCGGCTGGCGGGTCGGGCAGCAAGCCTATTGGCGCTGGGTTGAGGCAGGGCGCGCGTGCGAGATGGTCATGCTCGATGGCGTTGGCTGGGATTTTGCCGATCTGGAGCAAGCCGATGCCGGATGAAAAGCCAAAGATCGTGTCGGTGCTGCCGGCGTCATGGATGCGGCCGGACTTTCTGCCCACCACCGAAGCGATGGGAACGGCATGGTTTCAGGACTTGCGCGCCATCGGGGTCGAGGACTTTCGCCACGTCGGCGGGCACTGGTACGCCTGTGTCAATGGCATCTGGCTGAGTGACGAGTCGGGAATTGTCGGACGATCGCTTGGCGCGTTCCTGCGCAAAGCTGGCGCAGACGTTCGCAAGCCGAAGCACCGCGCGACGATCGAATCGCATGCGATGCGCAAGGGCATCCTCGATAACGCACGCGACGAGCTTGGCATGATCGCCGACGATTTCGACCGTCATATCCACCTGCTCAGCACGCCGGACGGCGTCATTGCGATGAACGATGACGATGACGACACGCTGCGGCCGCATCTCAAGGAGTACTTCATCACGAAATGCTGCGGAATCGCGCCGACCGATATGCCGACGCCGCGCTGGGACAGGTTTCTCATGCGTGTCTGCGCCGAGAACCGCGAAGTGATCGCGTATCTCTATCGCTGGTTCGGCTATTGCCTGACCGGCAGCACGCAGGAACAGGTGTTCGTGTTCTTCTATGGCTACGGTCAGAATGGGAAGGGGGTATTGCTCGATACGATCCAGGGCGTCATGGGCAACTATGCGACGTCGGCGTCAATCGAGCTGTTCGTCAAGCATCGCCACGAGCGCCACCCGGAGGAGCTGGCGGCGATGCGCGGCGTGCGGCTGGTCGTGGCGGAGGAAACCAACAAGGGCCGCGCGTGGGATGAGGGGCTGCTGAAACATCTGGTCGGCGGCGGGCGGGTGCGAGCGCGCCATATGCGGCAGGACAGTTTCACCTTTGTGCCGCACTTCAAGATTTGCATCAGTGGCAACCACAAGCCGGTGATCGGCAACGTCGACAAGGCGATGCGGCGGCGCATCCACCTCGTGCCGTTCATCGTCGAAATCCCCGACCATGAGCGCAGGCTGCACTTGCGGGAGGAGCTGCGCGACGAATGGCCCGGCATCCTGTGGAAGCTGCTCCAGGGCCAGCGCGACTGGAAACGCAACGGGCTCCAGCCGCCCGAGGCGGTGCTGACGGCAACCGAGGAGTACGTCGAGGAGGAGGACAGCATCGCGCAATGGCTGGGCGAGAACACGATGGTCGATCTCGATGTGCATACGAGCACATCGGTCCTTTATCGCGACTGGCAGGTGTGGGCAAAGAACGCCGGCGAGTCGCCCGGATCGCGCAAGGCATTTTCGCAGGCGTTGGAGTCGCACGGTGTGAAACGCTACCGCAATGGACACGAGCGCGGGTTCATGGGGATTCGGCTGGTGCCGTGCGGATAAAGGAGAAGCAGAATGTCGAATGTCTATGAAGGAAAGACCGATGCGCGCCAAGATGGTGACGTCAATCTGCCGGTGAGCCGCTTTCGCCCGCGCTATCGCGCCTTGACCGAAGGCGAGATTGCGCTGCACGACGCGATCAAGGGGAAGGCGGCCGAGCTTGAGACCTTGTTCGATCAGGTCAAGCCCGGCCGCTATCACGCGCTCGCGCTCACCTCGCTTGAGGAGTCGATCATGTGGATTGTGAAGGAGCTGACGTCGTAGGAAAGTACCAGATCACGCTCATGCCACCGTGACTCGCCAAGCGCCGCACCACGGTGTGCGCCTCGCCTTCCGCCACGAGACGCGATAGCTGCGCCAGCGTGGCGCCGTGGCTCATGAACATCGCTTCGGTGGTTCCGCCGGGAGAACCGCGCAGCATGGTTACCAGTTCCTTGTAGGTCATATCGGCACCGCCGCGATGTCCACCTCCTCCAAGGTGTACGATTCGCGCACCATGAGCCGCAGCAACATCGCGGTCGGCTTGGGAATGCGTGTGCGTCCATTGGCATAGCGATAGGACGTCGCATAGTCGACGCCAAGGAATTGCTCGATACGCTTGCTGTGCGTCAGGCCGAGCTTATCCAGCGCCTCCTGGTAGTCGTTGCCCGTCATGAACACGGGCGGATTGCCGTTTGCCATGGCTGGCTCCTTTCTGATATGTTGGTGTATCTGGATTCGCGCGAGAGTAGACTCCTTGCGCGTTTGGGGCCAACGGCGCTTCCCATCCACCGATGGGGGCGCCGTTGGTTTTTTTCACACGACCGCGAAGCGCGGGCAGAAGCCGTCGGTGAGGCGCGGCTTGTCGCTTTCCTTGTCGAGATGGCGGTGGATGCCGCCGATGTCGTGCGCGAAGTTGCTGTCATCCGCGCCCGCAAGCTCCTCCAGCCGCAGCGGAATGATCTCGGTGTGCACCGTCATGATCTCGCTGGCGATGCCAGTGAGTGCAAACCTCGCGTCGCTGTCGTCCAGCATGTCCAGGCGCTGGTAGAGCGCGACGGCGCGCTCGGCGATGTCGTGGATGGTTTGTAGTTCCTTGCGGTTCAGCATTGCAGACTCCTTTTGGTTTGTTGGTGCGATCATGCACCGCACTGCCGCGCCCGTGAGAGCGCGGCAGGACGTTGCATCAATCGTCGCTGGTCAGGCCGAAGGCAGAGAGCCAGTCCGCAAAATCGATTTCGGCGTACTCCTGCGCGTTCTCCCGGGTCTCAAAATTGCCGGCGCCGTGGGTGGCTCCAGGCAGGTAGCTTTCAATGCCCCACCTGCCGCCGCCGTGGGCGCTTGGAAAAACCTTGTAGAACGTCGCGCGGCGTGTCGTTCCGCGCTGTCCCACCCAGGACTCGCCCAGGCGTAGCCAGTTGAGCTTCATTGCAGACTCCTTTGGTTTGGTTACGGCGGGTTGGTAGTCTTGCGTCGCGCAATCCTGGCGCAATTCTTACAGATGTACGCGGTGGTCGGCTCGGTGGCGCGTTCATAGCCCCACGGTCCGCCCAGTTGCGCGCCGCTGCAGGCGGTGAGGTGTGCGCGGTGCAGCACCTCGCCTGTCCTGGCGCCCCGCACCTCGTGCACGCGGCCAAGATGCCAGACGCCGGAGCGGCCCTTGCCTCTGATCCAGCCGTCCAGCACGCCAAGCGGTGCGTTGGTGGTGGTTGGCTTTGTCATTTCCATCGTAGACTCCTTTGGTTCGGGTTTCGTGCGTGAGCACGTTCATGGGCTGCATTGCTGCAGCCCATGGGCTTGCTCAGGGTTGCGTCGGATCGTGCGGCTTGTGCTGCCCGATCGTGCCGAGGCCGAAAACCTTGACGGCTGGCATCAGGGTCGACTTGCCCATCAGCGCGTCGCCAAGGTCGATCAGGGTTTGCGAGCCCTTGTCGGGATCGCCCACCCACCAGCGGCCGTCATCCCAGACGTAGGTGAATTCCGTCCAGGTGTCGGCTTCCGGCCATACCGCGTGCAGGCTATCGCCCACGGTCGCGGCGGTGTCTTTCTCGCCACGATCGCGGCCGTAGTACGTGCACATCTTGCCGTACTTCTTTTGAAAAGCCTTATAGGCTTTCTTGTTGTCGATCGACGGGCGCTCGAATGGATGCGCGACGCCGATTTCCTCGTTGAGCGACGACATGTCGCCCAATGCGACAAGCGCGTCGCACTTGGCCTGTCCGGTGTAGTGGTCGAACAGAATCTTTCCGTTGTGGGACAGATAGCCGTCCCAATGACAGTAAATCCGCCGCCACTTGCCGTCCGCGCAATGCACGATGATGTCGGAACGTGTACCCATGGTAGACTCCTTTGGGTTTGGGTTCGGAGCATTGGCGCTCCCCATATGCCCGGGTTGCCCCGGGCATAGGCGGGAACGTCAGTCGAGATTGACGAAACGCTTAAACGGCAGTTTCTTGAAACCGCGCGGGGCGCGATCGTGCGGGTGCATCAGCATGAACACGCACATTGGCTGCCCGGTTGCCGCAGCTTCGGTGGCGTACGCGTCAAATTCCCGTTGCGCGTCCGCCGCCGTGGTGATCTCCACGGTGCGCGTCGGGAATGGATTGCTCAGAAGGATAACCGAAACAAGCGGACCGTTCTTTTCGGCCTTGTCGGTGCTCAGTCGCAGACGTGCCATCGTAGACTCCTGGGTTTGGGTTGCCGTATCTCGCGATACGTTCATGCGGCGGATTGCGCCGCCGCATGGGCTTATCGCGTCGGGTAGGCATTGCGCACACGGACCGGCACCGGATGGCCGGTGCGTTCCGTGCGCTCGCGGGCGGCCTCGGCCTGTGTCTGCGCCTCGGCCTCATCGGGATAGGCGCCGATGCAGTAGAATTGCGACACGCCAAGCGGCTGCATCTCGACCGCCCACGGATTGCGCTTGCTCAGGTTAGCCATTGTCCGGCCCTTTCAGTTGCTCCCATCCGATCCGTGCGCAGAGGTGCACGCTGCCATCGGGTGCGATGGCGACATCGCCCACGGACATTGAGGTGTGCTGCAATCCCTTCGATTGGATCAGCTCGCGCGCCTCACCATTGGGCGACCACACCTCGCCCTGCATGTTGTGGAACAAGCCGCCGAGACTTCCGGCCACTTGCTCCATAAGGTGCACATGCGTCGCGGTGAGGTTGGCAGCGTCGGGCTTTTCGCCCATCAAGCCGCTGCGGAACCACTCCGGCCGCATGTACCAGACTGCAAACATCGGCATAGCGTAGACTCCTTTGGTTTGGGGTGGTGCGAACATGCACCGCACTACGGCCGCGGGTGCGGCCGTAGGACGTTGCATCATTCACGCGTCCATGATCGCGAGCGCGATCTGGGTAAGCTCGCGTTCGATTTCCTGGAGCTTGGTGAGCCGCGCGGCGTGCTCTTGCTGCGCAACGCGGATCGCGTCGGACCCTTGCGGGTAGTAGTCGCGGCCGTGCGGCGCCGCGGCCGTAAGCTTCGATTCGGCCGCGTGGATTGCCTCGATTGCGGCGCGCAACTGGTCAACCAATGCGTCGCGTGAGGTGCCGTTGAGGTGCACGGTGGGAACGATTGCCATGGCAGACTCCTTGTGGCTTGGGTGGTGCGAACACGCACCGCACTGGCGCGCGGATGGGCGCGCCAGCACGCTACATCATTCGGACATTGTCGTAGTCCCGGGTTGGCGCGGCCTCGCAATGGTCGTGGGTGCCGGGAATCATGAAAATGCACGTATTGCAGCCGTAGGCGGAAGCATCGAGGTATTGCAGGTTATACCAGAGTTCCGTCCAAAGGTTTTCCCGATGGCAGACGACAACGCCAGCGGCGTAAACGATCATGGCAGACTCCTTGTGGCTTGGGGCCGGTGCGATCATGCACCGCATAGCCGCTTGTTAAGCGGCTACACATTGCATCAATCGTCCTCGATGGTGTCGTCCGTCTCGTATCGCTCGCGAATATCCGGGCGGAATTCCGCCAGCTTTTCGCGCTCGCATTTCGGGCAGGTGTAGCAGAGAAAGATTCCGTAACCGTCAACTTGTGCGGTTGGGAATTCCCCGGAGCCGCACGGGCAGTGTTGCGGGCGTGGCATGGTGTCACTCCTTGTGCTTGTGGCACGCGTCGTAGGCTTGCGAGAACCGCATGTCCTGTTCGGTGCGGCACAACGATTCGAACTTGTTGACGAACAGGATCACGGCAGGATCGCTCCAGGTGGCTTCAGTGGATTTGGTCGCATCCATCGCAGCGTCGACCACCTTGACAAACTCGCGCGAGAGCGCGCGGAGATTGCCCGCATCCTGCACCTCCAGGGCAACCTTGAACCGGTTGTAAGTGGCCTTGTTCGGCCACTCGATTCGGATCGCGTGTAGCAGTTCACTCATGGCAGACTCCTTGTG
>Ga0126381_100000211_pt1 | contig 65542 bp, 61 predicted proteins | sample PanSoiMetPlot_28_FD_96465 | JGI IMG/M metagenome (GOLD analysis project Ga0126381, IMG submission 96465) | Tropical forest soil microbial communities from Panama - MetaG Plot_28 | ecosystem: Environmental > Terrestrial > Soil > Tropical forest > Bulk soil | place: Panama | collected 2016-02-17 | reverse complement strand
GCCACCAGCGGATGCTCCATCAGAACGCTCTCCAACTCAAATGGGCTGATGCGGTAGTCGGAAGACTTGAAGACGTCATCGCCGCGCCCAACGAAGAAGAAATAACCATCGTCGTCCACGGAAGCCAGGTCGCCCGTGTGATAGAGCTGATTCTGCATCACTGCTTCTGTCTTGTCGGATCGTCGAGGTAGCCGCTCATCAAACCAGTAGGCGTCGGACCCAATCTCACCGCGACCTCGCCTTCCGCACACTCGTTGTCGTTAGCATCGACAATCGCGATCTGATATCCCGGCAGAGGCCGGCCCATGCTGCCTGCCTTCACTTCTTGCCCGGGCGAGTTGCCGATGAGCGCGGTCGTCTCGGTCTGCCCATAGCCATCGCGGATGACCAGCCCCCACGCGCGCTCCACCTGTTCGATGACCTCAGGATTGAGTGGCTCGCCGGCGCTGGCGAGCTCACGCAAGTCTCGCGGCTTCTCTCCCAGATCTTCCAGAATCAGCATGCGCCACACCGTCGGCGGAGCGCACAATGTGTTCACGCCGGCTTCTCGCAGCATGCGCAGGGTGCTGGCGGGGTTAAAGCGCGGTGCATCGTAGACGAATGTCGTCGCCCCGGCGTTCCAAGGCGCGAAGGAACAGCTCCAGGCATGCTTCGCCCATCCCGGCGAGCTGATGTTCTGGTGGATGTCGTTTTCCTGAATGCCGATCCAGTACATCGTCGAGAGGTGCCCAACGGGATAGCTCTGATGCGTGTGCAGCACCAGCTTTGCTTTAGCCGTCGTGCCCGAGGTGAAATAGAGCAGAAACGGATCGGAGGCCTTCGTGGCATTCCGCTGATAGTCGCGGCTTTCGTTCAAGGCTGTCTCATATGGAGTCCACCCGCTCGCTTCGGCGCCGACAAGAATTCGCTTCACCGTGTCGTCAGCGGGGATACGGCCCATAGTGTTCTCGTCGGTCACGACGATCTGCGCTCCGCTGCGCACCAACCGGTCGCGGATGTCGCTCTCCGTGGCAAGAGTCGTGGTCGGAACGAGCACGGCGCCGATTTTCATCGCCGCCAACATCAGCTCCCAGATCGCCGTTACGTTGGGAAGGCACAGCACGACGCGATCGCCCGGCTGAACTCCGTGGCGCTGCAGAAATCTCGCCACGCGATCGGAGCGCTCCGCCAGCGCCTGAAAGCTGAGCTTCACTTCGTCTTTGCCTTCGCGGCGCAGCCACAGAGCCGTCTTGCGGTTCTGTTGCGCGTAGACATCAAACCAGTCGCGCGCCCAGTTGAACTCCACCAGATCGGGCCAGTGAAATTCGCGATATGCCTTCTCGTAATCGTTGCGGTTGTTGAGCAGAAGCTGCCGGGCAGCAATGAATTGTTCTGTCGCGGACATAATCTCTCCCGATTGGGCGCAGGAGAATTACAGGTTAAGAGCGGACCGTCTCCGCTGCACTTGCCGCGAGGGACTTCTCGCGCAGCACGTTCTTGCGGATCTTTCCCGTCGAAGTTTTCGGCAGCGGTCCGAAGTGTATCGCCTTCGGACATTTGAAATGCGCCAGCCGCGCGCGGCAGAATTCGATCAGCTCCTCCGCGCTCACTGTTGCGCCATCCTTCAGCAGAACATACGCGTGCGGGACCTCGCCCCACTTGTCGTCGTGACGCGCGACCACGGCGGCTTCCATCACCGCCGGATGCTCATACAACACGCGTTCCACCTCGACAGAGGAAATATTCTCGCCGCCGGAGATGATGATGTCCTTGGAGCGATCGCGAATCTCAATGTAGCCGTCGGGATGCATCACCGCAAGATCGCCCGAGTGGAACCAGCCTCCGCGAAAGGCGGTCGCCGTAGCCTCGGGATCGCGATAGTAGCCGAGCATGACATTGTTCCCGCGCATTACCACTTCGCCCATGGTCTGCGCGTCGGGCGTGACGTCGCGCATCTGCTCGTCCACCACGCGCATGTCGGTGCCGGCAACAACGTAAGGAACGCCCTGGCGCGCCTTCAACAGCGCGCGCTTCTCCAGCGGCTCGCAGTCCCATTCTTTGTGCCAGGCGCAGACCGAGTGTGGCCCATAGGTCTCCGTCAATCCGTACACGTGCGTGATCTCGATGCCGATCTCCTCCGCAGCGCGAATCACAGCCGGAGGTGGCGGCGCCGCCGCAGTCATCATCCGCAATCCGGTTGGAAAGCGAATGCCGCGCCGCGCGCAATACTCGGTCAGAGTGCGCACCACAATCGGCGCGCCGCATAAATGCGTGACTCCTTCCTTCTGGATGAGATCAACCGCGCGCTCCGCACTGACCTCGGACAGGCAGATATGCCGCGCGCCAACTGCGGTCACCGCCCAGGGAAAGCACCAGCCGTTGCAGTGAAACATCGGCAGCGTCCACAGGTACACGGAACGGCTGGTGAGTTCAATCTCAATCACCTCGCCCAGCGCGTTCATGTAACCGCCGCGATGCGTGTACATCACACCCTTTGGCGCCCCGGTTGTTCCGCTTGTGTAGTTGATCGAGATGAGGTCATCTTCCGCAGGCGGGTGCGGCTTCGCCGGCGCAGTTCCTTCGGCGAGAAAGCCTTCGTAGCCGGTCACGATGCGCTCGATTTGCGGCAACTGATCGCGTATTGCGCACAGCGGCTGGACCAGATCATCGCCCAGGAGAATCTTCGCGCCGCTATGGTTCAGGATGGTCGCCAGCTCCGCCTGCTTCAGGCGAATGTTGAGCATGACCAGCACAGCGCCGATGAGCGGCACGGCAAAATGGGCCTCGAGTGCCAACAGGCCATTGCACGCCAGCACCGCAACGCGATCGCCGGGAACGATGCCGGCCTGCTGAAGTGCGGACGCGAAGGCATGCACGCGCTGATCGAGCTCCGCATAGGTAAGCCGCTTCTCGCCCTCCACGGCCGCGGTACAGGAACGGTAGACATTGGCGCTGCGCGCCAGGAACTCAAGCGGGGTCAGGACCGAGTTCATAGGGTGCCCCTGGGTAGGATTTGGGCGGATTATATCCGCAGCGGAGTACAAAAGGTACAAAATCCCAACCTTAATTAGGATCGGAACTTCACGTCCAACCTATCCTTTTCAGCCATCGACAGCGGTAAACTTGATTAGTTGCGCCGAGTCGCAGACGGTGTAAAGGTGACCGTGTGTCACCCTCTTTCAGGAGCCTCGCTATGGCACCCTCGCAAACCGCACATGCTGTTTCACGCTACCAGACAATTCTGTTCGAGAGCGATGGACCGCTGGCCATCGTGACCCTGAACCGCCCAGAGCGGCGCAACGCGCTCTCGCTGGAGCTGATGACCGAGCTCATTGCGTGCCTGAAGGAAATTGGAAGCAACCGCGACTTACGCGTCGTCATCTTGCGCGCCGCCGGCAAGGTCTTCTGCTCGGGTCACGATTTGGGAGAAATGGTCGGCCGCGACATCAACGAGTATCGCCAGGTCTTTGATGTCTGCACTCAGTTAATGACCGCCGTGCAGTCGATACCGCAGCCGGTGATCGCGGAAGTGCAGGGCATTGCTACCGCAGCCGGATGCCAGCTGGTGGCGACGTGCGACCTGGCGATCGCATCCGACCAGGCCGCCTTTGCAACTCCGGGCGTGAAGATCGGCCTCTTCTGCACCACGCCCATGGTCGCGCTCAGCCGCGCCATTGGACGCAAGCGCGCGCTGCAGATGCTGCTGACCGGCGAAATGATCGACGCGACGAGGGCGGCAGAGTGGGGGCTCATCAACGCTGCGGTCCCTGCCGAAGAGCTGTCACAGCAAACACGCGCTCTGGCCGAGCGCATCGGGGAAGCCAGTTCGCTCACTGTGGCGCTCGGCAAAGAAGCTTTCTACGCGCAGATCGACCTCGATCAGCCGAAAGCCTACGCCTACGCCAAAGAAGTGATGAGTATGAACTCGCTTGCCGCCGACGCTCAGGAAGGCATCTCCGCTTTCCTGCAAAAGCGCCGTGCGTGCTGGACGGGAAAGTAGAATCGCTCTCGCCGCCGGCTATCCCAAGCGGCGCAAATCGCTGCTGCCATCGCGCGGCTCATTGCCTACCGCTGTTGAGGAGTCACGACGAGGTTTGCCCCACGCCGGGTAAAAGCCGATTAGCCCCAGCACAGGTCCTGGCAGTAATACCCAGCCGATATTGAGTCCGAGCCGACTATAGAGCGAGGTTGCCAGCGCGATGGAAGCGATGGTGATGGCGAATCCAACCGAGTTTTGAATGGCCAGCACGCCACCTACCAGGTTGGAAGGAGCAGCCGCAGCCGACAGGGCCGAGAACTGCGGCGAATCGGCCACCACTGCCACTCCCCATACCAGCAGAATCGCCACAAACGCATGCGGTGAAAGTCGCTTTCCATCGAGAGCCACCAGGAAGCAACATGCCCCAGAGGTGATCAGCGCCGTCGCCGCAACCCGCGCACTGCCGACTCTGCGGCTGACTATGCCGCCCACGATGCAGCCCACAGCTCCAACTGCGATGATGAGGAAAGCCATGCCCGAAATACCGAACCGCTGCGCTTTCGTTGCCGCAGTAGTGGTGAGGATCACGGGCACCAGGGTCCAGAACGTATAGAGCTCCCACATGTGTCCGAAGTAACCGAGGGCCGCGGCGCGAAGTTGTTCCGAGCGGAACGCTTCAATGACCCCGCCCATGCGCTTCAGTGAAAGCTGCGGTCGATGCGCCAGGTGCGGGCCATCACCCAAAGAGAAGATCAGCAACGCTCCTGCCAGCGCCAGGCCAGAGGAAGTGAAGATGACGGCTTGCCAGTTCCAATGGGCGCCAAGAAAGCGCACGCCCTGCGGAAGCGCCGTGCCCAGCGTGAGCATTCCAACCAGATAAGCCAGCGCAGCGCCGGTCTGCTTCGGCTCCCAGCTCACGATCAGCTTCATGCCGATGGGATAAATTCCCGCCAACGAAACGCCGACCAGAAATCGGAAGATCGCGGCGCTCAGCAAGCCATGGGAGAAGGCCGCGAAGCAGGCGTTGAAGAACGCTCCCACGCACGCGCTCACGACGAAGATCCTGCTGGCGCGGAAGCGGTCGGCCAGTCCGCTCAGAGCGAAGGTCATCGTCCCCAGAATGAAGCCGAGTTGCACGGCATTGGTCAGCAGCCCTATGCCCGAAACACCGATACCCCACGCGTGCATCAGGTCAGGCGCGGCGCTGTTGGCGCTGAACCACAGCGAGGTGCCGAACAGCTGGGCGATGGCGATGGTCGCAACTGGATTGGGTCGCGCGATAGGGACCGCCGCTGGAAGATCAATCTGGTGGTTCATGCATCGCTATCACGCCCATCGGCACAGGATACGCCGACAGCGTCGGCAAGGTTACTTTCCGGCGCTGCTCAGGGGAGCGGTATAGGTCGTCGCGGTACCGGTGAGGCAGACTTCTCCTTTGTGATTGCGCACGGACACCTCGAGTGTGCAGATCGGCTTGTCCGCTCTCACGGTCTTTACCTCAACCCTTCCGGTGATGGTATCGCCCACGTACACCGCCTTCAGAAACTTCAGCTCGGTACCGAGAAAGACGCTGCCGGGCCCAGGCAAGTCTTCGGCGACGATCGCGTTCAAGATGCCGGATGTGACTCCACCTTGAACGATCAGGCCGCCGAACAACGATGCGCCTGCCGCGTCTTCATCGTAGTGTAGTGGATTGCGATCGCCGGTGATCTCGGTGAAGAGTTCGATATCGCGCTTGCCCACGGTTCGCGAACGCTCAGCGGCGCTGCCTTCCGCCGGAATGCCTCGAGTCGTTCCTGTCCACCCGTTTTTTGCCGGCGTATCCATTCTCAAGACCTGCTACGCACGAACCCCGCTGATGAGCATCGCTACTGCGCCCACGAGGAGCGCCACGCCAAGCGGAGTGCTCAGGCGGTGCCCCCAGGGAGAATTCTTCTCCACCGCCATGACCACGCCCAGGAGCAGCATCCATACCAGACTGCCGGCGCCCACAAGAAACATCAGCAGCATCAGCGACCAGCAGCATCCGACGCAGAACAGTCCGTGTTCGACGCCGATCCGCAAAGCTTGCGCGGACTCATTCCCGCCCTGCCAACGCGAGGTGATGAAAGAAAGCGGCGAACGGCACTTCTCCAGGCAAGCATACTTCAGCGAGGAAAACTGATACAGACCGGCTATACCCAATATGATCGCGCCGCTGATCGCGGCCCTCCAGGCCGACCATGCGATGTGCGCAATACCGGCGCGCACAGCCCAGTTCACAATCTGCAAAAATACTCCGCACACGAGCCAGCTCGCGAGATAGCCGGCAATCAGCAACAAAAGCAACCACGCTGCCGTCGTGCGGCCATGCACGATGCGGCGAAACAGTAGGATCAAAGGGAAGCTGGTCGGCAGCATCATTGCCGTCGTCATCAGCGTCCATCCGATGACGAAGATCGCCGCAAACAGCCAGGGATTGTGCGCCGCCATATGCATGTGCATCGGCGCATGCAGCAGCAGGTGACCGTAGGGCGAATGGCCCCACAGCCACAGTGCGTACCAGGCCAGCAGCACCAGCGCGGTCAGCAGGCCGAGCAGTATCGCGTCAGGCCACGAAGCGGAACGAACCCTGGATGGCATTGCTGTTCTGGATGTCCACGTCGTTAAGGCCAAACTTCTTGGAGTTTCGCTTGTAGTGCGAAGCTTTGCTGACATAGGCGGGCGCGCCGGGAATAGTCGAAAACACGCTCTCATTCAGCGTTGTGAGCTTGCCGGTCCCTCCTTTATAGGGAGCCATCATGGTGTCGACCACATCGGCAATCTTCAGCATCCCCTCGCCTTCGCTCACGGTGAAGGTGATCGGCGCTCGCTGCACGGCAACTACTTCGCCGACAAGCTTCGCAAGGTCCGCCACAGGCCCGCCCAGCTTTCCCGTCCAGACGTTAAGCAGCGCCTCCTGCTGTTGTGGAGTGGACTTGTCATCGACGAACACCGCGACACGCCAGTCGCCCTTCAGCACATTTTCCGGAATAAACGCAACCAGGGCGAGCGTCAGGCCGGAGACATCTGTCCCGTCGACCGTACCCTTATCAATGTGATAGGCCACAACCGTATCGCACGTGCCGTTGTCCGGGTTCTCCCCGATCCAGCACGGGCAAAGAACATTGCAGTTGCAAACTTCCAGAAGCTTTCCTTCGAGTTGATACGCCATCGCCCCTCCTCGTTTACCGAGAATCCCCCGAAGTGTTCGTCAATATTTACCACAATCGTAACCTCGCGAGAAGGGCTGAAAGATCTCCACGGCCCATATAGGCCCACAGAATGTTGCCGAAACATGCCATGTTTGGAGGATTTGCTTGACTACCAAGAGCTTTTCGATACACAGTGTTGCTGACCTGACAACATTACTTGATCCCGGCAACGGCGGTCTGCGGCAGGTGGTTTCCAGCACATGTCGAGATGGCGCTAACCCCGCCTGTGCGAAGGATGGATCCGATAATTCAGATGTCAACGAGCCGGGTCGACAATTTAGGTTCACTCCGGCGCGCGTCGGGCCGGCCGTGCCGTGATGATTTGCCCCAGATGGAATCAGCTACCTCCATTACGGTGCTGGTGCACCAATACGCGAGCGGCGATAAGGCGGCGCTGGATCGATTACTGCCTCTGGTGTACGCCGAGCTGCGCCGCATCGCACAACGGCAACTGCGCGATGAGCCTTCCGGTCATACACTCCAGCCGACCGCCCTTGTGCACGAGTTATACGGCAGGCTGGCGGACCAATCGCCACCCGACCTGAACGATCGCTCCCACTTTCTCGGTGTCGCCGCCCACGTGATGCGCCAGATCCTGATCGATCACGCACGCGCGAAATACGCGAAGAAGCGCGGTGGACGGCAGGAAAACCTTTCACTCGACGAAGCCCAGCAAGCGTGCGTGGAAAAGCCGGCAATCATGATTCGCATCGATGACGCGCTGAATGAGCTGGCGCGCCATGATGCCCGCAAAGCTCAGCTCATCGAAATGCGCTTCTTCGGTGGGCTGACTGCGGAAGAATCTGCGGTGGTCCTGGATTTGCCGGTCAATATTGTGCGCCGCGAACTCCGGGTGGGACAGGCGTGGCTGCAGCGCGAGCTCAACCGGGATGCCTCCGCACAAGCAAGCGTCGTCTGAATTCAGTCAGCGTGAAAGGAGTGCAGCCGGGACCAGGTAGTTACGACCATACGCCATGATCGAAAACTGGGAGCGCATCCAGAGCCTGTTTCTGCAGGCCTTAGAACTGCCTGCTGAGCAGCGCACCTCCTTTCTTAATAAGGCATGCGCTGACAATCCAGAAGTACGCACCGAGGTCGAGTCCTTACTGGCGCACGACGTCTCGGGCGGGCACGATATCGGTGCCGCAGTTGTAGGTGCTGCGAAATCCGTACTCGAATCCGTTGCTCTGCAACCCGGCGCGCGGATCGAACATTACGAGATCGAGAAACTCATCGGCTCGGGCGGCATGGGCGAAGTTTACCGGGCGCGCGACCTTCACCTTGCTCGCGACGTAGCTATCAAAGTACTTCCTTCCTTTGTTACATCGGATACGGACCGGCTGCAGCGTTTCCAACAGGAAGCGCGAGCCGCGGCCGCGCTGAACCACCCTAATATTCTCGGCGTCTACCAACTGGGCATTCATGAAGGCGCCCCCTATCTGGTGTCGGAGCTTCTGGACGGCGTCACCCTGCGCGAGCATATGAAACAAGGCCCGCTGACGCCGCGAGTCGCCGTCGGCTATGGCGTGCAGATCGCCTTCGGACTTGCGGCTGCTCATGAGAAGGGAATTGTCCACCGCGATCTGAAGCCGGAGAACCTGTTCCTGACGCGATCAGGGCGAGTCAAGATCCTCGACTTCGGCCTGGCGAAGCTTACCGGGAGCGCTCCCACCTTCGTTGGCAATGCCGCCTTCACCGAACACGGTCTGGTGATGGGGACAGTCCGCTACATGTCGCCGGAACAGGTCCGCGGCGAAACAGTTGATCCGCGATGCGACATTTTTGCTTTCGGCGTGGTCCTGTACGAAATGTTGACTGCCACGTGCCCGTTTCAGAGAGCTTCTTCGGCCGAGACCATGGCCGCCATCCTCAACGAAACCCCGCCGGATGTTGGCGAGCTTTCGCCTGCCGTCCCGCCATCCCTACAGCGCATTGTCCGCCGCTGCCTGGAAAAAGACCGGGACCGGCGCTTTCAATCCGCGTCGGACCTGGCCTTCGCCCTCGAAGCGCTTTCCGATTCAGGCATTGTGGGCGCGAGTGGTGGCCGGGTCACTGGGATCCGGGCCCGTCTGGCGAAGGCAGTGCCGCGCCGTCGCTCGGCCTTCTTTGCCATCGCCGCATGCGCAGCGCTTCTGGCACTTGCGTACCGTTTTCGGCCGGCTATGCCGGCTCCGGAAATCAGACGCATCGTGCAACTCACGAAATCGGGAGGAGCCCGGCCTGACGAGCCCCTCTACACTGACGGCCCGCGTATCTACTATGAGTCGATCGGTCCTCTGGCGGCAGACTGGCAACTCCGGCAAGTCGTCCTCAATGGCGATGACGATGCGCGTGTTCCAGTCCCCGCTGCACTGGTTCGCATTCGTGGATTCTCGCCCGACAACACTGAGTTCGTGGCCATCTCTCACCTGGAGGGCCAATCCGGCGTCTGGACGCTGCCCATCGGAGGCGGTTCACCACGGCGCGTCGGAAACCTGGTGGCAGACGATATCGCGTGGTCACATGACGGCAGCTGGTTTGCTTACGCCAGAGGCAATCAGCTTTTCCTGACGAATGCCGACGGCACATCATCGCGATTGCTGACTACACTTCCAGCAGAGGCCGCAGGTGCGGAGCATGTGCACTGGTCCTCGACGGTGCCTGAAATTTCCCCGCAGATTGACCACATTCGCTGGTCGCCGGATGACCGCACACTCCGCTTCACTCGTATCACCGCCGGGCCAGGCGGCTCTGTGGTTTTTCCGACCAGGCGAGCGCTCTGGGAAGTGGGCGCGGATGGCGGAAACTTGCACGAGCTGCGCTTTAACTGGCCAGGCACTCCAATGGAGTGCTGCGGCGACTGGACGCCGGATGGGCGCTACTTTGTCTTCGCCTCGCGCCGCGGAGGCACCTCCAACCTCTGGATGCTGGAAGAGAAATCGGATTGGTGGCGGCGGCGCAATCCCGATCCGGTGCAGTTGACCTTCGGCCCCATGAACTACAACCGCCCGGCGCCGAGCCGAAACGGCCAAAACATATTCGCCATCGGTGTGCAGGACGCGGGCGAGCTCGTTCGTTACGATTCCAAGCGAAAAGACTTTCAGCCCTTTCTCGACGGCCGCTCATTGGCTCTTTTGTCTTTCAGCCGTGACGGAAAATGGCTCGCCTACGTCGCCTACCCAGAGGGCACACTATGGCGCTCCCGCAGCGACGGCACAGAGCAACTTCAGCTTACGTTTGCTCCTCTGCAGGTCGGCGGTCCGCGTTGGTCGGCGGACGGCCGCTGGATCGTTTTCCATGCAAGACAACCGGGCCAGTCGTTCAGGAACTACATAATTTCTGCCGATGGCGGAAATCCAGAACCCTTTCCTGCGGATTCGTTGCCGCAGTGCTCCCCTGACTGGATGCCTGGCCGTGACGCAGTCATTTACAGCCGTGTTTACGCGGGAGAAGATCCGGGACTTTATGTCTTCGATCGGCAGCGCGGACGCAGCGAGAAAATCCCGGGCAGCGATGCCCTTTACGGTCCAAGTTGGTCGCCGGACGGCCGTTACCTATTGTCAGTTGATGCCGCTGACGACCGGCTGTTCCTCTTCGACCCCAAGTCGGGAAAGCGTACGCAGATTGCCGGCCCTGCCGCATGGCCCACCTGGTCGCCCGATTCAAAGTACATTTACTTTGTCAGATGGGGAATCAATTCGCTCTTGCGCGTGCGTGTCCCCGATGGACAGGAAGAAAAAGCTCTGGAACTCCCGTTCCGCCTCGCCGATTGGCCGTTCATGGTTGCGCCGGATGGCTCTCTGATTCTGCTGCGCGAGCATGGCCGTTACGACGTTTACTCGCTATCGCTGACGTTCCGGTGATGCAAGCGCCAACGACCGAGTGATCACGCGGTCTCCAGTTGTATGGACCTGACCAGGCGAAAGACGAGATGCCCTGCGCCATCGTCCGCGCCGCGCTGCCGCCGGCACACCACCGTCAGAAGTCGGGTAATCGTAAGCTCGCTGCTCGTCTCCGCATTGACGAGATCATAAGTCTTAGCGCTGCTGTTCGTGTTGCTTTTCACTGCTTACCTCATTCTCTAGTTTGTTATTTGCTAACTCCCTTCCGGCCGCGGCCCGGTATCGCTACCGAACCACGCGACCGTTTAGGAGGGGAGCGAGGACATTTCGCCTGCCACGCCAGGAAAACTTAGTGGCCTGCCGCCAGTCGTGCTACCTGGCACTGAAGCTCGTTCACCTGTTTCGTCAGCTCCTGCACCTGCTGCTGGCTGAGCTTGTAAAGCGCCTGGATTGCCGCCAGTGCAACGCCTTTCCCTCGAGCCTTGTCGTGCTAGGGCTGATCGACCATAAATCCCGAGATACCACAATTGATGTAACCGTTGACGGAGCCGTTCGAGTTACTGAGAACGTTGCAGCCCGGGGTTTGCCCAGGACCCGCGTAAAGGTGCGTTGCCTGATGCGTCGCGTAAAAGTCGGAAGTATCGAACGTCGCCATGAATGTATCCGTGAAGTAGTGATAGACGGTGTCAATACTCATAAAGACAGTCTGCGGCCGCACACCGCTGTCGATCCTGATGTCGGCATCCACTTCCTGGATCACGAGGAGCTTGTGCGATGGGACTGTCGGGAAATTGCAGCCCGTGCCTGCGCCGCCGTTGAACTGCCCGTTGCAGGTTACGGCATAGAATTGAGCGCCTTCCGTTATGGCAAGGGGAATGGCGTTGCTCTGGTTGTCCAGCGGATTGGTTACCCAGTGCTGCCGCCCGGCGCCAGAGTGACCGTCGGCGTATTCGCGATGTTAACGTTCGGCGTGTTGCCTACGTTAACCGTGCCGACAACGTTGGTTGTGCCTTGGGCAGCAACTGGCACCGGCGCGCCGGTGCCGTTGACCACCAGTACGGGCGACGGTCCGGGGCCTCCCAGGGTTGATTTCTGGCCAAATGCAGGCACACTAATCAGCACCCACCCGGCCAGTAACGACGCTACAAGCGTCAACTTCGATTTAGCATTCATGACCTCTCTCCTTTAATTTTTTGTTGGGGCTCGTCACCGCAAGCGATTCTGAGATTCAAGCTCGGGAGCGTGAGTTCGTCGCGGACAACGAAGTGCTTGACAACAGCGTCCCCCCGACGCTGTTACACCCTCGTCCACTCAACGCTCCCGAAGTTCCCTCTGATGAGATAGGCGAAAATACGTAAGAAATTTTGCGTGGGCACTCAGAAATTTCCTCGCCTGACTGCCGCGAAGAGGGCGTGTCTCGCCGAGGGAACGCCTTCAATGGGGAATCTCTTGTGCGGTATAACAATGAATGATCATGCGGCCATTGGACTTGCCAGGAGTTGCCTCTCGTTGTCCAAGCCGCCTGAGGGAAGGCGTACTTTCAAAACCGGCATGGCGCGAAAAAATACTGTAAAAGTGAAGCCACCCAAGAAGAGCTCAGCAGTCGCTGCTACCGTCTTGAAGGGTTGGAAGCAGATAGCCGACTTCCTTGGTCAGCCGGTTGCGGTTGCGCAGCGATGGGGGCGAACGGGAATGCCCGTCCGGCGCGAGGGCAGGTATGCTGTGTCATCCCCGGACGAATTGAATCGCTGGTTGGGGCAGGAGTCAGGCAGCCATGAGCCGGTACGTATCGTTACCGAGGACAACGATCTGTCAGCGGATTTGAAGCGCGGTCTGGCCCTGGCCAGAGGAAAACATCGTGAGAAGCGCCGGCGCTGATTTACACCTCTTCCGCTTCCGCAGACTCCTCGACCTTCGGGACGGTGCGGGCGGCCGCCGCGGCTTCCTCGTCCATCCGTTCTAACAGTCTTTGGAAGTAGCTGCTGAGTTGGGCAGGAAGCGGCCTGAATATCGGGCGCGCCGACAGCATTTTGTCCAGCATGCAAACCAAACCGATTCCGGCGGCAACCCTGCCTCCGCTAGCTCGGATGCCCTCTTCCAACGGGCTTTGGTGATAGTCGGTAGGATGTCGGCCCAACAGGGCTTCCACCATGACCACGCCCAGCGAAAAAATGTCCGACGCGCAGGATAAGTTCTTCTCCCCTCTGGCCTGCTCGGGCGAGAAGTAACCCAAAGTCCCAAAAGGCTTACGCGCAGCTGGACTATTGTCCTGCTCCAAATGCCTGGCCGCACCCAGGTCAATGAGAACGGCGCCGCCCGAATCGCGCAGCATGATATTCGACGGCTTCACGTCGCCGTGAACAATACGCTGCGACCAGATCGCCGCTATTCCCGCTGAGACATCGCGTCCCACCGCGATCACGTCAGATTCGAGCAAGGGCCCACTTTTCAGCCGGTGACTTAGGGTCTGCCCGTCGACGAATTCCCATGCCACATAGCGCGTACGCCGCCCGGCCACGTCGCAATAGCCATGTTCGATCAGCCGCGCCAGATTTGGATGGGCGATGCTCTCCATCGCGGCAATCTCACGCTGTACGCGGATGTCTTGACCGGGATGAAGGTGCAACTTCAATGCCACGATATCGCAGGCCGAGGTTCCGTCCGGGCGGGAGGCGCGGATCGCCTTGAACACCGCTCCCTGGCCACCTAGGGCGATCTGCGGACCAACAATATACCGACGCCCAAGTGCAGCTTCTATTTCTGCAGGCGCAAACGGAAGGGCCATATTCTCTGCGATGTAAGCGGCAGGTGCTTACTTCCTTTTTAAGGGTCAGGAGCGATTGCTACGAGTATACCCGCGAATCGCTGTATCAGGACACCTTATTTGCTGATGGAGAAGAGATTGACGACCGAATTGCTGCTGACTCTGTGTGCTGATGACGTTGAGATGCCCTGACGTACCCTTGAGTGCCAAGGACGTGCCTTACTCCGCAGATCGGCACGAGCGTGTGACAATGACAGCACTTAGCGGCGACAAACTACTCATCCTTTCCGGCTAAGAACATCCCGCAAGCTAATGGAAGATGCTCTGGCGCCTGGCCGACGCCCACGCTGTGCTGACATTCGCCGCAACTCAGCACATGAATGATTTCTCAGCGTATCAAGCCTCTGGCGTACAATCACTGCCAGCACCTCACCTTACAGTTGGGCCTTGGAGGCCAGAATGCGGCTTTCGATCGCCGTTGTCTTCTTAGCTTGCCAATTGCCTCTGCTGGCCCAACACACCTCAAGTCACTGGAGTTACGACGGAAGTCAAGGTCCGACACACTGGGGGGCATTGAGTCCTGACTTCGCCTTGTGCCAGTCTGGCCATCATCAGTCGCCCATTAACATCACCGGGGCGAAAAAAGCCGATCTTCCTCCGCTACAGGTCGACTACAAGCCATCTCCGCTGCACATCATCGATAACGGTCATACCATCATGATCAACTATTCCCCGGGCAGCTCGATTCGCGTGGGCGACAAGCAGTATCAGCTGAAGCAGTTTCACTTCCACCGTCCCAGCGAAGAGGAGATCGACGGCAAGAGTTACGATATGTCGTTGCATCTGGTGCACGCGGATGAGCAGGGTAACCTGGCGGTGGTTGCCGTCCTGCTGCAGAAGGGCGCGGACAACGCTTTAATTCACGAATTGTGGAGCGATTTACCGCACGAGAAAGAGCACGAAGAACAGCTTGATAGTGTTCAAATCAACGCAAAAGCCTTGCTGCCTTCGGACCTTGATTACTACACATTTTCCGGATCGCTTACCACACCGCCCTGTACGGAAAATGTGACCTGGTTCGTGCTTGAGCAGCCGGTCACGATCTCGGCTCAGGAGATACAACAGTTCGAGAAGCTATACCGTCATAATTCGCGTCCGGTTGAGCCGCTTTACGACCGGGTTGTGCTGGAAAGCAAGTGACGGTCGAACTGACGCAGGTACGCGTCTTCCGGGGCCATTCGCAGGCCAATGCCACAAGGACGTGAGGTCACTGACAACTGCATGCAGAACAGGGTATGACTTGCAAGACTTAATCGTTCCTGGTACCCGGGGCTGACGATTACCACAGCCGCCGGAGTTCAACGGTGCCGGGAGGAATGGAGATCACGAATCATGAAGGCAAGTACACGGCAACTGGAGAAGGTCACGATCGTTGACGTGAGTGGCCGGATTGAACTGGGCGAGGGCAGCTCGATTATTCGCGGCACCGTCAAAGAACTGCTGGCCAGGGGGCAGAAAAACATCCTGCTGAATTTGGGCGATGTTACATACATCGACAGCGCTGGCGTTGGCGAGTTGGTGAGCGCGTTCACCTCCGTGCGTAACCAGGGAGGGGAATTGAAACTCCTGAACTTGACGAAAAAAGTTCACGACGTGTTGCAGATCACCAAGTTGTACACGGTGTTCCACGTGATCGACGACGAGGCCGCAGCCGTAGCGGCGTTCGGCCAGTAGACCTGGCAACGTAGCGAAGATCGCCGAACGGTTGCCGAGGGCCGGCTCGAAGGCGGTCTCCAGACCCCCGCTCCACTACGCACCCTTGACATTGCGGATGTATGCAGCTGTCACCATCGCCGGGCCCCGCTATCGCCGCGCATTACTCCAGTTTCATCCGCACCAGCAGCTCCCGGAACTGCGGCTCTTGACGAAGCGAGTCCAGGCGGGGGTGAACTTTGATCCAAACCATCGCGCCATCGCGCTCTGTGTGGGCACGGCTCAGCCACTGCAAGGCCGAGTCGGTCTGACCCGCGACGGCAAAATAAGAGGCAATGCCGTACGGCGACACGAACCGTCGTTTGGCAGTCTCCAGAACATCTCCCATCATCGCCCGCGCTTCCTCGCCGCGTCCTGCGCGTAAGAGCAGCGTCGCCAGACCGGCCGAAGCCTGCATTTTGCCTTCGACTGGAGGCGCGACTTGCAGGAATTCGTGCAATGCTTCCCCCGGCCTGCCGAGCAAATCCAGGGAGCGAGCCAGGTCGGTGTGGCCCGGACCGAAGGTCGAATCCATCTCCAGGCTCTTGCGAAAGTACAGCACCGACTCTTCATACTTCCGGCTGTAAAACAACGTGTCGCCGACTACGGTGTGGATGATCAGTGATAACGGATCTGCCTCCAGCGATCGCAGTGCCTGCTCTATGGCCTCGCCGTGGCGGCCCACACCGGAGAGGAAGCGTGCGTACCAGCTCCTCGCCGTGGCGTATCCGGGATTCAGCTGAAGTGCGCGCAGGAACTCCCGTTCCGCCGCAGGCCAGTCCCAATCGCAGTGGCGATGGACGTAGGCAAGCGATGCATGCAGCTCTGGGATGCTGTCTTCCAGCGCGAGCCCGCGCAACGCCGCCTCGCGCGCCTTCGAGTAGGCCTCCATGGGGGGAAGAGCATTGGTGTTACCGAGAACGTTATAGGCATCTGCCAGCCCTGCCCAGGCCAGCGGATATGCGGGATCGGCATCCAGCGCCTGTTGAAAGAAGACGATGCTTTCGTGCAACGAGCGCGTGTCCCAACGGTTCCAGCAGTATCGGCCGCGCAGATACGCAACGTGCGCCGCAGGATTCACTGGAGCGCGCGACACAAATCGTTTCTCCTCTTCCGGGGTTACTTTCGCGCGAACTCCTTCGGCGATGGTCCGCGCAATTTCGCGCTGCAGCGAGAGGATGTCGCCAATCTCCGTGTCATAGCTTTTTGCCCAAAGAGTGGTGTCGCTGTCAGCATGCACCAGCTCGGCGGTGATGCGAACGCGGTTTCCCGAGCGCAACACCGAGCCCTCGACGATTGCGTCGACATGCAATTCACGAGCGATCTCCGGAAGGGGCTGGCGAGTGCCTTTGAATCGCATGGACGAAGTGCGCGAGATCACCCGCAGAGACCCGATCTGCGCCAGGTCGGCGATGAGGGCGTCGGTCATTCCGTCTGCGAAGAACTCCTGCTCCGGATCGCCCGAGCGGTTTTCCAGCGGTAAGACCGCGATGGCGCGAATGCGCTTTGAGCTTCCCGAGCTGTCACTCTGCGGAGCGGAGATCCTGGGCGAGGTTTCGAGCGCCGGACTGTTTGTCGCGAAAGCGGTATGCCCGGCTCCCGTATTTGCAGGTGCCAGTTGGGACGCGGTCGAAGCGCCGGACGACGAGTCGGGCTCGCGGAGAGCCGTTGCCAATTGGACCGCTGCCGGAAAGCGCATGGCGGGGTCCTTCTTCAGGCACTTCATCACGACGCCTTCAAGATGCGAGGAAACGCTTGGCGCTACGGTACGCAGAGGCCGCGGCTTTTCGTGGGCAATCTGGTAAAGGAGTCGGGCAGCGTTGGCCGCTTCATAGGGGCGAGTACCCGAGAGCATTTCGAACATCACCACACCGAGCGCGTAGATATCGGCCCGAGCATCGACGGGGCGCCCTTCCACCTGCTCAGGCGACATGTAGGGGAAGGTTCCCGTCAAGCTGCCGCCGTCGCTGTGCAGTCCGGCCGAGTTCTCGGTGGCTGCGGTCGCATCGTTGTCTTCGTGCAGCAGCCTGGCCAATCCAAAGTCCAGAACTTTGGCGCGGCCGCGCGGCGTGAGGATGATGTTGCCTGGCTTCAGGTCTCGATGGACAATTCCTTCCTCGTGGGCAAACTGCAGAGCCTCCGCGACCTCGATAGCGATCGCTTTCGCGCGCGACTCGGGCAGCGGCCCGTGCGCGAGGGTCTGCGCCAGCGTCTCGCCCGCCACGTACTCCAGCACGATGAAGTCGCAGCCTTGGTGCGAATCGAAGTCAAAGAGTGTCGCGATGTTCGGATGAAGCAGGCGTGAAAGCGACCGCGCTTCCTGACGAAAGCGGGCAAGGGCCCGTTCATCTCGGAGCCCTTGATCATGGAGTACCTTGATTGCGACCGAGCGGCCCAGACGCGGGTCTTCCGCCCGGTAGACGATGCCCGCTCCCCCTCGCCCAAGCTGCTCAAGAATGCGGTATCGCCCTAGAGTCTGCCCGATCATTTCCGCCTATGATCCGCCGTTTCACCGGTCGGTGCAACCCGTTCTTCAGGGCGGGGGGGAGGGCAAAACTATCGTGTATGGCGATTCGCAGGCGTATTGCTAAAATGCACAGACAGACAATCCAGATCCTGCAGCATCATCCTGCCCACATACGGGCAACTTGGCTTACGAATGCTTCGTTTTCGGGGACGAACGCTCATCTTGCTGTTTGTGCTCGCTGGGGGGCGAATCGGCGCGGCGCAAAAAGCGCCTCCTGCGGCCAGCCATCCCTGGGACGCCTCGGCGGCCACGCAAGCCCTGAAGCCACCCCCACGGAGCCTTCCGTCGCCGCCGCTTGATCCAGCCAGGCTCTATACCCTCGCGGAGCTGGTGAACATCGCCGAGCAGAATAATCCTGAAACGCGCGTTGCATGGGAGAATGCCAAGGCGCGGGCCGGGGACCTGGGTATTGCCAAATCGACACTCTACCCGGCGATGGCGGCTGCGGTGCTGGCGCAGACCACGCGCGAGAACATCCTCTTCGGGCCCTACTTTGTGCGCCAGACCATTGAGTCGTATTCGCCGCTCTTCATCCTGGATTACACGATCTTTGACTTGCAACGGTCGCAGGACATCGCGATCAGCAAAAACAATCTGTTGGCGGCAAACCTTCAGTTCAACGACACCCATCGACGCGTGATCTTTCAGGTGATGGACGCTTACTATCGTGTGCTCGATGACAAAGGCCTGCAAGACGCAGCAGAAGCCAATCTGATGAACGCGCATACCGTGCGGCAGGCGGCGGAAGCGCGGCTCCAGAATGGCCTTGCGACTCTGCCGGATGTGTTGGAGGCCCGCAGCGCGGAGGCGCAGGCTGATTACGATCTGCAGGCGGCAGTCGGCGCAACCGAGATTGCGCACGGCGATCTGGCGACGGCGCTGGGCGTCTCGCCAACGACAACCATTCAGGTGCAAAGCATTCACGACATAAAGATGCCCGACAGTATCGTTGACAGTGTCGAGGCGTCCATCGATAAGGCGCTGGCACAGCGGCCTGATCTGCTCCAGCGAGTTGCCGAACTGCGCGCGGCCAATGCCGAGGTGAGTTCCGCGAAACGAGCCTATGCTCCCAAGCTGAGCGTTGGCGGAAACGCGGGCGAGATTCGCGCTTACGGGCAGCAGGACCAGATGCCCGGAGTGTACTCACCAACCTTGCAGCCCTGGGATGCGCACTTGAGTCTGACGTGGACCCTGTTCGACGGCCTGGCGCGCGAGAATCGCCTGGCCAGGGCGCGCGCCGATGAAAAACAGGCAGCGGCTAATGTCGATGCATTTCGCGACCAGGTGGAGAATCAGGTCTGGGCGGCGTACTCGACGGCCCGCACCGCCTTGCGGCAGCAGAAAGCCGCGGCAGCTCTGCTGGAGGCTGCGACCGAGTCGTACAATGCGGCGCTGGAGTCCTACAATTACGGACTGCGGACGCAAATCGATGTTGTGTCGGCGCAGCGCACGCTGGCAGAAGCGCGTACCGCAGACGTCACCGCGCGCACGCAATTGTTGACCGGACTGGCAGCGCTTGCGTATCAGACGGGCGATCTGCTTTATGGGAAGACTCCATGATGAAGACGACGGAGAAAGTCGGCAACAATCGCGGTTGGGTAGGTGTCGTTGCTCTCGCTGTCTCTATTGCGGTAACGCTGCTGGCAGCGGGCTGCTCCCGGGCGCCTTCGTTCAACCTGCTCGGATCTTTTTTCCCCGCGTGGCTGCTGTGCGGGGCACTGGGAATAGCGCTGACGGTTGTTGCGCGCGTCGTATTTGTGCGAACCAATTTCGAAAAGGAACTGGCGCCGCTGATCCTGGTGTATCCGTGCCTGGCCTTGTTCTTCACGTTCACCATCTGGCTACTGTTCTTCAGCTGATCCAGGGTTAAACATTATGGCCGATAACGACACTCCCGTTCAGCCAAGCCGTCGCGGAAGGATCGTCAGCTGGGGCATCGTCGCCGCCGCCCTGATCACGGGCTTGCTGGTGATTCACATCACCGATAGATACCCGCGCACCGATGACGCCGAGGTCTTCGCCAACTTCATCGGCATCGCTCCGCAGGTCGAGGGACCGCTCATTACACTTCCCGTGCAGGACAACCAGTTCGTAAAACAGGGTGGCCTGCTGTTCGAAATCGATCCCCGGCCGTACCAATACGCGCTTGAGAAGGCGAGATCGGACCTTAGCACGCTGGAGGGGCAGATCGTCGACGAGAGCCGGACCATCGCCTCCCAGCAGAGCGCGGTCGGGGCGGCGCAGGCCTTCACCGTGAGCGCGGCCGCAAACGTTGATCACGCCGCTGCGGCAGTCAAAGAAGCGCAGGCGAACCTGCAGAGCAGCAAGGCAGAACTGGATCGCTTGCAGGCGGAATACGAATACACGAACAATAACTATCATCGTATCGAGCCGCTGTTGGCTAAGCAGTTTGTCACCGTGGATCAGGTGGATCAGGCAAGAACCGCGGTGGTAGCGGGAAAGCAGGCGGTCGACCGGGCGCGCTCGCAAGTGACGCAGGCTGAGGCGCAGCTGGCGTCGGCTCAGGCGCAATATGAGCAGGCGAAGGCGAATCAGAGCCAAAGCCACTCGCAGCTGGCACAGTCGCAGCACAGTGTGCTGACGCTGGAGCCGCTCACAGCTCAGCGGAGCGGTAAGGCGGCTATCATCCGCGATGCCGAGTACAACCTGAACAACTGCCGGGTCTATGCGCCCTTCGATGCGCGCGTCACGAATCTGACGATCTCCCAGGGGGCATATGCGCACATCGGCCAGCAGATGTTTACCTTGATCGACACGCGCGTGTGGTGGGCGGTGGCGAACTTCCGCGAAACCCAGCTTAAGCACATTCACCCGGGAATGCATGCCGACGTGTATGTGCTGTCTCGTCCCAACGTCCGATACGAGGGCATCGTGGACAGCGTCGGCTTTGGCGTGCAGCCCGATTCCACGCTGGTCGGGTCATTTGGACCGGGGCTCCCGGATATTCAGCGCTCGCTCAACTGGGTCCACCTGGCGACGCGATTTCCGGTTCGGGTAAGGATTGTGGCGCCCGAGACCGAGCCGTTCCGCCTGAGCGAATCCGCAGTCGTCATCATGCGGCCCGATCGCGACAGGACGCGATAGCCATGTCGTCCCAGGACCAGGCGCTACCGGCAGTCGCGCAATCGCGAACCCTGGACAGCCGCAGCGTGTGGTTCTGGCAATTCCTCAAGTCCGAACTCGCACCCTATCCCGGACGTGCCTGGGTCGTGGGCCGAATCACCATCGCTGCCACGCTGGTGATGATCGTGGTGATGACGTTTCGCGTTCCCTACGGATTTCTGGCAGGGATTTACACATTCTTCATCAGCCGTGAGAGCCTCAGCTTAACCCTGCGTTCGGGAGTTCGGACGGCGGTCATGTATGTTGTGGCCACCCTATACACCATCGTCGGTGTCATGACGATGGTGGGCGATCCAGTGACGCATTTTCTGTGGATCACGATTTCGCTGTTTCTGGCTTTTTATCTCATCCGCATTCTTCCCGATTACTTCACGGCGGTGGGCTTTGGTTTCACGCTCGCGGGAGCAATACCGCTGTGGGACCAGACCTCCCTCACAATTCAACAGCGCACCGAGAACACGTTATGGCTGGGCTATTCGGTCTTGATCGGTTCGGCGCTCACCGTATTCGTGGAGTACCTATTTCGTCGCGTGCATCCTGTTACCGACATCAACTTGAGTATCGAGTCCAGGCTGCAAGCGGCGGAAGGCCTGCTGCGACAGATCGCCTCCGGCCAGCCATCCTTTGCGATCAATGAGGATATCTCCCGCTTTTCGAATGTCGGGACTTCACGGCTGCGTCGGCTTCTGCTGCGTTCAGGATTGCCGGCTCAGTTTGTCGGGCCGATGAACACCTCGATCGCGTTGCTCGGCCAACTGATCGATATGTCCGCCAGTTTGCAGATCGCGCGATCGAACCGTTCTTTCGTCGCGCTCCCGGAGGACCGCGAACGCTGTCGAGTGCTGGCCGAGCAGATCTCGCAACTCGATCGCGATCTCAAAGAGGGCCGGTTGCCGCAACCGATCCCCATCCCAACAGACGCGCAGTCGTCAGGCCTGCCATTTCTTCCTGAGATGGAGCGGACGGTGGCGCTGATCTCCCACGCATTCTCCGGTTCGGAGAGCCTGGAGGAGTTGTTCGTTGCGCCGCCGCTGGCTCCCGAGAAGCGGCAACGGCTGTTTGTCCCCGACGCGTTTACCAATCCCGACTATCTGAGGTTTGCAATTCGCGGAACGCTGGCTACCGTGCTTGCGTATGTGGTCTATCAATCGATCGACTGGCCGGGCCTGAGCACTTCGGTCGCGACCTGCATCATTACCGCACTGACGACCCTCGGCTCGTCGCGGCAGAAGCAATTCCTGCGTTTGGGAGGTGTAGTGCTCGGCGGCCTCGTCTTCGGCATCGGCGCGCAGTGCTTCGTTCTTACCCACCTGGAGTCGATCACGGGATTTACCATCCTGTTTGCCGTGGTAACGGCGGTTTGCGCGTGGATTGCGATCGCGTCGCCGAGACTGTCATACCTGGGAATACAAGCGGCCCTGGCCTTCTACCTGATCAACCTGCAGGAGTTTGCGATTCAGCCGTCGCTGGCGGTTGCGCGCGACCGCCTGGTCGGAGTGACCCTCGGCATCATGTGTATGTGGCTGGTTTTCGATCATCTGTGGGTGAGAGACGCGCTGCAGGAGATGCAGGAGGAGTTTGCCCGCAATTTGCAATGGCTGGCGGAGATCATTGACCTCGCGGCCAATCCGGCTCAGGAGGAGCAGCGCGAGGCGGTTGCCAGGCGAGTAACGCAGTTGCGCGATCAGATCAACGAAGGATTCAACAAGGTGCCGGCGCAAGCCGATGCCGTGCTCTTTGAGTTCGGACGGTCGCGTCAGCGAAAGCTCAGGATCCGTGACGACTTCCGGCGCTGGCAGCCGGCACTGGGCACCCTGATGCAGGTGCAGATCACCGGCATGCAATATCTCTTTGAGAAGCGATATCCGGAGCTCACGCCGGAAGTCGCAAAGGCGTTGTCCACCTTTGAAGGGGATATGGCTACTACCGCCCGCGCCATGTCCGACGAGGTCAGCGGAAAAGGGGCCGGTCCGGCGCCTGATGTACTCCAGTCAGCCAATGGGCTGCGCGAAACGATTGAGAACCATTACGTTGCTGTAGGCCAGCCTGTTCCTTCGTCGCTGGCTGACATGATCACCATCAGCCAGAACCTGGCATCCATTACCGCTCCGCTGTATGCGGACATCCACGCGACCTTTGCCGATCCGCAGAAAGCGTTAATGCATCATCCTCAGCTGCAACCGAAGGAACCTTGATGAGCGGCTTGTGAGTCAGCTGCCAAGCAAGCTCACGAGTTGACGCCGCTCAGAAACCCGCCAAGATGCGCCGTGATGGTGATCGCGACGACGCCCAACAGCTCGACAGGGATACGGTAGCCGGGAAGATCTGGCGATTCACGCTTTCGGAAGCGCCAGTGCAAGAACCACGTCGCGATCACCAATAGCCCGGTCGCCGAGGCAGCAAGTATATGAAGCAACAGCAGACCTTTGATCCGTTTCCCTTCGAGGACGAATTGCCACGCTAACACCCCAGTGAGAATTGTGGGAATCACTGTGACTGCGGCGATGGAGAGGTTGAGATAGGCTGCTCCGGCAAGCTGTGAACTACGCTTGCCGCGCGACAGGAGATCGAAAGCAACGCCCGTGAGGAAGAGCGCGATGGGGAAGTGGATGAGCACGACGTGCTGGGCGTGCTTCGCCAGAACAATGGTTCGCAGGTCAAATGGATTGGAGATCGACATATTCGTTTTGTCCTGGCGATGCCGTTAGTGAACGATGATCGTGCCCGTCATCTTCGGATGAATGCTGCAGAAGTAGGTGTACGTGCCCGGTTTGGTGAAGGTGTACGAATACTTGTCGTCGGTATCCAGCGCCTTGGACTTGAACACCCCCTGGTCGCTGGCAATCACGTGCGGAACATCGTCCTTGTTCACCCACGTCACAGTGCTGTTCGCCGATACTGTCAGGGTCTGCGGGGCAAAGGCGAAGTTATCCACCTTAACCTCGGTTGACGAAGGCTTCGCCTCCTGACTGGCTGCTCGCGGGGAGTAGAGAGTCAGAATGGCGACAAGCGCCAGCGGAAGTATGGCGGGCAACAGGCGAACGAGAAATCGTCGATTCATTGCATTCTCCTTCTGATAAGTAGTTACGCCAGCGACGAGTCCACCAAGGCCAGTGCGTGGCGTTTTTGAACGTAGTTCACATCGGTAATGCCGAGGACGCTGCGCAGCTGGTCGGCCGGAACCTTCATCGGGCCTGGACCGTCAGCTGTGCCAGGTGCAGGTTGGGGGAAGGCGGTGGAACACGCCGTGTGGAAGGTCACGTTGCCTTCGACCTTCTGCATCGTCTGATGGATGTGGCCGTTAAGGACAGTCACCGAACCAAATCGCTTCAGATACGAAAGCGCCTGGGCGCTGTCTTCGGTCCCCCAGCCCCATCGCGGATAGACCGTCCACAGCGGAATGTGCGCGAAGACGATGACGGGCGTGCTGGATTTCAGGTGGCGAACGTCGTCTTCCAGCCACTCCAGTTGTTCGGATCCGAGCGCGCCTAGACCGCCGGCCTTCAGATTCAGCACATTTACCAGGCCGATGAAGTGGGTTCCGTTTTTGTCGAAGCTGTACCAGCCATCGCCCTTGGAATTTTTTCCGTACCGCTCGCGGAACATCGCTCCGTTGTCGTTGAGGACGTCGTGCTCCCCGGGCACGAAGAAGATTTCCTTATTCGTAGCCTTCAGGATCTGATCCACATTGTCGAACTCTTCCGGTTTGGAAAGATGACTGATGTCGCCGGTGTGCAGGATGAACTCCGGCTGCTGCGGAAGGGCATTGATCTTGTCCACCGCCGCTTTTAGCGTGGCGACCACGTCAGGATTTGCCGGCTTGTTAAAGCCCATGTGGCTGTCGCTGATCTGCACGAAGCTGAGCTCGCCCAGGTTGCCGGATTTGTCTCCGGAGTGGTTACGGAACGGGAGGGCGAACGACCTCAGCACACCGCCCTGCATCAGACAGAAAGCGCCAGTTCCGGCCCAAGCCATGCATTTGAGGAAGCCCCGACGGTCGATACCGTCATTGTTGTGATCGTGTTCGATGACGCCGCCGGAATGACGGTCGAGCAGATTCTTTGCCATTAGGTGACCTTTCCGTTTTCTGTCGCTGTCGCCTGGATTCGAGGCGGCGCAAGCGGGAGCAAGTGAGCGCCGTCTTTGCTTGCGCCGCCATTGGGCGACGTGCTCATCTGCATAAACTGCCGAGCGGGATTTTTATTCCAGGGGGATTCCATGTGACCAATTGCCCAGCTGGATCCGCATTTAAACATGTGCGAAATGTTGGAGGGGAGGAACTACAGATCGGCAGAAGGGCGCAACCGGTATTATCATCACCCTTTACCCATTTGGGTTTCCGGAGGTAAATGTGGAGACCGCTTTTCGCTCGCGCTACGTGGATCTCAGTCACACCATTGAACCGGGGATGATCACGTACAAGGGCTTTCCCGGTCCCGTAATCTGCGACTACATGAGCCGTGAACAGTCGGAGCAGTTCTATGAGGACGGGACCTCGTTTCAGATCGGCAAGATCGAGATGATCGCGAATACTGGGACGTATGTCGATAGTCCCTTTCACCGCTTCGAGAATGGGAAGGATATCTCCGAGCTTGCGCTCGAGAAGCTGGTCGATTTACCTGCCGTCGTAGTGCGAGTCGATGACCTTCATGGACGAGCCGTCGATCGCGATCGGTTTGTCGGTATAGATGTGGCCGGGAAGGCGGTGCTCGTGCACACGGGATGGGCACGACGTTGGGGCACGGAGCAGTACCTCGACGGGCATCCATTCCTGACGGCAGCGGCAGCGGCCTACCTGAAGGAAAAGGGTGCAGCTCTCGTCGGCATCGACTCAATGAACATCGACGACACATCGAACGGAAGGCGGCCTGTGCATACGATGCTGCTTGCTGCGGAGATTCCTATTGCGGAACACCTGTGCGCCTTGGACCTCCTGCCGCCGTCCGCCTTTACGTTTAATGCGCTGCCGGTGAAGGTGAAAGGATTTGGAACGTTTCCGGTGAGGGCATTCGCGAAGATCTAGCGCATTTGTGGGGGAAGTTGAGGCGCCTACGATCGTGCGTAGACGCCTCGTTTCGTCAGTGTCCAGTGGAATCCGGATGGCGCGTCGCCTCGAAGAGGAACCAGGTACGCCGCTCCGTCTCGTCGATCCATACTTCAATCAGGCTCGCTGTGGCAACGTCGTTGTGCTCGTCGCAAACGTCATGCGCTTCGCGCAGTCGCGAGGTGAGTGCTTTGTTGTCCTCCACCAGTTCGGCCAGCATGTCCTCCGGCTCAACGTATTCGGCATCGTTATCCAGAACGCGCTGCATGCGGGCAATCTGACCGATGGATCGCATGGTGGTGCCGCCGAGCTTGCGAATCCGCTCGGCGATGGGGTCGGTCATGGCGAAGACCTGGTCACCGTGTTCATCGAGCAGCAGGTGATAGTCGCGAAAATGCGGGCCACTCATGTGCCAGTGAAAGTTCTTGGTCTTCAGATACAGGGCGAAAACATCCGCCAGGATGCCGTTCATGGCAGCAGAAATATCCCTGACTCCGGCGCGCTCTAAATCGGTCGGGGTCACCAGCGGGCTGAGTTGCCGCCGCTCCAGGTCCTCCGTGAGGGTTGCAGATTTCTTCATAAGGTCTCCTTCGAATGGAATATCGTCACAACCGTTGGCTGTGGTATACCGCGACGTGCTGATGACGCTATGCGGCAGCTTCTTTGCTCCTCCCGAAGAATGAAAGCAGTTCGGAATTGATCTGGTCTTTGAGAGTCGAGCACATGCCATGTGGTGCTCCGGGAATGACTTTCAGAATGGCGCCCTTGACCAGTTTCGACGAAGGCATGGCGGAAGCGCCGATCGGCACAATCTGATCGTCGTCGCCGTGGAGGATGAGCGTAGGGACGTCGAACTTCTTCAGGTCTTCCGTGAAGTCGGTTTCCGAAAACGCTGTGATGCAGTCGTACACGGCATTATGTCCTGCCAGCATGCCCTGCAGCCAGAAAGAATCACGCAAGCCCTGCGACACTTTGCTGCCCGGACGGTTGGCCCCGTAGAAAGGAAGACTGAGATCTTTGAAGAATTGTGAGCGATCGGCCTTCACGGAGGTACGAATCTGGTCGAACACTTCCATTGGCGTGCCGCCGGGATTGGCTGCTGTCTTTAACATCAGCGGCGTCACAGCGCCGATGAGCACCGCGCCGGCAACTCGCTTCGTGCCATGGCGACCGATGTAGCGCGCGACCTCTCCCCCGCCGGTGGAGTGGCCTACATGGATCGCGTTCTTAAGGTCGAGAGCTTTCACCAACTCGGCAAGATCGTCGGCGTACGTGTTCATATCGTTTCCGTCCCAAGGTTGGCCGGAACGTCCGTTACCCCGTCGATCATGCGCGACGCAACGGTAGCCACGAGCGGCAAGGAACAGCATCTGGTCTTCCCATGCGTCGGAACTCAGCGGCCATCCATGGCTGAATACTATGGGCTGACCTTTGCCCCAGTCCTTGTAATAAATAGTCGTGCCGTCTTTAACCGTAATGGTGCTCATACGACTTCTCCTTATGAAATTGAGTGGTTGAGCGGTCCTGGGCTTGTTCAATCAGGCTGGTTGTGCCTGGAGATGCTATGGCAGATGACCGCATCGGGTCTGCCGACTCATTTTTCCTGAGAGCATCGCGCAATGAGGGGCGGGCAATGCCGAGCTACCGGCTGCGGATGCCGTACTTGTTCTGAAGAAACTGCCGCAAGCTTTTCGGCAATGTGCCGCTAAGCTCCTGCCAGCTCAGAATCGCCAGTCGCGAGCGCAATTCGCAATTGCGGACGGCGCGTACGACGCGATAGAACGCTTCCGTCAAGTCATCGCGACGAGCGTCGCAGAGGAGAAGAAAATATCGCTCACAATGATGCGCTGCCAGAACACCCCGGATGAGCTGGTACGACTCGTATATCCGATGTCTGGACGGAAGTTCGCCAGGATCGAAGACTATGGGGAAATCCTTGTAGCGCAGAACGAGATCCGCCCGGCCATGCGGGAAACCGCTTTCTGTGAGCTTGGCTTCGACGAAGAGATGTCCAAGGCCCATATCGATTTCTGTTCGATCAGTGTGACCCGTCACCAGCGACAGCCCTGGCTTTACGCCAAACTGTGGGCGCAATCGCGGGCGGATGCCGAGAAGGGAACACACCGCGCTTCGCCTGGTGATTCCCGGATAGCAGAAGATATTCATCAGCAGCGCGTCGGAGCTGTTAGCGCAATCGAGCTCGCGCCGTATGCGATCTTGCGGTCGCGGAATTCTCTTGCTCGCGGTGTAACACTTGGCCAGCCGGCGCCGCCATTCGGGATGGCTACAGATGCGCCGGTACGCCGCGGGCAGAAAATTGCCGTGCCCGCCATTCGCGTCCTGATACAAGATACTGGGGATCGCGCTGAACGTTGCTTCATGAGGAACGCCTTCGGCCAGGCGGAGATTGCGGGCGCTAAGTTCGCGGCGGAGTTGCCCTGCGCTGAGTCGCTCCGCGCCAGCTTCATCATTCCTGTCGAATGGCGTCACCGTGCCGGTCCCAGCAGAGTCTTGACGCGCTGCCGTTTCAGGACCCCTGCTGGGCCCTCCCGCGTCGTGGTCTCGGCCCATTTGGCTACCTGGTTCAGGCAGATGCGATGTTCGACCGATGGCCGCTCGACCACCACAGTGAACTCGGTCATCGGCCCCGGTCGCGGGACTACAGGATCGTCCCGGAAAGCGGCGACCGCGAGAGCAACCGCTTCGTACAGGGACGCGGCTTCGACATGAACGCGGTGCGAGAGGCTGTCATTGTCGGTAAACGAGACGCTGCAACGGGTCGTGCTCATGCCAGAGATTATAGCGTTAGTTTCGCCTTTTCTTCGCTACATTTTCGCTATAAAGCTGATGGCGGCCTAGGTATAGGAGGTGGGCCGGTTTTCGGCTCGGTCGGGCGGGCCGGGATACAGTCCTTAACCAGCAGCGCGAGATGATCTTGCGCGGGAGATATTGCTCGGCAGTATCATGCAAGAGCAGAGGATAAGCCTATGTGGAGTGGATTGCGAGGGTGGTGGATTGTTGTGGCCCTGACGGCTGCGCTTTCGATGCACTTGTATGCGCAAGAACAGCCCTCCACCGACACAAGTGGCGCCAGTTCGTCGGATGCGGTGCTGTCGCGCAACATGCTGGTTCCTCTGAAGGTAGTGAGAGAGTTCTTCCCGGCGATTAGCCGCCTGCAGGGCGGCGAAGAAAACGCGAGTGCGGTCGGCAACCCCACCGCCACGAGAACGGCGGTGTATACAACGAAGGACGCTTCAAAGAGGGTTGTCCTGAGCGTAGAGCAATATGCGAGTCTGGGCGATGCCTTAACGGCCTATCAGGAGGCAGTCAAGAGGACTCAGGTGCCGGAGCTCACGCCCATCGCCCTGTCGAATGTAGGCCAGGACGTATTCGCGGGGATTGTCACACAGGGCGGCGACACGCATGTCACGATCAAAACCTTGGATGGAGATCTGCTTGTGGGCGCGACCTTAAGTGGCTTCGATGCCAGCACGGATAACATTGCCAAGCTCGCTAACCTCACACGCAAAGAACTGGCGCAGGCCAAGGGGCATGAGAAATCGCGTCGGGGTGGCTAGAAAGGCCCGGAGACCGCGATACATCCCACGGGGAGATCGACTCCTATTTCTGAAAGAACATTTTTATTGCAATTCCGATCAGGCAGGCGGCGAAGATGCGCCGCAGCAGCAGCGTAGGCAGGGCCTGCGCCCACGATCCTCCAAAGTATCCCCCGGCAAAAAAGCCTATTGCCATCAGCGTGGCGATCTTGATGTCGACATTCCCTGCGCCGTAATACTTCCAGAAGGCCAGCGCGCCGATCGGCAGCAGCAACGTTGCCACCGACGTTCCCTGCGCGCGATGCTGGTCCATTCCGTAGCCGTAGACGAGGATCGGGATGAGGAAGACTCCGCCTCCCAGCCCGATCAATCCCGAAATAACGCCGATTGCGATACCGATGGCGAGTGAGACGGCGGCTGCCATGATGGTTTTTACCTTTCTGACTTGACTGACTCGGAGAACGAGCGTATACATCGTACAACGTACTAGTATGCATAATAACGTACGACTGTAAAGGAATTTGAGCGATACGTCACAAATCGGTTGTGAAGCGCTTGCAATCGGGGGAGGATCGTCCCGTGGGGAAGAAAAAGCCAATTGAATCGTTCCTGCCGCTGACGCCGGCGGTTTTCCACGTGCTGCTCTCGCTGGCTGACGGCGAAAAGCACGGCTACGTGATCAGCAAGGAGATCGCGCGCCGCACCAATAATGAAGTACGGCTCAGCGCGGGTACGCTGTACGGCATCATCAAGCGGTTGCTGGAAGACGGCTTCATCGAGGAGTCGGAAGACCGCCCGGACTTCAGTCTGGACGATGAACGGCGGCGTTATTACCGTCTGACGAAACAGGGAACGGCGCTGGCCGAGGCCGAGGCCGAGCGCATGGAACGCGTGCTCGCCATGGCGCGGGCCAAGCGCGTGCTGGGACCGGAGAGCGCATAGCCGAGGTGAATATGGCGAGGCAAAGGGAAGCAGAAGACATCTCCAATCGCTTGTTCGCAGCGCTGTTGCGTCTTCTGCCTGAGGAGTTTCGCGATCGATTCCGCGGTGAAATGCAGTCAGTATTCGCTGACCAGCGACAGGATGCGCAGCAGTCCGGGCGGGCAGCGCAAGCCCGCTTCTGGTGGGAGACGATTAGAGGACTGTTTGCGACCGCCGTCCGCGAGCACACCGAGATCCTGGTGCAAGATGCCGATTATGCCCTGCGTATGATGCGCAAGGACTTGAGCTTCACCTTCATCGCGATTCTTGTCCTTGGACTCGCGATTGGGGCAGCCACGGCGGCGTTCAGCGCTGCCGATGCGATTTTGATTCGACCGCTGCCTTTCGCCGAGGGAAATCGCCTGGTGCAGTTGAAACAGTTGGAACCTGCAGTGGGCGTGGACAACATGGGCTTCTCGGTAAAGGAGATCGAGGACTACCGCTCGCGCAGCCGCACCCTTGGTTCGGTTGTCGAGTACCACAACATGATGTTCACTCTCCTCGGCGGGCGTGAGCCGGAGCGCGTGGACACCGCTGTGGTGTCAGCAAATTTCTTTCGCGTGCTGGGTGTGAGTGCGCTGCACGGCCGAACCTTCATGGACGAAGATGATGGCCCGAATGCGAAGCCGGTGCTGGTACTGAGTTACGAGTTCTGGCAGAAAAGCTTTGGCGGCGATCCGAATGTGGTCGGTCGTTCTTACTCCATGAACGACAAGGAGCATGTTGTTGTCGGCGTGCTGCCGCCGATCCCGCAGTTTCCTGGAGTGGTCGATGTGTACATGCCCACCTCGGCTTGCCCCACGCGCTCCGGCGCAAGCTTCAGGGAGAACCGCACTTCGCGCATGATGACCGTCTTCGCGACCCTCAAGCCCGGCGTCACGCTGCCAGAGGCTGAAGATGATCTGCGGGGAATCGCAAAACATCTGCGGTCGGCTTATCCCGAGTCCTATCCCGCGGCCAAGGGTTACGACATCGCAATCCTTCCGGTGCACGAGCAGCTGACGAGCAAGATCCGCCCGGTACTGATCGGGCTGGGAGCGGCGGCCTTTCTGTTGCTGCTGCTGGCGTGCTTCAACGTTGCCGGTCTGATGCTGTCGCGAATCCTCTCGCGTTCGAAAGAATTGATGGTACGGGCGGCCCTGGGCGCAAGCCATGGGCGGATCGTTCGCAGCTTCCTTACGGAAGGAATGCTGTTGGCTTGCGCAGGCGGCGTGCTGGCCTTGGTACTGGCGTTCTGGAGTGTCGACGTACTGGTGCCGTTCAGCGCCCGCTTCACGACGCTGGCTTCGGAGCTGCGCATCGGTCCGCAGGCAATTGCGTTCTGCTTCGTTCTTTCGATTCTTTGTGGGTTTGTGATCGGATTCATGCCTGCGATCGGAATGCGACAGATGCCGCTGTTCACCGCGCAGATGGAGAACATGAGCAGTCCAGCGCGCATGAGCTCGCGCACGCGAGGCATTCTTGTCGCGGGACAGCTGGCCGTCTCGGTCATTTTGCTGGTTGGCGCCGGGCTCACTTTGCGCACGTTATTTCAGCTGGAGCATATGGACGCCGGCTTTCGTCCGAGTGGCGTGACCACGGCGCGAATTTATACACACAACGACAGCTTCCAAAGTATTTACCACTCGCTTATGGAACGCACGCGGCGACTGGATGGCGTGGAATCCGTGGCGCTGTCCAGCACCTTTCCGTTATCGGAGCGTGGTGACGAGTACGAATACGCACTCACGACGGACAAGCCGTCCAGCGGCGATCAGCCTAAGCCGCGAACTGCCGCCGGGCGAGCCGTGACCCCTGGATACTTCTCCATAATCGGAATGCATTTGCTCGCGGGGCGCGATTTCAATGAAGGGGACACGCAGCAGGAGCCGCGAGTGAGCATCGTCAATGAACATCTGGCGAGTCATTACTGGCCGGGGCAGAGTGCGATCGGTAAGAAGATACGTTTCTCGCCAAGCGAGGAGGCCACGATTGTCGGCGTAGTGGGCAACGTGCGCCATCGCGGGCTCGACCAGGAGCCGATTGACGAGGCGTATTGTGCCTTTGCGCAAACCAATAACTATTTCATGGACCTGATTGTGCGCGGGACGCGTTCGGCCCACGAGCTGGCGCCGGAGGTCGCGTGGATTGTGCACGACCTCGATCGGGACGCGGTCATCACCGACGTCGAAGCGCTCACGGATGTGCGCAAGGATTCGCTGGCGCCGCGACGGAACACGGCGTTGTTGTTCAGTATCTTCGCGGGGCTGGCGCTGGCGATCACGGCGTCAGGGATCAGCGGGTTGATGACGCTGGAGGTCTCGGAGCGCAAACACGAGATCGGCATTCGCATGGCGCTTGGCGCTACGCCACGCAGAGTCATGGGCTCGATGATGACGCGCGTCACGGCCATCATTGTTGCGGGGTTGGGTTGCGGCGCGGCCGTGGCCTGGCTGATGTCGGCGCCGATGGCCAAGCTGGTGTATGGAATTTTGCCGCGGGATTCAGTGACCTTCGCGGTGTCGGCGGTGCTGCTGGTGGTGGTCGCGATGGCGTCGTCGTTCCTTCCGCTGACGCGGATTGCGAAACTGGATCCCACGGTCTTGCTGAGGACGGAGTGAGGGCAGCGATTGCGGTGCTGGCAATGGTAGCGACGTTCACCCCGGCAGTTCACGGAACGGAGCCAAAGGTGCATTCGGAGATGCTGGTGACAGCTTCGTGGCTGCAGGAGCATCTCGGGGATGCCGATTTGGTCGTGTTGCATGTAGGGCGCGACCGAAGCGAGTACGACGCGGGGCATCTACCCGGAGCGCGATATCTGGCGCTGGATGAGATTGTGGAGCAGCATGCGGATTCGCTTAACGACCTCGCGGCGGTGGACAGGTTGCAAACTGCATTCGAGGACGTTGGGTTGGGCGATGGGGCGAGAGTCGTTCTCTATGACGGCGCCGGAGGCCTGCTGGCCGCTCGCGTTTATTTCACGCTCGACTACATGGGACATGGGGATCACGTTTCGTTGCTGGACGGCGGTTTGGAGAGGTGGAAGGCGGAGGGGCGAGAGTTGCAGCAACGGGAGGCGCACGCCGCGCGCGCGGTGTTCACGCCGCATGTGCAGGAGGATGTTGTGGTCACGACGGCGCGCATGCGCGAGATTCTCGGTCAGGACGGGTATGTCCTGCTGGATGCGCGACCTCGAGCGGAGTTTGAGGGCGCGGTGAAGTCGGACGGAGTTGCGAAAGCTGGACATTTGCCAGGGGCGCGGAGTTTGTATTGGAAGACTCTGCTGGCATCTGACGCGCTTCCCGCTTTGCGGGGGAATGCTGAGTTGCAGCAGATATTTGCTGCTGTGGGTGCCAGGCCGGAGAAGGTTGTGGTGACCTATTGCCGGACCGGCATGCAGTCGTCGTTCACGTATTTCGTGGCGAAATACCTGGGGTATAAAGCGGCGATGTATGACGGCTCGGTTTTCGAGTGGGTCAATCGCGGCGGGTATGAGTTGGTAGCCGGGCAGTGAGTGTCGCCGGCCGGAGCCGGCTTAGGGAATCCTTGCTCGATTCACAAAGCACTTGTGGAGGACGTATGAAGTTCCATCTGGTTCGATTTGTTGCCATCATCGGATTGACTTGTGGCGTTGCTTTGCTGCCGGGCAGAGCGGCTGCCGGTGATGCGAAGACGTCTTCGGCGCAGAGCGGAGCGGCCCGTCCCAACCTGGTGGTCTCCACGCAGTGGCTCGCCGATCATCTTTCTGATCCGCACCTTGTCATCGTACACATCGGGCACGACCGCGGCGACTACGAGGCGGCGCATATTCCGGGAGCGCGCTTTCTGCCGATGGACAAGTTCGTCAGCAATCAGGAGCCGGGTGCGGAGCTGCTGCCTGCCGATCAATTGAAGCAGAACCTGGAAGCGATCGGCATCGGCGACAACTCGCGCGTGGTGTACTTTGCGCCGGATTGGGACCCGATGGCGACGCGGCTCTTCTTCACGCTCGACTACCTCGGGCATGGCGACCAGGCGGCGCTGCTCGACGGCGGCATGGACCGATGGCTGAGCGAGAAGCGGCCAACATCCAGTGAAGTGCCGAAGATTACGCCGGGGACGCTGACCGTCCATCTGCATCCGGAGATCGTGGCCAAGATGGATTGGATGACGAAGCTGGTCGCGGAAAAGCCTGCTTCAACCGACGTGGTAATCATTGATGCGCGGCCGGGCAAGCGCTATCGCGCCGGGCATCTTGCTGGAGCACAGTCGATGTTCTGGGAGACGGCGCTGGTGAGCCAGGATGATCCGGTGCTGCGCTCGCCGCAGCAGTTGCGGCAGCAGTTCGAGGCGGCGGGAGTGACACAGGGGAAGAAGCTGGTGTCGTATTGCGAGGTGGGACTGCAGGCCTCGTATACGTATTTTCTCGCGCGGTATCTCGGGTACGATGCCGCGATGTATGACGGGTCGTACAGCGAGTGGAGTGGGGCGAAGGAGCCGGTGGTACGCGGCGACTCGCCCCGATAAGGGCTGGGCTACCTGGTGAGGATCACCACATCGACGCGGCGGTTGAGCTGGCGTCCTTTGGCTGTGTCGTTGCCTGCCGCGGGATGAAACTCAGCATATCCGGCGGCGGAGAGCCGATCGGCAGAGATCCCGTTTTGCTCGACCAGCAGCTTTACCAGGCCCGTTGCGCGTGCTGTCGAAAGCTCCCAGTTAGAGGCGAACTGCGCCGTGTGGATAGGAACATTGTCGGTGTGGCCTTCGATCCTAACGGCACAAGGATGTGCTTGGAGGATTTCGGCAATTCGAGAGATAGCCGCTTCGGCGCCGGATTTGATTGTCGCAGAGCCGCTATCGAAGAAACCCATCTCACGCAGGCTGACGACCAGGCCGTCGCGTCCCATATGCAAAGCGACCTCATTCCGTTGGATCTCGGAGGCGAGAGCGCTTGCCAACTCACTACGGATGGCGTTGAAGTCTTCCTTCTTCTGCTCGCCTCCAAGTTTGTCCTGACCAGATGTGGCCCAGCGCGAAAGGTCCTGCCCGGCGTCTACCGAGGCGGGCAGTGAGATCCTCGCCTCCACCTGTCCGGGCCTGCGATTACTCTTCTGAAACACACCGAGCTGCTGAAAGGCCGAGTCGATGGCCTCGCCCAGGCGGACTGCCCTGCGCTTGTCGATTTGCGCCGAAGCATAGAGGACAACAAAGAAGGCGAACAGGAGAGTGACGAAGTCGGCGTAGGAGACGAGCCAGCGCTCGTGATTCACATGCGAGACGAGCCTTCGGCGGCGCTCTTTCATGGGGCCTCGTCGGCGGCCACTTGCAATTCCTTTGCGGGCTGCTGAAGAAACCCGATCAACTTGGTCTCGAGCATGCGAGGGTTCATGCCTTCCAGAATGGAGATCACTCCTTCGAGAGTCATCTCGTGCAGGACCTGCGTCTCGCGCATGCGCAGGCGGAGCTTGCCGGAACTGGGCAGGAAGAAGAGATTAGCTGAGCCGACACCGTAGACGGTTGCCACGAAGGCCACGGCGATGCCCTTGCCGACTTCGTTGATGTTGTCGAGGTGCTGCATCACCTGGATCAGCCCCAGCACCGCGCCGATGATGCCGATGGTGGGGGCGAAGCCGCCGGCCGATTCGAAGACTTTGGGAATGTTCTCTTCATATTCGGCCTGATTATCCAGCTCCAGCTGCATCATCTTGCGGAGCTCCTGCGGTTCGGTGCCGTCAACGGCAAGCATCAGGGATTTCTTCAGGAAGGGATCGTTAACGGTGGACAGATCGGTGTCGAGCGAAACGATGCCCTGGCGACGCGCCTTGTTGGCGAAGGCAACCAGTTGCCGAACCGTCTGTTGCGGATCGATTCTGGGTTCGAAGAAAACCTGTATCAGCTGGCGGAAGGCGGTGACGACCACCGCCATGGGATATTGCAGGAGGACGGCGCCCAAGGTTCCGCCAAAGACAATAATGGCGGCCGTAGGCTGTAGCACCTGTGAGAGCTTGCCGCCTTCGAGCAGGAGGCCGACAACGATCCCGCCCAAGCCGAGTATCAGCCCTGCAAAGCTGCTCTTATCCACGCTCGCATCCTTCCGCTTTAACCGAAGCCGGATTGACGGTAACGCAAACAGCGCCGCCGTCGACCGGAAGACCAGATTCGGTGCAGGCAACGAGCAAGGAACGACGGAAATCGCGGACGCGTTCGATGACCTGCCCGGTCGTTTCCCGCACCACAAGCTTCTCTCCATTCAGCAGTGTGATAACGGTGTCGGGCGCGGCCTCGACATACTTAATGAGGTCGGAATTGACGGCCAGGGCAGTGTTGTTCAAGCGGGTGAGTTGGATCATGCAGACTCCTCGCCCGGGGGACATGGAGAGCATCGGCAAGGATTGCCGGGCGCTTCAGGCGGAAGAACAAGGGTCGAGCTTTGAGCCCCGAGCCCGAGCGAGGAGCGTTCAAGGCTGCGGCAACGCCGTCCTGCCAGTTGAAGCTGGCCGGAGTGGAACTCGTGGCTGCCGTGCGTAGCTCGCGGTGAGGCATTAATTCCTCCTTAGAAAAAGTGGCGATCGCCATGCATCGATTCCACTAAAGCCGACCTGCGCCTGGGCCGATAGTTTGGGTGAACACGGAAGGTTCCGCCGGTCACAAATACCCGGCAGCGCGCCTGCGGGAACGAACTCGAGTCGGACTCGGGCAAGGTGGAACCATGAGAGGAGCTGTCGCATGGCAATCAGCATTCTGAACAATATTCCCTCCCTTGCCGCGCAGAACCAGTTGGTAGTCACCCAGGCGAATCTGCAGAAGACCCTGGAGCAGCTGTCTTCGGGTTCACGCATTAACACCGGCGCCGACGACGCTGCCGGCCTGGCGATCGCCGATGGGTTGCAGGCCAACGTCACAGCGCTGACACAGTCGGCGCTGAACGCCACCGAAGGCGTAGGAAAGCTGCAGGTGGCTGACGGCGCGTTGTCGCAGGTGACCACGCTGTTGAACCGCGCTGTCACGCTGGCTACGGAGTCGGCCAACGGCACGGTGAACGACGGCTCGCAGCGCCAGGCGCTGGACGCCGAGTTCAGCGCGATCAAGGCGGAAATTGACCGCATCGGAACCAACACCACGTACAACGGCTCGCAGATCTTCACTGGCGGGCAGACCAACGTCAACCAGGTGAAGACGAGTGTGACCAATCCCGCTGGCCTGGCAAGCGGCATTACCGGCGACATGAAGATCAAGTACTGGGACACCACGCTGGCAGTGCCTGCCTACACCACGGTGACCTACGGCGCCGCCACGGGCGACACCACCGTCGGCGACCTGATTAAGGACATCAATAGCTCGGGCAAAGGGCTGATCGCAACGCTGGACGACACCGGCAACGTGGTAGTCACGGACACGCAAAATCGCGGCTCCGCCACGAATCCGCTGGCGGATGCGGTCTCGACCATCAAAATCAACGGCGATGGCGCGGCCGACTTGCTGGCCAACACCACAAACTCCAGCACCATGGATGTGTACCTGAGTGACTCGACGACAGCGGGCAGCAGCAAGATCTCGGTGACGCTTGGCACCTTCGACAGTGCCAACATGAACGGCATCAGCATCGCCAACGACAATCTGCAGACGGCAGGTGGGGCGCAGGCGGCGCTGACCGATATCAACAACGCGATCTCGCAGGTAGCAGCGTTGCGCGGCGGCATCGGCGCGGGCATCAACCGGCTGCAGGCGGCCACCAACGTCATGAACAATCAGACACAGAACCTGTCGTCCGCTGAGGACGGCATCCGCGCCGCCGACATTACGCAGACGGTGGCGAGCCTGACCAAATACCAGATCCTGAGCCAGACGGGCATCTCCGCCCTGGCGCAGGCCAACCAGATGCCGCAGAGCGTGCTCAAGCTGTTGCAGTAAGCGGATCACCCCAGCGGGCAGCGGAGAATCCGCCGCTCGTCACGGCTGGGGCCCGGGTTGCACGGGGGAGAAGGTGGGGCCCGCGGGTCCCCCTTCTCTCTAGTTATCGGCCGTTCGCTCTCGCCTCTCGACGAGTGGCGCGTAACCAGCGGAACGCGAGTCAGGAAGATTTACGGTGTGACAGGCTAAGGGTCGATAACCGACAGTGACCAACAAGAAGGACTCATGAGTTCATTCAGCACTGGACTGTACGGCAGCACGATCAGCAGCATCGTCGGCAACGTCAACAACGCCTTCAGCGGGAAGACATCGGGAATCGATGTAAGCAGCATCGTCGGCCAGCTGATGCAGATCGAGCGTCAGCCCGAGGCGCAACTTCAGCAGCAGCAGTCGGTGATCACTTCCAAGATTAGCGCGTTAAACAGCATCGGCGCGCAGCTGACCGCGCTCTATAGTAGCGTCAACGATCTGCGCGATCTGCAGGGGGCCTTCAGCCAGAAGAGCACGGGATCAACCGACGCGGCGATCGTTTCGGCTTCGGCCGATACTACGGCCGCGTCAGGGACGCACTCGATCACGGTCAGCCAGCTGGCAACCGTCTCCAGCAGCTACTCGGATTACATTCCCGCGGGTACGTCGCTGGCCGGTGCACAGATCACAGTGAAATACGGCAGCGATCCCGATAGTCCGCTTAAAACCGAGGCGATCAACATTCCAGGTACGGCGACCACGCTGCAACTGGCGGCGAGCGCGATCAACAACGGCAGTTACGGCGTTACGGCGAACGTGGTGAGCGATTCGCAGGGTTCGCGGCTGGTGCTGATAAGCAAGACCTCCGGAGCAAACGGCAACCTGACGGTGAGCAGCCCGGCGGCGGACTTTATCACCGCAAGCGGCGTGGACGCGCAACTCACGGTCGACGGCGTGCCCGTCGACAGCAGCACAAATGTCATCACCGGCGCGATTGCGGGCGTGACCCTTAGTCTGGGAGCGGCAGACCCCAACACGCCGGTGATGATTAGCGTACAGCCCGATACGGCAGGGGCGTCGCAGGCCCTGCAGGGTTTTGTTAGCGCCTACAATGCCGTGATCAACGCGATCAACGGCGAGTATGCAATCGACCCCACGACCGGCACGGAGGGCGTGCTGGCCGGCGACAGCATGTTGCGCACACAGCAATCGAATCTGCTGGGCATGGTCTCGACGGCGGTGAAAGACGTCGGCCAGTACGTCAATCTGCAGTCGATGGGAATCGAGATGCAGAACGACGGCACGCTGGAGATCAACAGCGCCAAGCTGAGCAAGGCGATGAGCAGCAATTTCGCCGACGTGCAGAAATTCTTCCAGTCGATCGCGCCGGCGGGCTGGGGCCAGAATGCCGGCATGTTATTGCTGAAGCTCACCTCTCCCACCCTGGGGCCGGTGGCGGTGGACATCAGCGGATTGAATCAGACCAGCCGGAACCTGACCGACCAGATCAACGAGCTGGAAGTGCGTATGGAGTCAGTCCAGCGGCACTTGACCGCGCAATACAGCGCCCTGAATACGTTGTTGCAACAATACCCCCTTCAAATGCAGCAGATCGCTTCACAGCTGGCGAACCTGCCCAGCTCGAACAGCAATAAGGGGTAAGAGGAGAATGAAGACCATCGTTGACGCGCGACGCATTTACCAGGACAGCGCCATTCGCGGGGCCACACCTATCGAGCTGGTTATTGCGCTGTACGACTCGGCCATTCAAGACATGCGTGGCGCTCTGTCGGCCATGAAGCGCAGCGACGTCGAGGCGCGCGGGAGTGGGATCAGCCACGCCCTGATGATCCTGCAGCAGCTGCAGGGCACCCTCGATTTCGAGCGCGGGGGCAACGCCGCCCGTCAGTTCGAACAGTTCTACAACCTGGTGCGTGCCAAGCTGCTGGAGGCACAGATGCGGGGATCGCCCGATCTGATGCAGCAGCAGATTCGCTACATGTCGGAGGTGCGGGACTGCTGGTCGCAGGCCAAGCGGCTGTTACAACCCAGGCCCGGATCTGCCGGTGAGTCACTCGGCAGTACTCCGGCAGGGGCAGGGGATAAGGGGAGCGAATGGAGCGCTTAAAGGAGCAACTTGGTCTGGAAGTTCTACAGAATGCCAATGAAGGCATCAGCCAGTTTTTCGCGCGCTTCTCTGGCGCGCCTGTGCTGGGTACTGAGGAAGAAGTGGAAGAGATGCTTCGCCTGGCCAGTACTCTGCGCTCAGTAGGCGCCCTCCTGGACGGACACTTGCACAAGCAAGGCGATGCCCTGCGCGACGAACTGGTCCGCTATCGGGCGAACCTGCTGCGGCTGCAAGCTGAGCTTGGAGCCATGCAGAGTGCTGCCGCAGTCTCGCGTGACCGTTTGCTGACGCAACAAAAACACCTGAATGCGGCGAAAGCGTGGTGTATGGCGTCCCGTGCAACGACCTGACATGAGGGTCGCTGTCCGCCATCGGACAATCTGTTCTGAATCCGGACGCTTAGGTTACCATCTGAGCGGCGTCCACCGCGTAATTATCTGAAATCACACCTACTTAAATGACCATCGAATGGCCTTCGACGTGTACATCCGAGGCTAGACCCCGGTGCACGTGCGGTTAACCCCAAATCTTCTAACGGTCAGCCGGTTCTCACGTCTGAAGGGGTTAGGAGGCAGTATGGAGCGCAGATACCTGGTAGCGGCCCTGGCGATCGTAGCGGCCTTTACGCTTACCTCGCGTGGCTTCCATGCCCTGGAACATCTCTCGCTGGTGCGCGTCACCCGCGAGGGGGCAGTAGCGCAATCGCGCTGTCCATCGAGCTCTGCGGCGCGGGCTATGGCAAAGCTCCGGACCCATCTGCGTCCGCGGTACCCGGAAGAGGCTCAGCTCTTGGCCGAGATGAATGTCCCCATCGCAGAGACGACGATTGCCGAGCAGATGTCGCGGCAAGACCAGTCGATTGCCCGCTGTGCCCGGGCGCAGGCGATGCAGGAAGCCGAGCGCGCTCGCCGCGATGCCATGCGACTCCAGCAACAGATGATGACGGAAGCCAGCCACATGAGCTTGCCTCCGATAGCGATTTCGACGCTGCCTCCTGACATGGAAGCGCGCATCCGGGCGCAGACGGCTGCCGTCAGCGCGAAGATGGCTGCTAATGCTGTAAAGCTGCAAATCGCGGCCAACAAGATTCGCCAGTCCTCAGTGAAGTTCCAGGATATCGAGGTGCCGGTGGTGGAAGTCACTGATGACGGTGGTGGGCGGGTTACCACCCACGTACACATCCGCTCCCACGCGCGGTGCAATGTCAACCATGCACCGGCGGCGCCAGAGCCACCACCTGCGCCCGAAGTGCAGTAACCTTCAGCTACAGAGTTTCCTTCTTACCGGGGGTTGTCTGCCGGATTCGCGGCGACATCTCCCATTTCCACGATCACCGTGATGTTTTCGCGCTTGGGATGGCAGCGGGCGCAATGCGATAGCCGTCGGCATCTGTATGCGAATCGTGTAATCGCGGGCTGAAGCCATCGGATCCCCTTCGAGAAACCGCCAGCCGCGCTCCCGCGGGAACGGCGCAGGAGAAGGTCCCCAAGTGGCTTGAGGGGGAGTGAATACATTTTGGGGTTCGGCAGGTGCGGCCGCCAGGAACGTTACGCATAGCAGAATCAGAAATAGTTTTCTGCTGTAACGGCCTTTTCAGATCCAGGGGAGTTGCCCGGTGCTACATATTTCCGATCTTTGCCAGACGGGCGCGGCGCTCCTGCCACTCTTGTGTGGCGAAGATGCGCGGGCCCACTTCGATCAGTCGTGGCAACATCTGGAAGACGGAGATCGGGGTCCAGCGCATGCCTTGGCGAGTGCGATAGCCGCGGCGGTTGAGTTCCTCCGCGATCACCGAGTAAGGACCATCCTGGATGGTGAGCTCCATCATCAGGAATAGCGCTTCCTGCTCGCTGGGATTAACTTCCAGCCGGCCGGCCTCTTGCGAAACGCGAAGGCCGAAGGGAACATCCTCGGGTAGGGGCGCTTCGCTTTCGGTTTCGGGCAGTTCGCGTTCCCATTCGACGGCGACCAGCTTCCAACCCTGCTCGGCTTGCCGTGTGATGTCGTCCGGCCCGAAGGATTCGGGCGCTTCCTGGCGAATGCGTTCCAGCTTGGCCATGCTCTTGCCTCCGTATCACCACTTCAGCGGTGGAATGACGTTCAGCGAGCGGCTCGCGCCGTCTTACGCTCTACCCGGCGCTAAAATCATCCTGCCGCTTCGCGGCTGTATTAAACGCTTCCGACAACGCAAGCGGCGATTGACCACTGACCACTAGCCACTGTCTCCCTACTGCTCGCGCAACGTCTGCATCGGATCCAGGCGCGCCGCGCGATAAGCCGGCACGCTGCTGGCAACCAACGACACCAACAGGAGCACCGCACTCACCGCGACGAACGTCATGGGATCGAAGCGTTTCACTCCGTACAGCATTTCCTGCATGAAGCGCGTAAGCAGCAGAGAAACGAAAATTCCAATCGCGAGACCGGTTGCCGCCAGCAGCATTCCGCGGCGCAGAATCAGGCCGAGCACGTTATCGCGCTGTGCGCCTAACGCCAGGCGCAGGCCGATCTCCAGCGTGCGTTGCGCCACCATGTATGACAGCACCGCATATAACCCGACCGCCGACAGCAGCAGCGCGATTACAGCAAAGAACGTCAGCAGCACCGTCTGGAAGCGCGGCTGCGCGGCCGAAAGCGAGATGTAATCGTCGACCGTGCTGACGCGATACAGGGGAATATTGCTGTCGACCTGCGCCAACTGATCGCGCAGAGGGCCGACCATGGTGAGCGGATCGCCTGCGGTGCGAATGATGATCGGCGGCGAAAAGATGATGGCCTGCTTGTACGGCAGGTAATATTGCGCGGGCATTTGTGAAGTGAGTCCGCGGCGCTTCACGTCGGCCACTACGCCGACGATCTCGCGGGGTACTTCGTTTGTAATGTCGTCCCCTAGCCCCGGCTTGATGCGCTTGCCGATCGGGTTCTCGCCTGGAAAATATTTGCGCGCGAAGGCCTGGTTGACGACCACGACGGCGGGCGCTTTGGAGTCGTCCGTGGGCAGGAATGCGCGCCCCGAGATGATTGGTATGCGCAGCGTACGGAAGAAATCTGCCGTCACGATGCCGACGGGCTCATCAGGCTGGTCGCCTACAGCCATGGGGCGGCCCTCAATGGTAAAGCCAATAACGATTTGGCTTCGTGAAAGCGGAATTGGCCCCCCTGCCGCCACCGATTCAACACCGGGCTGCGCGCGCAAGCGCGACAGCAACTCATCGTAGAACTGCGGTTTCTGCAATCCCTTGTATTGGGTCTGGGGCAGATTGATGCTGGCTGTCAGCACATGATGAGGATCGAAGCCGGGATCGACATTCATCACGCGAATAAAGCTGCGGATAAGAAGCCCGGCGCCGACCAGCAGAATCAATCCAATCGCTGTCTCGGCGATAACCAGCATGTCATGCAGGCGATGCTGTCCGCGGCCACTGGTGACGCTTCGCGTGCCTTCACGCAGGGCGAGTGCCGGATCGAGGCGCGACATGCGCCATGCCGGCATCGCACCGAAGAGCACGCCGGTGAGGATGGATGCCACTGCGGCGAAGGCGAGGACTACGCCATCGAGCGAAACCTGGTCAAGACGCGGCAGGTTCTGCGGGACGAACTGAAGCATGGTCTTCAGCAGAACTGCCGAGAGCGCTACGCCGGCCACCCCGCCGCAAAGAGCGAGCACCACGGATTCAACCAGCACCTGGCGCATGATCTCCCAGCGCGAGGCGCCCATGGCCGAGCGCAGAGCAATCTCCGGACGACGGCGCGAGGCCCGCGCCAGCATCAGCCCGGCAACGTTTGCGCAGGCGATGAGCAGCACAAAAATGACGGAGCCGAACAGAACGGTCAGTGCGGGCCGCGTATTGCCAACAAGCTCTTCCAGTTCAGGCGCTACCTCAGCGGCAGAAAACTTCTTGTTGCTGTCGGGATACTGGGTCGCCAGGTTCTGCGCGATGACGCTGAGGTCGGCGCTGGCCTGGGCGATGCTGACGCCGGGTTTAAGCCGGCCGACGATCGACAGCATGTCGGCGCCGCGCTGCGAGGTCATCGGATCTTTGTCGACTGCGTCCTCCGCCAACGTCGCCCACATTGCAGGCTCGGGCTTCTGGAGAGGGAAAGTGAATCCCTTCGGCATGACGCCGATGACCGTGGAACTGGTGTTGTCGAGAGTGATATTGCGGCCGACAATATCGGGCGCGCCGCCAAAGACGCTTTGCCATGTGTCATGGCTGAGCACGACGACATGGGTTCCGGGCTTCTCTTCATCGCGCACAAAAGCGCGGCCCATGATCGGATTCACGCCCAGCACGCGGAAGAATTCGGAGGAGACGATTTGCATCTCGAGCAGCTGCGGCGTGCCGTTGCCGGTGAGCGTGCGGGCGTCGTGGCGATAACTCGCGATCGCCTCGAAGGAATGATTACGCGCCCGCCAGTCAAAAAAGTCCGGATAGCTGATCGTGCTGGACAGGCCAGGCTTGCCTTGCGACTGGTCCAGCGCAGCGGCAGACATGATGCGGTCGGGCTCCGGAAAGGGAAGCGGCCGCAGCAGGACAGCGTTGATCAGGCTGAAGATGGCCGTCGTCGCGCCGATGCCGAGCGCCAGCGTCAGGATCGTGGTGAGGGCAAAGCCGGGGCTCTTGCGCAGTTGGCGAATCGCAAATCGCAGGTCTTGGAGCAAGTTCGACATCAACATCTCCGGTAAAGATTGCAGTGATGAGATTACACGTTGCTGGCCAGCCGTGAGGTTCCACAAGTCCTTGGAAACAGAAGGGAAGCGTTGGGGCGGAGGATTTCGGGGGCGGTCGAGCCGTCCACATTCAACAATATTTGTCCGGAAACGGACGAGAGTTATGTAGCGCCGGTCTCCAGACCGGCTGAGATGGTGGACTCCAGTTCACCGGCTTCTTCGACAGGCACCAGGTGATCGCGGGATCACATCGTCTGCACAGCTGGCGCGAGTCTGGAGACTCGCGCGACAGCCGCTCTTGAGTGCGGCGCTGCGTTTATTGCTTCCTGCGTGGGATGGGGTGTTCGTGGTCCAGATCGTAGAATCGGCGCGGCGGATGGTCAGAGCGGCGGGTCACGGTGGCTGACGCGTTCATAGCGGGGCGTCGGGCCGATCGCGTCTGCGGCAGCGCATGTGGCGTGGTGAAGATCGCTTCGTTGAACTCGCTGCCCGTGTTCTGCTGCGCGACGGCGAAAACGCCGAAGGGACTCCCGTTCGCGTAGGCGGTCGCCACGTAATCGCCCACCATCACCCCTGACGATGTGATCGGCAGCCATGACAACATCATCGGCCCGCCGAGCGTGCTTGGGGTGCCCCAGGTGTTGCCGCCGTCCGACGAAGAGATGAAGCCGACATTCAGCTGGCACGTCGCCGCGGTACACGTCGCATCTGGGTAGAAGTAGTAGGTCAGGCCGAGATGCGCCGACCCCCCGCTGCTCGCGGGATCGGCAGCAATCGCCGGGATGAAATGGTCTACTGTGCTCGTGACCGAGTCGATAGGAACACCGATAGGCGCGCTCCAGTTGCTGCCGTCTGACGAGGTGCTCATCACGATGTCGTTGGACGAACAGTTAGCGCGGAAGCGGCAGTCCTGCCAGACGACATACACGGAGCCAGCTCCATCGACAGCGGCCGACGGAAGCGGTGAGGTGCGCAAATTTCCCGCGACAGCGTGGTCGCTGATGGTCGAGATCATGACGGTGCGACTCCAGGTCATGCCGCCATCGGTAGAGTTGAAGGCGATCATCTGGGTTCCGTCGGAGTTCTGTATGGGGACAATGACCACACCATTTACGCCAACCACGGGCTGACCACCGACGCCGGCCGCCATGTCCGCCGTGTTCGCCGCCGCGCTCCACGTTATCCCTCCGTCGGTCGACGTGCTCATCCAGATCAGACCGTTGGCGGGCTTGCTGGGATCGTCCCATTCGACGTAACAGTGGCCGAAGAACGGGCTGGCGGAGTTGTTGTCGCAGGTGATCCAGTTTTTGTCGGCGTCGGGCGTTGAGCTCACCGTGATGGGATTGTTCCAGTTGTGTGCGTCGGAGGAGCGGCTCACCACAACAATGTCCGTTCCGCTCGCGATCGCAAGCGAAGCGATGATCCAGACGCTGTGTGCCTGATCGTAGGCGACGGAGGGATCGCTCACTGCGATATACGTGCCGCTCTCGAATTGCGTGATGCCAGGCAGCAGGCCGTTTGACCACGAGGCGCCCGCGTCGGTGGATGTAGCGAAGCCGATGTCGGCTGCCCCGCCGCCGTAGATGCGTCCGACCTGAAATGCTGTGACCAGGGTCGATCCGGAAGCGGCCATACCCGGCTCGACTTCGGTGGCGTGCTGGCTCTGCGAGTTGGTAAAGCTGTCGCTGCTCAGCTGCTTCAGCCCGGCGACGGGAGACGGCGATTGGCTCGGCGGCATGAACGAAGAAGACATGCCATTGCCGCCGCCGCAAGACAACAGCGAGAGCAAGGGGAAGATCGCTAGGATAACCGTCGCGGTACCGATTCGTGTCATGCAGCTACTTTGATGCTCCGCCGAGGAGCATCGTGCGGGAGTGTGACGCGTCATGTCAAGCGCGACCCATTTGCTCCCCTTCTTTCGCCGCTGATAAACTCAATAGTTTGCATACATCCTGATCTTCATTTCCTATACCCATGCCAAACGGAACCGATATCGCAATTGTCAACGGCGCTCGCACGCCTATGGGGCGCTACTGCGGAAAATTACGGGAGTTCACGGCCCAGGAACTCGGTGCAGTTGCTGCGGTCGAGGCCATGAGGCGCTCCGGCGTTGAGCCCGGCGAGATCGACCATGCTGTTTTCGGGAACGCGCAGCAGACCTCGGGCGATGCCATCTACGGCGCGCGTCACGTCATGCTGAAAGCCGGTGTGCCCATCGAAGTCCCCGCTCTCACGGTAAATCGCCTCTGCGGGTCGGGTATGCAGTCGGTGGTCTCTTCCGCGCAGATGTTGCAGCTTGGAGAGGCCAAGACCGTGCTGGCCGGCGGGATGGAGTCGATGTCGCAGGCGCCACACGTGATTCGTGGCATGCGCTGGGGCGTCGGGCTCGGCGAAGGCAAGCTCGAAGATTCGCTCATGGTGGCGTTGCTCGACAGTTATTGCAATCTCTACATGGCCAACACCGCTGAGCTCTATGCCAGTCAGCAAGGCATCACGCGCGAGATGCAGGATGAGTTCGCGCTGCGCTCGCAGAAATGCGCGGATGAGGCCTATAAAGCCGGAAGGCTTCAGGAGGAACTAACCCCCGTGCCGCTGCGCAATCGTCGCGGCGATCCGACAGGCGAGATGTTTACAGAAGACGATCATCGGCGGCCAGAGACCACGATGGAGAGCCTTCGCAAGCTGAAGCCTGCGTTCGGTAAAGAAGGGAGCGTCACGGCCGGTAACGCCAGCGGCATCGTCGATGGCGGCGCAGCTGTCGTCGTCATGAAGCTTGACGATGCCGAGAAGCGCGGGCTGAAGCCGCTGGCGCGCATCGTGAGCTGGGGCATTGCGGGCGTCGATCCGAAGATCATGGGATCGGGACCGGTGCCGGCCACGCGCATTGCGCTGAAGAAAGCCGGCATGGAGCTCGACGACATCGACCTGATCGAGTTGAATGAAGCCTTCGCAGCGCAGGCGCTGGCGGTTGAGAAAGAGCTCGGCCTCGATCGCAGCAAGCTCAACGTGAACGGCGGCGCGATCGCCCTCGGACATCCCCTGGGTGCGACCGGCACCCGTCTGCTGGTAACGCTGATGTACGAACTTCGTCGCCGCAAAGCGAAGTACGGGTTGTCGACCGCGTGCATCGGCGGCGGGCAGGGAATTGCGGTGATCGTGGAAAATCTGCAGCGATAGTCAGGAGAACCCCGTGGCAAATGACGAACAGTCGTTGCGTGAGATCGTGGCACAGCTTGAGGCTGCCTGGAATAAAGGCGACAGCGTAACCTGGACCAGCTTCTTTGCCGAGGATGCCGACTTCGTGCACATCCTGGGCGGTCACTTCACCGGGCAGGTGGCGATCGAAGCCGGGCATCGCACCATCTTCGATACCATTTACAAGGGCAGCACCCTCAAACTGGAGGTGGAGAAGATTCGCTTTGCCGGCGACACGGTGGCGATTGTTTTCACCTTCAGTACGCTGCTGGTTACGCAGCCCGGATTGCCGCCCAAGCTGAATGCGCGGCCTACCTTGATTGCCCAGCGGCAGAACGGCCAGTGGAAGATCGTGGCCTTCCAGAACACCCTGGTCACCCCGGAAGGCGCGCCGGCAGGCCAGAATCCGCTGGTGGACCGCCATCCCATCAAGGGCCAGGGGCAAGCGGCGGGACACTGACGCCGCGGCGAGAAAGCCAACCATCACGCATCCGCACTTGCCGGGCCTGCAGTCTGCGCAGCCTCAGCATTTGGATGCGGAGAAGGGAAGATGACCAGCGAAGAACGCGCGCTGCACACTTTGGTGTATCAGCTGGAGTCGGCGTGGAATGCGGGTGACGGCGACGCCTTTGCGGGACTGTTCGCAGAAGACGCTGATCTTATTCACATCCTCGGCGGATATTATTCAGGGCGCAGCGCTATCCGCGCCGGACATCGCATGATCTTCGGTACGATCTACAAGGGCAGCTCGGTGCATTACAGCGTGGAAAAGATCAAGTTTCTGCGGCCTGAGATCGCGCTGGTTTTCCTCCGGCAACACCTGGAATTTGCGGAGGGCACCGCCGTAGAGGAGTTGGACGCGAGGCCGACGATCCTCGCCGAGAAGATCGACGACAAGTGGAGAATCGTCGCGCTGCAGAACACCCGGATCAGCGAAGTGGGTGCCACGAAACATAGCGGGCAGTTAATGGATAAGTGATTCGCAGCCGGAACTACGAAATTGTCATCACGAGTCGGCCTTAGCCGGCGAGGGATCTGTTGTTCGCGACGGGAAGCAGGTTCCTCACAGGCTAACGCCTGCTCGTGATGACAATCACTCAAAGCTGGTATCGCAATTATTGAAAAGGACAATCGCACACATGGACATCAAGAAAGTCGGAGTACTGGGTTGTGGATTGATGGGCTCGGGCATTGCGCAGGTTGCGGCCACCGCTGGCCTCGACGTCACCGTGCTTGAGCAGGAGCAGAAGTTTCTCGACAAGGGTTTCGCCGGAATCGAGAAGTCACTGTCGCGGCTGGTGGAGCGCGGCCCAGCGAAAGGCGGCCTCACGCCGGAGCAGAAGGCAGACGCGCAGTCCCACCTGAAGGGCACCCTTAATATGAAGGATCTCGCCGACTGCGATATCGTCATCGAGGCCATCATCGAGAACGTTGAGCTTAAGCGTAAGACGTACTCCGAGCTCGACGCGATTGTGAAAAAGGATGCGATCTTCGCCACCAATACTTCGTCCATATCCGTCACTGAGCTGATGACCGCCACCAAGCGTCCGGAGCGCTTCATCGGACTGCACTTCTTCAATCCGGTTCCCATGATGAAGCTTGTCGAAGTGGTGAAGACCATCGCCACCGCGCCCGAAGTTTACGAAGCCGCGGTCGAGTTCGGCGCGAAGCTGGGCAAGGTTCCCGTGCGCACCAGCGACAAGACCGGCTTCATCGTCAACCGGCTGCTGGTGCCCTATCTGCTCGACGCGATCCGTGCGTACGAAGAGGGCGTTGGCTCAATCACCGACATCGACGAGGCCATGAAGCTCGGCTGTGGATACCCGATGGGACCGTTCACGCTGCTCGACTTCGTCGGGCTCGACACGACGTACTACATCACGCATGTGATGTATGACGAGTTCAAGGAGCGCCGCTTTGCCTCGCCACCGTTGCTCAAGCGGCTGGTCTTGGCGGGGTGGTACGGCCGCAAGTCGGGCAAGGGATTTTACGATTACAGCGATCCGAATAAGCCGGTGCCGGGAAAATTTGTGTAGCAGCAGTCAGCACTCAGCACTCAGCACTCAGTGATTGGCGATTCATTGCTAGTTTCCTAATCTCGAAAGGCACACATGTCCGACTTCCACAATATTAAGCTCGAAACCAAAAATCACATCGCCTACATCACCATCGATCGTCCGAAGGTCCTCAACGCGCTCAACATGGCGACCATGCAGGAGTTGAAGCAGGCGTTCGCCGCGATCAAAGACGACGCCGACGTGCGGGTTGTCATCCTGACTGGTGCGGGCGAGAAGGCGTTTGTCGCCGGCGCCGACATCGGCGAATTGTCGCAGCACACGCCCGTCTCGGCGAAGGAATACACGCACCAGGGCCAAGCAATCATCGACGCCATCGAAAACCTGGGCAAGCCGACGATCGCCTGCATCAATGGTTTCGCGCTGGGCGGCGGATGTGAGATTGCGATGGCCTGCACGATGCGTCTCGCCAGCGATAACGCGAAACTCGGCCAGCCCGAAGTCAAGCTCGGCCTCATTCCCGGATACGGCGGTACGCAGCGGCTGTCGCGGCTTGTCGGGAAGGGAATTGCTATGCAGCTTGTGCTGACAGGCGAGATGATCTCGGCCCAGGAGGCGCACCGCATTGGCCTGGTGAATGAGGTCATGCCCGCGGCCGAGTTGATCCCACGCGCCGAAGCAATCGCGGCGAAGATCATCGCCAACGCCCCGTTGGCGATTCAGTACGCAATGGAGGCAGTGAATCGCGGACTGGATCTTCCGCTCGCCGACGGCCTCTTCCTCGAAGCAACGCTCTTCGGCGTCTGCTGCGCTACGGAGGACAAGAACGAAGGCACGAAGGCCTTCCTGGAGAAGCGGCAGGCGCAGTTTAAAGGCAAGTAGCGCCAAAAGAAAATCCCGCTGCGCGCGGGATGTGTTCAATTTCGGCTACGTCAACAGGCAATAGGAATCCTTCCCTCGCCACGCCCATGGCTTGCGCGCGAGATCGAGAAACGCGGTTAGACGAACGCCGTCAACCCAGGCTCCTATAAGGCGAGGGTGGACCTTCCTGACGATTTCTTTCGAGCAGATCGACAACCCGGTTAAGTTGCTCCCTGATTGCCTGCAGCTCCCTCAGCACTTCCTGCTGGAACCTGGTCTCCAGCGGTATCTGCGTCTCAAACGGCATCTCTGTTACTCGATCGGCCATATGTACTCCAAAGCATGGCAGGCGGAAGGGGGCATTTCAATAGCCAAACAGCGCGGAGTTATGTCCCCGTTGGTGCCTGCGCCCGAAGGCGGATGGTGGTGGTAGCTATGGGAGCCGTCCTCTCACGCGAACTACTCCTCGCGTACCGGATCGCCCACGGGTCTCGGATTGAAAATCTGGTGCACGACGCGAATCGATCGCCGCCGTTCCACGCTCTGGCAAACGTGCCGGAGCTCCAGCGGAAAAAGGTCGGACTCGCGATAGGCGCGGGCGACCATGAGGCGGCATCGCCCACAAACGGAATCAATGGTGCCACCTTCGTTGTGGCAATGCGCATACCAGCGTGGTACTGCTGGACGCGAAATCGTCCGTCTTCCCGTGCTCCGGCAAACGGGAGCAGCCGCACGTGAAGGTAGAGCCATGACGTCCTCGCTTACTTTTGATCTTGGGTCCTGGGAGACCCGCGCCTGGCGTCGAATCTCGACACCGGGAGTTATGCTGTTGCCTGGAGCACATTCACTGCCAAAACTTGGGGCGCATCTCCGATCGTGAAACGCCGCATATTTACTGGTGAGAAGCTATTGCAGCATATGCGTCCCTCCCGCTTCGGTTCGATTCGACTATCTGCTCGGATAGTGGCCAACTCTTTTCGGATAGCGAGCTCAGCAAAAATCCAACGCCTCACCTGTGAAAATCCCCACCCAGCTTAACCAGCCTGGGTGGGGCGCCCTCACGTGCGGGTTGCAAACAACCCGCAACATGGGAGGAGCTTATGCGCCGTTGGTCGAGTGGAGAACGCGGAAGGTATTTCCGCCGTTCGCCCAGATCAGCACCAGCGCATCTTGACCCTTCGGAACGCTGGTCAGCGCCTTCTGAACGTCGGAGGCGTTGCGCGTCTCATGTCGGTTGACGCCGACGATCACCTGCCCCGGCTGCAATCCGGCGTCATCCGACGGGCTGCCCGGTTGCACGCGCTGGATCACCGCACCCTGCAGATCGTCGGGGATGCGCAGTTGCTCGCGCACTTCCGGCGTCAGATCGGCGATGCCCACGCCCCAGCGCGGCTTGTCGTTGGGGTTGTCCGCGACTTTCGTCTCCTTATCGTCGGCCTCCATGCCTTGCAGCGTGATCGGCACGTTTACGGACTTGCCATCGCGCACGACCTGCAGCGAGATGGCAGTTCCCGGCGTCATGCTGCTGATCTCCATCTGCAGCTGTCCAGCGTCGGTGATCTTCTTGCCGTTGACCTCTCTGATCACGTCGCCGACCTTCAGCCCGGCCTTCGCACCGGCGGAACCCGACTCGACCTGCGTTATGACCGCGCCGTTGCTGTCGTTAACGTCAAAGAACTTCGCATTCTCCGGCGTCACGTCGGTAATGCCCACACCCATGCGACCGTGAGCCACCTTGCCGTTGCGCACCAGTTGCTGCACAACGGGATTCACAATCTGCGTGGGGATGGCAAAGCCCATCCCAGAGAACGATCCCGAAGACGAGATCAGGAAGGTGTTGATGCCTACAACCTCGCCGCGAGCGTTAACCAGCGGGCCGCCGGAGTTGCCGGGATTAATGGCCGCGTCGGTCTGGATGAACTGACCCGGCTTGTGCGGATCGTCGGAGTACGGATTCGGACGGTTCAGCGCGCTCACAATGCCGCGCGTGACCGTGAAGCGGAAGCCGAAGGGATTGCCGAATGCGAGCACCGTCTGCCCCGGATGCAGCGAAGACGAGTCGCCGATGGGAATGTTGGGCAGGTTGGTACCGTCGATTTTGATCACCGCCAGGTCGGTGAGCGGATCGGTACCGATCAGCTTCGCCGTCATGATCCGACGGTCGCTGAGGGTGACCTTGATCTCGGTTGCGCTGTCGACTACGTGATTGTTGGTAACGATGTAGCCGTCCGGCGAAATAATCACGCCGCTTCCGATACCGCGTTCAAGGCGCGGCTGCGACTGCATGCCCGGCCCGCCGAACTGCTGGCCACCAAACTGCTGGCCAAAGAAGCGCTGCAGGTCGTCAGGAATGCCTTGCATCGCGGGCTGCGATTTCATGCGCGAGGTAACGGCGACGTTGACGATCGCGGGCGTCACGCGCGCGGCAACCGCTTCCATCGCCTGGTCGAGCGAGAGCAGCGGGCCGATCTGGCTGTTGTCGAGCGGCGCTGTATTGGATGAAACTCCAGCGCGCGCCGCAGTGAACGGATTGTAGATTGAGCTGTAGACCACGAAGGACGCGGCCAGCGCAAGCGTCAGCGCGATTACGGCGGGCTGCTTGCGGCAGGCTTTCCATCCACGGGTAAGCCAACTTTTCATGTGTGTTCCTTCTCCTCCCAAAACAAGATTGCGGATCAAAATTTAGGCGCGCTAGCGACACGTCAGCGTTTTTCGGAGAGGGCGAATCTTCGAAACGCGGCGGGCGCTAACTGTCATGAATCGGTTTGGCCGGCAAAACAGCGAACATCTTCAACTCAAACCGGCGACTGCCGAGTCGTTACTGGGGAGGTTACTGCACATTTATGGACGAAAAGGGAGGCGAAAGGTGAGCGAGTCGGCAGAAGGGTTGATGCTATCGAGCACCCGCATCTCATAGAGCTTTGATCTGCCCGTGATCAATAGACTTGCTAGAGTGGTGTGATCGCTTTCGGCCTGTAGCCGGAGGCTGTGACTTCATAAATCGATGACGACATCGCCAGCCGGCTGTGAACAGCAGACCAGAAGGTTCCCATCGGCCGCCTTGTCGAGCGGCTCCGGCGCGTAGACAACCGCCCCTGAAACCAAACCGCTCTCACAGTTGTGACACACCCCGGTCCGACACGACCAGCGGACCGGGACATTACACGCCTCGGCCATTTCCAGGATGCTGCCGTACCGCGACGCGTCCCAGTGTGCGGAGATACCGCTGCGCGCGAAGGACACCATCGGGCCGGTGGCTGCCTCATTGGCAGGTCGATGCGGAGCGAGCCTCATTGCGCCGACGACGCCAGGAGTCATGGACTCTCCGCCGTTGAAGATTTCGATGCGAATGCGCTCCGGCGCAACGCCGAAGGCCGTGAGCGCCTCCCTCATGTCCGACATGAATCGGGTTGGTCCACAAAGGTAGACGTCCGCGTCTCGCGGAAGTCCAAGTTCATGGAAAAACGATTGCGAGAAGCGGCCCGTCGCATTGAAATCGTCCCCCGTTTTGTCGTGCGAGTCCGGTCTGGTGTAACAGACATAGCTGCGGCCGTTTGTTAGCGCGTGCACCAGGCCGCGGACTTCACCGGCAAAGGGATGATGCCGTCCATCACGCGCCGAGTGCAGCCAGATGACCTGACGCGCCGAGCGTGGTGCCGCAAGTGCGTGCAGCATCGCCAGAACCGGTGTCGCGCCAATCCCGGCACTGAGAAGTATGATCGGTCGCTCTGCTGGCTGCAGAATGAAACTTCCGCGCGGCGAGCTGACGTCGAGACGATCGCCTACACGGAGATGCTCTCGCAGATAGTTTCCAGCCGCTCCATTCGGCTCGATCTTCACACTAATTCGATAACGCTCTGTTGAAAGCGGTCCCGAGAGTGAGTAGCTGCGAAAAAGCGTCGGGCCGCCGGCGGTCAGCTTAAGACGCAAAACGACGTATTGACCCGGCAGAGCTACGGAAAGCTGGCGACCCTCAGCGTTCTGCATAGCAAACGAGAGAACGTCCGCCGACTCGCGATCAATTGAGGTCACGACCAGCGACTGAAATCCTGGCGAGGCCGGATGAGCAGCCGCAGCAGGCGCCAGCCCCGCGTTTCCCGTTAGATTGCCGTTTTGCTGACTCTGTAGCAGCGCTCCCAATGAGCCACGCCATCCGGGCGAAAGCGCTTCGATCCGTAACGCGCGCTGCAGACGGTCGCGGGCGTGATCAGGCAAATATAGGAGGGCGTTGATCTCAGCGACAGTCATGCGCTCTGCCGCCTCTCCCATCTTTACGATTTCGTCGCCGGCAGCCAACTCACCCTCACGGAGAACGCGAAAATAGAAGCCCGGCCGGCCACTGGATGTCAGCAATGACGCCATCCGGGGTTCGTTCATCCGAATGCCGACGCGAAAACATGTGACGCGCGGCTGAGTAACCTCGAAAAGAGCGGTGCCGATCTGAAATCGATCGCCGATGCAGACGGCATCATCCGCCAGTCCTTCTATCGTAAAGTTCTCACCGAATTGTCCATAAACGAAATTGCTCCGCTTCAGTTGCTCCTGCCAATAGCGATACGATTCCATCTGATATACGAAAACCGCTCGATGCTCGCCTCCGTGCCCGGCCAGGTCGCCTTGACCGTCCCCATCGAGATTCAGCCTGCCGACGTGACGGCGGCCAGCCACCGGATCCTTCCAGATGCCGGTGTGTACAGTTCGCCCTTTCCACGCGATGTCGCGCGGAAGTCCAACATTCACTGATAGCAGCCGAGCCATACCGGGAGGGTTCCTCCTGCATGAATCTTCGTATTGCCTAAGGACGCCGGTGCCAGCTCCGTGGGGGCAGCTTCCCGACGAATGAACCGGGGAGTGTCGTCAGTGTGGCTGTGTAAGGAAGCCCCCGAGGCCTGTTGCCACTACCGGATTGAGCCGTTGTCTGGTCTGAATGCGATTGATTTCGTTCAATGCCCCTTCAGGAAGGGCAGAGATGTTGAAATTTTCCTTCGCGCGCGCCGACGTTTTAGGCGTGGTGAGTACGGCGGTGCCGCGCTGTACGGCCCATGCCAGCAGCACTTGTGCCGGCGTTTTTCCGACCTGTGCGGCGATTCTAGAAACGACTGGATCTTCGAGCAACCCCGGTTTCATTCCATGGCCCAACGGCGCGAAAGCCAAAAACACGATGCTTTTTTCCTTGCAGAATTCCAGAAGCTCCGTTTCGGGCAGGTATGGATGCGACTCCACTTCGACCACCGCTGGTTTGATTCTCGCGGATTCATAGATTGGTAAGAGGTCAGTCAAGGTGATATCCGACAGTCCGACCGCGCGGCACCGGCCCTGATTCACCAAGCTTTCCATCGCTCTCCACGTATCAAGCAAAGTCACGTGGTGGTCGTAAAGGACGTTGCCGCTTTGATCTCGCGGTTCCTGTTCGTCCCCCGGTTGGAATGCAAACGGAGTGTGAATGAGGTAGAGGTCCAGATACTCAAGTCCAAGTCTGTGCAGACTCGCATCGAAAGCCGGTCCGACGCGCTCAGGTCGATGATTGTTGTTCCACAACTTGGTTGTAACAAAAATGTCTTCGCGCTTGATCCCTTCGGCGGCAAGTCCTGCCTGCAACGCGCTCCCTACCTCGCGCTCGTTCCCGTATCGTTCCGCACAATCGATGTGGCGAAATCCGGCCTGCAGTGCGTCTCTGGTCGCAGTTATGGTGACGTCCGCCTCGGGAATCAAGGTGCCAAAGCCGAGTGCGGGCATATTGCCAGATCCATAGTTGAGTGGAATCCGTGTCATCCGCAGATCAGAAGATCCAATCATGGTTACAGCTCCAACCCATTCCTGCGTTCGTCACCGCCGCTACACTTAGATGCCGCCTGCCCAGACCAGGCGCAAACTCTTGATCCGAAGGACGCAGAGTATTGGCGCGAACGTGTGGCGTAAACCGGCGAACACAACACGAAGGCTAAGACTCTCGTAAGGTCACCTGCCGTTTGGGGGCGTACCGTTATCGAGGAGCTGATCCCAGTTGTCCCGTCGCATAAGCGAGCGTAGCCGCAGCAGACAGAGCAGAGATGTACGCATCGGCTTCGGCCAGCCTTGCCTCAAATAGATGGGTTTCCGCCTCGACCGCAACCGTTACCGTCCCCACTCCTTGCTTGTACGAATCCAGCGCAGCGTCGTAGGAAGTCTGTGCGGCAGCTTGTAATACGGCCGCCGCATCGCTGGCCGCCAAACTGGTCCGCAAGGAGATTTGCGCAGACACAATCTCTCGCACGGCATTGAGCCGAATTTCATCGAGAGTTGCCGCTGCCTTGTCCGCGTCATTCTTTGCCTGCTGAATTGCATTCGCACGCCGGTGAGCATCGAAGATGGGGATGGATACTCCCAGCAACACAACTCCGTTCCATTGATTGCCGGTGATATTCAAGGTCGGGAGCTGTTCTCCGATACCGGGGACCGCCGTGAGTCCCAGTTGACCGCTCACGTAAGCACCGGTGCCGGCGAGAAAGATTTTCGGGCGGTTCTGGGCCTGCGCCGCTTTTACAGATGCTTGACTTGCCTGCACTGTGTTGTAGGCTTCGAGCACATCCGGGCGCCGGGCGAGAGCATCCTGGACCATCTGATCGGCCGGTCCAAGGTCCTCCTTGGAAAGCGGATGGTGCTCCACGGGCGCGATTCGGATGGTGGTCAGCGGCGATATCCCCATGGCTGCAAGTAACGCCGCGTACGCCTGCTCTTCGGCCCCTTGTGTGTTGACCAGAGTGAGCTGCGCCTGTGCCGTTAGATTCCGAGTCTGGGCGGTTTCAATCACCGTTCCCTCACCGTGGTTGTAACGTGCCTCGGCCGCGGCCTCGACGTCTTTGGCGTTGGCCAACGCCGCCTCCGCGGTGCGTTGGCGCTGCACGGCGGCCACATACGTGTAATAAGCAGTTGAGACGGCATAAATAACCCGCTGATGAGCGCCGGTAAAGCCAATATTGGATACGGAGGACAGCTTCCGGACGGAATCAATGATGTTCTTCCTGCCTCCGAAGTCGAAGAGCAGCCACGCGAGCGACACCGTCTCCGCGCTGCCAAACAGGTTGCCGGAGTTTTGCACGTTGAACCCGAAGCCGCTATTTGAACCTGTCGCTCCCTGGTACGCCCCCAGCACATTCGCGGTAATGACGGGCAGGTAGGTGCTTGCGGCTATGCCCTCGCTGATGGCGGCGTTACGTGCTCGTTGCCACGCGACTCGGGTCTCTGGGTTCTCCCGCTCGGCAACATCGATCAGTTCCGTCAATGTGTATTCGTGATCAACGGTCAGCTCTGTGTGCGGCTTGGGGATTACTCCGGCTTCGCGGGTCGGCGGTAGTACGAAGTTCTGCTGGGCAGAGGGAGAGTCGGGGAGATGCGACGAAGTCGCACTATCGGGTGCGGCCGTGGTAGCAGGCTGGCTGGTGTTCTGCGCTCGTATTAGAGGTCCAAGGAGCGGAAGTAGGAGTGCGATCAAAGCAAAAGCAGTTTTATCCATCTTGCTCCGCCTGTTTCAGATTTGACACCGCCTGCTGCAGCGCGGCGATTCGCACACGAAGTACGGCTTCCAGAGCCGCGAGTGATTTCAATTCTGGTGCCCGATTTGAAGCGGCGGGCGTCTCTACCGTGACCGCGCGATCCGGAGAGTCGTAAAGGCGATCTCTCGCCCGTTCAGGAGCCAACTCTGCAACGCCCAACATCGGTGTTTGCACCCTTTGGATTGCTTCCGCCGTGTGTTGCTGAGCGGCGAGCCGAGCGCGATCGGGCCGAATCCACGCGGGCTCATATGCGGCTAGATGAATGTCGCTTGTGATCCCCTCTACCATCGATTGCGTCTCGGCGACAAGGCGCCGCCTCGACCACTCATCCGCCGCCTCAAGAACACTGTCCAGCTTCTGCCTGGCTTTCTGCAGAGCGCTATCAATACGCGGGCCAACACTGACTGGCCACACCCGTGTTGCCGCGAAATAGGAAACGATATTTCCCAGAAGAATGCCGATCACACGGTCTCGCGCAACCACCATGTTGAAGGATGGGGAGGGACCTTGGATGACACAGAGAAAATAGGCGAACGCAAGCTGAAAGCCCGCATAAGAAATGTGTTTATCACCGGCCGCGATCCAGGCGGCAAGAAACGCGCCTAGGAACACAATTGCCGCCAGGTCGCCTATATCAATCGTCCGGGGAATAACCCTGAGCATGACCAGGAGTCCCAGGCCGGCACCGGCCAGGCACCCGACGATCCGCAGCGTCAGCTTCTCAACGCTCTCCGCAGCCGTCGTCAGCGAGACGATGAAACATGTGATCAGCGCCGTATGAATACCCGGCCAACTAAGAACCGAATAGATCACGTAGCACAGCATCGCCGCTCCCGTGACCTTCAGGGCAAATTGCACGTGCACCGGATTGGTGAACGCGTCGGGCAGGAAGAATCCCGATTCCTTCTCCTCCTTGGCTTCCACCACCGGCCTGACTTCTCCGAACTGTCTCAGTCCGGAGTTGAGAAACGCCACGGCTGAAATGACCAGCTCGCTGCATTCCGCGTCAACGTTAACCGGATCGACCTTCGCCGGATAACCACCGGCCTCGAAGATCTCAGCCAGCTCAGTAAGCCTGCTTTCGATCGTTTGTTTGACTTCTTGCGGTGGCATTGCCTGCGGCTCATCCAACATAAGCTGCACTGCGGAGAGCACGGTAACGACGCAGTCGGCGGCACCCTTCAGAGCGGCAATGTCCTCACTGCTGCTCGTCTTCTCGAGGCCGGCGAGCTTGAGATGTTCCTGGGTTTCCTCGTCGCCCATCGATAGGGCGCGCTTTGATTCGTCCCCGGCCGCGACATTGGCTTCGGCCAAAGCGGCTGCGCCGGCGCGAAGCCGTTCCGCCATCTCCTTTTGCACCATGCTGCGTGGAGACGGGGCAATGAGCAAATTGACAATGGCAGAGATAAGTGCGGGAATGCCGACGAAGAGCCATGCGTAGAGGAGAGCTCGCGTCGCCGCCTCGCCTAAAGGAGCCGAACCTAATACGTCGAGCGCATAGGCGATGACCAGAGCCACTACGGACGCGACCGGTTTTAGCTTGCTCGCCGATGAGAGAAACATCATCACGAACGAAATCAATGCCATGGTTAAGACCCGCAAGCCTGGGTCTCCCAAGACCGGTTGAGCGATGAGGAAGAGAATCCCGATTACAAGGGTGATGAGCACGGTGATCGCGACCGTCAGGAGCATGCTCGACGTGCGATCAGGTTTGTTCAGGAAAAAGACGAGGTAGACGGCGAGAGCGATCTCCGGAGTCTTGTAGACTTCGGCAAATATAGCCACTAGCGTACAGATCAGCGCCAGCCGGACTGCGAATGCCAATCGCCCAGGCGAGGGTTCGGTGACCAGATGCCACCGGGAGAAAGCAGGAACGCTGCTATCTGCACGCACTGCCATGTGCGACCTCTACGATGGCGCTGGCGCCCAGTCTCACCAGATGCTCGGGCGGATTCTCCAGACGGATGCGCACCGGAAAGCGCTGGGCCACTCTGACCCAGTTCAACGATGGCTCCACGTAAGGAGCCGCTCTTGGAATATCGATCTTCTCCGCGTCGAGTATCCCGTATCCCACACTGTCCACAACGCCCTTGATCGGCTGGCGGCGATCGATCATCGAGTAGACCGTTACACATTCACCGGGACTGATCCGCTGCAGATCCGTCTCACGGAAATTCGCCGAAGCAAACCACTCTTCCGTGTTAATCAGGGTAAAGAGCGACTGCGACGGGGCGACGACCTCTCCGGTCGAGGTGTGCAGCCCGACGATCCGCCCGTCATGGGGAGCCCGAACTTCCGTATCCGCGAGGGCGCGCCGGGCATTCGCAAGCGCAGCAGTTGCGGCACGAATACTTGCCAGTGCGGCATCGTCCGTATCGATTGCACCTTCGGCGGCATGCTGCTGTTTCTCCGCCTGGGCCAGGGAGGTGGTCGCATCCTGAGCGGCAACCTTTGCTTGGTCAAGCTGCTGCTGCGGAACGTATCCTTTAGCCGCTAACGGAGCAAGACGCTCCTGAGTGCGTTGCGTGAGGGCTAAGTTATCTTTTGCCCGATTGATCTGTTGTGTTGCGATAGCTGCGTCCCATCGCTGCGTGGAGACCAGCCGCTGTTTCGAGCCCAGGGCTGCGCGAGCCACATCCACATTGGCTTCGGCGGCGGCAACATTGATTTGATAGGGAACAGGATCGATGCGAAAGAGCAGGTCGCCCTTGTGTACGAGCTCGTTCTCATGGATCGGGAGTTCAATGATGCGACCGCCGACCAGCGGCGCGATATGCACAACTTCGACGTCAATACTTGCGTCGTCCGTGCTCGGTTTTGCCTTCAAGAACGTCCGGATCCAGAGTATGGCGGCAAGGAGGACCACGACAACGGCGATCGTCGCGCCCACACGGCTACGCTTGCGAATTCCACGTACCTCCGTCATCAACGGCCCACCCAGAAGTGCCAAAGAATGAGAGCAACAATAATGCCGGAGGAGCAGCTGACTGCAAGCTGATAGGGAATGTAGTTCGCAAGCCCAGTCGCGACCATAAGAGCGCGGATGACCGCCGCCACCACTACGGCAACGATGGCGCACAGCAGCCAGGCAGGGAAATACGCGCCTGCTATTGTCAGCGTGGGCGCTCCTCCACAGCCAGTCGAAGAGAATGCTTGTCCCAACAGCAGCGCTGAGGAGACGAGCCGTATCGGGTGGGTGAAGCGAGATCCTCGATGCACTGGCCACCAATGCCTAAAAGATAGATGCCGATCGCTGGACTCAGAGGCAATCGTTCAAAATAAACTAACGCGTGATTCAACGGTTTGCAATTCAGCAGGGCACCTGGGTTTTTGCTCACAGCACTGTGGTCGATTTTGTAAACTGTGGGGCGGATCGATCCACACAAAAGCCAACTTATCAACACTATCGCTTAAACAATCTCGTCCCGCCTTATAAATTACAGACCGCCTCGCGACGGCCTGTCGAAGAATGAAGAGGTTCGCGACTTCACTATGCTGCCTTACTCTTTTGAACCGAGGTCGCGGCTTTGCGGATCACATCCATCACGAAGTCAGGCTGGGACAACATCGGTACGTGGCTGCTATCGGTCTCGAAGGTTGTTGCTCCCATACGCTTCGCGACGAAACGCTCCAACTCGGGCTGGATAGTATGGTCCTTCGTAGCTACGATGTACCAACTCGGCTTCGATCTCCACGCAGTGCCTTCCACCTTTTGTTGGAACAAATCTGCTACAGGTGCGCCTTGAGTGGCCCAGATCAACTTCTGCTCTTCCTCGGGGAGATCACCCGCAAAGGATGGGACACCGTCCCGTTTCAGCCAAACGCGTCCGTCTGCAACCTCGATATGGGAGAAAATATCGGTTGCCGGAAACTTCTCTTGCAGACTTTGTGATGTCTCGTCGGCATCCGGGGCAAATGCCGCGACGTAGACAAGCGCTGCAACTCGAGGGTCGGTGCCGGCCGCTGTGATGACCGAGCCACCGTAGGAATGACCGACTAAGATCGCGGGGTTGCTTACACGGCCCAAGGTTCTCTTCACGCAATCTACATCGCCGGCGTGTGAATCGAGTCCGTGCTGAGAAGCGATCACTTCAAATCCTTCGTTCTGGAGAGTGGGAATAAGTTTGCTGAAGCATGAGCCGTCGGCCCATAGGCCGTGAACAAAAACGATGCTGGGTTTTCGTTGCGAAGACATAAAACCTCCTGAGTTTGGTTGGGACAACGGGCGTGATCCACTGTTGTTTATACGATGTGCCTGTTTCACAGTGGGTTAACAAATACTTTGTGTGGCGGAGATATGCCTTGAAAGTATGGGTGGATCACAATGGAACTTCGTCATTTGCGTTATTTCGTTGCAGTCGTTGAGGAAGCCCATTGATGTCCCTTTGGAAATATTGGGTGCGAACGACAAGATAGTCGCCAAGATCGAAGGAATCTTTTTTCACGGCAATCGTGCGACATGGAAGAATGCGGGGAAGAGCCAGATTCCTCGCTTGAGAGATTGAGCTTGCAAAACACGCCAGCGTTAGGGTGGTGCAGATGCCGCGCGGAGCATGCGTTTACGCTGCCACATCCTCGCTGGTGCGTTCAGGGTCCTTGACTGTTACTGGCTGTAATGCCGTAAGCCACGTTTTCAAAATCACGTAAAGCACGGGGATGAATATGAGGTTGAGCACCGTAGAGAAGAGCATGCCACCGACAATTGCCGTTCCGACGGAGTGCCGTCCCAGCTTGCCGGCGCCGCTGGCGAAATACAAGGGCAGCACGCCCAGAATAAAGGCGAACGACGTCATCAAGATCGGCCGCAGCCGCAGTTCGGCGGCTTCAATCGCCGCATCGATGATCGAGCGGCCATTCTGCATCAACTGCTCGGCAAACTCTACGATCAAGATTGAGTTCTTGGCCGAAAGGCCGATCAGCAGCACTAATCCGATCTGCACGTAAACGTTGTCCTCCAATCCGCGCATCCAGACGAACAGCAGTGCGCCCAGCACCGCCATAGGCACTGCCAGCAAGATGATGAACGGCAGCGCGAAGCTTTCGTATTGCGCCGACAACGTCAGGTACACCACCAGCAGACCCAGGCCGAAGATGATGATGGCTTTACCGCCGGCCTCCACTTCTTCCAGCGCCAACCCCGACCACCCGAACGACATGCCTTGCAGCATGTGCTCCTTCGCCAGTTCTTGCATCGACTTCAAGCCTTCGCTCGAGCTATATCCTGGCGCCGGTGCGCCGTCGATCTCTGCCGACCGGAACAGGTTGAAGTGATTGATGACCTGCGGCCCAGAAGTCTCCTTCAGCGTCACCAGATTGTCCAGCGGTACCAGGCCATTGCTGTCCGAGCGCACATAGTACTGGCGAAGATCGCGGGAATTCATGCGGAAAGGCTGGTCCGCCTGCACGTAGACGCGATAAGAGCGGTTGTTGAAGTCGAAATCGTTCACATACTCCGAGCCCATGTAAACACTCAATGCCTGGATTACCTGGCTGATCGGCACGCCTATCGCCTTGGCCTTCTCGCGATCGATCTGTACCAGTTGTTGCGGATCGGTAGCGGTGTAGCTGGTGAAGAGCCCGGTCAAATCCTGGCGCTGCCGGCTGGCGGCTACGATCCTATGAGCCACGTTGTCCAGGTCCTCGAGCGTGTTGCGGCCCAGGTCCTGTAGCTGAAATTGGAAGCCGCCGAAGCTCCCGATACCATTGATCGCCGGCGGCTCAAAGGCCACCACGATGGCTCCGGGAATGGCGAATAATTTGGGCGAGACCCGCGCGACGATGTCGCTGGCCGCATGGCCCTTGCCTTTGCGGTCATCTATCGGTCGCAGAGGCGCGAACACCAGACCGTAGTTGGGTGAGCTGCCCCCTGACAGCGAAAAGCCGGGAACTGCGAAGGTGCCGAAAACGTCGGGGTCCGCACGCAGGATTTGCTCGGCCTGCCGCGCGATATTCGTGGTGTAGGAAAGCGAAGCTCCCGGTGGAGCCTGGACCACGACGATGAAGTAGTTTTGATCCTCCTGCGGCACAAATCCGGTCGGAACGTGGAGGTACATGTACCCCGCAGCGGCTAGTCCGGCCAGGAAAATCACGGCGACGATGTAACGGTAGGCCAGGACCTTGCAAATGACTTTGCCGTAACCCACGCCCATGGCCTGAATTGCGCGATCGACGCCGCGCGCAAACTTGCGATACCCGCGAGATAGCCAACCGATATGCGTCCAATCGAACACCGAATATTTGTGCTCTTCACCGCGCAGCAGAATAGCCGCCAGGGCCGGCGACAGAGTCAACGCATTGAACAAAGAGATTGCGATGGCAAACGCGATCGTCAGCGAAAACTGCTTATATAAAATCCCGGTTGTACCCGGAAAAAAGGAAACCGGCACAAAAACAGAAATCAGCACCAGAGAGGTCGCGATGACAGCGCTGGACACTTCCGCCATTGCCACCGATGTCGCCGTATGCGAGTCGGTCCGGTCGTCGTTGATGTGCCGCTGTGCGTTCTCGATCACCACGATT
>Ga0126381_100000210_pt1 | contig 65577 bp, 61 predicted proteins | sample PanSoiMetPlot_28_FD_96465 | JGI IMG/M metagenome (GOLD analysis project Ga0126381, IMG submission 96465) | Tropical forest soil microbial communities from Panama - MetaG Plot_28 | ecosystem: Environmental > Terrestrial > Soil > Tropical forest > Bulk soil | place: Panama | collected 2016-02-17 | reverse complement strand
CGCGGATCAAGGCCGCCGTCATCGCCGACCCGTTCGCCATTTTCTTTGCTCCCGCCAGCTTTGCCGGCGTCAACATACCGGTGCAGCTGTGGGCGTCGGAGCGCGGCGGCGACGGGGTAACACCCGAGAGCGTCGCCATGGTGGACAAGAATATACCGGCAAATCACGAATATTATGTCGTGCCGAACTCAGGACATTTCGCATTCCTGCCGCCCTGTTCTGCCGCACCTGCGCAGGCCCCGCCGGAGCTCTGCACGGATGCCCCGGGTTTCGACCGCGCCCCGTTCCACAAGCAATTCGACGCGGACGTGCTCGCGTTCTTCAGCGCCAAGCTCGGCAAACGGTGAATATTGCGGCCGGCCGACAAGTTAACGGAAGACAAACCGTCCTCTGCTAGGACCACGGCTAGTGACGCAGGCCGCCCATCGGCTCACCTACTGGTCGAAATCAGACTGACGAATCCCAATGTCGAGCCTTAGTTCACGGTTGCTTCGTCGCTCCGCTCCTCGCAATGACGGACTTCGCTTGGGTCATTGCGAGCGAGGTGAAGCAATCTCGTAGCGGCAGGTCGGGTATCAAATGTTTGATTGGCACCGCTAGGCTGGAAAGGCGACGACAGGAGGCAGGCATGGTAGCTGCCCTCTACATCGCTGCCGCGGTCATCATGGCTGTCGGGAGCCTCTATTTTGCGTGGCGAAACAGGGACTTTCGCAAATTTCTGGCGGGCGCGTTCTTCGTGTCATCGGGCATTTTGCTCTATCTGTATCTCGCCGATGTTTCGGTGCCACTGTTGGGGACAAGTTTTGTCGAAACACCTCGGATCAGCGGTGGCCGCTCCATAGTCCATTTCATGCTCTTCTTGCTCTGTTTCTATTTTGGCTTCGTCAGGAAGCAAAGGGCTTGAAACGGACCCCAACCGGCGCTGTGAGGCGCCGACGCTAAGACATTATGCCTTCCAACATTAGGAAATGCTCTTGACGGCATATGCCACTAAGGGCATATTCCGACATGTGGACGGTCGAGCTGGCGCCGGAATTCGAGCCCGAGGTGCTGGCGCTTCCGGCAGAGGTTCGCATCGAGTTGCTGGCGCAAGCGCGCGTCGTCGAGAGATTTGGTCCGACTTCCGGCAGGCCGCGGGTCGATGCGCTCAAGGGCTCGAAGCACGCGAACATGAAGGAGCTGCGCTTTGAAGCGGAGGGCGGCGTCTGGCGTGTCGCCTTTGCCTTCGATCCCGAGCGGGAGGCGATCTTGCGGTGGCGGGCAACAAGAGCGGGACGGGCGAGCGGGCTTTCTACCGGCGTCTGATTGCGGTCGCGGACAAGCGGTTTGATGCCCATCTCGCCCGGCTCAAAAAGCGCCGGGCACGGAAATAACACGGAGGTTGGAATGCCGCGGACACTGAACGAAGTCATCGCTTCTCTTCCTGAGGCGGAGCGCACGAAGATCGAGGCGCGGGCGCGGGAGCTCATTGCCGAGGAAATGTCACTCCAGGACCTTCGCAAAGCGATCGGTAAGACGCAAACCGCGGTCGCCAAACGGCTTAAAGTCGGGCAGGACGCAGTCTCGAAGCTTGAGACCCGAAGCGACATGTACATCTCCACGCTGCGCAGCGTCCTAAAGGCGATGGGCGGCGAGCTGGAACTGATTGCGCGCTTTGCCGACCGCCCGCCGGTTCGTCTCGAGGCATTGGGAACCGCTGCACCGCGTCACAAGCGCGATCGACGGGCGGCAGCATAGCCTTACTTCCTACGGGACGACGATGCGGCGCGATGAGGCGATCGCCAAACTGAGGTGGCACGACGCGGAGTTGCGGCGGCTGGGGGTAGAGCGCCTTTATTCGGTCGACTCGACGGCCCGCGGCGAAGCACGCGAGGGCTCGGAGGTCGACATGTTTTTCGACTACCAAAGAGGCAAGTTCGGCTTGTTTGAGCTGATGGACGTAAAAGGGCAGACCTCCCGCATTCTCGGCTGCAAGGCCGATATCATGACGCGCGACAGCCTGCATAAGCTTCTGCGGTCGCGGATCGAGGCGTCGGCATTGCGAGTATTCTGATGACCGCATCCTCGCTCGCCCTGCGCCTTACCGACATTCTCGAGGCTATAGAGCACATTCGAAGCGAGATGGCTGGCGTCACGATCGACGCCTTCGAGGCCGACTGGCGCAAGCGCTGGCTGGTGGAGCGCGGGGTCGAAAATCACCTCGGAGGCAAGCCGTCGCTTGACTGACAGCGTGAGCATCCCCTCAAATGCCAGTCGAACACCCACATCCTAATATTACCGCTCCCACTAACCCGGATGAGCGAGTATGGCGCTATATGGATTTTGCAAAATTCGTTTCTCTTATCGCACGGCGCGAACTTTACTTCTGTAATCTTGAGGTTTTGGCCAAAGCTGATCCTCATGAGGGGTTACTTTCGCATCCAAACTACCGCCACCGCGAGTGGAATAATATAGCCGACCTAACATCCGAAGAGTACAAAATCATCATTTTCGATGAGACAAGATTGAACACGGAAGAGAGTAAGAGAGTACAGTTTGAGAGCACTCGAAATTCTCGGGAATATTGGTGTCGCCGTAGACTCTATGATAGGCGCACACTTTTCGTAAATTGTTGGCACCTCAATAGCTACGAGTCGGCAGCAATGTGGATGCAATACGCCGACGGCGGACATGGGATTGCCATAACCTCGAGCTATGAGAACATCATTGAGGCGCTTGCTGATGCAAAGGAGCGGCTGTTTGTTGGTCTCGTTAAATATTTGGATTGGAATAGTGAACCGGTTGACAACACCGTCTTATTCCCATACAGCAAGCGACGAAGCTTTGATTACGAGAAGGAATTACGAATTGTATATTGGGATCTAGATATTCAAGAACCAATAAATGCCTTGTGTCAAAAATTATCTAATCACACCATGGACCATTTATATAGACGTATCACTACACCGATAGACTGGACTATGATTGAGAACGAGGTTGCTAAAGTAAAGTATGAGCAAGGACGCTATATTACAGTAAAGTTGGATACACTTATAAGAGATATCTACGTAGCTCCCACGTCTCCAGACTGGTTTTTAGAAGTCATCGAGGAAGTCTGCAAAAAATTCTCGGTTGCAAGAAAACCGAAACGCTCAGATTTATTGTCCTCGCCGATCCGATAGCGTGGCACCATTGGTCCTGCATTACCTAAAAGACGCGAACTTTGGGATGGCGATATCGAGCCAGCCGAGCGGGGTCACGGTGGCCCGGTCTCCTGGGCGCAACAGCACCGTCGTCATCGGGGATTCGACGACGGCAGGCCCGGCGATGTTTTGCGTGGGCACCAGCGCGTCGAAATCGTAGACCGGTGCGGTGATCCAGTCCTCGAGGTAGATCTGGCGCTCCCCGCGCGGGGCGGCGGGCGGTGCTGGGGGCAGGTGGGGCTCCTGCGGCAATTCGGAGAGAAGGCCGGCGACCGTGACGCGGGCGTTGACGAGCACCGTTTCCTGGTCGGGCAGGGAGTAGGTGTAGAGTTCCTCGTGGCGGCGATGAAAGCGCTCGACGATCTGCGGCAGCGGGTCGGGCATCGTCCAGTCGATCCCGTCGAGCGGGACGGCAATTTCGAAGACCTGCTCGCCATAGCGCATGTCGACCGAACGCGACGTCTGCACCGGTCCATCGAATCCTGAGGCGGGCAGCCGCGCTAACCCCTCCGTCTCCATTTCCTCGAACAGCCGCTTCACTGCCGGGCTGGCGAGCGTCTTCGTGTCGCCGATATGCGTGCGCGCGATCTCGAAGCGCAGATCGGTCGCGAGCATGCCCCAGGCCGACAACACCGCGGCGACACGGGGCACGACGACGCGCGGCAGATCGAGCTGGCGGGCGATCTCGGTGGCATGCAGTCCGGCCGCGCCGCCGAAAGCGAGCAGCGCGAAGTTCCGTGGATCGACGCCGCGCCGTACCGAGACGAGCCTCACTCCCTCGGCCATCGTGGTGTTGACGACGCGGTGAATGCCGTGCGCCGCGGCGAGCCGCTCGATCCCGAGCGCAGCGGCGATGCGGTCGACCGCGGCTTCGGCCGCAGCGCGATCCAGCCGCCGCCTGCCGCCAAGAAAGCCGTCGGGGTCGAGGTAGCCGAGCACCAAATTGGCGTCTGTTACCGTCGCCGCCGTGCCGCCCGCGCCGTAGCAAGCGGGGCCGGGAACGGCGCCGGCGCTTTCTGGACCGACATGCAGGATGCCGCCGGCGTCAACCCGGGCTACCGAGCCGCCGCCGGCGCCGATGCTGACAATATCGAGACCGTTGAGAGCGATCGTCTGGCCGGCGACGCGGCGGCTCGCGGCGAGCGCGGGCTGGCCTCCGATGATCATCGAGATGTCGGTGCTCGTCCCGCCCATGTCGAACGGGATCAGATCGCCACTTTCGAGCAACCGGGAAGCATAAACGCTGGCGGCAACGCCGCCAGCCGGTCCGGACAACACCGCGCCGGCGGCGAGCCGTCCGGCTTCGGTAATCGGCGCGACGCCGCCATGCGACTGCATGATCAGGATGGGGGCGTGATAGCCGGCCTCCGCGAGACGGCGCTCGAGTCGAGCCAGATAGCGTGACAGCGCCGGGCCGACATAGGCGTTAACGACCGTCGTGGAGACCCGCTCGTACTCCTTTATTTGCGGCAGCACCTCAGAAGAGACCGAGACGTAAGCCCCCGGTAATTCTCGCTCGATCACTTGCTTTGTCGCTGTTTCATGCCGCGCGTCGCGATAGGCGTGCAGATAGCAGACGGCCACCGCGTCGACCTCTTCCCGTTTCACCGCGGTGATCGCGCGATCGAGCGAGGCCTCGTCGAGCGGCGTCTCGACGCTGCCGTCGGCGCGCAGACGCTCGCGAACTCCGAGCCGCAATTTGCGCGCGACGAGCTGCTCGGGAGGCGGCAGGCGCAGATTGTAGCGGTCGTCCTTCAGACCCTCGCGCATCTCGATGACGTCGCGATGGCCATCGGTTGTCAGCAATCCGACCCTGGCGCCCTTATGCTCGAGGAGCGCGTTCGTCGCGACAGTCGTCCCATGCACGACGCGCTCCGTCTGCGCGAGCAAAAATGCGAGCGCGCAGCCGAGCCCGTCCGCCAGCAGCTGTAGCCCGCCAAGAACGCCGATCGACGGATCGTCCGGGGTCGAGGCGGTCTTCGCGGTCGTGGCATTGCCGGCATCGTCGACCGCAACGAGATCAGTGAACGTGCCGCCGACATCGATGCCGATCCGGTACACGAGTCACACTCCATCAGCCGAAACTCCCTCCCCCGCTTGCGGGGGAGGGAATGCTGTGACGAAGCCGTTCTGGATGTCGGACGCAATCGCGTCGGGGACGCGTTCGGCAGGGTTGCCCCAGCCTCCGCCGCCGCCGGATTCGAGGACCAGGACGTCGTTGGGGCGGATGGCGAGGCCGGTTTCCTTGGTCTTGATCGGGCGGGGCGGCTGATTTCCCGAGTAAAGCGTGTAGCGATGTGGGACACCGTCGCCGCCGCCGAGGATGCCGCAGGCGCCGTAGCGCACGCCATCGCCGGCGGTGTTGCCGATTGCCGGTTCGGCGGTCTCGACGACGATTTCTGCTACGCCGCCGGGTCCGCCGCGGTATTGGCCGGCGCCGCCGGAATCGGGGCGGAATTCGTGACGGCGGAAGAACAGCGGAAACCGCACCTCGGTGACTTCGAGAGAGCCGAATTTGATGCCGCCGGCGGCTTGCCATTCGCCGGCGCCCGGCCAGCCATCGCCGGCCGGCGATGCGCCGCCGCCGGGCCGCGCCTGGAAGAAATGCCAGATGAACGGCTTGCCGGAGCGCGGATCCTTGCCCTGGATCGCGATGCGGAAGCGACGGCCCCAGCCGGCCATCGCGCGATCGCGGCAGGCGGGCGCAAGTGCCTTGATGATCGCTTCGAGGATCTCCTGCGCGCAATGGTTGGTCGCCAGCGTGACCGGCGCGCCGGGGTTGGCCCAAACCACCGTCCCGGGCTTTGCAATGATTTTGATGGCGCGGAAAGTGCCGTCGTTTTTCGGTGTGTCCGGGTCGATGAGATAGGACAGCGCGACGACGACCGCCGAGAACATGTTCGGGTAGGAAGAATTCACAAAGCTCGCGACCTGCTCGTGCGAATCCGACAGGTCGATGACGAGATCGCTGCCGCGTTTCGTCACTGTCGCGCGGATATGGATGTCGTTGTTGCCGCGGCCGTCGTCGTCGAGCAGGGCCTCTCCGTGATAGACGCCGTCCTTCCATTGCGAGATTACCGCACGGGTCTGGCGCTCGGCGCCGTCGAGCACCGCCTCGATCGCGGCATGCGTCGTCTCCCAGCCAAACTCTTCGGCCAGTGCCAAGAGGCGGCGCTCACCGACATGCGCCGAGCCGATCATCGCCGCGAGATCGCCGCGGAAGTCGCGCGGATGCCGAACATTCGTCGCGAGCATCGCGAGGAGGTCGCGGCGCACCTCGCCGCGGTCGTAGAGCTTCAGCGGCGTGATGCGGATGCCCTCCTGCCAGATCTCCGTCGCCGCCGCGTTATAGGCGCCGTGCGTCGCGCCGCCGATGTCGCTCTGATGCGCCCGGTTGATCGACCAGAAGCGCGGGCGGCCGCCTTCGAACACCGGCACGAAAGCGGTCAGGTCGGGAAGGTGATTGCCGCCGTGATAGGGGTCGTTGAGCAGGAAGACATCGCCCTCGTGGATGTCAGCGCCGAAGAACTCGGTCATCGCCTGCGCCGCAAACGGCAAGGCGCCGACATGGATCGGCACGTGCTCGGCCTGCGCGATCAGTCTGCCGCGCATGTCGCAAATCGCCGTCGAAAAGTCGCGGCTCGAATTGAGGATCTGTGAATAAGAGGTGCGAAGCATCGCCTCGCCCATCTCTTCCACGATCGCCAGCAGGCGATGCTGGATCACCGATGTGACGATCGGATCGACGGCTACGGTCACGCTGCTCACTCCCGTAAGGCTTCGGGGAATGGGAAGCCGAACTCGAACGGCATCGCAAGACCCTGAAACCATTGCGGCAGCGGCGGGAACCGGCCGACGGCCGCGACCATTTCGGCGACCCGGTTGTCGACATCGGGGTAGCCCGAGCTGCGCCTGATCTTGATGAGCGCGATCTTGCCGTCGTCGAGGACGACGAACTCGATGACAACCATGCCGCGCCGATCCCCGAGCGAGGCCGCTGGCAGCAGACTGTAATGCTGGCGGATCAGCGAATGCATATAGGCGAGGTACTCGTCGCGCGTCGCCGCCGGGCCGGGAAACCTCGCCCGCCGGGGCGCCAGGTTGTTCGCCTCGTCGACCCGCCGTAGTGCCTGGTGAGCTGCCGGCTTCGGTTTCGGCGGCGGTTTCGGTACCGGCTCGGGCTTCAGCGCGTCGGGCTTCGGCGGCAGGATCGGCGGCAAGGCCGCCGCCATCTGTTGCGGCTTCTCGGGCGGTTTTGCCTCGTTCGGCGGGGTCTCCGCCTTCTTTTCTTCCGTGGCGCCCGCGGCGTCGCCTTTCGGCCGCTCGGTATCTTTCGCTTGCGGTTCCCCGAGATCCTCCGATGCGAGGCGCCCGCGCGGCGGCGAAGGCGGTTTCGACGGCGGTTGCGGCGGTGCAGGTTTGACCTCCGGTGCGGGCGGGGGAGGCGGCTGCATCACCAATTGCACGGTAACCGGCTCGGTCTCGGCTGGCGGCGACATCGGCCAGTCGATCAGCAGCAGCAACGGCAACAGGTGCAGCAGCAGCGAGCCCGCCGGCCCGCGCCACCGCACCCACCAAGGTTCTACTTTCTTATCATACCAGCTCTCGGGTACGGGGGCCGGTGAGACGAGAATAGTCGGCGCTTCCCTCTCGCTCTGAACGAACGCCGATGCGAAGCCGAGGACCGGCTCCCGGCGATGCTCGTCACCCAGCCGCATCGCCCAGGAGAGAAAGCCACTCGGCTTCGTCGAGCAGTTTGACACCGAGAGTAGCGGCTTTCGTCGCTTTCGAACCGGGGTCAGCGCCGGCAACGACATAATCGGTTTTGGCCGAGACCGAACCGGTGACGTTGGCGCCCAGCGCCTCGGCGCGGGCCTTCGCCTCGGAGCGGCTCATCGCCTCGAGGCTCCCGGTAAAGACGATCGTTTTGCCTGCGAGCGGCGAGACCGTGCGCTGCGCCGGACCTTCATAATCAAGAACCGTTATCTCGCGACCGAGGTCGTCGAGCACCGCCTGGTTATGCGGCTCGGCAAAGAAGCCGATGATGTCGGCGGCCATGCTTTCGCCGATACCGCCGATGTCCAAAAGCCCGGTCAGCGCCTCGCTCTCCGGATCTTGCGCCGCTTCCATCTCGCGCCGCCAAGCGGCGAGCGAGCGGTAGTGCCGCACGAGCAGGCGCGCGGTCGCCTGGCCGACCTGCGGAATGCCGAGCGCGTTGATGAAGCGGTCGAGCGAAATCCGCCGGCGCTCGTCGATCGCAGCTATGAGCTTTCTGGCGCTGACCTCGCCCCAACCCTCCCGCTTTGCAATCACCTCGGGATCAAGGCGGAAGATGTCGCCGGGTTGGCGAATCAGCCCATCCTCCCAGAAAGCGGTGATGTGCTTCTCGCCAAGCCCCTCAATGTCGAAGCAATCGCGCGAGACAAAATGGCGGAGCCGCTCCACAGCTTGCGCCGGGCAGATCAGCCCGCCGGTGCAGCGCCGCGCGACCTGGCCGGGCTCGCGCACCGCGAGGCTGGCGCAGATCGGGCAATGGTCGGGAAATTCGTACGGCGCGGTGTCCTTTGGCCGGCGGTCGAGCACGACCGAGACGATCTGCGGAATGACGTCGCCAGCGCGCTGCACAACAACGGTGTCACCGATGCGCACGTCCTTGCGCTGGATCTCGTCTTCGTTGTGCAACGTGGCGCGCTGCACGACGACGCCGCCGACCGTGATCGGCTCAAGCATCGCCACCGGCGTCAATGAGCCCTGCCGCCCGACCTGGATCGAGATTTCGCGCAACACCGTCTGCGCCTGCTGCGCCGGGAACTTCTGCGCGACTGCCCAGCGCGGCGCGCGGCTGACCATGCCGAGCCGCTCCTGCAGCGCAAGATCGTTGACCTTGTAGACGACGCCGTCGATGTCATAGGGCAATGCGGCGCGGTCGGCGGCGATCTCGCGATAGTAGGCGAGCGCCTCGTCGACACCGCGGCAGAGGCGCGAGCGCGGATTGACCGTGAAGCCCCAATCGTGAAACCGCGCCAATGCCTCTTGGTGCGTGCGCGCGAGCGGCGCCGCAGCCTCGCCCCAGGCATAGGCGAAGAACTTCAGCGGCCGCCGCGCCGTGATCGACGCGTCCAGCTGGCGCAATGAGCCGGCCGCAGCATTGCGCGGGTTCGCGAAAACCGACTCCCCGGCGGCGGCGCGCTCTTCGTTCAACGCGAAGAAGCCGGCCCGTTCGAGGTAGATTTCGCCGCGAATGTCGATCAGCTCCGGCCAATCTTTCCCGGCCAGCTTCTCCGGCACCGTCTCCAATGTGCGGATATTGGCCGTGACGTTCTCGCCGGTCACGCCGTCGCCGCGGGTGGCTCCGAGAACGAGGCGGCCGCGCTCATAGCGCAAGGCGAGCGAGAGACCGTCGATCTTCGGCTCGGCCATGATCTCGATCCTGTCCTCGGCCACCAGCGCTTCAGTAGCCGTGCGGCGGAAGAAATTGCGGACGCCGGCAAAGAAGTCGCGGACGTCGGATTCCTCGAACGCGTTTTCCAGCGACAGCATCGGCCGCGTATGTGTGACCTTCGCAAAGCCGGCCGCGGGTGCGGCGCCGACCCGGCGCGTCGGGCTGTCGGAGCGGATCAGCTCTGGGAAACGGGCTTCGATATTGCTGTTGCAGCGGCGTAGTGCATCATACTCGGCATCGGAGATCTCCGGCGCGGCCTCGGTGTAATAAAGCCGGTCGTGCCGCTTGATCTCCTCAGCCAGGAATGCGAGCTCGGCGCGGGCTTCCTCCTCGGTCAGCAATTCGACCGGGCGCGGCACCGGCTCTGCGCGCTGCCGCCGCGAGGCCATCGAAGCGCTCATGCCCGCCCTCCTGCGATCAGGCTAGCTGCCGCGGCGCGCGCCTCTGTGGTGACCTTCCGGCCCGACAACATACGCGCGATCTCCTCCTGTCTCGTATCGTCATCGAGCTCCTCGACGCGGGTGATCGTCTCGCGCGCCGAGAGGCTCTTTGCGACCCGCCAATGATGGGCGCCGCGTGCGGCGACCTGCGGCGAATGCGTGACGACGAGCACCTGTAAATTCGTGCCGAGCCGCTGCAGACGCTCCCCGACGGCCGCCGCGACGGCGCCGCCGATGCCGCTGTCGACCTCGTCGAAGATCAGGGTCGGCACCGACGAGGTGCCGGCGAGCACGAGCTTCAACGCCAGCATAAAGCGCGACAACTCGCCGCCGGAGGCGATGCGGGCGAGCGGTCCGAATTCCGCACCCGGGTTGGTGGCGACCTCGAAATGCACGCGCTCGCAACCATTCTCATTCCAATCCGCTTCCGCGAGCGGCGTGAGAACCGTGCGGAACCGCGCTTTGTCGAGACGCAGCGGCTTCAGCTCGGCCGCGACGGCCGCATCGAGCCGGGCGGCGGCGTTTTTGCGGGCCCGAGAGACCGCTTCGGCCGTCGCGATGAACCGCGCGCGGGCCTCGGCGGTCACGCGTTCGAGATGCTCGACCCCCTGCTCCCCGGCCTCGATTTCTCCGAGCCGCGCTGCCATCTGCTCGCGCAGGGCCGGCAGATCGGCGGTCTGCACGCGATGCTTGCGGCCCAGAGCGCGCAGCGCGAAGAGCCGCTCCTCGATTTTTTCGAGCTCTGCCGGGTCGAGCTCCAGCTGGCGCGCCGCCGTTTCGAGCGCGGCAACCGCCTCCCCCGTTTCGGCGGCGGCCCGTTCAGTCGCTGCGAGCACCGGATCGAGCAGGCCTTGGGCGCGCTCGCGGGCCCGCTCCAATCGGCGGGCGGCGCGGGCGAGGGCGGCTTGCACACCGGCATTGCCGTCAAGCTCGCCGATCACCTCGTTCAGCGTTTCGGCGAGACGCTCGGCGTTCTGCAGCAGACTGCGGCGTGCTGCGAGGCGATCTTCTTCGTCCTGCTCCGGAGCGAGCGAATCGAGCTCGGCGAGCTGGTGCCGCAACAGGTCCTCTTCCTCGCGGCCGGCCGCGAGGAAACGCGCCGCCTCCTCTTCGCGCCGGCGAGCTTCCCGCCAGTCGCGCCAGACTTCCGCAAGTGCGGCCGGACCGACCGTGTGCTCGGCGAAGGCGTCGAGAATCGCGCGATGGTTCGCAGGGTCGAGCAGCCCGCGCTGCTCGAACTGGCCCTGGATCTCAACAAGGCTATCGCCGAGTTCGCGCAACAGACCGACGCTCGCCGGCTCATCGTTTACAAAAGCGCGGCTGCGGCCGTCGGCGCCGACGAGCCGGCGCAGCACGACCGCGTCGCCATCGCCATCGAGCCCGGCTTCGCGCAGAATTGCGTGCGCCGGATGGTTCCGTCCTACGGTGAATTCCGCCGACACCGCAGCTTGCGGCGCCCCCGCCCGCACGAGCCCCGCTTCCGCACGCCTGCCGAGCGCCAAGCCCAACGCGTCGAGCAGGATCGATTTGCCGGCGCCGGTCTCCCCAGTCAGCACGCAAAGACCCGGGCGAAAGGCGAGTTCGAGACGGTCGATCAAAACAACATCGCGGATCGTGAGGCCGAGCAGCATTGCAAGCCGCAGATGGTAGCGCTTATCAATGATATAGGCGGCGGCTCCGCCAAGCCAGCATTCGTGCCACGCGCGAGGGTCCGGGGATGGTCACAGACAAGTCGGAAATCTATGCCGATGTGTCGCGGCAACTCGCGGCGCTGCTCGCAGGTGAGCCGGACCTGATAGCCAATGCCGCCAATGCAGCGGCGCTGATCTATCACTCGCTACCCGACCTCAACTGGGCCGGATTTTATTTCCGCGACGGCATGGAGCTGGTGCTTGGCCCGTTTCAGGGCAAACCCGCCTGCGTGCGAATCCCGATCGGCAAGGGCGTCTGCGGCACGGCCGCGGAACGCGCGGCGGCGCTGTTGGTGCCCGATGTCCGCGATTTTGCCGGCCACATTGCCTGTGACCCGGTCTCGCGTTCCGAACTCGTCATACCGCTAATAGAGGGCAGCCGGGTCTTGGGTGTTCTCGACCTCGACAGTCCGCTTCCGGCGCGCTTCGACGAAACAGATCAAGCAGGTTGCGAACGGCTGGTCGGGGAATTCATCGAACATCACCGGCGTTATCCTAATTGCAGCACGTGGCGAAATTCTGGTGACCGAGCAAACGAGCGGTCATAACCTCGGGAGGTGCGCGGGTGCAGACGCTCCTCGATGACCCCGAACACTGGTGGGCGCGCGCGGAGGAGATCCGGACCATAGCCGAGATCATGAACGATCCCAAGGCGAGACAAATCATGTTTGATATTGCCAGCGGGTACGATCAATTGGCGGAGCGCGCCGCCGAACGGACCGCCGGCCGCAAGCCCGAGACGATCCAGTAGCCTGACCCGAATCCCTCGGCTGGTCGCCCGCTCAATCAGGACCTCGGCGCCCGATGTCGGGGTAAGGCGCACCGTCCCGGTGAGTGTAAGGGGCGGGCTTGCCGCCCGCCGGCGCAATCATATCGATATCCGAATAATAGGCGGTATCGCCGGGCACGCGGGTTCCGATCTCGAGGACCGTGGCGTCCGTCGCCGATCGGTTCTGTAGACAATGACCGTTCCCCTCGCCCGCTTTGAACCCGGCGCCCTCGCCGGCGCGCAAGATCTCTTCCCCGCCGTCGATAACGAGCACGACTTCCCCGGATAGGACATAGACGAATTCGTCGCTGCCTGTATGCCAATGGCGCTGGCTCGACCACGCGCCGGGCGGCAGCCGCAACAGATTGACGCCGAATTGCGTCAGCCCCGCGGCGTCGCCGAGCTTCGTGCGTGCCCGCGCGCGGCAGGGCGCGTCAAACGGCGACGGGTAGAGGGTACCGACGACCGAGGGCAACGCGGCAACATCGATGCGTTTCTGCATAGGTCAGTCCTTCAATCACGTGCGCGCCATCTTACTTCGACCAACTTTAGCGGCAATCTTGCGCTCGCCAGCTACGACATGTCCTTTTTTCGCAATCGCGCAGTCAACCGCCTCAATCTGCACTACGGCGTGCAGGCCTTTGCCGAGAATGCGGGCGGTGTCTTTGTTTTTGTATACCTGTTGCGTGCTGGTGTTTCGGTTCCGGCGACACTGGCGGCGTTCTCGGTGCTACTGGCCGGCCGTTTTGCGATGCGCCCTGGCGTCCTACCCCTCGCCAAGCGGTGGGGCCTAAAACGCGTGGTCGTCTTCGGCACGATCGCCGTCGCCGTCAGCTATCCGATGCTCGCCGCCGTCCATGGCGTCGCGCCGCCTTTGGCAGCGTATTGCGTCATCGCCGCCTTGGGCGGTGTCCTCTATTGGACCTCTTTCCACGCATATTTTGCCGCCACAGGCGACGCCGAACACCGCGGGCAGCAGGTAGGCGCCCGCGAAGCCCTCGCATCTGTGCTCAGCGTTGTCGCTCCCTTATGCGGCGGCTTCTCGCTCGCGACCGCGGGGCCCGGGTGGACCTTCGCAGCGGTCGGCCTAATCCAGACGCTCGGCGTTTTACCCCTTATCGGCGCGCCCGATGTGACAGTGGCTGCCGTCGCCCCCCGCGCCTTTCGCGCCGCGCGCCTCGGCCTCCTGCTGTTTGTAGCGGATGGCTGTTTCGCCGCTGGATACCACTACATCTGGCCCATCGCTCTCTTTGTATCGGTAAACCAGAACTTTTCGGCTTATGGGGGCGCATTGGCGCTGGCGGCCCTCGTCGGCGCGATATGTTCTCTCCTTCTCGGGCGCCGCATCGACACGGGATACGGCCTGCAAGCGGTCTTCATTGCCTATGCCATGGCAACCGGAGTGGTCATGTTGCGCGCGGCCAGCTTCGGCCTGCCGTGGCTCGCCGTCGGCGCCAATGCGGCTGGCGCGCTTGCCACCGCCCTGCTGATCCCGGCCCTGATGACACCCCTCTATAACCTCGCCAGGGCCTCCCCCTGCCCGCTGCGATTCAGCATCGTCAGCGAGGGCGGCTGGGATATCGGCTGCGGCGGCGCCTGCCTTCTCGCAGCGGCGCTAACGGCGGCGGGGTTGTCGCTCGCGGAAGCCGTCCTTCTCTCGCTGCCGGGCGCCGCCGCAGCTGTGGCGTTGCTGAGCCGCTATTACGACGCCGCCAAGGCGACCGCTTAGTTGGCTAAACCTGAGGACAGATCATCGGACCTCGACCAATTCGAGCGCTTCGCGGCTCGGGCCTTCGATCATGACGGCGCGCGTGTCGCCGAGCGGGTACGGATCTTCGAGGAAAGAAATCCCCTCGCCGCGCAGTTTGTCGATCCACGCGTCGAGGTCGGTGACCCCGAGCGCAATATGATCCTGCAGTCGCCCGCGCGAGCTGACGAGCGGCTCCTCACCTTGGTTGGCGTACCAGATCAGCGCGACGTCGCCGAATTCGACGCCAGCGCGCGGCGTGCGGAACATGCCTTCGCGATTGAGCGCCGGCCAGGTGCGGTCGACGCCGCGCGGCACCTTGCAGTCAGCCTCGCTCACCGGTACCTCGCCCCAGCCGGGCCGCGGCGGCGCATTCAGGTGCTTCTGATACCAGAGCTGGGCGCAAAGCGGATCTTCCTGGTAGAGATGCACGTGGTTGAAGCGCTCGGCCGCGTGGTCCCCGGCATATTCGACGAGCGCGTCGTCGGGACCCCGCATATAGGCGAACCCGCCGCCGCCCGCCGGGCCGAGGCCTTCTGCCCGGGCCTCGGCGATCTGCGCCTTCGTCAGCCCTAGCACGCCATCCCGGCCGGGCCAGGTGTCGCTGCTGATCAGCACCGTGCCGCCCTCCTCGCTCGCGTAGAGCGGCAACAGCTCGACCTCCGGCCGGTGCTTGTAGGTCTCGAGACTGCGCCGCGAATCGGTGACGTGCCAGCCGAAATGCCAGATCGCACTCTGCGGCTGGCTGCTCGGCGGTCTGTCGACCTTGGTGAACAAGATCAGCACGTCATTGGGCGAGCTGAGCGCCGGAAACCCGCCCCAATTTTGTTTCTCGGTGCTGGGAAACTGCAGCGTGTAAAAGTCGATCGCGGCATCGGGATCGACGGAGTTCAGATGCAAATGGTGGAATTTCGGGGTCGGCAGCATGGCGGCAAATCCCTGTAGCGCGGTTCGGTTACTATGCGCCGAAAAGCACCGGAATCAACGCGTGAGGGAGGGACTGCCATGACCATCAGAAACGAGAGCGGCACAGAATGTATGAATGTCATTCCGGGATGGCCCAAAGGGCCAGGCCCGGAATCTATGAACACGGGCTTTTGCCGAGCCTTGGTAGGCCTGTGTTCCTGGATTCCGGGCTCACGGCCCTCGCCCGCGCCCCGGAATGACGACCTGTGGGCATTCCCAGCAGGCCTTTTTCGCCGAAGCGCAAAGGGACGGACGGCTTGGGAATTTATTCGCAAAGGCGCAGGCGCATTTCCGGTCATCGCGTTAGTCGCGGCCGTGCTGGCTGCCGATGCACGCGCACAGCAGAGTCCCGTTCCGGCGGTCGCGATCGACCAGGATGATATCGGCGGCGTCGTGACCAGCCGATTTGGTCCCGAAGCCGGTGTCTGGGTCATCGCCGAGACGACGGAGCTCGGCACCCGCTTTGCGAAGATCGCGGTAACCGATGAGCGCGGGCGGTACGTCGTGCCCGATCTTCCCAAGGCGCATTACCGGGTGTGGGTGCGAGGCTATGGGCTGGTCGACTCAACGAAAGTCGCAGCCGAGCCCGGACAGACCTTGAACCTCACTGCCGAGACGGCTCCAAGCCTCGCCGCTGCGGCGCAGTACTACCCGGCCATCTATTGGGCTTCGATGATCAAGATCCCTGATCAGAGCCTATTCCCGGGGACTGGCGACAGCGGCAACGGGACGCCCGAGCGCTTCAAGACCCAACAGCAGTGGTTGAATGTCATCAAGACCAACGGCTGCGGCAATTGCCATCAGATCGGCAATTACGCGACGCGTTACCTGTCGCCGAAACTCGGCCATTTCGAATCATCGGAAGACGCATGGTCTTACCGGCTGTCGGTCGGACCGGCCGGTCACAATATGGTGCAAACCATCACCGAGCTGGCGACACGCGAGGGCGGGCATCTGAAGGCGCTCGCCGACTGGACTGACCGCATCGCTGCGGGCGAACTGCCACCCCGCAGCCCGCCGCGGCCGGTCGGCGTCGAGCGCAATCTGGTCGTGACGGTGCGCGATTGGCTCGACCCCAAACACTATTTGCATGACCTGACCACGACTGACCGGCGCAACCCGACGGTCAACGCCTTCGGCCCGATCTACGGCGACACCGAACTCAGCAGCAATGCGCAGCCGGTGCTTGACCCGGTGCACAACACAAAAGCCACTGCCGAGCCGCCCTTCCGCCCCAATACGCCCAGTTCGGCCCTCGGTAACCAGGTCGTCAATCCGTCACCCTATTGGGGCACGGAACAGACTTGGGACAGCAAGGTCAATGCGCACACCTCTGCGATGGACCAGGATGGCCGCGTCTATTTTGCGGCGCAAAGCCGCGCTCCGAACGACATCCCGGATTACTGCAAAAAGGGATCGCCGCTGCGCTCGGCGCAGATTTATCCGCTAGACGTGAAGCACGACGGCTTTTTCCAGAACTCGCGGCAGGTCACCGCCTATGAGCCGAAGACCCGGAAGTTCACGACGATCGACACGTGTTTCGGCACACATCATCTGAACTTCGCGGAGGACGCCGATAACACGTTGTGGCTCAGCAACAATACGCAGGGTGAGCTGGCGGTTGTCGGTTGGGTCAACACGAACATGTTCTGGCGCACCCATGACGCGGCGAAATCGCAAGGGTGGACGGCGCTGATTGTCGATACCGTCGGCACTGGCAAACGCACCCGCGAATGGAACGAGCCGGGCCAGCCGATCGACCCGAAGAAGGACACCCGCATCCCGTTCGGCATGTATGCGGTCGCGTGGTCGCCGGCCGACGGCTCGGTGTGGGGCTCGAACCTCACCCACCCCGGCTATATCATCCGGCTCGCGCTTGGTCCTAACCCGCCCGACACGGCGTTGGCCGAGCTCTACAAGATCCCGCTGCCAGGCTACGGCATCCGCGGCATGGACATCGACCGCAATGGCGTCGTGTGGATCCCGCTCGACAGCGGTCATATCGCGAGCTTCGACCGCCGCCAATGCAGGGGGCCGCTCAATGGTCCCGGCGCCGAGAAAGGCGGGAAATGTCCCGAGGGCTTTTCCTTCTATACAATCCCAGGGCCCGGCTTTCAGGGCGATCCCGGCGCCGAGGAGAACCCCTATTACGTCTGGGTTGACCAGCACAACATCTTGGGACTGGGCGCCAATGTGCCGATCGCGACCGGCAACCAGTCGGACGCGCTGCACGCGCTGGTCGGCGGAGAGGTGATCGAGCTGCGGGTTCCTTATCCGATGGGCTTTTTCGCGAAGGGACTCGAAGGCCGCATCGACGACCCGAAGGCCGGCTGGAAAGGCCGCGAATTGTGGGCGACCTCGGGCAACCGCACGCCATTCCACATCGAGGCGATCGACGCGCCCGCCCCCGGCGCTCCCGGCACCTCTCCGGAAACCTATTCGAGCCCGCTCGTCATCGAATTCCAGCTCCGCCCCGATCCGCTCTCGCATTAGGAGAACGACCAAAAAACGGGCCCGAAATGCGCCAGTCTGTGTCGCCAAGATGGCGCGCGTCATGGACGACGTGAAGTTGCGATCTTTGATCTCGTCTGGATACTTGCCCAGCCTAGCAGCGTAACCCGCCATCGCTCCGTGCCGCCCCGGCGGGTTACACCCGCCCTACGTTTCTGCGGACGAGCTAAGAGGCGCGTCTATGACGATTATCGGTCTCGGCAGATCCAAGCCATTATTTCTTCTCGGCCTATTCATAATATGTATGTGTGTCCTAATGCTTCAGATCATCGAGACCAGGATCTTGTCAGTTATCTCCTACTATCATCTTGCATTTTTTTCGATCAGCATGGCTATGTTCGGCATGACAGCAGGATCTCTATTTGTTTATTTCCGAGAAGAATGGTTCCCGCGCGAACGACTGTTCGAAAATTTGGTCTGGATCTGCGGCGCCTTTGCGATCGCCGTCGAACTTACAACACTCCTCCTGATTTCCACTGTAGTAATGGTCGGCGGAACACACGAACTTCTAATGATGATGCTGATATGGATAAAGCTAATCGCTATTCTCGCAACTCCTTATTTCTTTGCTGGAATGGCTATATCGCTCGCCCTGACGCGAAGTCCATGGCCCGTTGCTATCGTCTACAGCATCGATCTGGTCGGGGCGGCGACCGGATGCCTAGCTGTTCTTGCGCTGCTTACATTCATCGATTCCGTCTCGGCATTATTTCTTGTCGGCGCGATAGGGGCCTTGGCGCAGATATTTTTTGCATCGGCTCGCAACGCGTCGGCCTACCTCGGCGAGCCGTTGCTGCCGGTAGCGCGGCTCCGAATCCTCGCTCGCCCGGCGATCCTCGCCGTGGCCTTTGCGCTGCTCGGAATCGGCAACGCCGCCCTCGGGCCTTACGGGCTCAAGCTGTCGATCGCCAAAAATGAGGTTGAGTCGATGACGCCGAGCGCGCTTGGCACCCGTGCGTCGGAGCTCGTGCGTTGGAATTCGTTTTCTCGTGTCAACGTAGGACCAAATTCTTCGGGCACACCGGCAATGTGGGGACCATCTTCCGAGACACCTCCCTGCGTCGTCGAGCAGCGGCGGATGGCGATCGACGGCTCGGCGGGCACGGCGATGTACCGCTTCGACGGTGACCTCGGGAAGCTCGAATTCTTGAAATATGATGTGACCAATCTCGCCTACTATATCCGCCACGCAGGTCGAGCCGCGGTGATTGGCGTGGGCGGCGGCCGAGACATACTCTCGGCGCATCTCTTCGGCTTCCGGGATGTAACCGGTGTCGAGCTCAACCCGATCTTCATCGATATGCTGTCACGGGCGTTTGGGTCCTACAATCGCCTGGCCAATCTTCAGGGAACGCGGTTGTTCGTGGACGAAGCGCGCAGCTGGTTTGCCAGGTCGGCCGACCGTTTCGATAGTATCCAGATGAGCCTGATCGATACCTGGGCCGCTACGGGAGCAGGAGCGTTCTCGCTGTCCGAGAACGGTCTTTACACCCTTCAGGGTTGGCGCACGTTTTTTGATCACCTAACGCCATCGGGCATTTTCGCTGTTTCCCGGTGGTATTCGCCCAGAAATGTCGGCGAGACGGGACGCATGCTGAGTCTCGCGATGGCGACCCTGATGGACGAGCACATTGCCCATCCGCGCCAACACATCTTTTTAGCGGCAGTTGACAACCTTGCGACCTTGATTGTGGCGAGAACGCCGTTCACTGCGGAGGAACTCGGGACGCTGACTGCAATTGCCAAGGGACTGCACTTCACGATTTTGGTGAGCCCACGATCACCGACTGAATCACCAGTTTTATCAGAGATTATAAGTGCAAACGCCCCTGACGGACTCAATGCAGCGGTTGCTAAATACCCCCTCGATCTGACGGCACCGACTGACGACCGGCCCTTCTTCTTCAATCAGCTGCAAATCGACCCGGCATCGATTTGGTTTGCGCGGCATTCAGGGTTAGGTGTTCTTTACGGCAATTTGGCCGCAACGATCACACTCCTGCTCGTTGTGGCGCTTTCGACGATTTTGGTGCTGATTACCACTATCGTTCCTTCCCTGCCCTCGGTTCGCAGAGTGAGCCCCGAGATCGCCGCGCTTGGCTCGGTCTATTTTCTTCTGATCGGCCTCGGCTTCATGTTTGTCGAGATCGGTCTTATTCAGCGGATTTCCACCTATCTGGGCCATCCGGTCTACGGGATGGCCATCGGGCTCTTCGGGATAATCGTATCGACCGGGCTCGGTAGTTTGTGCTCCCACCGCCTCCCGTTGCTGGCCGGCCAGCGACTCCAATTTTGGGCTGGCGCGCTCGGGCTTTACCTTATTCTCCTGCCTTGTTGGTTCCCGTTGCTGATCAGCCATTTTGCAGATGGAAATCTTCCTGTGCGAGCCGCTGTTTCGCTTACCGCAATCATCCCTCCCGGCGTGCTCATGGGTTTTGGATTCCCCACAGGAATGAAAATCGTAAATGCGATTGATGAGCGCCCGACACCTTGGTTCTGGGCAGTCAACGGCGCGGCCGGCGTTCTTGCGGCGGGGTTCGCCGTGCTCGTCAGCATCCATGCAACAATAAGCACTACGCTCTGGTGCGGCGCCGGCTGCTATCTGCTGCTCGGGCCGATTGCGGCCTCCCTCGCAAGGATCAGCCGTAGTGGGACCAGCGCCGTTGCGCCCCGGGCGACCCCAGATTGAGCCGAAAAGGCCGCGGGCGACCTCGGGCGGCCGCAGGCCATTCGCTTTAACTCGCCGCCCTCAGGCGAGCTTGTAGCCCTGGCGGGCGAGGAGCTTCCAGTTGCCGTCCTGTTTTTGCCAGACCTGGAGGACACCGATCCTTGTGGTCGTGGGTTTGCCGTCCGTTTCGGAATCCGATAGCCAAATGTGGCGGGCAATCGCGGCATTGCCGATGACCCCGACTTTGAGCTCCGGGAAGGTGATCGATTTCACGATCGCCTTCCTCGTCATGACCCCGTCGAGGAACTCGGCTTTGTTCTGCACCCTACCGTCCGAATGGCCATAGCTCACCTGATCGGCGGTCAATTTCTCCAGTTGTGCTTTGTCTGCCTCCAATAGCGCCTTGCGCAGCGCCTCGACGGCTTGGTCAACCGCCGCCGCGTCGGTTTCGGCAAGCGCCGCGGGAGCGGCTAACAGTTCGGATGAGCCCAGCACGAACGCGCCGGCAATGGCGAGGTCACGGCGGGTTATCTGCATGATTTCCTCCCGAGATTGACACCCGAAGGTACCCCGACCGGATCGCCCAGTTAAGTGGCAGGTACACTTCCCGCCGCGATAGGGTGAAGGCTTGCACACCGGAGTGGAACGTGCCACACGGCGGGACGGGAAGAGCGAAGGAGGGAGGCAATGGCGGAAGTAGAGTTTTCGGCAGCCGAGCACGCATTGGAAAACCAGCGGCTCGGCAGCTTGCAGATCCGCGTCGCGGCGTTGTGCACGCTCGTGCAGATCTGTGACGGCTACGACGTCAACGCGATCGGCGTCTCGGTGCCGTCGTTGACGCATGCCTGGAACCTTCCGCCCCCGAGCTTTGCGCAGGCTTTCCTGTGGTCGAGCATCGGCATCATGGTGGGCGCTCTGTCGGCGGGGCCGCTCGGCGACCGCGCGGGCCGCAAGCCGCTGCTGCTCGCCAGCCTCTCGATTTTCGGCCTCGTCTCACTGCTGAGCGCTTTTGCCGGCTCGCTCCTGATGCTGAGCATCCTGCGTTTCTTCACCGGGCTGGGGATCGGCGGCGCGTTCCCGGGCGCGGCTACTCTGACCGGCGACTACGCGCCGCAGCGGCTGCGCGCGACGATGATCATGGTAAGCTTCACTGGCGCACCGATCGGCGGCTTTCTGTGCGGACAGCTCGCTGGATTGCTGCTGCCGACCTTCGGTTGGCCGAGCGTTTTCGTCGTGGGCGGGATCGTGCCATTGCTGCTGGTGATCGCGCTGGCATTGTGGCTGCCCGAATCGCCGCGTTTCCTTGCAGCCAGAGGCAATCTGTCGCCGCGCGAAACCGCCCTGCTGGAGCGCCTTGAGATCGAGCCCGGCGCGTTTGCCGCCGATGACCTCGACCTTGCTCACGGCAACCCGATCAAGATGCTGTTCGGCAGGGGTTATGCACTGCAAACCACGCTAATGTGGGTGATCTTCTTCTGCAGCTTGATGAACCTGTTCCTGTTCGTCTACTGGCTGCCCGAGGTGCTGCATTTGACCGGCTTCTCGCCGGCCGATGCGGCCCGCGCCTCGAGCTATCGCGAATTGGGCGCGATCTTCGCGGTGCTCTATCTCGGCCTGCTGATCGACCGCTTCGGTCCGGAGCGGGCGCTCGCCTGGCATTATGCTGCCGGGATCGTGTTTATTGCGGCGATTGCGCTCATTGCGATGCCCTACCTGCTGCTGGCGATCGTGATCTTTTTCTCCGGCATGACGATTATCGGCAGTCAGACCGGCGCCAATGCAACCTGCGGCAAACTCTATCCGGCGCGCATGCGCACCAGCGGTCTCGGCTGGGCGCTCGGCATCGGCCGTTTGGGCGGCATCGGCGCGCCGGTGCTCGGCGGCTATCTGCTGTCACTTGGCGTGCATCCGCCACAGATCTTTTTGTGCGCCTGCGGGTTCGCGCTGATCGCGGCAGTGGCGGCCGCGCTGCTCGGCTTGCGCCGCAGGGATGAACGTCTAGCAGACGTCAAACTAGCGACGCAAACCTACCAATAGCGCCCGCTCTGTGGATCGTTCGGGGGATAGAGTCGCTATTCTGGGGGTAAGCCTGTGGGCAACGATTCGGGCGCTTGCGCCAGTGAGCTCTGGCGATATGTTGCGTGTGTGGTTTGACACGGTGAACTCGAGGCCGTGGCCGGACGGGTCGGCGGGCCAATTCAGGGGGAAGATCGGAGCCCTCAAACCACAGCAGGGGCGGTCCACTGGGGCCGCCCCTTTTGAGCCCAAGCCAGGAGCACCATTCAATCAATTGACCCCGCTGTCATTGCGAGGAGCGTCCCGCGACGAAACAATCTCGACCGGGTGCGCGTTGCGTGGCCCGCGATTGCTTCGCTACGCTCGCAATGACAAAACGATTAAGCGCGGATTTCCTGGCGCTGAAACGCGACATAGGCGATGGCAAAGATCAGGATCGTCGCCGCGACCAGCCCAGTCAATTGCGGCCACACCAGGAGAAAACTCTGCGCTGCCGGCAATGGCGCGCCGAGCAATGCCCCCTGCACCTGGCTGTACAACACCGGGCCGAGCGCGCGCGTTGACGGTTGCAACAATGCCAGCGCAATTTCCGAATAAAGCGTGTTCGGTGAAACGCGGTCGAGTGCCAGCGCCGTCTGCAGATAGCCCAGATTGGGGCCGAAGATCCCCTCAGGCGGTCCGGCGATCAATGTCGCAACGAGCGGCGTGACGACCGACCAGAACAACGCGAACAGCAACCACACGCCGAGCGCCGCGAGTGCCGCGGTGGCCGGCGCCCGGAACACCACCGAAAAGAGGAACGCCACTGCGAGCCACACGCCTCCATAGGCGATCGTCGCAATGAGGAAACCGAGCATCCGCACCATCTCTTCGGTGCTGGGCGCAAGACCCAGCAGCAACAGACCGAGGCCGATCGTCAGAAGCCACAGCGACAGAAGACCGATCGTCAGCGACAGCAATGCGGCGAGGAATTTGCCGAGCAGCAACGCGTCGCGGTAAATCGGCTGCGCCAGCACGCGACTCAATGTGCGGCGGCTGAACTCGCCATTGATCGCGTCAAAGCCGATCGCGATCGCGACCAGCGGGATGAGAAAACCCAGCAGCGCGATGAACGAGGGCAGCGGATCCTGCGCCATCGTCAACAGCCGCAAGAAGAGAAAGGGGCTCTCCCCGATATTCGCGCGGATCGACAGGATGGCGGCGTAAGCGGCGGCGATCGCGGTCAGAAACACCAACGCCTCCAGTACCCACATCCGAGCGCCGGAGAGGTAATCGGCCGCTTCTTTTGCAAGAACAATCCCGACGCCGGTGAAGGGCGAGCCTCTACGCCGCATGGCGCACCTCGTCGAAATAACGGGTATAGACCTCGTTGAGGCTCGGTTCGGCAAACCGGATGCCGAGCAACTGGCAGGCGGGAGCGAGCTGCCGGGCAATATCCGGGCGCAGGTCGCGCTCGCAGTCGACGCGGTACAGTTCCGGGCCGAGCTGTTGAACGCGCACGATACCCGGCATTGCCGCGAGCTGGTTGCGCACCCCGGGGCCTCGGGCTTCGACGTCGATGACATAGCCGCCGCCGAGCACCCGCTGCGCCAGCTCCGTCACGCTGCCGGAGAGTGCGATCCGTCCGCGATTGAACAGCGCGACCCGATCGCACACGCTCTGCACCTGATCGAGATGGTGCGACGACAGCAGCACCGCGGTGCCGTCGGTCTTCAGCCTGCGGATCATGCCGAGGAATTCCTGCGTCGAATGCGGGTCCAACGTCGCCGTCGGCTCGTCGAGGATCGCGATGCTCGGGCGTTTCATCAGCACTTCGGCGAGCCCCAGACGCTGCCGCATACCGCGGGAAAATGTGCCCACCCGGTCGCGGCCGGCATCGGGCAACCCTACCCGCACCAGCGCTTCGGCGAACCGTTCGTCGATTTCCCACCGCGACAGACCCGCCAGCCGGCCGGTATAGGCGAGGTTGTCGCGCGCCGTCAGTCCGTCGTAAAACCCAACCGAATCCGGCAGATAGCCGACCCGGCGCTTGACCTCAAGCGGATCGCGCAACGGATCGAAACCGGCCACCTCAGCGCGACCTTCGGTCGGCTCCGTCAGCCCCAGCAGCATCAGAATCGTCGTTGTCTTGCCGGACCCGTTCGGCCCTAGAATGCCGACGATCTCACCGGCCCGGACGTCCAAATCGATGTGGTCGACCGCGACGATCGCGCCATAGCGCTTCGTCAGCCCCAGGGCTCGTATGACGACGTCTCCAGCCATCCGCTCGTGCTCCGCTTTCGGCGAAAAATAGCCTCCGATCACACTACCGTCGGCCGAAGCGGGCAACCGCAAAAACGACGACCAGCAATGCGACAGCAATGACGCCGATCCCAACGGCGCCCCACAATGTGGAGGTCAGGACGGTGATGCGGAAGTTGGCCGATTCGGACTGGCCCCCGGCCGCATTGGCGCGGATCGTTGTCTGATAATCACCAGCGATCGCGCGCGGCGACGGGGCCAGGCTGACTTTTATCGGCTGCGACTTGCCCGCCGGAAGCTCGGGCAGCTGTTTTGGATCGAAACTGGTCTTCCACCCTTCGGGTGCGGTTGCGCTGAATTCAACGTCGCGTGCCGCCTCGCTGCCGTCATTGCGAACGATGACGGTGAGCTGCCCGTCCTGCCCGGCGTAAGCTTCGCCGCTGAGGCGCCCGCCCTCACCGGCGAGCGCCAGCCGCGGTTGGCCGACGATTGTCATGCCGAGGTCGAGATCGGCAGAGGCGGCCTCGCTTTTGGCATGCAGCGTGAGTTTGTAGTCGCCCGCCGGCGTATCGCGCGGCAGCGCGACCGATGCTTCGATGTCCTTCGATTTGCCCGCCTCGATCGGAAGGCTGGTCAGCTGCTGGCTGCCATAGGCTTCGGTATAGGTCACCTGAAAATTCTTCGGCGCATCCGCGCTGAAGTTGATCGTGGCGTCGCGCCCGCTGTCATTGGCGACCGTGACCCTGAACTTGAACGACGTCGTGGCGGACCCCCGCAGTGAGGGAAAATTGGTCGTGAGTTTGAGCTTGGCCGGCAACTCCTGCCCGATCGTGACGGAGATGGGAAGTTTGAGGTCGGTTCCCCCACTTTTGGCTTCGACGAGAAAGTGATAGTCGCCCGGTCCGGTGTTCGCCGGCGGCTCGAGCCGCAGCTGCAGTTTGGCTTCACTGTCGGGTTCTACCGTAGCCGAGGCAACCGGCTGACCGCCTCCCAGGATCGTCGCCTTCCAGCCGTCTGCGACTTGCGGCACCGAGAGGGTGAACTCCTCAGGCGGCCGGTTGAAATTATGCAACGACAGATCGACGGTCGTAGTCTCGCCGGCGCGCACGGTCAATGCCGGATAGCGCGTGGTCAAATAGACGCCGGTGATGTTCGACGGCTTGTCGGCGGCCTCGGCGGCTACCGTGGTCAGCCCGACCAAGCAAACTGCGACGAGCCGCAGCAACATGCTTTTAACCCTCCGAAATTGATCGTGAGCACACCCAATTACCGGCATCGGGGTGGCGGCGGGCACGGGATGTGCGTTCGCGCGTTGAAATACGTCAGACGGCCAGCCGCCCGAAATTAACAATTTTTCATGTTGGAGGCCGGGACGGCCGCTGCAGGGAGGTCAGAACGGCATGCCGAAATTGCGCGCGAACCAACCTTGCGACGGCTCGCCGGACGTTCCACTCGTCACGAGGTTATAGGCATCGGCATACCACTGGCTGCCCGGATAATTGTGGCCCAGCACGGCCGCATTCGCCTTAGCCTCCTCGGTGAGACCGAGCGCCAAATCGCACTCGACGAGACGCTCCAGCGCCTCCGGGACATGCGTCGTTGTCTGAAAATTGTCGATGACGCGTTTGAAGCGGTTCATCGCGGCCAGGTATTGTCCTCTCTCCAGATAATATCGGCCGATCTCCATCTCCTTTCCGGCCAAATGATCGCGCGTAAAGTCGAGCTTGAGCTTGGCGTCGCGCGCGTATTTGCTGTCGGGGAAACGGCGCACGACGTCTTCGAGCGCCTTCAGCGCCATCTCCGTCGTCTTCTGGTCCCGCCCGACATCGACGATCTGAACGTAATAGGAAATTGCCTTCAGGTAATAGGCATAGGCAATGTCGCGATGGCCTGGATGAAGCTGAATAAAGCGGTCCGCCGCTAGGATGGCCTGGCCGTAATCGCCGGCCTCGTAGAGAGAGTAGGCCGCCATCAGCTGCCCTTTGGTCGCCCAGATCGAATAAGGATGTTGGCTTTCGACCTCCTCGAAGGTCTTGGCAGCCGTCGCGTAGCGCTCCTCGACCAGTTGGTCCATGGCCGTATTGTAGAGATCGTCGACCGGCTTTTCGACATACGCCTCCTTCTTGTCGCCGCCACAAGCCGCCAGCGAACAAACCAGTGCGGCGACCCCGAACCAACGAAGGAAAGCCAACCAACGCATCAGCTAACCCGATGAGCCGATCTTAGCGCGACTTTATACCACAAACCAAAAGAGCCCGGACAAGCCGGCACGTTCTGTCAGTCTCCGGCCAGCTGCAATTCGTTTTCCCATTCGAGCCCCCCAAGCTCCAGCGCCCGGTTCGCTGTTGTGTAGCACCAAGCCTGATTGTCTTCGAATAGCGCGGCAAGCAGGCGTCGCGTATGCGCATGACCCGAGCGCTTGCCGCGAAAACGACCTATGAGCGGGCCGCCAGCGAGATAAAGATCGCCAAACGCATCGAGCAGCTTGTGGCGCACGAACTCGTCGCCATACCGCAGGCCGCCAATATTCAAAACATGATCTGTCGCGACGACGATGGCGTTGTCGAGAGAACCGCCACGCGCCAGACCCGCAGCCCGCAGGCGTTTGACGTCGTCGAGCAGCCCAAAGGTTCGCGCTCGGCTCAACTCGGTCTTGAAGGTCGCCGGTTCCAATGTCAGCGAGATCTCCTGCCGCCGGATCAACGGATTGTCGAAATCGATCTCGAAGCTCATCGAGAAGCCATCATTGGGCGACAGTTCGGCGGCCACATCGGCCTCGCTGATCCGGACCGGCTTCAAGACCTTGATTGCACGTCGTGCAGCGTGTTGCTCGACAACACCGGCGCATTCGATGAGAAACAGAAAGGGCGCGGCACTGCCGTCCATGACCGGTACTTCAGGGCCATTGAGTTCGACGACAACATTATCGATATTCGCGCCGGCGAGCGCGGCCATCAGATGCTCGACCGTCCCGACCGTTGTCCCTTCGCCATCTGACAGCACTGTGCACAGCGGAGAATCGATCGCATTGCTCCAATGCGCCGGGATTTCGACCCCTGCATCGGTTCGACGGAACAAGATTCCGGTGCCGGAGGGAGCCGGACACAAATTCATCGCGACCTTTTGGCCGGAATGCAGTCCGATCCCCCGGCACCCGATCCCCGTTTTCAGCGTCCGCTGAGACGCTGCCGCAATATCCCCCATCACGCGACAGACTTCTTGCAGGTTGTCCCCACCTGCGCGAAAAATTACCGCTGCTCAGATTTCCTCCCAAATCACTCTTTGTTGCGAATTGTTGCATCAAACTCGACCATAGCGGCGGCGGCCGATAAAAGCACCGCCCAATTCTGGTCAGGCGACCTGATTTAGTTGGCTTGACGGCGGAGGAATGCGGGAATGTCGAGCAGATCTTCTTCTTTGCTCAGATTTGGCCGGTCCTCCGGCTCGAGTGGGGCGAGACGAGGCTGGCCCGCCGCCTGGGCCGCTGGCTTGGCCGGCTGAGCTGGCGGGCGCGGCGCCGGTTCCGGCGGCGTGACTCTCGCACGGCCTACCCCGGTCACGCGTTCGATGAGGCTCGGCATCCTGCCCTTGGGTTTTGGAGCGGCCTCTTTCGCGGCGGCGGGAGGAACCACCGACTGGGTCAGCGGAGCGGGACGCGCTCCTCCGGCGTCGACCGGCTTCGGCGCGATGAACGCGCCGTTGCGTACCGCCGCAGTCTCCGCCGCGGCTGCCGCCTGCGGCAGGGGCTCGCTGTCGGCTCCGGGCTGCTTGGAGAGCTGCGCGGCGTTCTGCGTCAGCACCGGTTGCGTGTAGCCGCCGGTCGTCGCCTCGCGCGGCGGGCTCACCGCATCGCGATTGCTGACGAGGCTGATTGCCGGCCGCGGCTGCGCGATGGCTTCCGCCTCGATGCCGGTCGCGACGACGGAGATCCGCATCTTACCCTCGAGCCGCTCGTCAAAGGTCGACCCGAAAATGATGTTCGCCTCGGGATCAACCTCCTCGCGGATACGATTGGCCGCCTCGTCGACCTCAAACAACGTCATGTCGAGGCCGCCGGTGATATTGATGAGCACGCCCTTGGCGCCGCGCATCGACACGTCTTCCAGCAACGGGTTCGAGATCGCGGCCTCTGCGGCGTCGGTCGCGCGTTTTTCGCCCTCCGCCTCGCCGGTGCCCATCATCGCCTTGCCCATTTCCGCCATGACCGTGCGGATATCCGCAAAATCGAGGTTGATGAGACCGGGCATCACCATCAGGTCGGTGACGCCGCGCACGCCCGAGTGAAGCACGTCGTCGGCCATTTTGAAGGCGTCGGCGAAGGTCGTGCGCTCGTTGGCTACACGGAACAGGTTCTGGTTGGGAATAATGATCAATGTATCGACAAACTTCTGCAGTTCCTCGATACCGACGTCAGCGATCCGCATCCGATGACTGCCTTCGAAGTGAAAAGGCTTTGTCACCACACCGACCGTTAGGATCCCCGATTCCCGCGCGATGCGCGCGATTACCGGAGCGCCGCCCGTGCCGGTGCCGCCGCCCATACCGGCGGTGATAAACACCATATTGGATCCGTTCATCGCCTCGAGGATCTCGTCGAGCGCCTCCTCGGCCGCGGCGCGGCCGACATCGGGCCGCGATCCGGCGCCAAGCCCTCGCGTGACGCCGATGCCGAGCTGGATCTTGCGTGACGCGCTCGATTGCTGCAGCGCCTGCGCATCCGTGTTGCAGACCACGAATTCGCAGCCGATCAAATTCGAGCGGATCATGTTGTTGACGGCGTTCCCCCCGGCGCCGCCGACCCCGACAACGGTAATGCGGGGCTTCATCTCGTGCTCGTCCTTCGGGATGCTTAGATTGATCATGCGGTCGTCCCCCAATGCAAAACCACCTAATGCCGCCCGGCCCGGTCCGCGTCCCCTCTCCCGGGGCGGCTTGCCCTTGCGGGCCGTCCCAGGGATTACCCCTGGCCGGGCCCACAGAACCGAATCTGCCTCAAAAGTTCTCTTTCAGCCAGTGACCCAATCGGCTGAGGACGCCTCGCCGAGGATCTTCCAGAAGGCGCCGCGCGCCCGGGACCTCGGCTTGCTCCGATAGCGCAAAATGCAGAAGCCCGGCGGTGGTCGCAAAAGCCGGTCCGCCGGTCGCTTCCGCCAAGCCGGTAACGTGCTGCGGCCGTCCGATCCGAACCTGTTTGTCGAGGATCAGCGCCGCGAACTCCCGCGCTCCGTGGAGCTGACACGCACCGCCGGTCAATACGACCCGGCGGCCGGCGATCTTGTCGAACCCGCTGGCCTCCAGACGATTGCGCACGAGCTCGAACGTCTCCTCGATTCGTGGCGCGATAATTCCAACGAGCAGGGATTTGGGCACGTGATTGACCTGGCCGTCGTCCTCCTCACCGATCTGCGGAACGGCGATCATCTCGCGCTCGTCGGTGCTCGATGAGATCGCGCTGCCGAATAACGCCTTCATACGCTCGGCATCGGCGATCGAAGTGGACAGGCCGCGGGCGATGTCATTCGTAACGTGCGCGCCGCCCACGGGTACGTAATCCGCGAAAATCAAGTTCCCGTCGAAGAACACGCCGATCGTCGTCGTTCCGCCGCCCATGTCGATCAGTGTGACGCCGAGTCCTATTTCGTCTTCCACAAGACAAGAAAGGCCGGAGGCGTAAGGGCTGACGACGAGCGCTTCCACCTCGAGATGCGAGCGCCCGATCGCGGAGATATGATTACGCACGCTGGCGGCGCTCGCCGTCACGACATGCATGTTGACCCCCAGTCGCTCGCCCAGCATGCCGCGCGGATCGCGGATGCCACGGCTGTCGTCGACCGAGAAGCCAACCGGGACCGAATGGATAACTTGACGGTCGCCCGGACCGCGCATCTGGTACCCGTATTCGAGGACGCGGCGCATATCCGCGTCGCCGACCTCCCGCGCGGTTATGTCGATTTCGGACCTGACGATGCGCGAAGCGGCGAAACCGCCGGAAAGGTTCGCGACGACGCGCCCGATCGTCTCGCCAGCCATCTGTTCGGCGGCGTGGACCGCGTTTAGAACCGAAGTGCTCGCGGCTTCGAGGTCAATGATCGTGCCGTTGCGGACACCGCGTGAGATCTGATGGCCAATGCCAAGCACGCGCGGCTTTTCGTCCTCGACCCGAGCGATAAAGCAGCAGACTTTGGTACTGCCGATATCGAGCGCTGAAACCAAGGTCCCGCGGGCCCGGATCGACGGCTTGAGCGGCCGCGCCTGGCTGTCGCCGCCGCCCGGCGGGCGCCGCTTCGCCTTGGTTGTCCGTGGCGGTGCTTCGTCGATTGCGCTCATGTGTTCTTCGCCGGAGAGCGTCCCTTCTTGGATGTCGGCGCCTCTTTTGGCACTTCCGGGTTGACCCGCACAACGAGGCGGTCGGGGAGACGTACGTCGATCGCCTGCACGTCCCGTTTCAGGATGAAACTCGATCTCTCGAGGCGAGCCAGCTGGGCCCACGCTTGAGCCGCCGATTCGGCAGGAAGGAGCACATCGATCGCATTATCGATTCGCAGGTTCCAACGGCGTTCTCCGACGCGAATTGCGGCGGTCACGCGCGAAGCGAGATCCGGCTGGGTCGCCAGCATATCGAGAAGCTCGGCCGCGTGGCCCGCGGCAGTCTCGCCGACAACCATCGGCAGCTTCGCAAAACGATCGAGCTGCGCGACGGGAATGACGGCGCCCTGATGATCGATCAGCTCGATCTTGCCGCCGTGCTGCCAGAGCGCCAACGGCTTACGCTCGACAAGGCGAACGTAAAGCGTATCCGGGAGCCGCCGCTCGACGACCGCCGAACGCACCCAGGGCAGGGCCTCGAGTTGCTCCTTGGCTCGCCTAGCACTCACTGCGAGTATCGGAGTGCCGGGCCCGGCATGGAGCGCCGCAAGGATCGTATCGCGTTCGGTCGTCTCGCGCCCTTCGACTTTAACGTCCCTCACCACCAGGCCCAGATGCGCGCTGCCGTCGAGCATCCGATCGGCGGCGTATTGCAGCGTCGACTGCCCGCGCGGCCAGCGGCTCAACTGTATTAAGCCCAGGCAGCTGCACGTTAATAGAACCGCCAGGCCGAGCCATACCTCGTAACGGCGACGCCTGCGAGGAGGGGCGCCTCGGCGCTGGTTCCGCGATGCCGCCCCCCTCACTCGTCGCATGACGCGTTCTCCACCATCCAGACGACCAGCTCATCGAAGCTGATGCCGACATGACGCGCGATATCGGGCACTAACGAAGTGAGTGTCATTCCGGGCTGGGTATTTACTTCGAGCAAATATAGCCGGCCGTCGCCGCCAGGGGTCTCGTCATAGCGCATATCCGCGCGGCTCACGCCGCGACACCCGAGCACCTGATGCGCGCGCAACGCAATTTCGAGAGCCGCTTCATAGTCGTTCGGCGGCAAAGGCGCGGGAACTAGATGCTCGGAGCCGCCCGGCGCATATTTAGCCGTGTAATCGTAGAAACCGCCGGGCGCTATTATTTCGCAGACACCGAGCGCCCGTTCCCCCATGACTGCCACGCTCAATTCGCGCCCTGGAATGTAGCGTTCGAGAAGAATTTTCTCGCCAAAACGCCAGCTCTTGATTTCTTCCTGCCAGGAGTTGTCGCCGGTGCGGACGATGCGCACGCCAACCGTCGACCCCTGATTAGTGGGCTTGACGACGAATGGCGCAGGCAGCGGATCGTGCGCTTGCAGCTCGTCGCGGCACGCGACGACGCCCTCAACCACCGGTAATCCGGCGCGGGAGAAGAGTTCCTTCGCGGTCGGTTTGTGCATCGCCAGTGCCGACGCCAAAACGCCGGAATGGGTGTAAGGGACGCCGAGCATTTCGAAGACGCCCTGGATCGTCCCGTCCTCCCCGCCCACTCCATGCAAGGCGTTGAAGATCACATCGGGCCGCGGCTCGAGTGCGGATAACAGCGCCCGAAGATCGCGATGCACGTCGACCAACCGCACCCTATAACCGCGGTCCACGAGCGCCTTCGCGCATTCCCGGCCGCTGGAGAGCGATACCTCGCGTTCCGGCGACCAGCCCCCCATCACCACTGCCACGCTCTTGCTCAACTCCCCCTCGCATTCAAGTGACGCCCCTCACCCCGGCCCTCTCCCCGCAAGCGGGGCGAGGGTGCGGCCCAAATTCCCTCGCGCTGCGTGAGCGGGGAGAGGGCGGGGCCCGCGTCAGCGGGAGGGTGAGGGGCGGAAAGCGCGGTCGCCCGATCGGGATGGCCGACGCGCTCGAGCTCCCACTCCAGTACGATACCGGAAGCGTCATAGACCCGTCGCCTGACCTCGTCACCCAGACCTTCCAAATCGGCCGCAGTGGCATTGCCAGTATTGATCAAGAAATTGGCGTGCTGATGCGAGACCATCGCGCCGCCGCGGACGAGACCGCGGCAACCGGCGGCGTCGATCAGGCGCCAGGCGCTGTCGCCCGGCGGGTTTTTGAATGTTGATCCCCCGGTGCGCGCGCGCACCGGCTGGGTCGCCTCGCGGGCAGACCGGATCTCGGCCAGCTGAGACGCAATCGCGGTGCGATCGCCGGCGACGCCGCGCAATCGCGCCTCAATAAAAGTCCAGCTCGGGTCGACGCCGCAGCTTCGGTAGGAAAACCCCATCTGCTGGGAATCGAGGATATGGGTCCTGCCGCTGCGGTCGAGGGCGGTTGCCGACAGCAGCACGTCTTTCATCTCGCACCCGTAAGCTCCGGCGTTCGTCCGCAGGCTGCCGCCGATCGAGCCGGGAATGCCCGAGAGAAACTCGAGCCCGGCGATGGCGGCGTCGACAGCTGCGAGCGCCACAATGCGGTCGAGCAACGCCGCGCCGACGCGGACCTCTTCCCGTGTGATCTTGATCTTCGCAAATTCACGTCCCAAGCGGATCACGACACCGGAAATTCCGCCGTCGCGGACCAGCAAGTTCGAGCCGACACCAATCACAGTCAGAGGAATCTCCGGCGAAAGTGTCGCGAGGAACACCGCGAGATCGGCGGCATCGGCGGGCCGGAAGAGCGCTTCAGCGTGACCGCCGACACCGAACCAGGTCTGCTTTCCAACCGGCGCATCGAGGGTGAGTTGGCCGCGCGGCGGCGGGAGCAGATCGAGCAACTGGACAGTGGGCAGCCGGCGTGCGGAAATCACGCGACGCGGTCCGGCGAGTTCAGCGCGGCAAGATCGCCCGGCAGGCTGTTTGCCCAGCCAGTGATCGAACCCGCGCCCAGGCAGACAACCAAATCACCGCGCTGCGCCAATTCCCGGACGATGGAGGCAAGGTCGCCCGGTTCCTTTAGCGGACGGGCATTGCGATGGCCGTGCTCGATTAACCCAGCAACGAGAGCATCCCGGCCGACGCCGTCGATCGGCGCCTCCCCGGCCGCGTAAACATCGGCCACCATGACGATATCGGCGTCGTTGAAGCAGGTGCAGAAGTCGTCGAAGAGATGTGCGAGGCGCGTAAACCGGTGCGGCTGCACAACGGCGATCACCTTGCCGTCTGTGATGGCGCGAGCGGCCTTCAGCACCGCCGCGATCTCTACCGGGTGGTGCGCGTAATCGTCGACAACGATCACCCCGCTCCACTCGCCGGTCTTCGTGAACCGGCGCTTGACGCCCCTGAAGCCGCTCAATGTGGCCCGGAGCACATCATCGCCGAGCGCCATCGCCTCGGCGACCGCGGCGGCGGCGAGAGCATTTTGCACATTGTGCCGGCCGAACATCGGCAGAAAAAGTTTGGGGATTGTCCGCCCCCGATCCGAGAGCGCATCAGAGACCACGATGTCGAACGACGCGCCGTCACGCCCGAGCCTCATACTCATCGCCCGAATGTCGGCTTGCGGGCTGAACCCATAGGTGAGGATCCGGCGGTCCGAGAGTTTTGGGATCATTCCCTGCACTACCGGATGATCGATGCACAGCGCCGCGAAGCCATAAAAGGGGATGTTCCCGACAAAATCTTCGAAAGCTTGGCGCAGCGCATCGAAATCCCGGTAATGGTCGAGATGTTCGGGGTCGATGTTCGTCACGATCGCGATCGTGGCCGGTAAGCGCGTGAAGGTCCCGTCGCTCTCATCGGCCTCGACGACCATCCAATCGCCGGCTCCTAGTCGCGTATTCGTGCCATAGGCGTTGATGATCCCCCCGTTAATAACGGTCGGATCGAGCCCGCCCGTCTCGAGCAGCGCTCCGACCATCGAGGTCGTCGTCGTCTTTCCATGGGTTCCCGCGATCGCTAGCGACCATTTGAGCCGCATCAGTTCGCCCAGCATTTCAGCGCGGCGCACCACCGGCAGACGCCGGACCCGGGCAGCAATGACCTCCGGATTGTCGGCCTTTACCGCGGAGGAGATCACGACGACTTCGGCAGCACCCAGATTCTCGGCCTCATGGCCAATGGCGATCGGAATCCCCAGGTCGGTCAGCCGCCTGACATTGGCGCTGTCGGCCAAATCGCTGCCTTGCACGCGATAGCCGAGGTTGTGCAGCACCTCGGCAATTCCGCTCATGCCGATCCCGCCGATGCCGACAAAGTGGATCGGCCCAATAGAGCGCGGCAGCGTTCTCATGCCGCGCGTCCTTGCGGAGGTGCGCTCGAACCCGCGCCCGACGCGAGCTCGAGGGCGAGGCGCGCGAGCTCTTCTGCTGCGTTACGCCGGCCGAACTCGCTGGCGCGTTGCGCCGCTGCGGTCAACGCGGCCGGTTCCGCCAACAGATTTTCCAGATGAAGCGCGAGAGTATCCGAGCGGAGCTCCCGTTGAAGGATCACCCAACCGCCACCCGCCTCAGCAAAGGCCTGAGCATTCGCGCGCTGATGATCGTCCGCGGCATACGGATAAGGGATCAGAATGGCGGGCCGGCCGATCGCTGCGAGCTCGGCGATCGTCGACGCGCCCGCGCGACAGATCGCCAGATGCGCCCGCGCCAATCTTTCCGGAACATCGTCGAAAAAGCTCCGCAGCTCCGCCGCAATGCCTTTCGCCCGATATACTGCCTCGGCGACCGCGAGATCCTCGGGACGGGCCTGATGGCTGACCTGCAGCATTTCACGAAACCGGGTCGGCAATGTCGCCAGCGCGGGCGGCACGATTTCGCTCATTACCCGCGCGCCCTGGCTGCCGCCGAGGACCACAAGCTCGATCCGGCCGCCGCGCCGCGGTGCTTTGTATTTCGCGGTCGCGACCGCGAAGATCCCGGGCCGCACCGGATTGCCGGTGAAAATCGCGCGGGCCGCATCGGCCGGGCGCAGACCTGTCGTCGCCGGGAACCCAGCGGCAATCCGCCTTACGCGCGGCGCCAGGAGCCGATTGGCGCGGCCGAGAGCGGCATTCTGCTCGTGCAATAGCGTTGGCAGCCCCAAAGAGACCGCCGCCAGCATCGTTGGGACCGAAGCATAGCCGCCGAACCCGATCACGCAGCCCGCGTTGAGGCGGCGCAGCAAGCGGCGCGCCTGCAGCGTTCCTACCGCGAGCTCGCCGACGGCATGAGCGGTGTTTGCCGGGCCGCCCCCGAACCGGCCGGCGCGGATGTGATGAATTCCGACCCCGGGAAAGTCTGTCGCAAACGTCGCGGCGCGCGCGTCGCTAAGAACGTGGATCGCGTGGCCGCGGCCGAGCAATTCCGCAGCCAGCGCCTCGGCTGCGAACAGATGTCCGCCGGTGCCGCCTGTCGCCAAGACGAAAGCCCCGCTCACAAGAGATTCCCCCCGAGCCGGCGTCGCGTCAGCGCCAGTGCCATTCCCATTCCCAGTCCAAGCGCCAACATTGAGGATCCGCCGTAAGACAGAAACGGCAAAGTCATGCCCTTCGTGGGGATCAAATGCAGGCTGGACGCCATGTTGATCACCGCCTGCAGCCCGAACTGGACCAGCAATCCGGTCGCCGCGAGGAGCACGAACAGATTGCCTTCCTGCGACATGCGGGAAAACCCGCGCAGCACGATAAACCCGAACAGCGCTACAATCAGAAGGCACACGACGACCCCGAACTCTTCGCCGGCTACCGCAAAAACGAAATCGGCGTGTGCGTCGGGGAGGACGTCCTTGACCGTGCCTTCGCCGGGACCGCGGCCCCACAGCCCGCCATTCGCGAACGCCTCGATCGAACGGTTCACCTGATAGCTGTCGCCTGCCGAAGGATCGAGAAAATGGTCTACGCGTACTTTGACGTGCGGCAGGTACGTATAGGCGCCGACCAATCCCGCGACGCCGACAAGCGCGCAGGCCGCCACCCAGTAAATGCGCAGGCCAGCCATAAAGAATTGACAAAACCAGACGGCGGCGACGACCGCCGCCATGCCGATGTCCGGCTGCTTTATCAGCATCGCGACAATGAGCAGAAACAGCGCCGTGCAAATCAGATTGCCGGGAAAGCGGGGGCGCAGCGTCTGCTCGGAAAACAACCACGCGGCAACTACGGCGAAGGCCGGTTTGACGAATTCGGAAGGCTGCAGCGACAGTCCAGGCAGATTAATCCAGCGACGCGCGCCCTTGATCTCGACGCCGATTACGAAAGTCAGTGCCAGCAGCGCCAGCGAGATACAGAAAGCGATCACCGCAATGCGGCGGATCGTCAGCGGCGGCTGCAATGAGACGACGAACATGATGCCGACCGCCAACGGCAGCATCGCCAGATGGCGCCGCACGAAATGGAGCCCGTCGTAGCCGATTCGCTCGGCGACGGGGGGGCTTGCGGCAAGGCTCATCACGACACCAAAACCGATCAGCATCGCGAGCGCCGCGAGGCTCCAGCGATCGACGGTCCACCACCACCGCGCAACCGGGCTCTGATCGATTCGCGCGAATCTCATCGTTAACCCTTGCGGCGAGGCGGACAAGGCTTAAAGTCGCAGATATAGCGTAATTGTCTCGCAGGATCTACTAGTTGTGGTTTGATGTGCACGTTCGTGCGTGCTCAACGCAATTTGAGCGTGGCGAGCCCGGCGATCGCCAGTATCCAGGCGATGATCCAGAACCGGATTACGATCGTCGGCTCCTCCCATCCCTTCTGCTCGAAATGATGGTGCAGCGGCGCCATGCGAAAAACGCGTCGGCCGGTCAGTTTGAAGCTCGCGACTTGCACGATCACCGACACTGCCTCAAGCACGAAAAGGCCGCCTATGATCGCCAGCACCAACTCATGCTTAGTGATGACGCTGATCGTTCCGAGCGCAGCACCGATCGACAATGATCCGGTGTCCCCCATGAAGACCATCGCCGGCGGCGCGTTGAACCAGAGAAAACCGAGACTCGCCCCGACCATCGCGCCGCAAAACACCGCAAGCTCGCCCGCCCCTATGACGTGATGGATCTGCAGGTAATTAGCAAAGATCAGATTGCCGGCGAGATAGGCGATAATCGCGAAGCAGCCGGCGGCGATCATCGACGGTACGATCGCCAGACCGTCGAGCCCATCAGTCAGGTTTACAGCATTGGAGGCGCCGACGACCACAAACGCGCCGAACGGCACAAAGAACCAGCCGAGATCGAACAGCACATTTTTGAAAAACGGCACTGCGAGCGCGGTGGCGAGGGTTGGCGCGGTCACATAAGCGATCGCCGCACAGGCAGCGGCGCCGAGTGCCGCTTCGACCGCCAGCCTGGCGCGGCCGGAAAGCCCGCGGTGCGAATTCTTCGTGAGCTTGCGGTAGTCGTCGAAAAAGCCGATCAGCCCGAATCCGACCGTGACGAGCAGCACGATCCACACATAGGGATTGGTCAAATCCGCCCAGAGGAGCGTGGAAATCGTCAGCGCCAGCAGGATCAGGAAACCGCCCATCGTCGGGGTTCCCTTTTTGCGCGTCAGGTGGCCGTTGGGACCATCGGGACGAATCGGCTGGCCGTTGGTCTGTTTGCGTCGCAGCCAAAGTATCAGGTATGGACCGAGGACAAAGCTGATCAGCAACGCGGTGACAACCGCCCCTCCGGAGCGGAACGTGATATAACGGAACAGGTTGAGGGCCTGGAACTGGTCCGCGAACGGATAAAGCAGCGGGTAAAGCATGGGATCAGTTCTCGGAATGGGCGGACTGCGTGCGCAGCGCCTCGACGATGTGGCTCACGCGCACCGCGCGTGATCCTTTGACGGTTACGACGTCACCAGGTTCGAGAAATCCGATCACCGCAAGAGCTGCCGCTTCGGCGGAAGGCCACAGCCCGCCCCGAACGTTTTTGGGCAAAACCGCGTGAAGAGCCGCCATCGCCTCACCGACGAGGAAGACACGATCAACTCTCGCGGCGGCGAGCTCCTCGGCGAGCTCCCGGTGCAACTGCTCGGAGGCCCCGCCGAGTTCGAGCATATCGCCGAGCACCGCGACGCGTCTCGCGCCGGGGGGCGGCTGCATCGAGCCCAGCACGGAAAGCGCCGCCCGCATTGCCGCGGGGCTCGCGTTGTAGCTTTCATCGATCAACGTCAACCTGCCGCCACGCCAGGCAAGCTCGCACCGGCGGCCGCGCCCCGGCATCGCCTCGAAGCTGGAGAGCGCCCCTGCGGCGCGCCGGACATCCGCCCCGGCCGCCGCCGCCGCGGCGAGCACGGCGAGCGAATTCATCACCCAATGCCGTCCCGGGACCGACAGCCGGAAACGCAAAGCCAAATCGGGAAGCCCCGCTTCGATGGCACTGCCGCTCGAGTCGAGCACGCAATCAACCAGCCGAACCTTTGCTTCCGGATGGCACCCGAACCCGATCACCTCTGCCGCTCCCGCCCGCTCGGCGATCGAAACCAGGCGTGAGTAATATGGATTATCGCGGTTGAGAATTGCGATGCCGCTTGTCTCGAGGCCGAGAAAAATTTCCGCCTTGGCGTCCGCGATCGCCTCGACCGACGCGAAGAAGCCGAGATGGGCGGCTGCCACAGTCGTAATCACCGCGATGTGAGGCCGCACCAAGCGGGCCAGAGCCGCGATCTCGCCCGGATGATTCATGCCGAGCTCAAAGACGCCAAAAGCGGCCTCCGCCGGCATGGCCGCAAGCGACAGCGGCACGCCCCAGTGGTTGTTGAGGCCCCCTGGCGAGGCGTAGGTTGCGCCCGAGCTGGCGAGCGCGAGGCGCAGCGCCTCCTTGGTCCCGGTCTTGCCGACACTGCCCGTTATCGCGATGATCCGGGCGCGGCTGCGATTGCGTGCCGCTGCGCCAAGAGCCTGAAGCGCGGTCAGCGTGTCGGGCACCGAGAGCAGCGGCGCGGCTTTCGGAAGATCCGGAATTTCGCGATCGATCATCGCGGCAGCGGCACCGCGCCGCAGCGCCGCCGCGGCGAAGTCATGGCCGTCGTGGTTGGGACCGCGCAGTGCGACGAACAGGTCGCCCTCGACGAGGCTGCGGCTATCGATCGATACGCCCGTCGCCGACCAATCCGCCGTCTTCGACCCGCCGGTCGCGGCCGCGGCATCGGCGGCGGTCCAGAACGGCTTCATCCGGCGCCCCACCTGATGACCGGCTGCCCGCGCAGGCCGGCGAATTCTCGGGCGATCGCTGCGTCGTCAAACGGGTAGGCCGTTGTGCCAACAATCTGGCCGGTTTCGTGACCCTTGCCGGCAATGAGCAGCACGTCGCCCGGAGCCAGCTCGGAAATCGCCGTCGCAATTGCTTGGCGGCGATCACCGATCTCGATCGCGTCAGGCGCCGCGGCAAGGATAGCCCGGCGAATCTTCGCGGCCGGCTCGGTGCGCGGATTGTCGTCCGTGACACAGACGCGGTCAGCCAGTTCGGCCGCCGCCCTTCCCATCAGCGGCCGCTTACCTGCATCGCGGTCGCCGCCACAACCAAACAGCACGACGAGCCGTCCGCGCGTGTGCGGGCGCAATGCGCGAAGCACCGTCGCGAGCGCATCCGGCGTATGGGCATAGTCGACGACGATCGCGCCGCCGTCCTCGTACTCGGCGACAAATTGCATCCTGCCGGGGACGCCCGTCAGCCTCGTGAGGGCTTCGGCCGCATTATCCACCACGCAGCCGGTCGCAATGGCGAGGCCGAGCGCCGCCAGCGCATTCATGGCCTGGAACTCGCCGGCGAGCGGGAGCACCAGCTCGTGTCGTCGCCCTAACACAGTTATTACCAACACCTGGCTGCCACTCCTTGGCCCGCGGCAGACCAGATGCAGATCGGCCGCCGGGGCCGCGCCATAGGCGATCGCCGGATGCCCGCGGTCACGGCAAAGCCGCTTCAGTCTTTGAAATTCGCCGCTGTCCTGGTTGAGAACGGCGGTTCCACCCGGCAGCAGCAACGCAGCAAAGAGCCGCTCCTTGGCCGCCCGGTAACTCGCGATGTCCCCGTGGTAATCGAGATGGTCGTGCGTCAGGTTGGCAAATGCCGCAGCAGCCACCGAGACGCCGTCGAGCCGGTACTGATGGAGCCCGTGACTCGACGCTTCGATCGCGACATGCTCGATGCCCTGCTCTGCTAGTTCCGCAAGGTCGCGATGCAGCGCTACGGGGTCCGGCGTCGTCAGCGCACCGGGGCGCCGCCCGGCCGGCGTCACTAATCCGAGCGTGCCGAGGCCCGCTGCGGGCCGACCGGTTGCGGCCCAGATCTCGCGCGTGAAATGCACCACCGAAGTCTTGCCGTTGGTGCCGGTGACGGCAGCGATCGTCCGCGGCTGCCGGCCGTGAAAACGCGCGGCCAACAAACCCAGGCGGCGCTGCGGGTTTGCGTCGGTTACAATGGCAACGCGGTCGTTCTGTTCCGCAGTAAGGGCAAGCACGGCGGGATCGTCGGTAAGGATCGCGACGGCGCCACGTGCTATCGCGTCAGCGGCGAAACTGCGCCCGTCTTGCCGAGCCCCGCGGAGGGCAGCGAACAAAAAACCCGGTTGCACAGTCCGGGAATCAGCAGTGAGGCCTACGATCTCAGCGTCGCTTCGCGATGCGCACACCGGCGCCGGAGCAATGAGCTCAGTAAGCTTCAATCTTTTTACCCTGCAGGCTTTCGACCATCAGTGCCCGCTGAATCTCGGGAGATGCTTCGTCGACCGGCTCCACGCCGAGGAGTGGCGCGATGCGCTGAATGATGCGGCTCGTGGCCGGCGCCACGGTCCAGCCAGCCGTGGCGTATCCATGGCTCTCTTTGTTCGGGTGCGGTTCGTCAATCATGGTGAGCACTAAGTATTTAGGGTCATTCATCGGAAAGATCCCGACAAAACTGGAGAGCAATTTCGTCTCGGCATAATGTCTGCCCGAAACCTTATCCGCCGTCCCGGTCTTACCGCCAACCACATAACCGGGGGCCGCCGCTTGCGTGCCGGTCCCGTGCTCCACCACCAATCGCATCAGCTTGCGCATTTGCTCCGAGGTCCTCGCTGAAATGACCTGCTGACCTTGCGGCACAGCCCCGGGCGGCCGCTTGACGAGCGTCGCTGGGCGGAGTACCCCGCCATTGACGAGCGCCGCCGCGGCGCTGGCGAAACTCAGCGGTGTCACCGAGATCCCATGGCCAAAGGCGATGGTCATCACATTGACGTCGCGCCATTTCCCGGGGAAATGCGGGGCTCCTACCTCGGATACTTCGATCTTCGGGGTCTTTAATAGGCCAAGCCGGGTCAAATACTCTCGCTGCCTTTGGCTCCCTGCGGCCATCGCCATCTTGGCTGCGCCGATATTCGACGAATACATGAGAATTTCGGGGACGCTCAAAACCCGGTGCTTGCCGTGATAATCCCCGATGGAGAAGCGCCCGATGTGAATCGGATGGGTCGCGTCATAAGTGCTGGCGAGCGTGGAAGTGCCGCAGTCGAGCGCCATGGCCACGGTGAAAATCTTAAAGATCGAACCGAGTTCATAGACCCCGAGAGTGTCGCGGTTGAACATGCGGTCGGCGAAGGAAAGGCCCGGCTGGTCGGGATCGGGAGCGCCGGGGTGGTTCGGGTCGAAATCGGGCAGCGACACCATAGCGAGGACTTCGCCGGTGTTGACGTCCATGATCAATCCGGCGGCCGCCTTCGCGGTGAAATCGTCGATCACGCGCTGCAATTCCTCGTGCAGCACGTACTGGATGCGCAGATCGAGCGACAACTGCACGGGATCCCGGCGATCCTTCAGCGTCTCATCAAGCCCGCGCTCGATCCCGGCAAACCCCGAATTGTCTATCCCGGCGTAGCCCACGACATGCGCCGTCAGCCTCCCATCGGGGTATACGCGGCGCTCCTCGTGCTGAAACTGTACGCCCGGTATCCCGAGCTGGTTGACTTCGTACTGCTCGCGGGGCGTCAGATGGCGCTTGATGTAAACAAAGCTCTTCCCCGAGGTCAACTTGGCATAGATTTCCTCACTCTGGAGGCCGGGGAATGTCTTGACCAGCTTGCGGGTGGCATCGGCGGGGTCGAGGATCTGCTTGGGGTTGGCGTAGACCGACGGGCTGTCGAGCGTCGTCGCCAGCAGCTTGCCGTTGCGGTCGACGATATCGGCACGGGACGGGACGGGAAGTGCGGGAAGCCGGAAGCGGGGCATATGCGATTGCGCACTGCCGCCTTCGAACACCACGATTTCGACGATCCGCAGCCCCACCGCCGCAAACACACAGGCAAACACGATACTGGTAAAAAAGAGCCGGGCGCGGCAGCCTTCGAGAGCCCTTCGCGCCGGCCCGTCGGGCACGACCGGGGCACAGGGCGGCGGTTTGAAGTGCCGCGGCCGGCATGGATTGTCATCAAAGGGCTGAGTTGCAAGCATTACCGGCTCGCAGTGATCTGGGCGATCAGATCGCCGAGCGATTTGGCTCGGCGCGGCGCAGCAGCCTTCACTGCCGCCTTTACCGGCATCGTCGCGGCAAGTTGTGGTGCTGCCGACGGTTTTTCCAATAGCGCCGGCATCACGCGCAGCGCACTCTGAGTTCGCGGCGGCTCGGCAGCCGCGGTCGCCACAGGCGCTGCCGCATTCGTCGGAACGCCCTCCGGCGCGGGAGGCGAGGCTCCAGCCTCGGCGACGGCAACCGCTACCGCATCTTCGGGCGGCGGCGGTGGCCGCATCGGGATATCGTTCACGCTCGTGCGGAGCTGCTTTGTCGAAATCGGCGATAGCGACAAAAAGCGCCGGTTCATCGCCTCCAGCATCTCAGGCCGCGTCAGATAGGCCCATTCGGCATCGAGCACGCGGATTTCATGTTCTTCGGCCGCAGTAGCTCGCTTCGCTCGAGCAAGCTCGTCCTCAAGCGCCTGGACTTGGTATTTGACACCGAACATCGCAAAGGCTGTCCCCGACACGAGAACAAGCCAGAAGAGGGCGCCGACCCTGATCACGCGTGCCACCCTTTCTGCTCAGCATCCGCAGGCCAAGCAGGCGCGGCAGTTCGCTCCGCCGCGCGCATTCGTGCAGCCCGGCCCCGCGGATTGTGGGCGATCTCTGCGGCGCTAGGCCCGACCGGCCGGCGCATGAGCAGTTTGAAACTTGGCGCCCGCGCTGCCGCGCGAACGGGCTGATGGCGCGACGCCCGCGGGGCCGAGCCGCTGCGGCGGCGCAAGAACTCCTTGACGCGCCGATCCTCGAGCGAGTGAAACGAGACCACCGCCAGCCGCCCGCCAGGCATTAAGAGCCGCTCTGCCGCGGCAAGACCGCGATCGAGCTCGCCGAGCTCATCATTGACCGCAATCCGCAGCGCCTGGAATGTACGCGTCGCCGGGTCTTGACCGGGCTCGGATTTGGGTATTGCGGCGCGCACGATCTCGGCGAGTTCGATCGTGCGCCGAATGGGCTGCCGCTGCCGCGCCGAAACGATCGCGCGGGCGACGCGGCGCGCAAAGCGCTCTTCGCCGAAACCTTTGATCAGCCTCGTCAGCTCGGTCTCCGCCAACGCGCTGACGAGATCCGCCGCGGTCTGCCCCGCGCGGCTCATCCGCATATCGAGGGGCCCGTCAAAGCGAAATGAGAAGCCGCGTTCGGGTGTGTCAAGCTGTGCCGAGGAAACGCCGAGATCGAAGGCAATACCGGCAATGGGGTCGCTAATGAGCGGGCCGAGCAATCGCTCGATATCGCCAAACCGGCCCTCCAGAATCCGAAGGCGCCCGCGATGACGCTCGGCGAGCTCGCGGCCGCGGTGCGCGGCATCCGGATCACGGTCGATGCCGAAAACACGACAGCGCGCTGCTGCGAGTAATGCTTCGCTGTAACCGCCCCCGCCAAAGGTTGCGTCGACGTAAACGGCATCATGGCGTGGCGCCAAGGCTTCGACCACCGCATCGACAAGAACCGGGATATGCCCGGCGGGCCGTGTTGCCTCGGACCCGTCGGCCTCCGCTGCCTGTGAAAGCGAGCCAGAGCGATTGCTCATCCCCGCCGTCGCTCCGGGGCGCCACCCAGCGGTGGCAACCTGGCCCCCTGCTGACGGGCGCGCTCGCGCAGCATCGCCTGGTGATCGGCAAAGCGGCCAGGCTCCCAGATCTGGAAGCTCTTCCCCAGCCCGACAAACGCTGCGCTGTCGGTGATATGCGCGTACACGGCGAGATTTTCCGGCAGGACGATTCGCCCTTCCGTGTCAAATGGGAGGGCCTGCGAGGAAGCGAACAGCACTCCCAAGTTCTCGTGCTCCTCCGAGAACTCGTCGAGAGTATTTAGCCGCTCGCTCATTTCCTCCATACGCTTGATACCGCTGCCGTCGAGCGCCTCATATTTGAACGAGGGGAAAACAACGATGCCGGGAAAGTTTTGGTCCGCGACTGCAGCGCGAAAGGTCGCCGGCACTGAAACTCGCCCCTTGCGGTCGACCTTGTTCACGAAAGTGGATAAGAACAATTCCACTTTTTCCCCCAACGCTCGCCCGCGGACGCTCGGCAAGGGGCGGCCCGAAAAGCGCTACCGCGTTTCCCCCATCGGCAGCGCCCGTCCATGGGTAAAGGTGGGATAACATGGGATCATATGGGTGTCAATGGTCTTTAGAAATAAAACTGCGAATTTCCTAAGTGCATCCATCGAGAGTTTGATGGGCCCATCATGTAGTCGGCGGCGTGATTGCGGTCGCAAGAAGAAGGACCGTGCGGCTGATTGGTGCGTGATGTATTTTGTTCTCTAAGTGTTCTGGATTGGGAGTAGTGCCAGACGGCGTGTAAGCCGGGTTCTGTCCCGCCGCCGGCGAGTGAACCGGGTGGCGGGGATAGCCATTCCTCTGGGGCGCTCGTCGCCGAACGCCTCGTGCGACCCACCCGAGCGGCGGCGCGGAGGCTCGCCCGGCATCGCGATCTCCGGATCAAGTCCGGAGGCGGACGCCTGCCGCTCCTACTTGGTCTTGCTCCCGGTGGGGTTTTCCCTGCCGCCGCCGTTGCCGGCGGCGCGGTGCGCTCTTACCGCACCGTTTCACCCTTGCCGCCCGCCCGGGCTGCCCGGAGGGGAGGCGGTGTACTTTCTGTGGCACTTTCCCTGGGGTCGCCCCCGCCAGGCGTTACCTGGCACCGTACCTCCGTGGAGCCCGGACTTTCCTCTCCCCGCTTGCGGCGAGGAGCGGCCATCCGGCCGTCTGGCAGACGAGAATTTGGGTTGCTCGGGCAGGGTTTTCAAACCAGCTGCGGGATGGGTTGAGGGCAACGAAACTCATCATCCCGCCGGCCACGCGTCGATGCGGTATGGCGTTGATGCGGGGAAAGAATGCCCTTGCGCTGCGCGAGTCATCCTCGGATGGCCCCAGGGTCAGGCCCGGGATCCATGAACACCGGCCTTTGCCAAGCTCTGAAAGACCTGTGTTCATGGGTTCCGGGCTCACCGGCTGTGCCTGCGCCCCGGAATGACGGCTCGCAACGATTTCTTGCCCAGCCTCGTTGCTCAACCCATCCTATGGGTTGTTATAATCGCCGGGAGCGTCCCCGAGAAAAGAAGAGGAAGCGCCATGCCGGTAATACTCGGAACCCACGGCTTTCGTTACCAAGTCGCCGACGACTGGGCCAAACTGCCGGAAGGCTGGGCCTTCAATGCCGATGTCGCCGCCGTTGGGGTCGACAAGAACGACAATGTCTATTGCTTCAATCGCGGCGAACATCCGATGATTGTATTCGATCGCGACGGCAATTTTCTGAGGTCTTGGGGCGAAGGCGTCTTCAAACGCGCGCACGGCATCCACATGGCGCCGGACGACACGATTTTTTTGACCGATGACGGCGACCACACGGTCCGCAAATGCACGCTCGCCGGCAGGGTGCTTCTGACTTTTGGAATTCCCGGCAAGCCCTCGCCCTATATGAGCGGCGAGCCGTTTCATCGCTGCACGCATACTGCACTATCGCCGTCGCAGGAGATTTACATCTCCGACGGCTACGGCAATGCACGGGTCCACAAATACTCTCCCGACGGCAAGCTCTTGATGTCCTGGGGCGAGCCCGGCACCGATCCCGGCCAGTTCAACATTCCGCACAACATCTGTTGTGATCCCGATGGCTGCGTCTATGTCGCCGATCGCGAGAACCACCGCATCCAAGTGTTCGACGGCAACGGCAAATACGAAACGCAGTGGAACGACATGCACCGCCCGTCGGGTCTGTTCATGCAGGGCGGCCGAAATCTGCGCTTTTACGTCGGCGAGATCGGCGGCGGCATGGGAGTCAATTACGACATGCCAAATATCGGGCCGCGGGTCAGCATCTACACCGCGGAGGGTGAGCTTCTTGCGCGGCTCGGCAACCGCCCGGCTGGTTTGGAGCCCGGCCAATTCATCTCGCCGCACGGCCTCGCGGTCGACTCCCGCGGCGACATCTATGTCGGCGAGGTGTCGTTCACGAACTGGGGCAATCGCTACCGGGGCCAGCCTTTCCCGCCCGGATTGCGCAGCCTGCAGAAACTCGTCAGGGTCGACTGAACCTCTTCTTCCGCAGGCGCTCACCCCATCGTCGAGTTGAAGGCGCCGCCGTCGAGCAGCAGGTTCTGGCCGACGATGAAACCGGAGGAGGCGGCGCAGAGAAACGCGCAGGCGTCGCCGAATTCCGCAGGATCGCCGACTCGGCCGGCGGGAATTCGGGCCGAGCGTTCCGCGAGAAGCTCATCGAACGTCTTGTTCGACCGTTTCGCGTCGAACTCGATGCCCGAGCGCAGCCGGTCGGTCAGGAACGGCCCCGGCAGCAGATTGTTGATTGTCACGTTGTGCCGCGCCACCTGCCGCGCCAGCCCGGCGACAAAGCCTGTCAGCCCGGCCCGCGCGCCGTTGCTCATGCCGAGGATCGGGATCGGCGATTTGACCGAGGACGAGGTGATGTTGACGATGCGGCCGAATTTGCGGGCGCACATGCCGTCGACCGTCGCCTTGATCAGCATGATCGGCGTCAGCATGTTGGCGTTGACCGCCTTTTGCCAATCCTCGATCGACCACTCACGGAAGTCGCCATGCGGCGGTCCGCCGGCGTTGTTGATGAGGATGTCGGGCTCCGGACATGCCTCCAACGCCGCTGCGCGGCCGGCCTCGGTCGTGATGTCGCCGGCGACCGCCGTCACCTTGGCGCCGGTGGAACGGCGGATTTCCTCGGCGGTTTCATCGAGGGTTTGCTTGGTTCGCGCCGTGATCGTCAACTCGACGCCGGCGCGTCCCAGCGACATCGCGCAAGCCCTCCCCAACCCCTTGCTCGCGGCGCAAACGAGAGCCTTCCGGCCGCGAATTCTCAAATCCAGCATGGCATCCTCCGCCTCATGGAACGGACATTTTGTTATAAAGCGCCGGGAAGAAAAACCTGCTGAGTTACGCAATCATGAAACTTACTTTGATCCTCGATGCCGCGCCGCTAGGCGTGCGCGCCAGTCTTGTGGAGGAATGGGAAGAGATTGCCCGCACCACGAGGATGGGGCCCCGGGTTCGCCATTTCGATAGCGAAGAAGCGGCGCTCGCCTGGGGGCGATCGATGGCGAGCCGGCGCGGGCTGAAACAACTTTTCCTCAGCGACAACCGAAAATCCGCCACCGGATGAGCCGGCCTCGTATCGGCTTCGGAGCGCTGCTTTGCCTGTGGTCGGCGGCCGCGGCGTCCGCCGCGGCCCTGGCGGGCGAAAACGCAACGGCAGGTTCATCAGAGGCTGCTCGCGACTTCATGATCCAAAACGTCTGTATCACCAAATCGGGAGCGCTTCTCGAAGGGACGAGCCCGCTCGACGGCGATCCCCGCTGCCTTACACAGCGCGATCTGAGGCTGGGTGAAAATCTGCCCTACCACAAACACGATCATCCCGCAGCGGCGCACGCAGACGGGCTGCCGCGCGGATATCAGCGCCACGATTCCTTTCCGGTCGCAACCGCACAGTTCGGGGTCGTCATCGAGCATTCATTCGATTTCGGAGGCGGGAACGGACGGCAATTCGGCGTTTTTGATGCCGGGCGCGGTGACGGCGGCGACATCACTTTGTTGACGCGGCAAGCGGTGTCGTTTGCGGCCACCGAGGATGGCGGCGCCGGGTTCCAGCTGTTTGTCGGGTCAGGTTGCAAAGAACGAGTTGACGGAGCCGCACTGGCGGGGTCCTGGATCATCGCCCTGCTCGGCTCAGACCGGCCGTTCGAGGGCGAAACCATGGCGCGGCTCGACGACCTCAAGGAGGGCCGGCAGTCGAACTGCCCGTCGCGGCTCAATGCCGCATTTACCCGATGGTATACTGCGCCGGTGCGTTATCGAGCCGCCGAAGCTCAAGGTCCTCCGATCACCTTGACGACGTTGATCTCCGAACATTACGGCGGCGACCGTCCGGAGGCGGCAGATCATGTCGAGCGTTTCTATTTCACTCGCGAGCTGGGCTCGACCCGTTGGGAACGCTGGCAGAACCTGTCGCACAGCCGCGATTTCTCGGCCGATCAAATCGCGAAGGCAGCGTCCGAGCTGGCTTTGTCCAAACGTTGCAGCGAAGCGCCCACTCCGGCCGGCGGCGCGCTCTTGGTCATGGCCGATTGCCGCGAATGGACGTTGATCGTACCACCCGACCAGCCCGCCGGAGATCGGCCGGGGTTCTTCATCGACGCGATCAGATCACGCGGCCTCGGGAACGATCTGTTTGCTTCTCCGAGGGCGCGAGAATAGCCGGTCTAGTAAGGTCGCGGTGGCAGTGGAGGCACCGGCTCGCCCGGATAGGTGTCGTAACCGGGAGGTGGGGGGTTCGGACCCCCGGAGTAGGGCGGCGGCGAGAGAGCCGGCACCGAATTCCCGTGGGCCATCATGCACTGTCCGTAGAGGATATCGAATTGCTGCTGCAGCGACCCCTGCGCGTAGGGTGCGCCGCCCGCGTTGCCGAAGATGCCGAGGGCGCCGCCAGAGGCCGCGCCGATCGCGGCCCCCCTCCCGGCATTGCCCGCCGCCGCGCCGATCCCGGCACCGAGTCCGGCTCCGAGCGCTGCACTCAGCAGCGCACCACCGACCGCCTGATTGTTCGCGGCGGCCACCGACGGGGAGGTTTGCGCGGCGGCATATTGCTGACAGACCGCCTGATCGGATGCGAAAGCATCGAACGTCTTGTTCGGCCCAGGCGCCACCGGGATCATCGGCGAGACCGGCGGCGCTACGCACGCCGCCAAAGAGATCGTTGCCGCCAAGGCAGTGGCGATTTGCGGCTGGCGAAGATTCATGAGCATTCCCGCCCCCATTGCGCGCAAGACGTTCATCTTGCGGCGACTTTTTCTATGCAGACAAGCAATAACAATCCCTTGCATGAGCTGCTCGCTGAAACCTGCGCATCCGCACGGCGGACTGCCATTCTAATTGATCCGGCGCCCCGGCGATCACATCTTAGAACCAGCGAGTTCGGAGATTTCGATGACCGGAACCCGGGAGGAGCCTGCCGCAGATTTTACGATCGAGCAGAATTGGGACGAGTATAGCGCGGAGCAGCACGCGATTTGGCGGCTTCTGTTCGAACGTCAGCAAAGGCTGCTCATGGACCGCGCGTGCGCCGAGTATCTCGAGGGACAGGCCGCGCTCGGTGTTGAAGCGCGCGGGATACCGAATTTTCGCCGGCTGAGTGATCTTCTCGACGCCGCCACCGGATGGCGGATCGTCGCGGTACCTGGGTTAGTTCCCGATGACGTCTTCTTCGCCCATCTGGCGCGCCGGCAGTTTCCATCGACCTGCTTCATTCGCCGTCGCGATCAGCTCGAATACCTCCAGGAACCCGATATCTTCCACGATATCTGCGGTCACGTGCCGCTTCTGATGAACCCGGTCTTCGCCGATTACCTGCAGGCCTATGGCGAGGGCGGTCTGAAGGCGCTGCGGCTCGGCCACCTGCAACGGCTGGCGCGGCTCTATTGGTACACCGTCGAGTTTGGGCTGATCGCAACCCCTGAGAGCCTGCGTATTTACGGCTCGGGCATCCTCTCTTCCGCGGGCGAATCGGTCTATTGTCTCGAAGATCCGGGGCCTCATCTGATCCGTTTCGAGCTGCGGCGGGTGATGCGGACCCGTTATCGCATCGACGACTTTCAGCAGACCTACTTCGTCATCGACGATTTCCAGCAACTCTTCGACGCGACGCGGCCCGATTTCACGCCGATCTATCGCGAGCTCGCGGTGCTCCCTGACATCGAGCCCGATGAACTGGTGGCCGAAGACCGCGCCTATGGCCCTAATAGCGGGCGCAAAAAAATGGGCCACAGCCTTGCCGCGGCCCAAGTTTAGGGAGGAAACGCCTAGAAGACGTACGGTAGAACCACAACCGGTGATCGTTACCGCACTGCACAATTTAGTGCGTCAGGGCGGGAAGTCAAGTCTCTTTTTCCAAACGCATTGCCATGGCTGGAGAATCCCGGTCGGATCAGGCGGTTAGCGCACACCCTGGTGCGGCGAAATGTGCAACGCACAAAGACGTTTCTTTGACGTTTGACGAATCGCGCCGACCGACCGCCCTCGATGCTTGCTCGGCGGTCTTCCTCGACGTCGACGGCACTCTGCTCGAAATCGCCCCCCGCCCTGACCTCGTCCGAGTGCCACCAGGCTTGCCGGCGCTGCTCGTCCGGCGCGCGCAACAGCGCAGCGGCGCGCTGGCGCTGATTAGCGGGCGCCCACTCAGCCAACTCGACCGGCTCTTTTACCCGTGGCACGGTGCCGCGGCGGGGTTGCACGGCCTTGAGCGCCGTCGCGCAGACGGCACGCTGGCTCGCATCCGCGACAGCGCCAGTGAAGCGGCGCTAAGCCGCATCCGTCCAAAGCTGGCCGTGCTGGCAGGCGACGGCGGCGGCCTCGTATTCGAGGATAAAACGAACACGATCGCTCTCCATTATCGCGCGGCGCCGGAGCGCGAAGCGGAAATCCGTGCGGTTGCCGAGGCGCTTCTCGCCGAAGCCGGCACGGCACTTCGCCTCATCGCAGGCAAGATGGTCGTCGAATTTCAGCCGGCCGCCATTCACAAGGGGCTCGCCATCGCGACATTCTTGGCCGAACCTCCGTTTGTCGGGCGCCGAGTTGTCTTTGTCGGTGACGACACGACAGACGAAGACGGCTTTGCCGAGATCCGGCGGCGCGACGGTATCGCCATCCGCGTCGGGGCTTCGGGCGCAACAGGGGCAAATTATCGCTTCCCATCGGTGGCGGCGGTGCTCGACTGGCTGGCGGATATCGGCTTGCCGTGAGCATCGTTTAGGTTAAAGATCGGCGTCGCCAACCCGCGCGACCGGAACATTTCATAAAGTATTGCTGTTGCATCGACACAGTCCCAGCGAGAGGAAGATGACGGAAGCCGATGTCGCCATAACCGATCAAACCGACCCGCCTCTCGAATTACCGCGGGTTACAGGAAACAACCCTCTCGGCGTCTCGTCCGGCCGTCGATTGGTCGTGGTTTCCAATCGGGTAACACCGACTGCAGCGGCGAGGCCGGATTCGGGAGGATTGGCTGTCGCAATCCGTGCCGCGCTTCAGCAGAGCGGCGGCATCTGGTTTGGGTGGAGCGGAGAGGTCGTGGACGAGACCACCGTCGTCCCCGAAATCGGTGTCGACGGTCCTCTCACCCTTGCCACACTAGACCTGTCTCGCCAGGATTTCAGCGAGTACTACATCGGTTATGCCAATCGAGTGCTTTGGCCGTTGTTCCATTACCGCAGCTCGCTCGTCGAATTCTCGCGGCGCTATCTAGCCGGTTATTTGCGGGTCAACCAGCTGTTCGCGAGAGTATTGGCACCGATGCTGCTGCCGGACGACCTCGTATGGGTCCACGACTATCATTTGATCCCGCTCGGCGAAGAGCTTCGTAAACTGGGTTGCTCACAACCGATCGGCTTTTTTTTGCACACCCCCTTTCCGGCCGCCGAGATGCTTCGCGTCCTGCCAAACCACCGAGAGCTCGCCAGGTCGCTTTGCGCATATGACCTCGTCGGATTTCAAACGCAATCGGACCTCGACGGCTTCCGTGACTACTTGCTGCGCTGGGCCGCCGGAGAAGAAATCACGAACGGGGTCTTGCAGGCCTTTGGCCATATCGTGCGCGCGCAGGTCTTTCCGATCGGCATCGATGTCGAGACGGTCGCGGCGCAGGCGGCGCAGGCGGACGGCAGCCGGCACCTGCGCCGCCTGCGGCAAAGCCTCAACGACCGGGCGCTGATAATTGGCGTCGACCGGCTGGATTACTCGAAAGGTTTGACGGCTCGCTTCCAGGCCTATTCGCGCCTGCTGGAGGTCTATCCACAAGTGCGCGGTCAAACCGTCCTCATTCAGATCGCACCGCCGTCGCGATCGGAAGTTCCCGAATACCAGGACATTCGGGCAAACCTCGCGGCCGTGGCCGGCCAGATCAACAGCCGCTACGGCGAGTTTGACTGGACGCCGCTGCGTTACATCAACAAGAGTTTCAGCCACCACATCCTGACGGGGTTCTTCCGAGCCAGCAGGATTGCGCTGGTGACGCCGCTGCGCGACGGTATGAACCTGGTGGCCAAGGAATACGTCGCCTCTCAGCCGGCGGATGATCCCGGTGTCCTGGTGCTCTCGTGCTTTGCCGGCGCCGTACGGGAGCTGCGCGACGCGACGATCGTCAACCCGTTCGACATTGAAGGAATGGCCGCAGCGATCGTGCAGAGCCTCAGCATGCCGCTCGGCGAGCGCAAGGAGCGCTGGACCGGCATGATGAACGTCCTCAAGCGCAACAATATAACGGCCTGGCGCGAGAGTTTTGTGCGCGCCTTGTCGGCCAGTGACGCACGCCGGTGATCACCGCAGAGGTCCCAGCCGCGACCTGGCTGGTTGGCGATATCGGCGCTACTCACGCGCGCTTCGGGCTGGTTTCGCCTGACGGAGAACTCCGATACTCGCGCACTCTGTCCGATGAGAATTATTCGACGATAGAGGACGCCATCATCGCTTTTTTGGCAGAGCGCGGTCCGTTGCCGATGCCGCGTCAAGGCGCGATCGCGATCGCCTCCCCGATCACCGGCGACCGTATCTCGATGACCAACCACCCATGGAACTTTTCGGTCGTCGCGCTGAAGACCAGGTTCGCATTTGACCGGCTGGAGGTGATCAACGATTTCACCGCTCTAGCGCTCGCCCTCCCCAGATTGAAACCGGAAGATCGGTTGGCGGTCGGCGGCGCCGCCGCGATGGCTGGAGCACCGATCGGAGTCCTCGGCCCAGGATCGGGGCTCGGCGTCTCGGGCCTGGTGCCCTGCGGAAGTGGTTGGGTTGCGCTCGCCGGCGAGGGCGGACACGCGACGATGGCGCCGGCGACCGACCGCGAAAGCGCGCTACTCAACCGCATGCGCCGGCATTTCGATCACGTATCGGCCGAACGAGTTTTGTCCGGGCCTGGGTTGGTCAATCTATACAATACGCTGGCGTCGATCGACGGCGTACCGGCGAAGGGCTACACGGCGGCGCAGATCACCGATCTGGCGATGCGCGCCGAGGATCCGCTGTGCGTCGAAACCACGACCATGTTTTGCGCCATGCTCGGCACAATGGCGGGCAATCTGGTGCTGACCTTGGGCGCTCGCGGTGGCGTCTATATTGGCGGCGGCATCGTGCCGAGGCTCGGTCAGATGTTTCTGCAATCCCCATTCCGCCAACGCTTCGAAGCCAAGGGCCGCTTTCAGCCCTACTTAGCAGCGATTCCGGCTTTCGTCGTGACCCACCCGCTCCCGGCTTTTCTCGGCTGCGCCGCCTTACTCGCTCAATAACGGATTACAAAACGCGCTCCGACAAGTGGAGCCCGGCCACGCCCAGCACGATCAACGCGAGGCATAGCAGCTTCCAGGCTCCCGTACTCTCGCCAAACCAAAAGATGCCGATTGCTGCGACAACGGCCGTACCGATGCCGGACCACAGCGCATAGGCGATCGACAGCTCGATGCCGCGCAGCGCCAGCGACAAGAGAGCGAAGCTCGAGACATAGCAGAGGACGACGGCAGTGGACGGACCCGGGCGGGTGAATCCGTCGGAGAGCTTCAGCGATGTCGTCCCGCAGATCTCCAATACGATCGCTGCGGCAAGGCAAGCAGCGCTCATTTGGCGCACCCGGCACGCTGTGCCGCAGTATGCTCCCCTTCAAGCGCCCGGATCATTCTTTCTGTCTCCAATGTTCGGCCGGTTGAAGTTACAGACTGACGAGAACTCATTCAAAGCTCGACAGCCGGTTGAGCGAAAGACATCCTCTCCCATATTCGGGCAATGAGCGAAAAACCGCAGGATCCGACGGAGCCTTTCCGCGCCAACTCGCCCAAGAAGCCGCCGCCGGCCTCGCCAAAACCGCGCGAGATCGGCGGCCCGAAGGGACCGGAGCCGACCCGCTACGGCGATTGGGAATATAACGGGCGGTGCACCGATTTCTGAGCGGCATGCCTAAACTGGCAGCTCAGTGCTATCGATTGTAGAATTCTTGGGTCTGGGATGAGGGTCTTGTGATGAACGCATCGGCTTGTCGCGGCATCGAAGCCGGTTCGCGCGAGCGATTGCGGATCCGGGCGGGAGATTTCTTCGGACCCACTGCGGGGTTAGCGCCAGGCAACGTCCAGGCGAATTTGGTTATCCTGCCGAAAGCGCTGGCGCACGATTTCCTGCGTTTTGCGCAAGCGAACCCGAAACCCTGTCCGGTTCTCGCGGTCTCGGAACCGGGTGACCCGCGCTTGCCCAGCCTGGGCGAGGACCTCGATATCCGCACCGACTTGCCGAAATACCGCATCTGGCGTCGCGGCGAGGTGGTCGAAGAACCGACCAGCGTCTTGCATATGTGGCGTGAGGATCTCGTAAGCTTTGCGCTCGGCTGCTCGTTTTCCTTCGAACAGGCGCTGATCGAGGACGGGATCGAATTGCGCCACATGACATGCGGGACGAATGTCCCGATGTATCGCACCAATATCCACTGCAAGCCGGCGGGGCCCTTCTCCGGGCCGCTGGTCGTGTCGATGCGGCCATTGAAGCCGAGCGACGCGATTCGCGCGATCCAGATCACCTCGCGCTTTCCGTCGGTGCACGGCGCGCCGGTACACATCGGCCTGCCGGCGGTAATTGGCATCGATGATCTTGCAAAGCCGGATTACGGCGACGCCGTCCCGGTTGAAAGCAACGAGCTTCCGGTGTTTTGGGCCTGCGGCGTCACGCCGCAAGCGGTGGTTGCACAGGTCAAGCCGGAATTCTGCATCACGCACGCGCCGGGCTCGATGCTGATCACCGACCTCATCAATTCAAAGTTGGCGAGCCTCTAGCCTTCCGATGTCCGCAATGGCGATCCGACGCCCGCTGGTCGACGACATCGAGCGGCTGGTCCAGGTAGACGTCGGGCGCAACGTCACTCCCCTGTTTGAGGCCGCCAGAGGCGGGCTGTGGACAGCAGCGTCGGCGTTGGTAGCAGCGCCCGGCGTGAAAATCGGATTGATCACCGGCTTTTATGTGCCGTTGGGCACACCGCCCGCCGCAGAAACCGACGGACCGGTCGGCACGGCATTGCTGGCTAAGGGGCTCGAAGAGGTCGGCATTTCGTGCCGGCTTGCCACCGACGAGCCGTGCCGCAGCGCCTGTGCTGCTGCTTTGGCGCGAGCTGGATTACCGGGTGTGCCGGTCGATGTCGGCAGCGTCGCGGCGTTGATAAAGACGTGGCGGAAGAGCCGCATCACTCACGCGATCTCGATCGAACGCTGCGGACGCAGCGCCGATGGCGCACCGCGCAATATGCGAGGTCTCGACATAAGCTCCCACACGGCACCGCTCGACGACCTCTTTACGGCGGGACCCTGGGAAACGATCGCGGTCGGGGATGGCGGTAATGAAATCGGAATGGGCGCCTTGCCCCCCGGCCTCATTGCACAGCATGTCGAGCACGGCATGACGATCGCCTGCGTGACGCCGGCCCGGCATCTCATCGTTGCCGGCGTCTCCAATTGGGGAGCCTACGCGCTGCTCGGAGCGCTCGCGGCTTTGCGCGAAGATTGGCGCACAAAGATGCTCGCTTGTCTCGATGAGGAGCTCGATGAGGCGATCCTCCAGGCGGCCGTCGAACAGGGCCCCGCCGTCGATGGGGTCTCGCGCTTGCGTAGCCTGACCGTAGACAATCTCGACACCGCCATCCATCACGAGAAATTGCGCCAGATCCGGAGGCTGGTCGAGGCCGGCCATGAAATATAAAGAATTCGTCTTCGAAGATTACCGTTACGAGCAGGCGGCCTCGTGCCTTTCGTTGCATTACCGGTTTAACGGCGGGCTGCGGTTCGAAGAAAAGCTTTTCTTTGATTCTACTCCGCAACATCTCTCTCCGGCGGGACACGAGGCGCTCGACCGCATCTTTCGCCTAATTTTCCTGCTGTCCGGGGTGAGCTATTACAAAGCGTTCATCCCAAAGCTGCTGGTGTGCGAGGGGTTCGAACTCGACGAGCAGACCAGCGAATTTCTGCACAAATTCTACGAAAAAGGTCTTGCTGAATTTGCGTACAGGAATGGAATTAGCTTGCGGGGTCATTTTTGCTTTCGATCCAGCGCTGCATTGGTGCCAGCGCCGGTTCCTCTCAATCTACCGGAGAAGACGTTGGTTCCGATCGGCGGCGGCAAGGATTCCATTGTCACGATCGAGTGCCTTAAAGAGAGCCGCCAGCCGCTGGTTTTGTTCGCGCTGGGCGATGCCGATCCGATCAATGCCTGCATCGCTGCGGCCGGTTTGCCGTTCATCAGGGTTCGGCGAGGGCTCGATCAGGCCCTTCTTGAACTCAACGAGGCCGGCGCCCTGAATGGCCACGTTCCGATTACCGGAATTTTGAGTGCGATCGCGCTCGCCGGGGCGGTGATGTCGGGCTGTAATGCGATCGCAATGTCCAACGAGAATTCCGCGAGCGCTCCAAATCTCAAGTTCAACGAAACCGATATCAACCATCAGTACAGCAAATCGTTCGAATTCGAGCAAGATTTCGCAGATTATGTTGCGAGTTTCATCTCGCCGGATATCAGGTACTTTTCATTCTTGCGACCGCTGTCGGAAATCGAGATCGCCCGTCGATTTTCGAAATATTCAGAATATTTTGGAGTATTCCGCAGTTGCAACACCGCATTCAGACAGTCGCGCGCCGCCCGCGGGCGTCATTGGTGCGGCAATTGCCCGAAATGCCGCTTTGTTTTTCTCGCGCTCGCCCCGTTTACTACAAAGCGGGATCTCACCGGAATCTTCGGCCGCAATCTCCTCGACGACCCAGCCCAGTGCGACGGTTTCGCCGAGCTGTGCGGGTTGCAGCAGTTCAAGCCCTTCGAATGCGTCGGAGAAACCTCCGAGAGCGCCGCCGTGCTCGCCTATCTCGGCGACCACACAGATTGGCGCGAAGACAGCGTGGTGCGACAGCTGCGCGATAGGTATCCGTCGCTCCGAAACGCAGACCCCGCCGAGTACCGCGCGCTGTTAACGCAGAGGCATCCGCATAGGGTTCCCAACTCCTATATGGCGTTTCTCAATGCGTGCGGCTGACCTCGGCTGCCGGCGCGTGGCGGTATGGGGATTGGGGCGCGAGGGCCGGGGGGCGATCGGGTTTCTGCGGAAACATCATCCAAACCTCCCTTTGCTGCTCTTGGCCGACGCACCTGAAAGCCCAGAATCGAGCAGCGTCGGTGGAAATGTCGAATACGTCTTTGGCGCCGCCGAGATCGCCCGGGCAATCGAACATGTCGACGTCATCGTCAAATCGCCCGGCGTCAGTCGTTATCGGCCGGAAATCCAATCGGCGCGGGAAAAGGGCGTGCAAGTCACATCGCTGCTGAACCTCTGGTTCGCAGAGCAATTCCGCCTCACGACGCTTTGCGTGACCGGCACCAAGGGGAAGAGCACGACGGCCTCATTGATCGCGCAAATATTGGAAGAACTTGGCCACAGGGTGGCGCTGGCCGGGAACATCGGCGTTCCGATCACGGAGGTCGACGGCGTGAACGCCGAATTCGCAGTCATCGAAGTCTCCAGTTACCAAGCTGCCGATTTCGACGGCACGTGCGACGTGGCGGTGCTGACGTCGCTCTATCCCGAGCACCTCGACTGGCATCTGACGCTCGAAAATTACATACGTGACAAACTCAAACTTTTGAGCCGCAGCAAATGCCAGATCGTCAACCGCGAGGTGGCGGCTGCGGTGGAGCAACTGGTTGGCACTTCGCCAGCGCGAAGATATCTGTTCAATGACGAGGCGGGGCTGCACTTCCAGGGCACGCGCCTGTTCGACGGCAACGCGGCGCTCGGCGAGGTGGTAAATTCTTACCTCACGCGGCGGCACAACAGATCCAATTTGTGCGCGGCATTGGCCGTCGCGAAGTCGCTTGGCATCGATCCGGCAGCGGCGCTTGAAGCGAGCGTCGGGTTTCGCGGCTTGCCGCACCGCCAGCAAGAATTGGGCGAGATCGAGGACGTGCTTTTTGTCGACGACAGCATCTCGACAATCCCGGAAGCGACGATGGCGGCCCTCGCCGTCTACAAGGGTCGCAAAATCACGCTGATCGTCGGCGGCTACGACCGCGGCATCGAATACGACGAGCTGGTCGCCGCGATCCTCGGCGGCGCCGCAGAGGCCGTCATCTGCCTCGGCGATAGTGGCGCGCGGATCTACGCCCTGGCGCAAGAGGCCGTGGCACGGCGGCAAGGTTGTAGTTCTAGAATACATCGCGCGAGCTCAATGGAGGACGCAGTGTCGCTTGCCCGACGGATGACGCCGCCAGGGGGCGTGGTTCTGCTCTCTCCAGCCGCCCCGAGCTACGGGAACTATCGCGACTTCATCGAGCGCGGGCGCGATTTCGCGGCCAGGGCCGGTTTCTGCCTATCCGCCTAAAGCCCAGCCATTCCTCTCCGGAATAGCTGGCATCGCCGGCGGCTCGGGAACGTTGAGCGGCAATGTTGCATATGATCAATGCCGCACTTGGCGAACGACGCGGGAACGGCTGGCTCGGAGTAGCTGGTGATGCAGGCGAAGTCGCAGCTTCGGGACCCGTTTGGCTATGGTAATCGGCGCCGGGTACTTTCCGCATGGGCGATGGCAATCGTTTTTGCGACGGTCGCCGTGCTCAGCTTTGCAATCGATCAGGCGGTAAGCCTTGCGCCCAATCCCAATGCACAAAGTGCGCCTTCGTTGTTCCACCCCGTTCAACTTATCCATTCCCTGATCGACGCCGCCTCAGAGTGAGTGTCGGCGGCGTTTGGACGCTTGCCATTTGTTTCGCGTCGCGTAGCTTCCATCCGTGGGAACTCGGCAATCAGCTTTCGCCATCCTAGCGGTTGTCGCTGGCGCGGCGTGTGCCGGGCCAAAGCCTTTTTTGCTTCAGGGTGATGCGAACTCCGCCCAAGTAGGTTATTCGGGCAGCATCGAGGCTGCAGCGCTCGTTGCTAGGCAGCATTGCGCGCAATACGAGCGGGTACCGCGCTTCTTGGAGGCGCAGGAGGACGTCGCCTATTTCGACTGTGAGCGGCCGTAGCGGCGCTCGCGGGCGCTGGAACGATTGCCGCACGAAGCGTAGTCGGGCCACAAATGGACTCCGTAATTGCGGTTCGGCGGTGTATGAGCGCCGAAGAAAGAGAAAATCGGAAAGGCTGATCGCGATGAGCATCGAACTCCACACTTGGAATACCCCGAACGGGCGAAAGATCAGTGTCGCGCTCGAAGAGATGGAGCTGCCCTACACCGTGAAGCCGGTGAATATCTCGAAGGGCGAACAGTTCGCGCCCGCCTTCGTCAAGATCAGCCCGAACAGCAAGATCCCCGCGATCGTCGATGCCGAAGGTCCGGGAGGGCAACCGATCCACATATTCGAGTCCGGCGCAATCCTGATCTATCTCGGCGAGAAAACCGGCAAATTCTGGCCCGCCGATCTGCGCCGGCAGGTGCCGGTGCTGGAGTGGTTGATGTGGCAGATGGGGGGCTTTGGTCCGATGCCCGGCCAAGTTCATCACTTCCTGCAGGTGGCCAACGAGCAGGACCGGCGCTATGGCCTCGAGCGCTATTCAAAGGAGACACGCCGTCTTTACGGTGTGCTGGACAAGCGGCTCGGCGAGGTCGCGTTCGCCGGCGGCGAGATTTCGATTGCCGATTTCGCGATCCTCGGGTGGGCGTGGCGGCATGAGCGCCATCAGGTCGATCTCGCCGACTACCCCAACGTCAAACGGTGGTACGAGACGATGATGGCCCGGCCGGGCACCAAGCGCGGTTTCGAGGTCGCATTGAGCTGACAGGACCGATCCCGACCGCGAGAAGAACGCGTTGGGCCCGCGATTCACGAACCCCTGGTGGGTGGTCGTCGGCGCGGTGACCGGTTTGTTCGTGTGCAACGGCCCGGTCCTCGGGTTCACCTTTGGCGTGTTCCTCAAGCCGATTATGGCTGATATGGGATGGCAGCGCAGCAGCGTCTCGTTCGCGCTCTCGATCGGCGGGATCTTCTCTGCCGTCGCCGTTCCGGTCCTCGGACGCATGATGGACCGCTGGGGAATCCGCCGAGTTGCGCTGCCCGGCCTCATCATCTACGCGGCATGCTTGAGCGTTGTGGCGGCGAGCCCAGCATCGTTCTGGGTATTTACGCTGTTGTTTGCCGTCGCCGAGATGACCAGCGCGATCCAGACCCCGCTCGGCTACGCGAAGGCGATCGCGCGCTGGTTCGATCGGCGGCGCGGCCTAGCGCTCGGGATTGCAATGTCTGGCGTCGGGCTCGGCGGTTTCGTCATCCCACAACTCGCGAATATCCTGATCGAGCGGCTGGGTTGGCGCGGCGCTTATGTCAGCCTCGCGATTATTACACTGGCGATCGCGTTTCCGGCGGTGGCGCTATGGATCCGTGAACCGCGAGCGGGGGAAGGCGAGCGGCATGGCGCTCCGGCCACGATCGGCCTCGTCGGGCTCACCACACGCGAAGCCGCCCGTCAGCCCCGCTTCTGGATCTTGGGCACGGCATTCTTCCTGGTGGCAATTGCGATCAACGGCACGGTCGCTCATGTCGTGCCGCTATTGACCGACCGCGGTGTGTCCGCCGCTTCCGCGGCCGCGGTCTTGGGAATTTTCGGCTTGGCGACGTTGACCGGGCGCTTGGTCGCGGGTTACCTGGTCGACCGGATCTTCGCGCCCTATGTCGCCAGCGTCTTTTTCCTGGCGCCGATTGCGGGTTACGCGTTCCTCGCCAGCGCCGCCGGCCCCCTGCCGGCCGTTGGAGTCGTACTGATGGGTCTGGGGCTCGGCACAGAGATCGACCTAATCGCATTTCTCGTTTCACGCTATTTCGGACAGCGCGCTTTCGGCGAACTCTACGGCTATTTCTTCATGATTTTTGGCATCGGCTCGAGTTTGGGGCGCATCGTCGGCGGATTTGTCTTCGATACCGCCGGGTCCTACACTCCCGCCCTGATCGGCGCCGCCGTGGCGCTCATCGCTGCGGTAATGCTGATCAACCGGCTCGGCAGCTATGCGTACCCGGTGCACCGCGACGTTGCGCCTCGGCTCGCGGCCGAGCCGGCGGCATCATAGTCGTCCGGTCCGATGCTGAATTAATGGTGGAGCCGAGGGGGATCGAACCCCTCAGCAGGCGAAACAGCCTGCAACGTACCGCATCCTCTAGAGCATTTACAAGCCAAACTTTAGCGCCAGTTTTTCCTCGTTCGAGTGTTGCATCGCGGCCCTCCGCTTTCATATTGTTCCGTGAAAATGGAACCTATTTGGAACCTATAATGCCAAGTGCGCGAGTGAGCCGTCGCATCCGGTTCACCGATCGGACGCTGAAGGCCCTAAAGCCGCCACCGCGACCGAAGCAGCTTGACTACTTCGACGATAGCTTTCCGGGGTTCGGGCTGCGCATCTCCTACGACGGCCGGAAATCATGGGTCGTCTTATACCGCTGTAATGGGGTTAAAGGTCGGTTGACGCTGGGTCGGCTCGATGTTCTGCCGCTCGTTGAAGCGCGGGAGCAGGCGCGGAACGCCCTCAAGATGGCGGCTCTTGGTGATGATCCGGTTATTCAGAAGAAGCGCGACCGCGAGGCACCAACTTTCCAACAGCTTGCCGATCGCTACGTAGAAGAATACGCAAAGCCGAAGAAGCGCACTTGGCGGAAGGACCGGCGGCTGCTAGACAACAACCTTATCCCGGCCCTCGGCCGGAAAAAAGCGCATCTGATCACGCGTGGCGATCTCCGCGCCGCCTTGAGCGACGTTAAGAACCGGCCGGCACCCATCGAGGCGAACCGCACCTTCGAAGTCGTGCGCAAGCTATTCAATTGGGCTGTAGAGGAGGAGGTCCTCGCCGAGAGCCCAGCATTCAAGCTGCCCAAGCCAGCCGAGGAATTGTCGCGGGAGCGCACGCTCACAGCGGACGAGCTCCAAGCGCTGTGGGTGGCGCTTGAAAGTGCCGGCCCGATGGTGCGAGGCGTGTTCAGGATTATGCTGCTGTCGGCGCAGCGCCGAAATGAGGTTTCGCACATGCGTTGGCTGGATCTCGACAGGCGCGAGGGCTGGTGGAACATCCCGCCAGAATTAACTAAGACGAAGCGCCCCTATCGGGTGCCAATCACACCGGCAATGGCTTCTATCATTGAGGAGGTCGAAAAACTCAAGCTAGACCCAGTCTGGGTGTTTCCCCGAGCCGACGGTCGCGGTCCGATACCGGAGACTAATGTGACCCGTCCTTTCCGTAGGCTGATTAAGGTTTCAGGGATCGCGCATTTTATGCCGCACGACCTGTTGCACACGGTTACCAGCCACATGACTGCGATGGGGATCTCGCAATTCGATGTCGGCAAACTGCGGCACCACACTTCCCGAGACTCGAAAACCAGCACAAGCCGGTACGATCACTATGCCTACGATCGCGAGAAGCGGCGCGCGCTCGATCTATGGAACGGGCGGCTGCTCGATATCATCGCGGGGAAGACTGCGCCATCTTCGAACGTGGTCTCGTTGCGGACCACCTGAATGAAACTCCAGTTGGCCCAAGGCGTTTCCTTCCTCCGGCGCGATCCCACTTGGGCCAGGCACATGACCAGTATCGGCATCAGCCGCCTCGTCGTGTCGAAGACCCTCAATCACGCCGAGCCCGGCATCACTGAAGTCCACGACTGGCACTCCTGCGACACCGAAAAACGAGCCGCGCCCGCCGCCTGGAACAATCGGGTCGAAGAGATCATTGGCACAAGTCCCGACCGCTCGAAGATCGTGCCGCTGTGTGCCGGCGCATAGATGCGCACCCCAAGGACCGGCCGCAGTCAGATAGAGGCTCGCGCCCGCCGCTTGATCGAAGTATGGGGCGGCGAGCAGCGTGCGATCCCGATATTGCTCGCCAACGCATGGCTGCTAACACAGCCGACTTGCCCGGAACTCGACGAGCCCGTGGCGGAGCAGAAAGCGCGGGCGGAACGCGCGCGGCGCATTGCCGTCATGGCTCTGTGGCTAATCTACCGCGACCAGCTCGCCCGCAGCGATGTTGATGATGGTGTTCGCCGATTCTTCATGGAGCAGATGGAACTGCGGGTCGGGCTGGCGACAGATCGCGTTGTGATGCCGGACGATCTCCTAGGCCGACCAAAGCGCGGCGCGCCCCGCAGGACCGCGGCTCGGCACTTCGATCTGGCCGCCGATATCCAAAAGTTGATGATCGATCAGGAAATACCGGCCGACGAAGCCTGCCGCGCCCTATCCGAGCGCTTGGACCAGGGTCTCGCCGCTGACACCTTGCATGACATCTACTACCGCGAGACCAGGAACAGGGTGGATAAGCGCGCCATCGCGGCCGAGTTGGTTGCTCGGGACGTACATGAACTGGAGGAACTGCGGCGGAAGGCTGAAGCCGAGGGGCTCAACACTGCCGATGAAAAGCGATTCGCGCACCTGGAGGCGAAGATTGCCGAATGGTTCCGGGCACTGTCGCTAGGCGCTGTGTGAGCGCCGTATGACCTAGGACGCTCAAAAACCTGAGAAAACCGGACGAGTAGTGATAATTCCCGTGAATTGCCACGACAGACGAATTGCGGCACGGCGTGCAACTAGTCGGGCTCCCGTAACCAGCGGTGAGCCGATGAACGTCACGATCGACACATCCCCGAACAGACACGAGCGGCGACGCGTCGCAAATCTCGGCGAGGACCAAGCTGCGGAGCAGCCCGCGGAGCATCCCGAGAGAATCCTCAGAGAGCCCGAATGCCAACGCCGAACCGGCCTTTCCCGCTCGACCCGCTGGCGGCTAGAGCGTGCCGGGTTGTTCCCGCGAAAGCGTCGGATCGCGCCGAATTGCTGCGGCTGGCTCGAAAGCGAAATCGACCAGTGGATCGCCGACCGGGCGAAGTCGTGACACGCCATGCTGAAACGAAAAGGCCCCGCCGCGGGTGGCGCCGCGGCCGGGGCCGATATCGACTGCGCTAATGACCGGCGCCTCGGTACCACGATCGCCCCGAACGCTGCAACCCGAGCAAACTGGGGTGAGCCGCCGCAGACGCAACGGCCGTGCACCGTTGCGCTCGTGGCTTGGCGACCGCTCGCTAAGGGCGCGCTCCGAGGTTTCGCCACAGTTCAATTGCCGCTTGGACTCCGGCTGATCGATTGCCCGGTTCTCGTCTCGAACGG